>ERZ773168.3765-NODE-3765-length-10467-cov-2.597676_pt1 | contig 10467 bp, 6 predicted proteins | sample MGYA00511261_ERZ773168 | MGnify/ENA primary metagenome ERZ773168 (study PRJEB29015, sample SAMEA2737855) | human gut metagenome | biome: human gut; feature: human-associated habitat; material: faeces | place: China | collected 2012 ... | reverse complement strand
CGTCTGCACAAGACCAATAATTTCCCGGAGTTTACCTCCCGTGTATGTCCGGCTCTGTGTGAGAAGGCATGTACCTGTGGACACTGGGGAGATCCGGTATCTGTCCGGGACAATGAGCATGGAATCATTGAGACGGCATACAAAGAAGGTTATGCCGGACCACATATTCCAAAGGTTCGTACCGGAAAGAAAGTTGCCATCATCGGTTCCGGTCCTTCCGGACTGGCAGCAGCAGATCAGCTGAACCAGAGAGGACATGATGTTACGGTATATGAGAGAGATGACCGTGTCGGCGGACTTCTGATGTATGGTATTCCGAATATGAAGCTGGAAAAGCAGATCATTGACCGTAAGATCAATGTTATGAAAGAAGAGGGCGTGAAGTTTATCACAGGCTGTAATGTCGGTGTGGATGTCAAGAGTGCAGAGCTGTTAAAAGAGTATGACAGAGTCATCCTCTGCTGTGGAGCAAAGCATGCGCGTGATATCAAGGCAGCAGGTCGTGATGCAGAAGGAATCTATTTTGCAGTCGATTATCTGTCACGCAACACAAAGAGCCTTTTGGATTCCAATTTTAAGGACAACAAATTTATTTCCGCAAAGGGAAAAAATGTTGTGATCATCGGTGGCGGTGATACCGGAAATGACTGTGTCGGAACATCCATCCGCCATGGCTGCGCGAGCGTGACACAGCTTGAGATGATGCCGAAAGCACCGGATACCAGAGCAGAGAACAACCCGTGGCCGGAGTGGCCGAAAGTCTGCAAGACAGACTACGGTCAGGAGGAAGCGATCGCTGTATTTGGACATGATCCACGTATCTACCAGACGACAGTCAAAGAGTTCTTAAAAGATAAAAATGGCAACTTAAACGGCATTATCACCGTAAAATTAGAGAGCAAAAAGGATGAAAAGACCGGACGCATGGTAATGTCAGAAGTGCCGGGTTCCGAGACGAAACTTGATGCAGATCTGGTTCTGATCGCAGCAGGATTCCTTGGAACAGAAAAATATGTTGCAGATGCGTTTGGTGTTGAGTTAAATGCAAGAACGAACATTTCAACCGCAGAGGGCGCATATGCAACAAGTGTGAAAAATGTATTTGCAGCAGGTGATGTGCACAGAGGACAGTCTCTTGTCGTGTGGGCAATCCGTGAGGGACGTGAGGTCGCACATGCGGTGGATGAGAGTCTGATGGGATATTCTTACCTGTCGGTACAATAGGGAAAAATAAAAATTGTTGATGGAAATAATATAATAAAAGACCGGAGTGACATGATTTGGGACACTATATGAAATCATGCGGCTCCGGTCTTTTTCAAAAGTTGTTTATTGAAACATTTTATGGAATGTGCTATTTTCATCATATAGATTTTCCGGCGGATGGGGAGTCCGGGAAGAAGATATGATGGGGGAAACAGAAACGATGTTGAAAATTTTTCTGGCAGAAGATGAGATTGTAATGCGGGAGGGGATACGAAATAATATTGCATGGCAGGAGGAAGGATTTGAATTTGTTGGTGAGGCGAGTGATGGAGAACTCGCGTATCCGATGATTCAGAAACTAAAACCGGACATCCTGATCACGGACATCAGGATGCCTTTTATGGATGGACTGGAACTTAGCCGGATCGTAAAACAGGAACTTCCGGATACGAGTATCCTGATTCTGAGCGGATATGGTGAGTTTGATTATGCAAAAGAAGCTATCTCGATCGGTGTGGAAGACTATCTGCTGAAACCGGTGACCAGTGCACAGCTTTTAGAAGCAATCAGGCGGATCGCAGAAAAAATTTACGGCAGGAGAGGCAGACAGGAAGAGACAAAAAACGAAAAAGAACAGAAAACACTTACAAAAAGAAGACTGTTCCGACATATCGTATCCGGTGAGCACTCCTTTTCGGAGGTGTTAAAAGAGGCTAGAGAACAGGAGATCGAACTGGCAGCGGAGCGCTACAATGTTCTTATGTTACAGCTCTTTTTCGAGGATGGGACGGAGACGTTTTATGAAAAAGATGAAGCATTTGAAGATCATATGGAACAGTTTTTTGCATACGGTTCGAGTGTGATCTGCGCAAAACTAAGCTGTGGGGAATATCATCTGGTACTGAAAGAGGAAAATGGTGTGACGCTTGAACAGCTGAAAAATGCCATTGAACAGGAACTTGAAATATATCTCTGCGGGGAAAATAAGATCGATTATGCCGCGGTATACGGGATACCGGTCACACGGTTCAGCGAGATCAAAAAATGTTACGAGGAAGCGAATCTTCTTTTTGCAAAGCGGTATTCCTTAGAGAAAAATAAGATCACGGAACAGGTAAAGAAGATAGAAAATGAGATGGAAACAAAAGAGACATTAGATCTTGGGGAACTCAATGTGTCCGGGATCGACCGCAGACAGGTGGAACAGTTTTTGTATACAGGAAGAAAAGAGGAAGTATCCGGGTTTGTGGATGATTATTTCCGGAAAATCTCAAACGGTAGCTTACAGTCGGTTCTGCTGTGTCAGTATGTGCTGATGGATCTGTATGTGAGCGCGGTCTCCGTGTTGGAAAAAAGCGGATATACCAGTGAAAATCTGTTGGAACAGTACAAAGATGCGCAGAAGATGGAAATTTTTCTTGGCACTGCAGGACAGGCGAGGGAGTACATCAAAAATCTGTTCGGGGCAGTGATCGAACTGCGGGAGCAGGGCATGGAACGCAGATATGACAATCTGATCCAGCATGCAAAAGCCTACATAGAAGATAACTATAATCATGAGGATATCTCCTTAAATATGGTCGCTTCGGAGGTAAATTTAAGTTCGAGCCATTTCAGCACTGTATTCGGACAGGAGACGGGAGTGACGTTTGTTGAGTATCTGACAAAGGTGCGCATGGATAAGGCAAAACAGTTATTGCGGACGACCGGGACTAAGACCACGGAGATTGCATTTGAAGTCGGTTTCCGGGATGCACATTATTTCAGTAACCTGTTTAAAAAGACACAGGGGTGTACGCCGCGGGAATACAGAAACAGGAGTGACAGACCAGAGCAGGAACAGGAAAAATTATGAACGTAAGAAAAAAATTTTCATTAAAAAACAGGTTGTATCTGCTGCTTCTTATCTGTGTGATCCCACTAACGGTTATGATCACATATTTGCTTTTTATGATCAACAATGTATCGTCAAAATATGACCATATTGTGGAGAAGATCACAAAGGCAAATGCATATAACATCGGATTCAAGGAAGATATCGACTATGTGATGTACATTATCGTGGTTAATTCGGAACGTGCGGAGGAGTTAGTCGATACACAAAAGCCGCAAAAGATGATCAAAGAGGCGAGAGAGGTGTTTGGGGAATTGGCAGAGGATGCCGATTCCGCATATGCGAAACAGCGTCTCTCGCGAATTTTAAAGAGTCTTGACACCCTTGAAAAAAGGGTGCAGGAGATTGAGGAAGATGCGTTAGTCAGTGGATCTTATGAGACAAATATGGAGAGTTTGGACTTAAATATCAGGGTGCTGACGGAGCTGATCCAGGAACAGATCCAGTATTATATTTATTACGAGAGCATGAACATGGAGGATCTGCGGGGTGGGATTCGTAATGATGTGGAGCAGGCGATTGCGATCACGAGCGGTATTTTACTGGTGATCTTAGTGGGTGCATTTGCAGTCAGCAGAAAAATCGTGACGGGCATCACAGAACCAATCGGGGAGCTGTGCGATGCCGCAGTGGCTGCCGGGGGTGGCGATTTCAGAATCCGGGCGGTGAAAACCGGACCGGAAGAGATTGAGGTGCTAAATAAGAGTTTTAACCAGATGGTGGAAAAAATCGGCAACCTTGTGGAAGATATCCATACGGAGGAGTTGAATTTAAGGGCAGCAGAGCTTCGGGTGCTGCAGGAGCAGATCAATCCTCATTTCTTATATAACACGCTCGATAATATCATCTGGCTTGCCGAGTCAAAAAAGACAGACGAGGTCGTAATGATGGTGTCCTCCCTGTCCACATTTTTCAGGACTTCTTTGAGTAAGGGAAGGGAGTTTGTCTCCGTGAAAGAAGAGACAGAGCATATCCGCAGCTATTTAGAGATCCAGCAGTTCCGCTACCGGGACATTTTAGATTATGAGATTGCGATCCCGGAGGAATATTACGGTTATGAGGTCATCAAACTGACACTTCAGCCGTTAGTGGAAAATGCACTTTACCATGGCATAAAAAACAAGCGTGGAAAGGGACATATCACGGTCTCGGCGGAGCGTTGTGCGGATGTCTTGATCTTTAAGGTAAAAGATAACGGGATCGGGATGGATAAACAGAGACTTGCAGAAGTATGCGCGATGTTAAAAGAGGATGGCAATACGAAAAAAGAAAATGACGGCTTTGGACTGTTTAATGTCAATCAACGCATCCAGTTGCATTATGGCACGGAATATGGACTGAAAGTGCAGAGTACCTACGGGGAAGAAACGGAAGTCTGGGTAAGAATTCCGGTAAGAACAGAAAGCAGTTCATAAAAAATACACATTTTTCCAAAAAAAATACACTTTTTTACCGAAATATATGAAAGCTGTTCACAATTTAGTAAAAAATTATACTTAATTCAAATTTAATTCGGTATTCATAAAAACCTCTCACAGTTATAATTAGACCATGGTTAGCAACGAAACCAAATCTAAAAAAACTATGGGAGGTTTTTGAAATGAAAAGAAAATTGGTGAGTATGGTAATGTGTATGGCATTAGGGGCAACAATGTTAGCAGGATGCGGAAACAGCGCAAACACGTCAACAGGTAATGCGGGTGCATCCAATGATGCCGCAGCAAAAACAGATGATGCAGCTGCTGCAGATCAGACAGAAGACAGCGCAGAGGCAGCCGGAACAGAGAGCTCCGCAGCAAGCGGTGATACGGTTACAATTGGTTTTGCACAGGTTGGACACGAATCTGACTGGCGTACCGCTTCCACAGATTCCTGTTTAAGTGTTTTTTCCGCAGACAATGGATACGATCTTCAGTTTGTAGACTGTGATAATGATTCTGCAGTACAGTTAGAGGCAGTCAGAGGATTTATCGAGCAGGATGTTGATTATATCATCATCGATCCGATCGTATCAACCGGATGGGACACTGTACTGACAGAGTGCGAGGAAGCAGGAATTCCGGTTATTGTCATTGACCGTACGATCGATGACTCAGATAAATATGTTTCATGGGTAGGTTCTAACTTCAAGACAGAAGGTCTTGCAGCAGGAGAGTGGTTAAAAGCATATACAGATGCAAAGGGCATCAGTGATGTCAATGTACTTGTGATCGAGGGATCTACCGGAGCTTCCGCAACGATCGGACGTACCGACGGATTTAAAGAGATTGCAGATGCAAATGGATGGAATATCTTAGATTCCCAGACAGGTGATTTCACACAGGCAGGCGGACAGGAAGTCATGGAGTCCTACATCAAGAGTTATGAAGGTAAATTTAATGTTGTTGTATGCCAGAACGATAACGAAGCATTCGGTGCAATGGATGCAATGAAGGCAGCTGGTATCTCCTACGGTGTAGATGGTGATGTGATCCTTGTTTCCTTTGATGCATGTACCGCAGGACTTGAGTATGTAATGTCCGGTGACATCAATGCAGACTTTGAGTGTAACCCGCTTGCAGCTCCGTTCGTAGAGGAAGTTATCAAACAGCTTCAGGCTGGTGAGACTCCGGAGAAAGAAGTATACATGACAGAACACTGGTTCGTAAATGAGGATGTCCTTTCTACGATCAATGTAAATGGAGAAGATCAGGATCTGACCGTTGTCACAAAAGAAATCGTAGATGCCCAGTACTAATCAAACCTGATGGCATAAAATGCGGGGGAGACCATCTGGTCTCTCCCATTTTAAAGAAAGGGTGAAGGAAGATGGAGAGTAATGTTGTATTGACCATGCGCGGAATAACCATGACATTTCCGGGAGTAAAAGCATTGGATCATGTGGATCTTACATTACGCAAAGGTGAGATCATGGCACTGATGGGGGAAAATGGTGCCGGAAAATCTACGCTGATCAAATGTCTGACAGGAATCAATGCATTTGAGGCAGGAGAAATACATGTGGAGGGCATCGATGGTCCGGTTGTCAATCATTCGACGCTGGATGCACAGAAAAAGGGCATTTCCACTGTGTATCAGGAGGTAAATCTTTGCCCGAATCTTAGTGTTGCAGAGAATTTATTTATTGGAAGGGAACCGAAAACAAAACTTGGAACGATCGACTGGAAGACCATGGTCGCAAAATCGGAAAAGATCATGGACAGTCTGGATATAAAAATTGATGTAACGCAGAATCTGGAAGAATATTCACTTGCCCTGCAGCAGATGATCGCAATCGCGAGAGCGGTGGATATGGAATGTAAAGTACTTATCTTAGATGAGCCGACGTCATCGTTGGATGACAATGAAGTAGAAAAATTATTTACCCTGATGCGTCAGCTGAAAGAAAAGGGAGTTGCAATCGTGTTTGTAACCCATTTTTTAGAGCAGGTCTATGCGGTCTGTGACCGTATCACAGTACTCAGAAACGGTAAATTAGTCGGGGAATATCCAATCGAAGAACTGCCGAGGGTGCGTCTGGTTGCGGCAATGATGGGAAAAGATTTTGATGATCTTGCGGCCGTAAAAACAGAGCAGGCGAAAGACTTTTCAAAGGAACCGCTGTTTATCGATGCAAAGGGATTGAGCCATAAAGGAAAAATCAAACCGTTTGACTTACAGATCCATAAGGGAGAGGTAGTCGGATTGACCGGACTTTTAGGTTCCGGTAGAAGTGAGTTAGCACGTGTTATTTACGGCGCGGACAAAAATCAGACCGGAGAGCTGAAAGTGGCGGGAAAAGAAGTAAAGATCAATGCTCCGATCGATGCCATGAACCTTGGAATGGGACTATTGCCGGATGACAGAAAGGCAGAAGGTATCATAGGTGACCTGTCGGTAAGGGAAAATATTATTCTTGCACTGCAGGCAAAACGTGGAATATTCAAACTGCTGCCGATGAGTAAGCAGATCGAGATCGCGGACAAATACATAGAACTTCTTCAGATCAAGACCGCAAACAGGGAGACACTGATTAAACAGCTCTCCGGTGGTAACCAGCAGAAGGTGATCTTAGCACGCTGGCTTGCGACCGATCCGGTATTTTTAATTTTAGATGAACCGACGCGTGGTATCGATGTCGGAACAAAGACAGAGATCCAGAAACTTGTGATCCAGTTAGCGGAGGAGGGAAAGAGCCTGATCTTTATTTCTTCTGAGATCGAAGAGATGCTTCGAACCTGTTCGAAACTTGTCGTATTAAGAGATGGGGAAAAAGTTGGTGAGATCACGGATAATCTGACACAGGAACATGTAATGCAGGCGATCGCAGGAGGTGGCACAAATGAATAATATAAAGAAACTGATCAGCAAACCGCTGTTTCTGCCTATCTTTTGTATGTTATTGGTAATGGCGGTAAATATCATTTACGATGTTGCATCGGGAAATTTTGCATTTAATTTCTTTACGATCTCCATTCGAAACGGAGTATTGTATGGACGTATTATCGATATCTTAAACCGTGGAAGTGAGATCGCGATCCTTGCGATCGGAATGACTCTGGTTGTATCCTGTTCTGCAGGTACTGATATTTCCGTTGGTTCGGTCATGTCACTGGCAGCGTCGTTCTGCTGTATGCTGCTTGCAGGCTATGGAGTTTCCTCCACGAATGAACTGGCGAGACCGCTTATCATCGGAGTGCTTGGCGGTATCCTGATCGGATGTGTCTGCGGTGCATTTAACGGATTTCTGGTTGCAATTGTTAGTATCGTATCTGAATGTACAGCCGATGGTCGCAACGCTTATTTTATTCTCGGCAGCAAGAGCGATCGGTCTGTTATTATGTAATAATATGATTGTGTATGTAAGAGAGGATTCCTTTAAAATTTTTGGTGGATATCTTGGATTTATCCCGACACCGATTGTTGTGGCAGCCGTATGTATCATAATCACTTCCCTGATACTAAAAAAGACGGCGCTGGGGTTATATGTACAGAGTGTTGGTATCAACAAAAAGGCTTCCCGTATTGCAGGTATCAAATCAGAAAGAATTATTTTCCTGTGCTACATTGTCTGTGGACTTTGCGCCGGAATTGCCGGAATTGTGGCATCTTCCCGTATCAGTTCTGCAGATTCTAACAATATCGGATTAAACTTTGAGCTGGATGCAATTCTTGCAGTTGCACTTGGCGGTAACAGTCTTGGCGGCGGAAAGTTCCGTCTTACCGGTTCTATTATCGGTGCATATACGATCCAGGCGATCACGACAACACTGTATGCGCTGGGTGTTTCCACCGAACAGGCACCGGTATACAAGGCGGTCATTGTTATCATCATCGTTGCGATCCAGGCGCCTCCGTTTAAGGATTATATGAAAAAGATGTCTGCAAAAAGACAGCTGGCAAAAGGAGGTGTCGCATAATGAAGAAAAAGAAAATGAATGGAAACACGGTACTTTTGATCATCACAATCGTTTTATTCTTCGTCATGTATGCAGTCGGATGTGCGATTTATGCAAATAAGGGATTTACACACCTGCAGACATTTTTAAATGTACTGATCAATAATGCGGGACTCTTATGCATTACCTGTGGAATGACATGTGTTATGCTGACAGGCGGAATCGACATCTCGGTTGGTTCTCTTGTAGCTATGGACTGTATGTTTCTTGCGGTCGGAATGGAGAGATGGAACATGAACGCAGTGGTTCTTTGTATTCTGGTCCTTTTGATCGGCGTTGTATTTGGAATTGTACAGGGTTTCTGTGTCGGATATTTAAATATCCAGCCATTTATTGTGACGATGGCGGGAATGTTCTTCGCAAGAGGTATGACGGCTGTGATTTGTACGGATCAGGTATCGATCAGCAGCAATGAATTTTTTGTAAAACTTGCAAATGCCAAGATCAAACTTCCGTTTGGATCTTATGTCAATGGTAAAGGCGTGGTACAGGTACCGTTTATCCGTATTTCCGTGGTTGTGGCACTGGTAGTGTTAGTCGTGGTATTTCTGATGCTCCGCTACACCAAATTCGGAAGAAGTCTTTATGCAGTTGGCGGCAGTGAGCAGTCAGCGACCATGATGGGACTTGATGTGAAAAAGACAAAATTAAAAGCTTATGTGTTATCTTCTTTCCTCTGTTCGATCGGCGGTATCTGCTATTGCTTGAATACCATGTCCGGCAACGTGCAGCAGGCACTTGGATTAGAGATGGATGCCATTGCATCATCCGTTATCGGTGGAACGCTCCTGACCGGAGGAGTTGGAAATGTGATCGGTTCCTTCTTCGGTGTACTGATCAACGGTACAATCTCAACTCTGGTAAAGACCAATGGTAAGCTCTTAAGTTCCTGGTCGAGCATCGCAGTTGCAGCATTACTTTGTTTCTTTATTGTGTTACAGAGTATTTTTGCAAAGATGAAAGAGAGCAGTAAATAATAAAGTGAATAAGAAAAAGCTGTCGCACAGAGAAAATTCTCTATTTATGTGCGGCGGCTTTTTGGTATATAATGAAAAGCAGAGGTTATGGGTTCGGAGGAGATATGTTAAACAAAAGGTGGGTATCAGCAGGAATCACGGTACTTGGGGCAATATTTTTGCTGGCAGGATGTGGAGAAAAAAGAGGGCAGCGCACGAATGGACTGGACACGGAGGAGATGGCAGGTCATGATGGGTGTATTGTGGTAGGCTATGCACAGGTCGGTTCAGAGTCAGACTGGAGAACAACGAATACGCAGTCATTTAAAAATATTTTTACGGAAGAAAACGGTTATTATCTGATTTTTGAGGATGGACAGCAGAAACAGGAAAATCAGGTCAAGGCGATCCGCAACTTTATCCTACAGGATGTGGACTATATTATTTTAGATCCGGTTGTGGAAACGGGATGGGAAGCGGTGCTTGAGGAGGCAAAGGAGGCAGGAATCCCTGTCATTCTCTCTGACCGTACCGTGGAAGTCGGCGATGAAAGCCTTTACAGCTGCTGGGTAGGAAGTAATTTTTGTGAAGAGGGAATAAAGGCGGGGGAATGGCTTGAAAATTATTTAAAAGAACAGGGAAGAGAAGATGAGACGATCCATTTAGTCACACTGCAGGGGACGCCAGGTTCCTCCGCACAGATCGGGCGGTCGGACGGTTTTGAAAAAATATTAAAAAAACACTCAGACTGGGTGATGCTTGAAAAACAGTCGGGCGATTTTACACAGGCAAAAGGTCAGGAAGTCATGGAAGATTTTTTAGAGAAGTACGATGATATCGATGTTGTGATCAGTGAAAACGACAATATGACGTTTGGCGTGATCGATGCGCTTGAGGCGGCAGGAAAGAAAATGGGAACAGATGGTGATGCACAGGATATGGCTGTACTTAATATCTGTATTTCGTTGCCGTG
>ERZ773168.3754-NODE-3754-length-10479-cov-3.568208_pt1 | contig 10479 bp, 10 predicted proteins | sample MGYA00511261_ERZ773168 | MGnify/ENA primary metagenome ERZ773168 (study PRJEB29015, sample SAMEA2737855) | human gut metagenome | biome: human gut; feature: human-associated habitat; material: faeces | place: China | collected 2012 ... | reverse complement strand
TTTTTCTCATTTTCTACCCTTCTTTATCTAGGAACTTCCACCATCTTGAATGCTTCTACCTGGTCTCCTTCTTTGACATCGTTGAAACGTTCAAATACGAAACCACATTCATATCCGGCTTTAACTTCCTTCACATCATCTTTGAAACGCTTTAATGAAGCAAGCTTTCCATCATAGATCACAACGCCGTCACGAACGATTCTTGCCTGGCAGTCACGTTCAAATGTACCGTCAAGGACATAAGATCCTGCAATTGTTCCGACTCCGGAAGCCTTGAATGTCTGACGTACTTCGGCATGGCCAAGTACCTTTTCTTCAAATACAGGCTCAAGCATACCCTTCATGGCTGCTTCAACGTCTTCGATCGCATTGTAGATGACACGGTACAGTCTCACATCAACGCCTTCACGTTCTGCCGTTTCCTTTGCAGTTGCGTCCGGACGTACATTGAATCCGATAATGATCGCATTGGATGCTGCTGCAAGCGTAACGTCAGATTCATTGATCGCACCAACACCACCATGGATGATCTTAACAACGACTTCTTCATTGGAAAGTTTGACAAGGCTCTGCTTGATCGCTTCTACAGATCCCTGTACGTCTGCTTTTACAACGATTCCAAGTTCTTTTAAGTTGCCTTCCTGGATCTGGTTGAACAGATCATCCAGAGATACCTTCTGGGGTGTCTGGCTAATCAGTGTTTCTCTGTTCTTTGCGATAACGCTTTCTGCAAGCTGTCTTGCCTGCTTTTCGTTTGCCGCTACATAGAAGCTGTCACCTGCCGCAGGAACCTCGGAAAGCCCTAGAATCTCAACAGGAGTGGAAGGGCCTGCGGATTTCACGCGTCTGCCCTTATCATCTGTCATCGCTCTGATTCTCCCGTATGCAGGGCCTGCAACCACAGGATCGCCCACACGCAGGGTGCCGCTCTGCACCAGTACGGTTGCAACAGGGCCGCGTCCCTTATCCAGCTGTGCTTCGATGATAGCACCTCTTGCCTTCTTGTTGGGGTTTGCCTTCAGCTCCTTCATTTCCGCTGTCAGAATAATCATTTCCAGCAGGTTATCCAGACCCTCTTTGGTATGTGCGGATACGGGAACGCAAACGGTTGTACCGCCCCAGTCCTCTGCCAGAAGACCGTATTCTGTCAGCTCCTGCTTTACACGGTCGGGGTTTGCGGAGGGCTTATCCATCTTGTTGATGGCAACGATGATTTCAACGCCTGCTGCCTTCGCATGGTTGATTGCTTCTACCGTCTGGGGCATTACGCCGTCATCCGCCGCAACAACCAGAATCGCGATATCTGTAATCTGCGCGCCGCGCATACGCATTGCCGTAAACGCCTCATGACCGGGTGTATCCAGGAAGGTAATGGGCTTGCCGTCAATCTGAACGGTGTATGCACCGATATGCTGTGTAATGCCGCCTGCTTCGCCCTTTGTTACGCTGGAATGACGGATAGCATCCAGCAGAGAGGTTTTGCCGTGGTCAACATGCCCCATTACAACAACAACAGGAGGTCTTTCCTCCAGCTTGGATTCATCCTCTTCCTCCTCTGCGCCAAAGGCTTCTTCCATGATATCCTTTTCTTCCTCCTGCTCCAGAATCACGTTGTATTCCTCTGCGATAGAAGCCGCGGTATCAAAATCCAGTGTTGCATTGATGGCAAGCATTTTGCCCTTTTTCATCAGATTCATAACCAGATCGGAGCCTTTTTTGCCCAGAACCTCAGCCAGATCCTTTACGGTAATGCTTTCGGGAATATATTTGATAACGGGATCTGCGTTTGCTTCCTCCGCCTCCAGTGCCGCCAGCTCTGCCATCAGTGCTGCTTCCTCCTCCATTTCACGTCTTCTGCGCTCCATGGGGTTTTCTCTTACCTTCTGACCGTTCTTGTTGCCCTTTTTGTCTTTTTTGTCCTTGCCTTTATTGTTGTCCTTCTTGCCCTGCTGCTGTGCGCCCTTGTTATTCTGACCGCCCTGCTTGTTATTATTATTGTTATTATTGCCCTTGCCCTGCTTGTTTTCGTTTCTGCTTTCGTTGCTTCTGCTTTCGTTGCTTCTGCTTTCGTTGCTTCTGCCTTCGTTTCTGTTTTCCTTTTTCTGCGCAGGTCTGTTGCCGTCCTGTCTGCGGTCATTTTCCTTTTTCTGCCCATCCTGCTTCGGCTGATTCTGCTTCGGCTGATTCTGCTTGGGCTGGTTCTGCTTGGGTGCATCCTTTTTCGGTGCATCCTTTTTGGGCTCTTCCTTCTTCGGCTGATATAATGCCGTCACCTTTGCGGCTTCTTCCTCTGTCAGCATTGCCATGTGGCTTTTTGCTTCAATGCCGATGCTGTTGATTTTTGCTACTAAGTCTTTATTGGCAACGCCAAGCTGCTTTGCCAGTTCATAAATTCTGATTTTGGACATTCCACAACACCTCGTCTTTCTCGAAAATCAGCCTTCACCGACCTTCGTTCTATTCTCTATATTATCATCCGCAAGCTCTTTCAGTTTTTTTGCAAAGCCCTTTTCTGTAATCGCAATAATGGAGCGCATTTCTGCGCCAATGGCTCTGCCCAGTTCTTCCCTGGTTCCGACTTCTGCCAGAGGCAGTTCATAATACACTGCGGAATTTGTAAATTTCTTTTTTGTATTCTTCGATGCATCCTGCGCTAAAATGAGCAGATATGCCTGTTTTTTACGCACCGCCTGTTCTGCGGCCACCTCGCCTGCAACAAGCTTTCCTGCCCGCTTGCAAAGCCCCAGAAGGGAAAAAAATTTATTCATTGGTCTGTTTCTCCAATTCTTGAAGCAGCTGCTCATACACATCCTTCGGCACGGACACCTTAAAGGAGCGCTCCAGCCCCTTGGATTTCTGCGCCTTCGCCAGACATTCCGCATTGGGACAGATATATGCACCGCGTCCGGGCAGCTTTCCCGTACGGTCTAAGGCAAATTCGCCTGCATCATTTCGTACAATGCGAATCAGCTCCTTTTTATTTTTCATTTCCTGACAGCCGGTACATTTTCTGAGAGGTACTTTTCTTTGCTTCATATACTCTCCTCCCTCTTACGCTTCTGCTTCGCCTTCTGCCATTTCCTCTGTCGCTTGTACATCTTCCTCTGCTGCTTCTACAGCCTCATCTGCTGCTTCTGCCGTTGTTTCCTCCGCCGCTTCTTCCGTTACGGGGTCTTCTGCTAAGAAGTTTGTTTCTCTTGCCTGTGTTTCACTCTTGATATCGATTCTCCAGCCTGTCAGCTTTGCGGAAAGTCTTGCATTCTGTCCTTCCTTGCCGATTGCCAGAGAAAGCTGATGGTCGGGCACCACGATTTTCGCGCTCTGCTCTGCTTCGTTCAGCGCAACCTCCAGAACCTTAGAGGGGCTGAGTGCTGCCGCAATAAATTCCTTAGGGTCCTCACTCCAGTTGATAACATCAATCTTTTCGCCGCCCAGCTCGCTTACGATTACATTGACACGGTAGCCGTTCTGTCCAACACAGGCACCCAGTGCATCCACGTTTTCATTCTTGGAATAAACGGCAATCTTTGTTCTGCTTCCGGCTTCTCTTGCAATGCTCTTGATTTCCACTGTGCCGTCATGTACTTCGGGCACCTCCTGCTCAAACAGACGCTTTACCAGCTCGGGATGTGTTCTGGAAACAAAAATCTGAGGGCCCTTTGTGGTCTGCTTTACCTCAAGCACATACACCTTAATGCGATCCATGAAGTTATACTGTTCGCCGGGAATCTGCTCGTTTGCGGAAAGAATCGCATCAATCTTGCCCATCTGCACGATAACATTTCTGCGTTCCTTTCTCTGTACGATGGCAGTTACAACCTCTCTTTCCTTTGTAATGTACTGGTTAAAGAGAATTTCTCTTTCTGCCTCGCGGAATTTCTGCACCACCACCTGCTTTGCGGTCTGTGCGGAAATTCTGCCGAAGTCCTTCGGTGTTACCTCCAGATCCACCACATCACCAACCACATAGTTGGGGTTCAGCACTCTTGCCATTTCCAGAGAGATTTCCAGCTGCGAATCTTCCACAGGGCTTGCAACGGTTTTCTGCGCATAGCAGGCAACATTGCCGGATTCTCTGTCGATAACCACCTTAATATTCTGGCTTGTGCCGAAGTTTTTCTTGCATGCAGAAACCAGGGATGCCTCGATTGCCTCAAATACAACTTCCTTATCAATGCCCTTTTCCTTTGCAACCAGATTCAGCGCATCCAAAAATTCTTTACTGTCCATTTTCCAAATTCCTCCCTTAGCTTAAAAAATAACTGCCAATCTCACGTTGGCGATATCCTTCTGTTCAAATTTCACAATCGTTCCGTTTTCCTCCTCGATGGAAAGCACACCATTCTCCAGACCCAGCAGCTTGCCCTGATATTGCTTGCTGCCGTCCTGCGCCTTATACAGCTTCACATCAATGATTTCTCCCTGATATTTCACAAAATCCGCATCCTTTTTCAGCGGTCTGTCGATACCGGGGGAGCTTACCTCCAAAATATAGGCCTGCTCGATGGGATCTTTTTCATCCAGCTTCACCTCAAGCGCACGGCTGACCGCTTCGCAGTCATCAATATTTACACCGCCGTCCTTATCAATATAAACACGCAGATACCAGTTTACGCCTTCCTTTACAAATTCCAAATCTACCAGCTCCAGCCCCTTTTCTGCAATAATCGGCTCCAGAATGGGCAGCACCTTTGCTTCTGTATTGTTTGGTTTCGCCATTTTTACACCTCTTTTTCGTTTTTCTTTTTCCGTCTTACAAAAATCCGATGGGGCTTCCCCCCTACAATAACAAAGAGCGGGTTGTTCTACCCACTCTTTTCACCAACGTTTATAATCATTACTTTGTATTACTATACCACTTCTTTCCTTTGTTTGCAAGGCTTTTTCAGAAAATTCCCTCGCAGTGCTCCGGAATCGTGCAAGAAATTTCCTTTAGCCCAAATACATGCTCAGCTCCCGAAATCTTTCACTGTCATTCTTAACAGCTTCCTCCTTCTTCTCGCCGTTGGCATATTCCACCAGAAATCTCGTTTCCGCTTCCGTGCCGTCCAACAGCCTTACGCTGACGATGGTTGCGCTCAATTCCGCCTGCATGGTAAAGCCCTGCATCCTTTCGGATTTTCGCACACGCTCCGCCGTTCTCTTTTCCTGCAATTTCTTAAGGGACATCTCTTTCTCCTTCCGACCCGTCAATGGCTTACTGATAGCTTTTTGCGGTGTTGATACCGATGGTAGCCGAGCCTTCCTCCCATGTCACGCCCATATCCAGCAGCTTCGCCAGATCGCGCAGCTTGTAATAGGTATAATCGTTGATGGTATAGGCACTCACACTCTTTTTTGTTCCGTCGCAGTATAGCTTTGCAGTAGAGGTTGTGCCATAGGTATCGCCATATTTGCCTGCTGCGCCGCTTGCGGAAGCGGAATACGGCACGCCGCGGAACAGCTCAATCGCCTGCTTGCTTTCGTCCCAGTAGGTCTGAAACTGCTTCGCTGTCCCATTTACCGCACCTGCAACATCGCGCAACTTAAAATAGGTATAATCGTCAATCGTATAAGTCTGGAAATCCACCGCCTTGCCGTTCACCGTTACCTTTGCTCTGCCTGCGTAGGCATATTTCTTTTCAATCGTAATAGGTGTTTCCGGCTCGGTCGGGGTGGTAGGCATAGTTGGTGTTGTGGGCTCTGTCGGGGTAGTGGGTGCTGTCGCTGTCTGATAATATGCCTTCACCGCATCCGCACAGCCCTGTCTGTTGTTCAGCAAATCCCGCAGACTGAAGAACATACTGCCGTCCACGTTGTATTTTTCATTGACCTGCATTTCCTGTGCAATCTCCTTCGCAACGGAATCCTTGTAAATCCCCTGTCCGATATAAAGCTTTACGTCCGTCCCTTCGACCGCATCGCTCCACCATTTCACCAGTGTCTCATAATCGGCATAGGCATTGCCCTGCTCCCAGTAAATCTGCGGTGTAATGTAATCTACCCAGCCTTTTTCTACCCATTTTTTCGCATCTCCGTAAACCGTATAATAGCCTTCGGAGCCGCGTGTTGCGGAGCCCGCCTCGTCAGAGGTGCTGTTTTTCCAAATTCCCATCGGGCTGATGCCAAATTTCACAGAGGCTTTTGTATTTTTAATCGTCTGATATACCTTTTTGATTAACGTATCCACATTGTCGCGGCGCTCCTGCGCCACTGCGCCTTCCCTTGTTTCGCCCTCAGGCAGTGGATAATTGGAAGGATAGAAATAATCATCAAAATGGATGGCATCCACATCATATTTTTCCACAACCTCTTTTACCGTATCACAGATGTACTGCTGTACCTCCTCATTCGCAGGGTCATAATACATTGCCCCGTTGTAGGTCAGAATCCAGTCCGGATGCTTTCTTGCCATGTTGTCCGCAGAAAGTGCGGATACATCCGTTCCGGATGTCGTAATGCGGTAAGGGTTCATCCATGCGTGAAATTCCATGCCGCGCTTGTGTGCTTCCGCAATCATGAACGCCATCGGGTCATAGCCGGGGTTTGTCCCCTGCGCCCCTGTCAGCACAGCACTCCATGGATTCAGCTCAGACTGATACAGTGCATCCCCCTTCGGGCGCACCTGCACCACAACCGTATTCAAGCCCAACGCCTGCGCCTGCTCCAGCTTCTGAATAAATTCATTCTTCTGCGCTTCTGCATTATTCGTTGTAGAAGGGTAGTCCGCACTGTATACCGTTGAAATCCAGACAGCACGCATCTCCTTCGCATCTGCCGCAAAGGCCTCCTGCGCCCCGATGCTTACCACGCCAAGCACACCGCATAAAATGCCGGTGCATATTTTTTTCAAAAATCGATTCATTTTTCCACCTGATTCCTTTGTTTTCCCATTTGATTTTTATTTTATTTATTGTACCACAAAAATACAATGAAAAATATTACAAAAACTTTAATCTTTTCTTTTGTAAAAGAGATTGCATAAATCCTTTATTTGCATTAAGATAGAGAGAAACTATTGTTCCATAGAAAATACAAAAGATACGAGGTGACTTTCTGATGAGATACGGACTAATCGGAGAAAAACTGGGACACAGCTTTTCTAAAATCATTCATGAACAGCTGGCGGATTATACCTATGATCTGATTCCCTTAACAAGAGATGAATTGGATACTTTCCTGCGAGAAAAGCAGTTTGCTGCCTTGAATGTAACCATTCCCTATAAGGAAACGGTTATCCCTTATCTGGATGAGGTGGATAGCCGCGCGCAGAGAATCGGCGCAGTCAATACGGTTGTCAACAGAAACGGCAGGCTTTGCGGCTATAATACGGATTTTTACGGTTTCCGTTATCTGCTCCAGAAAAACGGCATCGATGTTGCCGGCAAAAAAGCATTGGTTCTGGGCAAGGGCGGCGCGTCCAAGGCTGTCATTGCCGTTCTGGAGGAATTGGGTGCATCCGAAATTATCACCGTATATTATAAGGAATATCCGGAAACCGTCACCTATGCAGAATGCTATAAAAAGCATGCCGATGCAAAAATCATCGTGAATACCACTCCTGTCGGAATGTATCCGAAATCCGATGACTGCCCCATTGATTTAGACCGCTTCACCGCGCTCGAAGGCGTTGCGGATGTTGTCTATAACCCCCTGCGCACCCAGCTTGTTCTGGAGGCGGAAAAACGCGGGATTCGTGCCGCAGGCGGTCTGGAAATGCTCGTTGCACAGGCAAAATATGCCGTAGAAATTTTTCTGGATACCCATCTGGAGGATGCCCGCATTGCCGAAATCAACACCCCTCTCCTGAAGGAACGCTCCAATCTTGTTCTGGTTGGCATGAGCGGCGGCGGCAAAAGCACGATTGGCAAAAGGGCGGCAGAAAAGTTGGACAAAGGCTTTGTCGATACCGATGAGTTGATCATTGAGCGCATCAAAATGCCCATTGCCGAATTCTTCGCAAAGGAAGGAGAACCTGCCTTCCGTGAAATCGAAACAAAGGTCATCCATGAGGTTTCCGCACAGAATAACCTCGTCATTGCCACAGGCGGCGGCATCATCAAAAACCCCTTGAATGTCGAATATCTCAAGCGCAACGGCAGACTCATCTGGCTGAAACGCGATGCAGGCCTGCTCCAGACGGGCAACGGCAGACCCCTCGCCCCCGATCAGGCGGCGGCGCAGAAGCTCTATCAGGAACGCCTGCCCCTTTATACCGCGGCGGCAGAAGCCATTGCAGAAAATAACGGCACCCTTGAAGAAGGTCTCTCAGCTGTCCTGCAGGGCTATGAGTCCCTTTTGAAATAAGGAACTTCTACATAAAAACGCCCCCTCTTCCGAATGGAAAAGGGGGCGTTTTATTGGTTTAGAGGGGTGTAATAAAATGAGTTTTTGAGAGTTTTTTGAAAATTTCTGAGTTTTTATGAGTTTTATCTTCTGTGTCCTATTTCGTTTCCTTTTTCTTTGGTGCTTCTATCATTCAGCCTGATGATGTCTTTCGTCAACGTCATTTACGGGAGGTTCCAGTCCGTCAATGACGATATTGTTCTTTTGTGCATAATCCCACAGAGCGGCATGCAGTGCCTCCTCTGCCAGACAGGAACAGTGTACCTTTACGGGAGGCAGACCATCCAGTGCTTCCATAACCGCTTTATTGGTTACCTCCAATGCTTCCTGAATACTCTTGCCCTTTACAAGTTCTGTCGCCATGGAGCTTGTCGCAACTGCGGCACCGCAGCCAAAGGTTTTGAATTTTGCATCAACGATTTTGCCATCCTCAATCTGCAAATATACCTTCATGATATCGCCGCATTTCATATTGCCGACCTGTCCAACGCCGCTTGCGTTTTCAATTTCGCCTACATTTCTTGGGTTCATAAAATGATCCATTACCTTTTCGCTATATTCCATTTCAAAACTCCTCCTTAGTGTTCCGATTTATATAAATGTCTAAAGTCAATGTCTGATTTTCTTCTATCAAGCCTTTTTGCCGGGATAAACGGGAGACATATCTCTCAGCCGCTGTACCAAACCGGGCAATTTTTCCAGAATAAAGTCTACCTGCTCCTCCGTGTTTTCTCTGTCTATTGTCAGTCTCAGAGAGCCATGTGCAATCTCATGAGGCAGACCAATCGCCATCAGCACATGAGAAGGGTCCAGAGAGCCGGATGTGCATGCAGAACCGCTGGAAGCCGCAATGCCCAGTGCATCCAGCAGCAGCAGCAGGGATTCGCCTTCAATATAGGAGAAGGAAATGTTGCAGTTGCCGGGCAGACGATCTGTCGGGTGTCCGTTCAGGCGGCTATCGGGAATGCTTTCCAAAATCCCATGAATCAGCTTATCCCGCAGTGCAGTCAGCTTCTTTGTTGTTTCCTCCATTTCAGCCACTGCCAGCTCCGCAGCCTTGCCCAGACCAACAATACCCGCAATATTTTCTGTGCCCGCACGCAGCTTCTTTTCCTGTGCGCCGCCGAAAATCAGCGGAGAAATCCTTGTTCCCTTACGGATATAAATCGCGCCGATGCCCTTCGGTGCGCCCAGCTTATGCCCACTCATAGACAGCAAATCAACCTGCAGCTTTTCTACATCAATGGGTACATGACCGACAGCCTGTACCGCATCTGTGTGGAACAAAACGCCGTGCTTTTTCGCAATTTCGCCAATCTCTGCGATAGGCTGAATCGTACCGATTTCGTTATTCGCAAACATAACGGAAATCAGAACGGTTTCCGGACGGATGGCATTTTCCAACTCCTCCAACGAAATCTTCCCGAATTCGTCTACGCTCAGATAAGTCACATCCACACCCTTTGTTTCCAGAAATTCTGCGGTATGCAGAATCGCATGATGTTCAATTTTTGTTGTAATAATATGTTTTTTCTCTTTCTTGCTTGCGTTTACCACGCCACGCAGCGCCATATTGTCGCTTTCAGAACCGCCTGCTGTGAAATAAATTTCATCGGGTGTCGCACCAATCGCAGCCGCCACCTTTGCCCTTGCTGCCTCCAGTGCCTTTTTGCTTTCCTTCGCAATGCTGTAAATGCTGGATGCATTGCCGTAATATTCTCTAAAGTAAGGAAGAATCTCCTGCAATACCTCCTCCCTTACGGGTGTTGTTGCTGCGTTATCAAAATAATATTTTGTCGGCATAAGAATACTCCTCTCAATCTCTTTATATATCATAGTATTTTTATATGTTTTATGTGATTTGAATATAACACCATTTCTGATATATGTCAATAAATTTCTTCACATTTTTCCAAAAAAATAAAAATTTTTTGCATTTTTTGAGAAAAACATTCAACTTCACGCATCGCAAATTTTTATCAAGATTTTCATTGCATCTGTGGTTCAGCCTTTTCCCCGTGAAAATTTATCCGTATAATAAATATTGTTATTTGGGGGATACTTTATACATTTCCAAAACCGACCAAAAGCGCAAACTTTTTCGATTTTGTCTGTAAAAGAAATAAAAGGAGAGGTGTATGACATGGAATTTAA
>ERZ773168.3751-NODE-3751-length-10488-cov-3.437075_pt1 | contig 10488 bp, 10 predicted proteins | sample MGYA00511261_ERZ773168 | MGnify/ENA primary metagenome ERZ773168 (study PRJEB29015, sample SAMEA2737855) | human gut metagenome | biome: human gut; feature: human-associated habitat; material: faeces | place: China | collected 2012 ... | reverse complement strand
GAATTTCTCACAGCTTACAAGCAATCTGGTAGACAGTATTGTAACAGTGGTAGGGAATATAGCACCGAGGGTAATAGAAACAGTGCCGAGGCTGGTAAGCGGACTGGGAGAAATCGTAGAGCAGCTTGCAACGTATATACCACAGGTTATACAGGAGTTATTACCGCCTTTAATGAGCGGCGTACAGGACTTGCTTAATACGCTGGTTGGAATGCTGCCGGAAATGATAAGCATAATCGGGCAGATTATACCGACAATCATAGATACGCTGCTTACTATATTACCGCAGCTTTTAGAGGCAGGCGTACAGATTATTACGGAATTGGCGCAAGGTATCGCACAAGCGTTACCTACATTGCTGCCAACAATCGTAACAGTGGTTACGAACATTGTAACCATGCTGATAGAAAATATACCGTTGCTGATTACAGCAGCATTACAGCTGCTTACGGGGCTGGCACAGGGGCTGGTAGCAGCGCTGCCCGTACTGATTGAGGCACTGCCGGAAATCATAACGGCTATCATAAATGCACTGGTTGAGGGCATACCGCTTATTATCGAAAGTGCGGGCGATATTATAGTCGCATTGATTGACGGCATCATAGATGCAATACCGCTTTTAATCGCAGCCATACCGCAGATTATAGCAGCCATTGTAACAGGACTGATTACGGGGCTGCCTAAGATTTTGACGGCGGCAGGCAAACTGGTAACGACAATAATAAATAAAATAAAAGAGCTACCTACTCTGATACCACAGGCAATCGCTGCGGGCGTTGAGAAAATAGCAGAGTGGGGCGCAAATATGCAGGAAAAAGGCGGCACAGTTATAACAAATTTTGTAACGAAAGTTATAGATATTGTTAAGGAGCTGCCGCAGAAAATCTGGAACAGTATAGTAAGCGCAGTAACCAGAGTGGCTACGTGGGGCGCAAATATGCAGACCAAAGCCAAAGAAGTAATGAACACAATGCTTACGAACATTGTAACGATTGCGAAAGAAACGCCTGCTAAAATCTGGAACAGCATAGTAAGCGCAGTAACTAGAGTGGCTACGTGGGGTAACAATATGCTTACGAAAGCCAAAGAGGTAATGAATGCCATGGTAACGGGCATTGTTACGATTGTTAAGGAAATACCGCAAAAGATTTATAACAGCATTTCTGGTGCAATTTCCAAAGTGGCTACATGGGGTACAGAAGTAAAGAACAAAGCCGTAGAGGGCATGAGAAATGTAATTACTGGAATAACAGACGTATTTAAGAATATTGGCAGTACGTTTGCTGGGTTCGGTAAAAACATGGTAGAGGGCATCTGGAACGGCATAAACGGAGCTACGCAGTGGATAAAGGATAAAATAAGCGGCTGGGTAGGCAATGTTACCGACTTCCTTAAGGATTTATTTGGAATTGCCAGCCCGTCTAAGCTGATGCGTGACGAAATCGGCGTATATCTGGCGCAGGGTATCGGCGTTGGCTTTTCTGATGAAATCGGCGGCGTTAAGAAAATGATTGAGGACAGCGTACCGCAGGAGTTCGACGTAGGCGCAAAGGTAAACGTAGGCAAAGAGCTTACAGACGATTACGACGACAAAAAGCCAAAGCCGAGAGGTGGCGGCAGTGCAGCAGGCGGCGTAGTTGTCAATCAGTATATTTATGCGAATACTACGGACTACGCAAAGCAGCAGAAAGAGGCAGCCCGACAGTTCAGAATGATAGCAAGGACGGTGTAACGCATGGAAAATGAAAAACTGACTTACATAAATTCAAGGGGCGAGCGGTTAGAGCTGGGAGTAGACAGCGTATACCATTGCAACATAAGTAAAGACGTAGAGGGCATTTCCGGCGTTACGAGCGTCATTTACAGCACAAACAGTATGGGACAGCACGGCGACACCTACGTAGGGCAGCGTATCGAGGCAAGGGACATAGACGTAGTGGGGCATATCAACACACGGGATAAGGCGCAGGCATTGGAACTGCGCCGCCGTATGCTTAAGATATTTAACCCAGAGCTTAGCGCTACGCTGGTGTATGAGTACGGCGGCTTTAAGCGTGTGATTGATTGCAGGGCGTATGGAGAGCCTAAGATACTAAAGAAAGAGGTACTTTATGAGTTTGATTTACAGATAGAGTGCCTTAACCCGTTCTGGCGGGAGAAGGAAGAAACAAAGGAAGATATAGCAAGCTGGGTGGCTGCGTGGCATTTCCCTTGCGTTATCGAAAAGGACAGCACAAAGAGCATGATATACGGATACCGAGCGGAAAGCGTAATAGTGGACTGCTACAACGAGGGCGACGTATCCACAGGAATGAGGATAAGGTTTACAGCACTGGGGACAGTTTCAAACCCGATACTGCTTAATGTGGATACTGAAGAATTTATACAGATTAACGCCACTATGAAAACGGGCGACGTGATAGAGATTAACACGAAGTACGGCAGCAAGGGCGCTAAGCTGATAAGGGACGGCGTAGAAACCGACTATTTCCGCTACATTGATGTAGACAGTACATTTATGCAGCTTGCCATAGGCGACAATATGTTTAGATATGATGCAGCCAGCGGCGTAAATTCTCTGGAAGTATCCATATTCTACAGCAAGGAATTTTTAGGAGTGTGACGGTATGGAGCTTAGAGTATTCGATAAGACGGTGCAGCCGCTGGGAGCTATAGACGAGCTGGCAAGCCTGCTATGGCATACAAAGTATTTTGACGTAGGAACTTTTAGCCTGCTTGCGCCGATTACGGACAATAACAGCCGTTTGCTGGTAGAGGGCAATTTAATAACCAAGCACGACGGGAAAAAGGAAGTAAAGACCGCTGACGGCGGCGTATGGCGCAGGGCAGCGCAGATAACCTACGTACACATTACCAAAGACGAGAACGGCTTAGAGCAGTTAGAGGCACAAGGCTATATGCTTAGCTGGTGGCTTAATAAGCGCTGCATTTATCCGCAGATTGTGGCAACAGGTACAAACCAGTATCTTATAAACCTTATGGTAAAGAACAACTGCGGCAGCGCAGCAGGCACAAAGCGGCGCTTTCCGTTGTTTACATTTCTGGCGCAGGAAACCATAGACGGTGTGGCGGTTGAATATGCAAACGAGGTATACGCACAGCTGGGGCAGGAAGTAAAAGCAAGGGCGCAGGCTGGAAAGCTGGGCTATGACATTCTGCTTAACGAAAGAGAGGGACTGTTTGGCTTTTATCTGTATAAGGGCAATGACCTTACAGCCACAAATACCGAGGGTAACACGCCCTGCATATTTTCAAGAGATTTTGATAATGTCAACGAGCAGGAATATACCGCCAGTATAGAGAACTGCGGCAACTTTATTTATGTGCAGGGAGCAGCTGACGACGACGGCAGCCAGCCAGTAACAACAGTGGACGGCGAGGGCGCAGCGGGGCTGGATTTGATAGAGGTATTCTGCGACGCTACGGACATTGCCAGAAAGTACCAGCAGGGGGAAACAGAGGTAACAATACCGCTGAATACCTATATTGCAATGCTGAAAACGAGAGGCAGCGCAGAACTGGAAAACTACGGCAAGAACATAAATTTTGTAAGTACCATAAATACAAATTCAAACTTAAAATTTAAGGCTGATTTTGATTTAGGCGACCGTATTACTTGCAAAGAAACCAAGTGGGGCATACAGATAGATGCACGCATTACAGAAGTAACAGAAACATACCAGAAAGGCGAGGAAACCATAGAGGCGACTTTTGGCGACAGCCTGCCGACACTGGTAGACCAGATTAGGAAAGTGAGGTAGCAGAAATGGCAAACAGCTTACCGTTTAATGCCGTGGCAGTAGACGGAGAGTACGACAGGGTATATAAAGCCGAGGATTGGGCGTGGTACTTTGCTACTTTCATTGCAAACGGCATTTTTCCAAAGCCGAGCGACGGGCTACAGGTGGTAGCTTACAGCGGCATGGAAATAAAAGTAAATGCAGGCTATGCCTTTATAAACGGCTACGCCTTTAGAAATCCTGCAACGCTTAGCGTAACACTGGATACGGCAGAGGGAGCGCTTAACAGGGTGGACAGGGTAGTAGTTCGCTGGGATTTGCCGCAAAGAGATATGTATATTGCGGTGCTGAAAGGCACACCGTCTGCAAAGCCGACAGCAACGGCAGTAACACGCACTACGGAAATATGGGAGCTTGCGCTTGCAGATATTTACGTAGGCAAGGGCGTAACAAGGATACAGACGCAGAATATCACAGACCAGCGGTTTAATAGCGCAGTCTGCGGCATTGTGACGGGAACGGTGGAAGAGATAGACGCAAGCGTGCTTACAAAGCAGTTTACAGACTTTTTCAACACCTACAGCGCAGCCGTGCTGGACGAGTTCAGCACATATAAGCAGAACATGGAAAAGTACCTTACAGAGATTGCGGGCGTATATGACAGCTACGTAAGCAAGACAGAGGGCTTATTTGCACAGTATGAGAGCCAGTTTAACGAAAGATACAGCAGTTTTGAAAGCACGCTTGACAACTGGGACAAGGAACTTTTAAGCGCCTATACAGAATTTATGGCAAAAATTAAGCTATTCCAGTCGGACGCTGAAAACGAATTTAACACATGGTTTGAGAGTATCAAGGACAAGCTGGGCGAGGACATAGCAGGCAGCCTGCAACTGCAAATTGAAGAGCTGGCAGCAGCCATGCAGGAAGTGAAAAAGCAGGCAGAGGCAGGCACGAAAGAAACCAAAGAGGCAATAGCAGCGCTGGACGAGCGACTTAAGAGAGTAGAAAGCGGCTGGGGCATTGACTATAAGCATGATGCTGTATTGGGATTGTGTTACATGGGTGCAGCATACATGAGCCAGCATTACGAAAGAACAGTAGAAACGGCAGTGTTAGGGGCTACCTACGTGGGTAATTCCTATCTTGCAAATACATTTTAGAAAGGCGGCAGACCATGAAAGGATTTCCTAAAGTATTAAAGACAAAAGAGGATTATTACAACTGCCTTGCTATGGTAGCAAGCGGAGAACTGGCGGCAGCAGATTTGCTGGCGAAAATCGAGAGCGCAGAGAACCAGCGTTATATTGAGTGCGGCGTAGCAGCTGTAGAGGAAGAGAAAAAGGCGGTTACGGTATATTACTGCGACGAGGCAGCGGTAGGTATGAAATTCGTAGCGGGCGACGTATCCGGCACGGTGCAGGGAGTAACACATATCCAGACCGACGAGGCAGCGGCAGCAGGAGAGGCGGGAAACGACAGAACAGCCCTTACACTTTCCAAAGCGGTAAAAGCGGGCTGCAAGGTAATTGCGCTGGAACGCACAGACACCGTGGCAGGAATGACAACAGACGACATTGCAGCACTGAAAGGAGTATTAAAGCAGTATGAGTAGATTATTAGTGGACGACGTTACAAAGACCGACGCAAGGGCGCTTTTGAACGTAAATAAAATGGCTACAATCAGCGATATTGTAGCACCGAGCAATGAGTACATTTACGCCAGCGGAGCAAATGAGCTGACCGTAGTAGAGGGTTGCGTAATTGCCGTGGGCGGCGCTGGAATTTTCAAGACAGCAAATACAATTCTTACGGCTGCTAATCTGGACGCAGGCAGCGCTTTTGCGGTAGGTAAGGACTATTACGTATATATCTGCGACAGCAGAATTGACAGCGCAGACGAGAAATACGTAATTTCCCTTAACTCTACATACCCGACAGGCTGGAACGCTACAAATAGCCGTAAAATCGGCGGCTTTCATTATGGACGCTGCCGCAAGGTAGATAGCAATTTACAGCCGCTTAATGGCAGCAGTGTTATTTTTGGCACAGGCTGGGAAAGTGCAGTAAGCAACGGCATTGTACCACGTTCTGTATGGACACTGGGACACCGCCCGAAATGCAGCCCAGAGGGTATGGTATATTTAGGCGGCGGCACATGGGTAGATATTTACCTTAATTCTGACGACGGAGCAAAGGGCTTAAAATCAGAGTACGGCTGCGCACCTATGACGGGTACAGAAAGCATGAACTGGTACAACTTTGTAGAACGTCTGGCAAAGAGCGGTAAGCGTCTGCCGAACTATGCGGAATTTTGCGCTTATGCTTTTGGCAGCCCTGCCGGACTGGATAACGCAAATACAAACGCATGGAGCGCCACCAGCAACACAGGTAGGGGCGTAACAGGCAGTGTGGTAAATGCCGTTTCTTCCGTGGGCGTTGTAGATGCCGTGGGGCGTGTCTGGGAGTGGCTGGACGAGCTTATTACAAGAGCGGAACACGCCACAAATGCAGACTACCACGCAAGCGTAGCGTGGGGCTGGGACAAGAAAAGCCCATTGAACACAGGCGAGAAGTCTTACGACGTTGGTAACATTTACCAGTATTACGCATATTCTCTGGCGGCGCTGATAGCGGGCGGCTACTGGCTCAGTGGGGCGAGTTGCGGCGCTCGTGCCGTGCATTGCGGCAATTACCCGTGGCATGTCATTACGTACGTTGGCGCTCGTGGGGCGTGTGACTCTCTGTAGACGGCGGGCGAAAGCCCAGCCGGATAAACGGGGGTAAGACATGGACATACAGACAAAAACAGATATTATACACCAGAAAATATACGATTTTCTGCTATATATCTATCCTCTGCTTACGAAGTACCCAAAGTATGAGAAATTCAGCTTACAGACGGCGACCAGAAACGCAATTCTTGAAATGCTGCAAGAGGTTATAAAGTGGGATAAGACGGCAACGAAAAGCCACTTATACACGGTAGATACGGCATTGCAGGAAAGTAAAGAATTGCTGCGGCTGGCGCATGATTTGAAATATAGCGCCATGAACGCACGGCACTACGGCGAGAGCTGCCGCAAGCTGAAAGAAATAGGCGTTATGCTGGGAGAACTGATAGAAGAGGTAAAGACCAGAAAATAGCAGGATATGGGGCAGCTGCTTACTTACAGCCTCTGGCGGCGCTGATAGCGGGCGGCAACTGGAACAATGGGGCGAATTGCGGCGCTCGTGCCGTGAATTGCAACAATTACCCGTGGAATGTCAATACGAACATTGGCGCTCGTGGGGCGTGTGACTTAGTGAGAACATTACAGGCACAGAGTTCTACGGAATACTGGCAAGGACTTAGAAAGGGATAAGACCGAGTGTTTAATATCCTATAGTCAGAGTGGCTGTCCCGCCGTGAGGCAAAGAGAAAAAATACGGCTGCTGGTTAGTAGCTACGGCGAAAGGCAGGAGCTTAATACTTGAAGAGAGTAGGATACATTACCGATAAGGACGGGCGGCACATTACGCTTTTAGAGGCTATGGGCGACTATGGAAACGTACAGAAAGCCTATAACAAAGCCAGAAAGTGTAAACGCCACAGAAAAGACGTACTAATTTTTACGAAAGACAAAGAGGAAAACTTAGACAAGGTGCGGGAAGATATTATAAACCTTGCCTATGAGCCAAGCAAATACCATTACTTTAAAGTGTACGAACCGAAAGAGCGGCAGATAATGGCGCTGCCGTTCTATGACAGGGTGGTACAGCACGCCATAAACAACGTGTTAGAGCCTATATTTGATAAGCGGTTTATATCGCAGTCTTACGCCTGCCGGAAAGGTAAAGGTATGCACGCTGCATCTGATACATTAAAAGAGTGGCTGTATGAGTGGAACAAATACCACCCAGACCAGCCGCTTTATGCTATCAAGGCAGATATACACCATTATTTCCAGAGCATAGACCATGCGATATTAAAGGCTGAAATACGTAAGGTTATAAAAGACGCTGGGGTACTGGCATTGCTGGACAGGATAATAGACCACAACGGCAATATGCCGGACGGCGTAGGGATACCAGTAGGAAACCTTACCAGTCAGCTATTTGCAAATATCTATCTGGACGCATTAGACCAGTTTATCAAGCACGAGCTGGGCGTAGAGGCGTACATACGCTATATGGACGACTTTGTAATATTAAGCCCAGACAAGGAACAGCTGCGTAGCTGGCTTGCACGGATAGAGCAATTTTTACGGGAAGAGCTTAAGTTAGAGTTTAACCCGAAAACTACCATACTGGCAGCAAAGAACGGTATAGACTTTGTAGGCTACAAACACAGGGCAACGCACAGGAAAGTACGAAAGGACAGCATAAAGCGCATAAAGCGTACTATCAAGAAGTGCGAGAGCGGTAAAATCACAAAAGAACAGTTACAAAAGAGTATACAGAGCTGGACGGGACACGCAGGACACGCCGACAGCTATAACCTACGAAAGAAAATAGAAACGCTGGCAGAGGCAGCCTTAGAAAAGGCTGCTTAAGCGGCAAAATGCAGGAGTGAGTACATGAGTAGCAATTTACTAAGGGTAGTACAAGAACAACAGGAAACCATAGAAAAGCAAAGCAGACTTATTGCTGATTTAATAGCCACTCTGGAAAGCTGGGAGCAGACAGCAGGCTACGACGGCGCAGAGCTGAAAGAGCGGGCAGAAAATTTGCAATTAAGAGAAAGGCAGGATTTATGAACATGACTATTACAGAATTTATTGAGGCGGCGGCACATAACAAAATTATCCAGCTGGTAGTATTGGCGATTGTGTGCGACACGGTTTTTGGCGTGCTGCGTGCAATCAAAGAGAAGAAATTTAACAGCTGCGCAGGCATTGACGGGGCTATCAGAAAAGTAGGTATGCTAATTTCCCTGGTATTCATGCTGGCAATCGACGTACTGATTAAGATTAACTTAATCAGATTTATACCGGAGCAGGCACGTACATATTTAGGGCTTGATACCGTGGGCGTGGCTGAATTTTTCGCATTGCTTTACATTGCCTATGAGGTAGTGAGCATTTTTAAAAATATGGCATTATGCGGGCTGCCCGTAAAAAAGGTATGGGAAAAGGTACGGGAGTTTCTGGCAAAGTATACGGACGAGCTGCCGGACACAGACGAACTGGACGGCGACAGCACCACAGGCAGCGTAGAGGAACACAGGACACAGGAAAGATAAGAATAATAAGGACATAGCAGCAAAGAGCGCTTGCGGGACACCGCAGGCGCTTATTTTGTATGCGGAAAGGCAGGAAATATGAAAGAAACAAAGAGCGAACAGACAAAGAACATGACACCCGAAGAGCTTAAGAAATTACAGGAAAAAGTAGCGGGAATGACACCCGAAGAGCTTAAGCAGTTCAGAAATTCACAGGACGCAGACAGTATGGGATTTTATGGAGAGGAGTAGGAAATGAGAACAGTAAATAAATTACTTACGCCTTTTAATTTTACCGATAAAAATAACGTGGGTAGAATTAAATATATTGTTATCCATTATGTAGGAGCGTTAGGCGGCGCACAGGCCAACTGTAAATATTATGCAGGGCAGTACGTGGGAGCGTCTGCGCATTACTTTGTAGGATTTAACGGGGAAATCTGGCAGAGTGTAGAGGACGAGGACATAGCGTAGCACTGCGGAGCATCAAGCTATAAACACGCAGAGTGCAGAAATTCCAACAGTATCGGTATTGAGTTGTGCGTGAGAAAGAAAAATACAAAGAATTTGGGCGCTACAGATAAAGACTGGTACTTTGAGGACGCAACAGTAGAAGCAGCGGCAGAGCTTACCCGTTACCTTATGAATAAATACGGCGTGCCTGCATCTCATGTAATCAGACATTACGACGTAACAGGCAAAATCTGTCCTAACCCTTATGTATATAATGCCAGCGCCCATACATGGGACGAGTTCAAAAAGAAAATAAGCGAGCAGCAGGCAGAAACGCCGCAGAACAGCAACGAAAAAGCAATATGGGACTTTCTGACAGGCAAGGGCTTAAATGCTTATGCCGTGGCTGGTATTATGGGCAATCTGTATGCTGAAAGCGGGCTTATGCCGAACAACTTACAGAACGCCTATAACAATAAGCTGGGTAAGACGGACGCAGAATATACAGCAGCGGTGGATAATGGCAGCTATGGCAATTTTGTAAAGGACAGTGCAGGCTATGGGCTGGCGCAGTGGACGTATTGGAGCAGAAAACAAAACCTGCAGAAGTATGCGCAGGAAAAGGGAGCCTCCATCGGTGACCTGGAAATGCAACTCGAATTTCTTATACAGGAATTGAGCAGCAGCTATAAATCTGTGCTGAACGTGCTGAAAACAGCAACGAGCGTTTCCCAGGCATCAAATGCCGTACTGCTTAATTTTGAAAAACCGGCAAACCAGGGAAGTTCCGTACAAAAAGAAAGAGCCGAATGCGGACAGAAATTTTATGACAAATATGCGTCTGGAAAAGGAGGAACATCTATCATGGGAAAGACGATTACAACAGGATGGCTTTCAGCCGTTATCAATGGAATTAAAATCAAATCTGATTTGAGATGCAACCTGGATAATTACAGCAGCAGGTCAAGCAGAGATGCTTCATACGTGACTATGCATTACACAGGAAATAATAAGGACACAGCAAGGGCGAATGCAAACTATTTCGGTGGAGCCGGAAGAAATGCATCCGCC
>ERZ773168.3750-NODE-3750-length-10489-cov-8.111463_pt1 | contig 10489 bp, 6 predicted proteins | sample MGYA00511261_ERZ773168 | MGnify/ENA primary metagenome ERZ773168 (study PRJEB29015, sample SAMEA2737855) | human gut metagenome | biome: human gut; feature: human-associated habitat; material: faeces | place: China | collected 2012 ... | reverse complement strand
CCAAGGACTGCCAGCTGTACCTGAAAACCGAAAACCTGCAGGCCACCGGCAGCTTCAAGGTGCGCGGTGCTTACTATAAGATCAGCCAGCTTTCGCCCGAGGAAAGCGCCAAGGGCGTCATTGCCTGCTCGGCCGGCAACCATGCGCAGGGTGTGGCGCTGGCCGCCACCCGCCGTGGCATCAAGAGCATCGTTTGCATGCCGGACGGTGCCCCCATCATGAAGGTGGAAAATACCAAGAATCTGGGTGCAGAGGTCTGCCTGGTGCCCGGCACCTACGATGACGCCCACGACAAGGCCGTGGAGCTGCAGGAAGAGACCGGCATGACCTTCATCCACCCCTACGATGACGAGCAGGTCATTGCAGGCCAGGGCACCATCGGTCTGGAGATTTTGGATCAGCTGCCGGATCTGGATGCGGTCATCGTGCCGGTGGGCGGCGGCGGCCTGATCTCCGGCGTGGCCTTTGCCATCAAGAGCCTGCGCCCGGAAGTGAAGGTGTACGGCGTACAGGCCGAGGGCGCCCCCAGTATGTACCGCAGCCTGCACGAGCACAAGTATCAGACCCTGAAGGCTGCCTCCACCTTTGCCGATGGCATTCAGGTCAAGACCCCCGGCGAGCTGACCTACCAGCTCTGCGAGCAGTATGTGGACGACGTCGTGACGGTGAGCGAGGACGAGACCGCCGCCGCCATCCTCTCCCTGATGGAGAACCAGAAGCTGGTGGCCGAGGGTGCCGGTGCGGTGCCCGTGGCGGCGGCCCTGTTCCACAAGCTGCCCATTGAGGGCAAGAAGGTGGTGTGTGTCATCTCCGGCGGCAACATCGACGTGAACATCCTCAGCCGCGTGATCACCCGCGGCCTGGTCATGAGCGGCCGCAAGGCCAACCTGACCATTGCTCTGGAGGACAAGCCTGGCCAGCTCCAGCGTGTGGCCGAGATCGTCTCCCGCTGCGGCAGCAACGTGGTGTCGGTGCTGCACGACGGCTCCGACCCCAACATGCCCATTTCCAGCTGCTTCCTCAAGCTGACGCTGGAGACCCGCGACGCGGCCCAGATCGAACAGATCCGTGCCGAACTGACCAAAGAGGGCTTCCAGCTCGTGAGTGAGCGCGTGTGATCCGATAAAAATGGCCTGCGTGAAAACGCGGGCCATTTTTTCATGGGAAGTTTGAACGGTTACAGCTCGATTTCCCCGGTAAACTGAAACCATCCATCGGCATAGTCCATAATAAAGTCTGCTGCGTATTTGTTCAGAATGAGTTTGATGTTGGAGAGACCAAAACCGTGGAGAGCGGGATTGGATTTTGTCGTTCGGATGTTCCCTTCATGGATCTTTACCGGAGCGGATGTGTTCCGGACGGAAAAAAAGAAGCTCTGTCTCAGTACGGCGGAAACATGAATCGTCTTTTCGCTCTCGAGTTTTTCACAGGCTTCCGTTGCATTGTCCAGCAGATTGGCAAAGAGCACGACCATATCCGATACATCCAATGGCAATGCGGAAAGATCGTTCACCTCAAAGTCGATGCTGATCCCTTTTTTGATCGCTTCGGTCGCTTTGGTGTTGAAGAGCGCGTCGAGGATCGCGTGGTGCGAGTTGACCAGAAACAGCCGGTCGGTCTGCATGGTGGTTACGGAACGCAAATATTGCTCGGCAGCTTCATACTCCTGATTCAGCAAAAGGCTTTGGACCGTGTTGAGGTGTGCTCTGAAATCGTGGACCTTGTGACGCTGTTCTGCATAAAGTCTGCTCGCCGCTTCCATATTTTTGGCCTGCAGTTGAATCTGCTGCCCCAGTGCCAAAAGATTTTCCTTGGTTTCGATAGCTCGTTCCATCCGATCCAAGAGGTACAGGAGAGCAGCATTTGCCGCAAGGATCAAGCCACATGTAAAGGCAATTACACCTTCGCCTACCGGTTTCCCGGTTGTGATATACAGCAAGATCCCCAGCATGAAAAAGGATGTGCATGGGAACAAAAAGTAAAACCCCAATTGCGATTCATTCAGTCGGTTCCGCGCTCCCGGAAATGCTTTTTGCTTCATGAGCTTTCGGAATAGATAGGCCAGAAACAATTCTGTGGAATAGTTGATGACCCCGTAGACGATCATGAGCGGAAAACTCGACCGGAACGATTCACCGTCCATCCCACAGACAAAAGCACCCAGCATGCCCAGCCCGAAAGACAGGGAATAAGTGATCAGATACTCTACACCGACAAGAAGCAAAAGCAGCTTACTGGAAATTTTGGCGTACAACACCCGTGCGCTGAAGGTATAGGATAAAAGGATCATCCCGATTTTTATGGCCTGATTGCGGTGAAAGAAGATCAGCGGAACTTTCAGGATCCAGAAGTTCAGCGCAACGAAGCAGCCGACGCCGATGGTGAATTTCCGGTCACTCCAGCGTCGTTCAGCAAATGCATCCAAAAAGAGGATCAGCGAAAGGGAATCGACCACGGTATAAAGAAAACTCAAGAAATCGCCCATCGGTTTTTCCCCCGCCACAGCAGATAGTGCTGCTTCAGTTCCTTATGGTTCTTAGCACTTGAAGGCAAAACGATCCCGCCGGTCAGGCTCACCTTTTCGTATTGCAGCTGCACGATGTACTCCATGTTTACCAAAAATGAGCGTTGAACGCGCAGGAAACCGAGGTCCTCCAACTTTTTTGACAGATCGGACAGATTGCCGTAGAAATGATACTCCGTTCGCTCGTCATGGATCAGGTGCATGACGATGACCCGCAGATTGGCCTCCAGATAGAGGATGTGACTTACGGGAATGTCGATCGGTTCGGAATGGACCGAAATGGTGAGGATCCTCTTTCGTTGAACGACTTCTTTGCTTGCGGCTTCAAAATAAGGAATCAGCTTTTCGGTCATATCACGTTTCAAAAGATACCGGAATGCCTGTACCTCAAACCCTTCTGGAGCGTATTGGATAAAGTTTGTGAGAAAAACGATCACGACTCCGGGGGTTTCCCTGCGAAGAGTCCGTGCAAGATCAATGCCGCTGGAATCGCCCATGTCGATGTCCAGGAATGCAATATCATAGGAAGAAAGGTCTTTGATCGCGTCGGGATCGCTGAAAGAATAAAAGTGCGCAGAGATGCCGCTTTTTTCGCAATGGTCTCGGAGTAATGCAGAAACCTGCTCCACGACAGCGGGCTCATCATCACAAATCAGTAAATTCAATCGGTAGCCTCCTCTAAGGTCGAACAGACCGGTTTTGTTACTCATAATAACGCAGTGCTCCCTTCAAGTCAATGCAATTTCAGCAGAGGGCTGCTGATAATATGGCTGCGCTGAACTTGCAGTCTGTGGCGTGAAAACTGCAATTGCCGGTTTTATGACAAGAAAACCCGTGTTCATTCCCGGAATGTGGACAATCCGATCCCCCTGCGTAAAAATAATGACACGACGTTTTGTGGATTCTCTTTTTACGGGAGGGGTTATTTTGCGCAGGAAATTTCTCGCTTTTGCATTGTTGCTCGTCATCCTTTGTGTCCTTGTCTTTGAACTTTATCCGAGAAGCTCTCAGGAGATCGACCTCTCCACCGGTGCGGGTATTTCTAAAATGCTCCGCTATGAGAATGCGCAGGTCTATCTCTTTGGAGAAACACATCGCTGCACAGAATATCAGCAATTCCGCAATGCACTGTTCAAGTACCTTGTAGAGAAAAAGGGCGTGCGTGTTCTTTTGATGGAGCACGGCTATGCAAGCGGCTTTCTCGAAAATGAAACGGTACAGAACCGGTTGTCCTTTGCCGACGAATACGGATACGATCAGTTTATCGTATCCAAAGAGGACTATGAGCTGTTCCGGTGGATGTCAGAATTCAATCAGAATAGACCGGATGAAGACAAAATCTCCATTGTCGGTATCGATATCACCGATTCGATTGGGATGGTCTATGCCTTCTGCCGGTATTTGCTGAGAGACTGTGATTTTTCTGCGGCAGATACAAAGACGCAGATGCTTTTGATCAGCACCCAGAAATGCCAGTTTCAGCAGCGCTTTGAGAACAGTTTGTTGCCGCAGCTGATCGAACTGTACCAGACAAACCCGGAACAGCTTGAACTGGCGCTGGGAGATCAGGCGATCCATCTGGAACGCGTGCTTCAGGGTTGGCAGCAGGGACAGAAGTGCTACAAGCTGAACGACTATCAGCCGGATCTCCAGCTGGATGGCCCCGCCGTGGCGTATCGGGAGGATGCCCTGTATGCGAACCTCCGGAGGGTCTATGAGGAAAACCCGACCGCAAAGTATTTTGGTTCGTTCGGCGCAGCACACGTTCAGATGGAAAACTATGTGCAAAAAGAAGGATCGTCCCGGATCAACAATAGCTTTGTGTCCCGGATGGCTGGAAAAAACAGCTTTCTTGATGGCAGGCTGACCGTGATCGACGGTGCAATCATCCATGAGATCGGGGAGTTGGGGGAGGCTGATACCAATCACCTTACCTTATACAATACCGCCCTTGCAAAGAACCCTGGTTCCGAAAGCGGAAAGTTCTATGCCGAAGCTCCCGACACCCCGGATGAAAAAATCGCACAGTATGTGTTGCTGTTTGAGCATCCGTCTCAGGTCACGGCCAGTGAGGAGCAGCCAGGCCGGTATTGGAAAAACTATAAAGAAAAATAAAACGTATTGGCAGAGTTTGAACGATGTTTTTTTCACGGGGAGGATGCAGCATGCAAAAACGGGTTCTCGCCGGTGTGGTTTTGTTGGCTGTTCTTTTGGCACTTATTTTTGCGTTTTATCCGGGAAATTCTCAGGAAATCGACCTCTCCACCGGTGCGGGCATTTCTAAAATGCTCCGCTATGAGAATGCGCAGGTCTATCTCTTTGGAGAAACACATCGTTGCACAGAATATCAGCAGTTCCGCAATGCTCTGTTCCAATACCTTGTAAAAGAAAAGGGGGTTCGTGTTCTTGTAGAGGAAAGTGGATATGCCACGGCATTTCTTGAAAATGAAACCGTGCAGGGGAGACTTCCCTTTTCGGACTGGCTTGATCGGTGCACGCTCTCCAAAGAGGACTATGAGCTGTATTCATGGATTGCCGACTGGAACAGCGGCAGGGATGCTACAGAAAAAATTTCAATCATAGGGATCGACATTACAGATGATGTCGGTAACATACAGACGCTTTGTCAGTATTTGCTGAAAAACCATGACTTTACCGGTGCAGATACTCAAACGCAGTGGCTTCTAACTGCGATTCGGGAACAGAACCCGTTCAGTTCTTTGCAACTCCAGACCTTTCAGGAGAAGTTTCTGCCACAGCTGGCTGAACTGTATCATATTAAGCTGGAACAGCTTGAAACTGTGCTTGGAACACAGACGGTTTGTCTGGAACGTGCTCTTCTGGGCTGGGAAGAAGCACAGGAACAACAGCGCCTCAAAGGGGAAACGGAGCAACTGGGTGGCCCCGATGGTTCGTACCGGGAAAATTGCCTGTATGAGCATTTCATGTGGGAATATCAGCAGAGACCGGACGCAAAATATTATGGGCAGTTTGGCGGGGCGCACGTTTTGATGTCCGACTATTCGGGAAAGCTGTACCGTGTGCAGAACTCTTTTGTGACCCGCCTTGCGGAGATCGGCTCGCCGTTGAATGGAAAACTGACCGTCATAGATGGCTGTCTGACGTTTGAAATCGGTGATTTGGGAAAATCGGATGTGAACAAAGCAACGCTTTACAATACTACCCGTGCCGGGCCTCCGATTCATAAGATGAACAAATTTTATATGAATAGTTCTGCGCCGGATGTAAGCTATGCGCAGTATGTGTTGCTGTTTGAGCATCCGGATGCACTGACCGCAGCAAAAGAGTATACCGGATCCTATTGGAAGTATCATTGAAGATTTGCTATAATATAAGTCAGCCCGCTTGAAACAACGGCTGTTTCAAATCATGAATCTACAAACAAAGGAGAACCACGATGAAAGTCGTATCTACCCCCAACGCACCTGCCGCCATCGGCCCCTACAGCCAGGCACTGGACCTGGGCAATATGGTATTCGTGTCCGGTCAGATCCCGGTAGACCCCGCCACCGGCAAGATGGCCGATACCGTGGAAGAGCAGGCCGCACAGAGCCTGGCAAACCTCAAGGCTATTCTGGCCGAGGCCGGCCTGACCATGGCCAATGTGGTCAAGACCGTGATCTTTCTGGCCGACATCAACGACTTTGCGGCTGTGAACGCAGAGTATGCCAAGGCCTTTGCAGAACCGTTCCCGGCCCGCAGCTGCGTGCAGGTGGCAGCCATCCCCAAGGGTGCAAAGCTCGAGATCGAGTGCATCGCGGTGCGGGGCTGATCCCAAAAGCAACAGATAGACAAAAGAGGCTGTGCCGGTGGGCACAGCCTCTTTTGTCTATTGAGAAGAAGGAAGAAAAACGCAAAGTTACGGGCGCTGACCCATGCCGCCCTCCAGCGTGAGGGTCTCGCCGGACATGAACTTGAAGTCCGGCATGGCCAGCTGGACGCACACGCGGCCGATCTCCAGTTCGGCGTTGCCGTAGTGGCCCATGGGCGGCATTTTGACGTTGGCCTTGAAGGCCTCCGGGTAAGCCTGCTGGAACTGCTCCAGCTTGGCGGTCCAGGCCAGCGGGCAGACAACGTTGACGTTGATGTCATCCGGGCCCCACTCGGTGGCGGCCACGCGGGACAGGCCGCGGATGCCCTCCTTGGCGGCAGCGTAGGCGCACTGGCCGTAGTTGCCGAACAGGCCGGCACCGGAGGCAAAGTTGATCACGCTGCCGTGGGACTCTTTCAGGTAGGGGTAGCAGGCCTTCATATAATAGAAGGCTGCGTACAGGCCCGAATACAGGGCCAGGTCGAACTGCTCGGTGGTGTGCTCGGCCAGCGAGACGCCGGAAGCCGAGGCCTGTGCGTTGTTGATCAGCACCTGAATGCCGCCAAAGGCGTCAACGGCCTGCTTCACCACGCGCTGCACGGTGGCTTCGTTGTCGCCGCCGGCGCACACATCGGCCTGCACCGGCAGCACCTTGATGCCGTACTTGCTCTCCAGCTCCTGCTTGGCCTCTTCCAGTTTTTTCACATTGCGGCCGGTGATCACAAGGTTTGCACCCTCTTTTGCGTAGGCCGTAGCAATGCCGTATCCAATGGAACCGCAGCTGCCATCCTGCAGGACTGCGCGCCCTGCACCGGTGATGAGTGCGGTCTTACCCGTTAAAAAGCCCATAGTTATCCTCCAGAATGTGCCCGGAGGAGCTGCGTCCCGCCGGGCTGATTTTGGCCATATTATAGTCCGCTGTTTGCCGGAAATCAAGCCTTTTTGCCGATAAATAAAAAATAGACAAAGATTCTTGAAAAGTCAAAATTTTCACGAGTTCACGGCACTTTTGTGAAACTTTTGACGGGAGTTTGTCGTTAAAATAACGACAAACTAATTGCGGCGTTCATGCGACTTTTTTGCGGGAAACTGCGGCAGAAAAAAGGCACCCGCAAGGGCGTTTTCCGGCGCTGGAAACGCGGAAAACGTCTGCGGGTGCTTTGCTGCGTGCCGGGCAGAAGTGTTACTTCTGCACACCGGCCTCACACTGCTCGATGAACTGCTTGGCCACGCGGGGGCTGCGGCCGCCGGCGCGGATGGCAAAAGCCTCAGCCTTGACCAGCAGCTGGTCCATGGGCATCTGGATATGGTGCTGCCGGGCCAGCTCCTCCAGGATGGTCTCGAACCGGGCCTTCTCCGGCCGCTGGAAGGTCACGGTCAGGCCGAACCGGGCCGAAAGGCTCATGAGCTCCTGCCGGGTGTCGGCTTCGTGGATGTCGTCGCCGGTGCGGTCGGTCAGGGTCTCCTTGATGAGGTGGCGGCGGTTGGAGGTGGCGTACACCGCGATGTTGCGGGCACGGCCGCCCACGCTGCCCTCCAGAATGGCCTTGAGGGCGGCAAAGTTGTCGTCGTTGGCGGTAAAGCTCAGGTCGTCGATGAACAGGATAAACTTGAGGGGGTTGGCGGCCAGCTTGTCCATCAGGTCCGGGATCTGGTACAGCTGGTTCTTTTTCACTTCCACCAGCCGCAGGCCCTCCGGGGCAAACTCGTTGGCGATGGCCTTGACCGAGCTGGACTTGCCGGTGCCGGCGTCGCCGTACAGCAGCACATTGTTGGCGGGCATCCCGGCCAGCAGGGCACGGGTGTTGGCGATCACCTTTTCCCGCTCCTTTTCGTAGCCCGGCAGCTCGGAAAGACGCTGGGGGTCGGGGTACTTCACCGGAACCAGCTTGCCGTTTTCTACTGTAAATACATGGTGCTTGGCAAACATGCCGTAGCCCTTCTTGCCCACCTCGCTCATGCGCTGGGCATAGGCGGCGGGCAGGTCAAGGTCGGCCGTCTCCCACCGGGGCAGGAAGGCCAGCTCTTCGGCCGGGACCTCTGCCGCGTCCAGCAGGGCATCCAGCGTCAGGCTGCACAGCTGCTGCAGGAAGGCCAGCTCGTTGTCCAGTGCAGTCTGCAGAACGGGGGGCAGGATACCGGCAGCGGCCTGCCGCACGCACACGGTCTCGGTCTCCAGCACGGTGGTGCTCAGGTAGGTGCCCCAGTTGGTGGTGCGCTCGAACAGCACGCTTTCAAACTGTGCCACGGCGTTGCACACGCTGCCAACGCTGCTGTTTCCGGCCGTCAGGCAGTCGATGAGAGCGGCAAATCTGGCCGCCACGGGGTCGCTCAGCAGGGAGCGAAAGATCACAAGCCCGTGCAGGCGGGCGTTCCATTCATGCAGTTTCATAGTCCGGTTTCCTCGATCCTGAATCTTTTTTTGGTACATCCTCTTTCAGACAACGCGCGCGGCGCGCACAGATAAAAAGAGTATACAGCGGTTTTTCATTTCACGCAAGAGTGTTTAATTTCCTTCATGTTTGGAACGATTCAGGTTACGAATTGTCGATTGACAACAGCCCGATTTATAGTATAATTTACATCAACAAATGCGTGGATGGGAAAAAGTACCACACGATCCCCCCTGTTCAGAGAGCTGCCGTTTGGTGCGAGGCAGTCAGTGTTTCGTGGGAGAAATCCTCCCGGAGCAGCCTGCCCAACGGGTGTCAGACCCTTGTAAGCAGTGCCGGCAGCCGCCGTTATGAGGCAGGGCTTTGTTGGAAGCCCATGAGAGGGTGCACAGCGCACCAACGAGAGTGGTACCGCAGAGAGCTTGATGATCACAAGGTCTTTGTCTCTTGGAATGAACAGGGGACAAGGGCCTTTTCTTTTACCCCCGCCCCCTGCAGAGCGTACATGAAAAAGGTTTAGGAAACAGGAGTAACTTACCATGCAGTTGAACGGTTCTCAGATTTTTGTGGAGGTTCTTTGTGAGCAGGGCGTGGATACCATTTTTGGTTATCCCGGCGGACAGGTCATCGATATTTATGATGCACTTTATCTAGCAAGTGATCGCATCCAGCATGTGATCACGGCACATGAACAGGGCGCTGCTCATGCAGCGGACGGATACGCACGTGCAACCGGAAAAGTCGGCGTTGTACTGGCAACCTCCGGCCCTGGTGCAACCAATCTGGTTACCGGTATTGCAACCGCTTACCTGGATTCCATTCCAATGGTTGCCATCACGGGAAACGTTCCGAACTCTCTGATCGGACGAGACAGCTTCCAGGAAGTAGACATCACCGGCATAACCATGCCGATCACCAAGCATAATTTCTTCGTAAAGCGTATTGAAGACCTGGCAGACACCGTTCGAACTGCCTTCCAGATTGCAAAGTCCGGTCGTCCGGGCCCGGTTTTGGTAGACATTCCAAAAGATGTACAGAATGCCATGTATGAATATACACCGGCTCCGGTCGTAGAACCGAATCCGGTTCCACCTGTAGAGGAATCTCTACTGGATGAAGCAGCTGCTATGATTGAAGCTGCCAAGCGTCCGTATCTTTACATTGGCGGCGGTGCCATTACCGATGATGCCGGCGCAGAAGTAGAAGCACTGGCTGACAAGATCGACGCACCGATTGGATGCACCATGATGGGCTTATCCGCTGTTCCGAATTCCAACCCTCGTTTCCTGGGCATGGAAGGCATGCACGGACATTATGCTTCTTCCATCTCTCAGAATGAAGCTGACCTGATTATTACTGCCGGCTGCCGGTTCAGCGATCGTGGCACCGGCAACACCCAAAAATATGCCCGCAATGCCAAAATCATTCACATTGATATTGATGCTTCCGAACTGCATAAAAACATTCCGGCTGATCTTGGACTCACCGGTTCCATGAAGGAAATCCTGTCCAAGCTGTGTCAGAAGGTACAGCAGCAACAACATCCGGAATGGATGGCTCGTATTGAAGAACTCAAGGCATACACCGCAAAGCTGGAAGCACAGGATGATACCTTAACACCGTTTACCGCAATCGATGCCATTCATGAAGCATACGGTGATTCCATTATTCTGGCAACGGACGTTGGCCAGCACCAGATGTGGGCAGCGCAGTATCTGCACCACACGAAATCCCGCGGCT
>ERZ773168.3749-NODE-3749-length-10492-cov-4.116796_pt1 | contig 10492 bp, 8 predicted proteins | sample MGYA00511261_ERZ773168 | MGnify/ENA primary metagenome ERZ773168 (study PRJEB29015, sample SAMEA2737855) | human gut metagenome | biome: human gut; feature: human-associated habitat; material: faeces | place: China | collected 2012 ... | reverse complement strand
TCGGTTAGGAGAACTATGGGAATATTTGAATCACACGCCCATTATGATGATGAGGCGTTCAATGATGACCGCAGGGAGCTTTTAAAAAAGCTCCCTGAAAGCGGTATAGAGTATGTAATAAATGTCGGCGCATCAATGGAATCCACCAGAAGCAGTGTAGCACTTGCGTCTGAATATGATTATATATATGCGGCTGTCGGAGTGCATCCGAGTGAGACGGCTCCTCTTAATGAAGAATTCATACAGTATATGAAGGATGAAGCTCTTCACAACATGAAGGTTGTGGCGGTGGGCGAAATCGGACTTGATTATTACTGGAACGAGCCGGACACCGAAATACAGAAAAAATGGTTTATAAGACAGCTTGACCTTGCACTTGAGGTCGACAAGCCGATAATAATTCACAGCCGTGAGGCGGCAAAGGATACGGCAGACATTCTTTTGTCGGATGATTATAAAAATCTTCGAGGGGTAATACACTGCTATTCCTACTCACCCGAGATGGCAGAACGTTATCTTAACGCAGGATATTATCTTGGTGTAGGCGGTGTTGTCACATACAAGAATGCGAGGAAGCTGGTGGACACTGTGAGCATGATGCCGTTATCAAGAATTCTGCTTGAGACGGACAGCCCATATCTTACACCTGTTCCGAACAGAGGACAGCGCAACAGCTCGCTCAATCTTCCGTATGTTGTGGATAAGATTGCAGAGCTTAAGAATGTCAGTGTACGGGAAGTAACAGACATAACGAATGAGAATGCGAGACGGCTGTTTGGAATTTAGCAGGTAACCGCGAAAAAATTGCGATGATAAATGCAGAAATGCAGGTTTCGGTGTTACATAGCCGAATGTTCGGAGAAATGAGGTTAACTTGGAAAATAAACATCTTGGAAATCCAACAAATACAAGAGAGATAATCGATAAATACGGTTTTATGTTTCAGAAGCGGTTTGGTCAGAACTTTCTAATAGACGGAAATGTTGTCGAGAAGATTGTCCGCGAGGCAGGTGTCACAAAGGATGACTTTGTACTTGAGATTGGTCCCGGAATCGGAACCATGACACAGTATCTGGCTGAAGCAGCAAGGGAAGTGGCAGCAGTTGAGATTGATAAAACACTGCTTCCTATTCTGGACGACACTCTGAAAGATTGGGATAATGTGACAGTCATCAACAACGACATCCTCAAAGTAGACATCCGCCAGCTTGCACTGGAAAAAAATCAGGGGCGTCCGATCAAGGTTGTTGCCAATCTGCCATATTACATTACTACCCCGATCATCATGGGATTGTTTGAGAATCAGGTTCCTGTTGATTCTATTACTATTATGGTACAGAAAGAAGTTGCGGACAGAATGCAGGTAGGACCCGGAACAAAAGATTACGGGGCGCTTTCACTGGCTGTGCAATATTATGCGAAACCAAAGATCGTGGCAAATGTACCGCCCAACTGTTTTATGCCAAGACCTAAAGTGGGAAGTGCGGTGATCAGACTGGAACGATATGAAAAACCGCCGGTTGAGGTAAAGAATGAGAAGCTGATGTTTCGTATTATCAGAGCATCTTTTAACCAGAGAAGGAAGACACTGGTGAATGGTCTGAAGAATTCACAGGAGATACCATTTTCTAAAGAACAGATTGAGCAGGCGTTGGGGATGTGTGGACTTTCCCTGAGTGTCAGAGGAGAAGCACTGACACTGGCACAGTTTGCACAGCTGGCAAATGCATTTACAGAAATTTCATAAAAAGATAAATATAAAAAGCATCCGGTGGCTAAGCGGATGCTTTTTATATTACGTTCAAATTTATTTTTTAAAAGGAAGGAGAGTTAATTGCCTCTTCCGGCAATCAACATATGAAAAAGAAATTTTATAAAAATAACGTTGGCTTTATTATTTTTATAGCTTTAGTATATCCTGCAATTATGAGAAAATCGTGTTTAAGATGTGAAAAAAATTTGAACAAATGTCGAAGGAATTATGAAGACAGAAATTGGGATATTTATTTTACAGAAGGCATAAGATTTCTGATATAATGAGCCGGTAAATGAAAATGCCTGTTCATTGTCTGTAATCTGCTGACAGTGAAAAGACAGAGACTTATTATTGACTGGCAAAAGTATGGAGGTAATTAAATCATGAGAATAAAAAAAGCAGGAATACTTATTATTGCGGCAGCAATTACATGTACGACACCGGCAGTACCGGCGATGGCAGCAGATACTTCGGAATCTGTACAGGAGATTATTTCTGATAATGAGATTGATTCTCTTGTATCAGATCCGGACAAAGTAGTTGATATCATTATGTATGTGAAAAATGAGGCAGCAAAACAGGATATTTCAGATGATCAGATCAGATCGCTGATCCAGACTGCGGAGAGTACTGCAGGAGTTAGCCTTTCGGAGGAAGAAGAGAACAGAATCATAAAGATCGTTAAACAGATCAAGGATTCTGATATTGATGAGGAACAGCTCAGGAGTGCTGTGACGAAGGCATATGATAAACTGGAAGAAATGGGGATTGGTAAAGAAGAGGTAAAAGGAATCCTGCATAAACTGGCTGATTTTGCAAAGAGTCTTTTTGAGTAAAATCTGCTCATTCTCAAATCGTAACTGTGAAAAGACGAAATAGTTATGGAAGATTATGGGAGATATACAAGATAGACAAGCATAAAATAAAACAAGAACTATAAATATGTGGTAATTCTATAAAAAAATATTAAAAAATATAAAATAATTGTGCAAATAAACGAAAAGTTAACTGCAAGTTCATAATTTATTCACAAATGATTGCTACTATATAGATAGTTCGAAAGAACCTACGAAAAACGTTGTAATGTGTTATCATTACACATAAATTTTTTTCATAATAATAGCCCCGGTAAACCACTGCCGGGGCACTCCTCGTTTTACGGGGATTTTTTATTTTTTATCTGATAATTTTCCATATTTCTGGATTTCATTATTGAGTTCTTCCATGCGGGTATCCAGTTCTGCTACATATCGCGCACATTCTCTTAATTCTTTTGTGATATAGTCAGGTCCGTCTCCCTCAAATTTGTAATGCATCTTATGCTCCAGAGTCGCCCAGAAATCCTGTGCAACTGTGCGGATCTGAATCTCTACTTTGGTATCAATGATACTGTCGGAGAGAAAGACCGGTGTGGTAACCAGCATATGATAACTGCGGTAACCGCTCTTTTTAGGATTTTTCATATAATCACGTCTTGCAAGGATCGTCAGGTCATTTTGTTTGGAAATCATATCTGCGATCAGATAGATATCAGATGTAAAGGAACAGCTGATACGGATTCCTGCGATGTCATTTACATAGCGTACCATGTTCTCGATACTGGATTCATATCCATGTCGTTTCAGTTTTTTTACAATGCTTTCCGGAGTTTTGATTCTGGATTTTACATGTTCGATCGGATTGTATTTATGTCTGTGCTGAAATTCACCGTTTAGAATATCAATCTTTGTTTCTACCTGTTTAAGGGCAGACTGATAGACAAAAATAACTGTCTCCCAGTCATTCAGTTCTTTAAAATCCCTCAAGGGGACAGAATCATAATTCATGTATAATAATATCCTTTCCTGATACAGGCAGTTCCCCGTTGATTTTTGTAATCTCACAGGGGACTTGTTTATAGATTTGCTGTAGTTGGTTGATGATATTATTGTAACATATAAATAGCCGTTTGTGTGAACTATCTGTATGAAAATTCAGATTTCCATTATGAAAGTGATTGTGTTATAATGTTTGAAAATAGCTGAGATGATATACTTTATTTGTAACTGTTCAGTATCCTGTAACAGATGGAGAAGAGTTACATTTATTCCAGGTAAAGGAGAAAACAGATAATGGCTGAATCAATGAAAGATTACGAAACAGAACTGGAAGCCTCTTTTAAGAAAATTGAAGAAGGGGATATTCTTACAGGAACTGTCATCAGTGTAGATGAAAAAGAAGTTGTGGTAGATCTGAAGTATTATGCGGAAGGCATTATTCCGGCAGAGGATTACAGCAGAGAACCGGGATTTTCTTTAAAGGAACAGGTGAATGTGGGAGATGAAGTTTCTGCGACTGTTGTGAGTAAAGACGATGGAAATGGAAATATTCTGTTGTCCAGAACAGAAGCAGCAGATGTGCTTGCATGGGATAAGCTGAAAGAATTAAAGGATTCAAAAGAAGTAATTGATGTGGTGGTAAAAGGCATTGTAAATGGCGGCGTGATCGCCTATGTAGAAGGTGTACGTGGATTTATTCCCGCCTCAAAGCTTGCCCTGAATTATGTGGAGGATACAAACGAATATCTGAACAAACCAATCCAGGTTCAGGTTTTCGATATTGATAAAGAAAAAGGAAGATTAATTCTCTCTGCAAAGGAAATATTAAGAGAAAAAGCAGAAGAGGAGAGAAAAACAAAAATCTCCAATGTGCAGGTCGGACTTGTAACAGAAGGTGTTGTTGAGAGCTTACAGCCATATGGTGCATTCGTAGATCTGGGAAATGGTCTGTCAGGTCTGGTTCATATTTCACAGATCTGTGAGAAGAGAATTAAGAAACCATCAGAAGTTCTGACAGTTGGAGATAAAGTAAAGGTAAAAGTAACTGCTGTCAAAGATGGAAAATTAAGTCTGAGCATCAAAGAGGCAACAGATATGATGGCTAAGGAAATTGAGGAGGAAGTGATCGAGCTTCCAGATTCAAAGGAAGAGGCTTCCACATCTCTTGGCGCACTTTTTGCAAACATTAAATTAGATAATTGAGGTTAGAATCTGTATGAGAAATCAGGAAAAAATATTTGTAATAGGTCACAAGAATCCGGATACGGATTCCATCTGTTCAGCAATTGCCTATGCGGACATCAAAAACAGGACTTCTCAGAAGGTGAAATACATTCCAAAACGTGCAGGACAGATCAATGAAGAGACAGAATATGTGTTAAATCGTTTCGGCATGCAGCCGCCGGGATATCTGTCTAACATTGGAACACAGATAAAAGATATGGATATCCGTATGAGTCCGGAAGCTGATAAGAGTATGTCTCTGAAAAATGCATGGGATCTGATGATGGATAAAAGTATCGTATCTCTTCCGATCAGAGACAGAGAAGGACAGCTGGAAGGTCTGATCACAATCGGTGATATTGCTAAGACTTATATGGATACAACGGACAGTTATCTGCTGTCAAGAGCGAAGACACAGTACAGAAGAATTGCCGAGACAATTGCTGGTACCGTAGTAGAGGGAAATGAGCATGGATATTTTACAAAAGGAAAAGTTCTGGTGGGAACTGCAAATCCGGAAATGCTCAAAGCCTATATTGAACCGGATGACCTGATAATCATGGGAGACAGAGAAGAGGATCATCTTCAGGCGATTGCGCAGAATGTTAGCTGTATTATCGTTGGTATGGGAATTGAAGTCAGCGAAAAGGTGATAAAGCTTGCTCATGAGAGAGAAATTGTAATTATTATGTCTCCGTATGATACATTTACGATCGCAAGACTGATCAACCAGAGTATTCCTGTACGGTATATTATGAAAACAGATAATCTGGTTACTTTTAATACAGAGGATTTTACGGATGATATTCAGAATGAGATGATCAAACACCGTCATCGTGCGTTCCCTGTAATTAACAAAAAGGGAAAATGTATCGGAACAATTTCCCGAAGAAATTTCCTGGATATGCACAGGAAAAAAGTAGCACTTGTGGACCATAATGAGAAAGATCAGGCAGTTGACAATATCGATAAAGCTGAAATTGTGGAGATTATTGACCATCATAAACTGGGTTCTCTGGAAACTATGGTACCGATTTCTTTCAGAAATCAGCCGGTCGGATGTACAGCAACGATTCTGTATGAAATGTATGGGGAGCAGAAACTTGAGATTTCACCGAGTATTGCGGGGCTTCTCTGTGCTGCGATTATTTCAGATACACTGATGTTCCGTTCACCTACCTGCACATTATCTGACAAGATGGCGGCAGGTGCGCTGGCACTTATTGCAGGAATCAATATTGAGCAGTTTGCAAAAGAGATGTTTAAAGCAGGAAGTAACCTGAAAGATAAATCACCGGAAGAAATTTTCTATCAGGATTATAAGAAATTTATTGCTGAGGATGAGATCAACTTTGGTGTTGGACAGATCAGTTCTATGGACAGCGATGAGCTGGCAGAAATCAAAGAGCGTCTGGTTCCGTTTATGGTCAGCGAGTGTGGCCGTCATGGTGTTACCCGCGTATTCTTTATGCTTACCAATATTATTGAGGAATCTACAGAGCTTCTCTATTATGGTGAGGGAAGTGAGGAAATGGCACGTATTGCTTTCCATATGGAGCCAAAGGATGGTGTATTTGATCTGAAAGGCGTTGTTTCACGTAAGAAACAGCTGATTCCGGCACTTATGGAAGCTGCACAGGCCGGACAGAACGATTACAACTGATGGCAGCAGACAGAATAGCTGAGGATAATAAGAAATGGAAAAAGAAACCTGGAAAGCAGGAAATATGCTTTATCCACTTCCGGCAGTTATGGTAAGTGTTTCTGACGGAGAGGGGAATGACAATATTATTACAGTTGCATGGGCAGGGACTGTCTGCACGAATCCGCCGATGGTGTCTATTTCTGTGCGACCATCCCGTTTTTCCTATGATATGCTCAGAAAGACGGGAGAATTTGTAATAAATCTGACAACAGAGAAACTGGCATATGCAACGGATTACTGTGGAGTCCGTTCCGGCAGGGATGTTGATAAATTTAAAGAAATGAAGCTTACCAAAGAGAAGGCGGATTTTGTGAAAGTTCCCATGATCGCAGAATCTCCGGTGAGTATTGAATGCAAAGTAAGGCAGGTTCTGGAATTGGGTTCCCACCATATGTTTCTGGCGGATGTGCTTGCAGTTCATGCTGATCCGCAGTATATGGACGAGAAGAAGAAATTTCATCTGAATGATGCGAAACCTCTGGTGTATTCTCATGGTGAATATCTGGGAATTGGTAAAAAACTGGGAACATTTGGATACAGCGTTAAAAAAAGAAGAAAAAATCCGGAAAAAAGAAACAGTAATCCGCAATTTGCAGACGCAGACAATGTATGATAAAATGAAAGGACATAAACATGAATAATGTGACATTAATAGGAATGCCCGGTTCAGGGAAAAGTACAATAGGAGTTATTCTTGCAAAAGCATTGAGATATGAATTTCTGGATTCGGATCTTCTGATACAGAAACAGGAGAAAAGAAAGCTTTCAGAGATCATAGAGCAGGACGGACCGGAAAAATTTAAGGAAATTGAAAATCAGGTTAATGCAGACATTCATGTGACAGATACGGTCATTGCACCCGGCGGAAGTGTTATTTACTGTGATGAGGCAATGGAACATCTGAAGTCTATAGGTAAGGTTATATATCTTAAATTATCACTGGAATCTTTATCCAAAAGACTGGGAAATCTGAAAGGCCGCGGAGTTCTGTTAAAGGACGGTCAGAGCCTGAAAGATCTGTATGAGGAACGTGTACCTCTGTACGAGAAATATGCAGATATTACCATTGATGAAGAGGGGAAAGATTTGGATGAAAGTCTTCGGGCAATTCTGGAGATAATACATATCAAAGAGCAGGGAAAGTGATTATTACAGCTCGGGAAAAGGACAGTGGTAAATAATTTTTGTTTACAAATGATAAATATATGATATAATATACAACTGACTTTAAAATAGGATGATCGTTTAATATAAACATATATGCATTTGAAACAGAAGTTACATGTTCGCAGAAAACGAAAAACAGAGTGAACAGTGACCATTAATTCTGCTCATGGAGTGAAAATAAATAAGAGGTGTGATATGGAACAGTATGTTATAAAAGGAGGCAACCCTTTAGTCGGTGAAGTTGAGATTGCCGGTGCCAAGAATGCGGCACTTGCTATTCTTGCAGCAGCCATAATGACTGATGAGACGATTCTGATAGAGAATCTGCCGGATGTAAGGGATATCAATGTATTGCTTGAAGCGATCGCTGGTATTGGAGCACAGGTAGACCGTATTGATAAATCTACTGTGAAGATTAACGGATCTACAATTGGAGATGTAAGTGTTGATTATGAATATATCAAGAAGATCAGAGCTTCCTACTATCTGCTGGGAGCACTTCTTGGTAAGTATAAACATGCAGAGGTACCGCTTCCAGGTGGATGCAACATCGGAAGCCGTCCGATCGACCAGCATCTGAAGGGATTCAGAGCGCTTGGTGCAGATGTAGATATCATGCATGGAGCAATTGTTGCGAAAGCAGATGAACTTCATGGAAGCCATATTTTCCTTGATGTTGTTTCTGTAGGTGCAACGATCAATATTATGATGGCAGCCTCATTGGCTCCGGGACGTACTATTTTGGAAAATGCCGCAAGAGAACCGCATGTAGTTGACGTTGCCAACTTCCTGAACAGTATGGGGGCAAATATTAAAGGTGCAGGTACAGATGTGATCCGTATTAAAGGTGTGGAGAAGCTCCACCGTACAGAGTATTCTATTATTCCGGATCAGATCGAAGCAGGTACATTTATGTTTGCAGCAGCAGCAACAGGCGGAGATGTAACAGTTAAGAACGTAATTCCAAAGCATCTGGAAGCAACTACAGCTAAACTTGAAGAAATTGGATGTGAGGTTGAGGAGTTTGATGATGCAGTTCGTGTACGTGCACCAAAGAGACTTCACCGTACTCATGTAAAGACGCTCCCATATCCTGGATATCCCACAGATATGCAGCCGCAGATTGCTGTAACTCTGGCACTCGCAGAAGGAACCAGCATTGTAACAGAGAGTATCTTTGAGAACAGATTTAAATATGCGGACGAGCTTTCACGTATGGGGGCAAACATCAAGGTTGAAGGTAATTCAGCAATCATTGATGGAGTAAAGAAGTTTACAGGTGCAAGAGTAAGTGCTCCGGATCTGCGTGCAGGTGCAGCCCTGGTGATCGCAGGTCTTGCAGCAGATGGAATCACAGTTGTTGATGATATCGTATATATCCAGAGAGGATACGAGAATTTTGAAGATAAGCTGAGATCTCTCGGTGCTGAGATTGAGAGAGTATCCAATGAGAAAGAAATCCAGAAATTCCGTCTCAGGGTGGGATGATAAAAAATACCAAAAAATTACTTGACATTTGTAAGGGTTAAGTATATTGTATGATATGCAGCAATCTTAATTAATGCAAGTTAATAATTAGTAATAGCCTTTTATTCAGAGTGGTGGAGATACAAAGGATCTGCGAAGCCACGGCAACCCCTGTTTGTGTAGGAAGGTGCCAACCTGAGCGAGTGATCGAACAATAAGAGGATTGTTGAGATAATCAGACAGTCCGATTACTTCGGGCTGTTTCTTTTTGTTAACGGAAAAGTATCAGCGGAGAGAAATAATCTGTTGATACAGTACATAAATGGCTGTGGGTTATTCTGCGGTCGGGAAACAATTGTAAATGAATAAAAAAGGAGAACACAATGGAGAAAATTTTATTTACTTCTGAATCTGTAACTGAAGGCCATCCGGATAAAATGTGTGATGCTATTTCCGATGCTATTCTTGACGCTCTTATGGAAAAAGATCCTATGAGTCGTGTTGCATGTGAAACTGCTACAACTACAGGTCTTGTACTTGTTATGGGTGAGATTACAACAAATGCATATGTTGATATCCAGAAAATCGTAAGAGATACTATCCGCGAAATCGGATATACACGTGGAAAATATGGATTTGATGCTGATACATGTGCAGTTATCACAGCAATCGATGAACAGTCTGCTGATATCGCTCTTGGCGTAGATAAAGCTCTTGAAGCAAAAATGGGTGAAGACGAAATTGATGCCATCGGAGCAGGTGATCAGGGTATCCAGTTTGGTTATGCTTCCAATGAGACAGAAGAATATATGCCATATGCCATCAACATGGCACACAAACTTGCACGTCAGTTAACGAAGATCCGTAAAGACGGTACATTAAAATATTTAAGACCGGACGGAAAAACACAGGTTACTGTAGAATATGATGAAGCCGGAAAACCATGCCGTATCGATGCAGTAGTATGCTCTACACAGCATGATCCGGATGTAACTCAGGAGCAGATCCATGAGGATATTAAGAAATATGTATTCGATGAGATCATTCCGGCAGATATGGTAGATGAGAACACAAAATATTTCATCAACCCAACAGGACGTTTCGTGATCGGCGGACCTCATGGTGACAGCGGACTTACCGGACGTAAGATCATCGTTGATACTTACGGTGGAACCGGACGTCATGGCGGCGGTGCTTTCTCCGGTAAAGACTGTACAAAGGTAGACCGTTCCGCAGCGTATGCAGCACGTTATGTTGCAAAAAATATTGTTGCAGCAGGTCTTGCAGATAAATGTGAAATCCAGCTTTCCTATGCGATCGGTGTTGCTCATCCGACATCTATCCACGTAGAAACAT
>ERZ773168.3743-NODE-3743-length-10503-cov-7.588055_pt1 | contig 10503 bp, 8 predicted proteins | sample MGYA00511261_ERZ773168 | MGnify/ENA primary metagenome ERZ773168 (study PRJEB29015, sample SAMEA2737855) | human gut metagenome | biome: human gut; feature: human-associated habitat; material: faeces | place: China | collected 2012 ... | reverse complement strand
CCTGCTGTCTTCAAGACGGCAGGGCTTTCGTCCAATACGGAGGGATCGGGAAGGCACTTTCCCTCGTGCGGAGAGCGCAGACCCATACCTAAGATGTCTGCTTCCGGAAGAAGAAGTAAGTCCCGTGGCGCATACTCAGCCGCTATTCTGCCGTCTTGCAGATATAAAAACCGGTCTGCGATCCCCATCAGCCAGTCGATCCGATGCTCCGCGATGAGCAGGGTAAAGCCCTGCTCCTTGAGCTGCCGGAGGGTCTGCGCAAGCTGCCTCGTCCCGGCGGCATCGAGGTTGGCCGTCGGCTCATCGCACACAAAGACCTTTGGCTTCATGGCATATACGGACGCAATGGCCGCCCGCTGCTTTTCTCCGCTTGAGAGGACGTCAACTGCCCTGTCTTTCAAATGGGACAGCTTCAATGCCTCTATGGCGGCGTCCGTCCTCTCCCGTATCTCCTGAGCGGATAAGCCGTAATTCTCGCAGGGAAACGCCACCTCACCGGCAAGCTCGGAGGAAAAGAACTGGCTTTTTGGGTCCTGAAAAACGCTTCCCACCAAACGCCCGATCTCCCATGTGGAAAGCCTTGATATGTCCTTGCCGTCTATCCTCACGCTCCCGCTGAAAACTCCGGGATAGTAGGACGGCGCAAGCCCGTTGACAAGCCTTGTCACGGTGGTCTTGCCGCAGCCGGAAAGCCCCGTCAGCACGACGCATTCGCCGCCTTTTACCGAAAGGGAAATGTCCTGTACGCCTCTGTCCGAGTTTTCGTATTGGAAAGAAGCGCGTGTAAGCTCGATCATGCCATGCTCCTTTCCAAAACCAAATAGGAAGCCGTGACCAGCGCACATGCGGCTGCCGCGATGTGATCCCGCGCCCCGGCCTTTTGCTCATAATAGCTGCCGCGCACGCCCGGACGCTCCGCGCCCCTTGCAACGGCGGAAACGGAAAGCTGATCGGCAAGCTGCAACACCCGAAGAAGAAACGGAACCAGCACATACTCCATGCTCTGCACGGGATGCGCGAGCAGCTGCCCCGCCGCGGTCAGCCCTCGGTTTTTCATCGACCTGCCCACACCCTTTAGCTCCGTCCGCATGGTGGGGAAGAAGCGAAAGACCACAAGAAGCCCGAGAATGAACGGGGTGGGCATACGGAGGCGGGATAAGAACGCGGAGAGCATTCCCGGCGGCGTGGTGATCAGATCCCATGACACCAGAAAGATCGGCGACAGATTCCAGAACATCAGAACATAAAATTCCGAAAAGACCGGCATGCGCAGCCCGTGGAAGCGGATACCGTACAGCAGCAGCGCCAGCAGCAGATAAAAGCAGCCATAGGACGCGGCAAGGCGGAAATTTTTCTGTAAGACGAGATAAAGAAGCGCGCCGCCGGTCAGGATGCAGGTGAGCAGCACATTCCCGCCGATAGTCACTCCGGCAAAGACGCACAGCAGCGCCCACAGCTTGACCGGCACCGCAAAGGATGCGTCCGCCCTCATAGAACGCCGGCCTTCTGAAAATGCCTGCGGATCAGCCGACTGCCCACCATGCAGCCTAAAAAGCCCATCAGCGTCGTGAACAGCAGAATAAAGGCCAGCCAGCCGGGAGAGGTGTAGTAACGCACATAGGAATCGATGTAGCTCTGCTCCATGCCGCTTGCCAGCGCAAAATCGTAGTAGGTGTCCCAGAAGAACCAGATGGGCAGCAGATTGACCCCGTTGTATAAAAGGCTCGCCGCCGTCCAGGCGGCGGTCAGCCGTTTCGGCTTTTGGCAGGAGCCTTCCTTCCAGAGAATCGCCTCGCAGAGGATTCCCACAAGAACATAATAAGGAAGCAAGAACCAGTTTCCCATCAGCAGGAAAATCACGCCAAGCAGCGTCATATAGATCAGCGTCACAAAACGCTTTCCGATCCGGCTGACCATGAGCATATAGACCGGCGCGCAGAGGAACATGGTGATCCCCACCGACAGCACCATGCTGACAAAGTCGTTGGCCATGCAGACCATATTGACGACGAGCTGGATCACGATCAGCACCGCCGAAAGCAGCACCGTGGTGATCACATCCCTGACAGACCATTTATTTGTTTCTTTCATAAACTCCTCCTTGTTTTCGACACTTCGTTTTCCAATATTGCACTTGGAATTCTGTTTATCTCGCAACTTTCTACGCCGTCCACTCCATGCTCTCGCTCTGGAGCTGCGCCATGTGGCGGAACAGGCCGTTCTTTTTCAGCAGCTCGGCCGGAGAACCCATCTCCGCCACGCGGCCACCGGAGAGCAGAACGATCTGATCGGCGTTCATGACGGTACGCATGCGGTGCGCGATGATGAGCACCGTCTTATCCTTGATCAATCCGGACAATGCCGCCTGCACCGCCGTTTCGTTTTCCACGTCCAGCGAGGCCGTGGCCTCATCCAGCAAAATCACCGGCGCGTCCTTCAAGATGGCGCGGGCAATGGAGATGCGCTGCCGCTCGCCGCCGGAGAGCCGGGAGCCGTTTTCCCCGATCAGGGTATGGTAGCCCTCCGGCAGCCTGGATACAAAGGCGTCGCACTGCGCCGCCTTCGCCGCCGCCAGCACCTCCTCGTCGGTGGCGTCCCGCTTGCCGAGGCGGATGTTTTCCATCACGGTATCCGCAAACAGCACCACATCCTGAAATACGATGGCGTAGTTTTTCAGCAGTGCCTCGCCGTCCACCGTGGACACGTCCACGCCGCCCAGCCGCACCGTTCCCTCCGCTATGTCCCAGAAGCGGGCTGCCAGCTTGGCTGCCGTGGACTTGCCGCCGCCGGAGGGACCCACCAGCGCCGTCACCTGTCCCTGCTTCGCCGTAAAGGAAACGTCTCTTAGCACATCCTCTTTTTCCCGGTAGGCAAAGGTCACATGCTCAAAGCGGATGTCGTAGCCATCGGGATCATATTCGGTCATACCGGTCATGCGCTTTTCGTTCTCGATCTCCTGCATACGCTCGATGCGCACCTCGCAGGCGAAAACCGCGGCCATGTTGGCAAACATGGAGCCGATGGGGTCATATACCCGGGTGGCGGCGATAAGGAACATCAGAAACGGGATCAGCGACAGGTCGCCGCGGCTCATCAGCGTTACCCCCGTGAGGACGGTGGTGGCGATGCCCAGCTTTAGGAAGGACTGTGCCGCCGTGACCACGGAGCCTGTGAACAGCTCGCCCCGGATGGTGTCCTGCTCCGCCTCGTCCAGCCTGCGGTTCAGGTCGGCGATATACCGCGCCTTCTGGTTGCACGCCTTGATCTCCGGCGCGCACTCCAGCACCTCCTGCATGGCGTCGGTGGCCGCGCGGCGGGTGACGAGCCCCTTCTTTATATGCCGCTTTTCCATGCGCCGGGAGAGGTAGACCATCAGCAGCGACGCGGGCACCACCCACAAAAGAGCCAGCGCCATCCGCCAGTCGTAAAGCAGCATGCCTGCGGAAATCAGCGCCGTGGAGATGAGCGCGCCGTGCATGGCGGGGTAAAAGTGGGAGAATGCCTTTTCCAGCGTCTCCGTATCCCCCATGATGGTGGTGGTCAGGTCAGTCAGGTCCCGGTTTCCGAAGAAGGACAGCGGGAGCTGGCGCAGCACCTCCGCCAGCCGGATGCGTCGGTTGGCGCTCTCCCGGTAGGTGGCTTCATATAGAGCTTTGTACTGAATCAGAAAGGTCACAAAGAGCACGGCGAGGGCAAGGACGCCCGCGACCAGAAAGCGCGTAAGCCCCGCCCTTGGGTCGGTGCCGTTTGTCAGCGCCTCTACGATGCCGGAGAGCGCCGTGGCCAGCACGCCCACGGGCAGCATTTTGCTGATGTTGACCAGTACGGACCAGAACACGGCGGCCACATAGTCTCTTGCGCCCTTCTCCGTCATGGCGTATTTTTTGCTGATGCGTTCGATCATGCGACACCTCCTACCTTCCACTGCGCGGCCTTTTGGTATTCCTCCCACATGGCGGCGTAGACACCGCCCTTTTCAAGAAGCTCATCATGCTTTCCTTCCTCGGCGATCTCGCCGTCCCGGATGACGAGGATGCGATCCATGTTCCGCACCGTGGACAGGCGGTGGGCGATCATCAGCACGGTCTTGCCCTTCATCAGCGCCTCGAAGGCCTTTTGTATCTTCGCCTCGTTCTCCGGGTCTGCAAAGGAGCTGGCCTCATCCAGCACCACGATGGGCGCGTCCTTTAAGATCGCCCGCGCCAGCGCGATGCGCTGCATCTCGCCGCCGGAGAGGTACACGCCCTTGGCGCCGATCACGGCGTCCAGCCCGCCCGGCGTCTTTTCCAGAATATCGCCGCACTGGGCAAGCTGCGCCGCGTGTAATATCTCCGCCTCCGTTGCGTCCGGCCGGGCGGCACGGATGTTGTCGCGGATGCTCTTCTTGAAAAGCCTCACCTCCTGAAAGACGAAGGAGATCTGCTCCATCAGCTCCGCGGTGGGGATGCTTCGCACATCCCGTCCGCCCAGGAGCACCGCCCCTGCCTGCACATCGAAAAAGCGCGGGATCAGCCGGGCGATGGTGGTCTTGCCGCCGCCGGAGGGGCCCACCAGTGCCCACGCCTCCCCCTGCGGCAGATGGAAGCTCACATTCGTCAGCGCGGGCCTGTCCGCGCCGTCATAGGAAAAGGTGACGTTTTCAAAGGAAATGCTGCTGTCCGTAGGCTTGCTTCCTCTGTCCGCCGCAGGCTCGGGAAGGGGCGACTCCTTCAATATGGCCTCCAGCTTGTTCACCGCCTCGGCGGCCTCCATCTGTGCGTTGACCGCGTACATCAGCCGCTCCATCATAAAGGCAAGCTGGGGCGCGAAGAAGATGTAAAACACCAGATCGGCCAGTACCGCCCAGCCGTCCGCCCCGCCTACGAGAACCATCCCCAAGGGCATGAGAAGCAGGAACATGGCGTTCAGCACTACCGTAAACAGGGTGTAGGGCATACGGCACATCATGGCGTAGCCGCTGGCAAGGTCGCGGTAGCTGAGGATGGCGGCATGAAAGCTCTTGAAGGAGTAAACCGTCTGCTGGAACACCTTCACCACCGGGATGCCCCGGACATACTCCGTGGCCTCGGCCGAAATGCGCTCTCCGGCGCGCTGGTATTCCTCAAAGAACTTCATGCTGGTGCCCGTCATCATGGTCATCAGGCAGACAAGCGCGATGACCATGGGGATCAGGCAGGCAAGCCCCATGCGCCAGTCAAAGACGAAGAGCAGCCCCACCGCCAGTATCGGCGTTACGATCCCGCCCACCGCGTCGGGGATGGTGTGGGCAAGGAGCGTTTCTGTCAGCGCCGCGTTGTCGTCGATCTGCTTGCGAAGCCGCCCCGTGAGGTTGGCGTTAAAGTACCCCAGCGGCAGGTCAACGAGATGGGCGACCGCCGCCTTTCGCATATTTGTCGCCACCCGGAAGGCCGCAAGGTGCGTACACATGAGCCCGGCGAAATAGATCGCCGCGCTCAGAAGCGCCGCCGCCAGCGCATACCAGCCGTAGCGGGCAAGCCCTGCCGGAACGCCGCCTCCTGGCGTCAAAATGCCTCTGGCCGCGTACCAGACAAAGACGAACGGGAAAATGCCGACTGCCGCCGAAACGCCGGACAGCCCGCAGCCCAAGACGGACAGCCACTTATGCCCTCCGGCATATGCCAGCAGCCTGCCCAGCACCGGCGGCTGCTTTTCTTTTTTCTGTTTGCTCATATTCCGTGTTCCTTTCTTAAAATATATAGGTTTGTTGGAGGATGCGCCGCACTGGTTAGAGGCAACTAACCGTCGGTTATTTTTTTAAGGCTCATTCGAGCCTTAAAAGTCCGCTCCAGCCGGAGTGGAAAAAGATAGCCAGTTCATCGACGTATTTCATGGCTTCCTCTCTCGGCATATCGTGGACGATGGTTTCACACACCGCCGTAAAGTAAGCTCTTGTGATCATGTGATGAAGCTGACGAGTCATGCTCCCGGAGAGCATACCGTTTTTTCTGAGGAGGGCGTAGTATTCTTCGGATCGATCGACCTCCAGCTCCACCAGCACCTCGATGAAATCCGCATAGCCCGTTCCCTCCGCTCGGCAGAGGATTAGCTTGAATTCGTCGAAATGGTCGTACATGAACGCGACAAACTCATGCAGGTGCTGGGTGGAAAGCTCCAGACTGTCTTTTGCTCTCCCCTCCGGGACAAGGTCAAAATAATCGTCCTGTGCTGCCTTGAAGCGGGTGAGCAGCTCGCTTGCGGTCTCGCCCACAAGGTCTTCAAACAGAGCGGTCTTATCCGGGTAGTAGCCGTAGAATGCACCCTTCGTGAAGCCTGCCTCCGCGACGATTTTATTTAGAGATGCGTCCTTAAAGCCCTTCTCCAGAAATTCTTTTTTCCCAATCTCAAGGATCTTTATTTGAGTCTCTGTACGTTCCATTGGCGCCCCCTGATATACCGGTAGTATATACTGCTGGTATATTATAGCCGAGCAGATTGAGTTTGTCAATGAGGCTTGTGATTTTTCTGTTTGCCCAGTTCAACACAGAGCCTCTCTGCTCACCTGTCTTGGATGCTTGAGAGCATATTCTTTTTCAATACTCGCCATACAGCGCAAGGCAGGAACACCGTAAGCGGTGTCCCTGCCTTTTCGGGTTGACTATTCAGCAAATGCAAATCGCACCTATCTGTCGCTAAAGCAACCGTCAGCGGCGGGGGACATTTCTCACTCCGCCAATGCCTTGCCCAGAGCGCGGCAGGCTTCCAGCGCCGCGTCGTCGGGCGTCTCCGTGCAGATCACGCTCTCGCAAACGAGGTTCACCCCTGCGCTGTCGCAGTCACTCTCCCAAGTACGCATCCACTCGCCATCGCCCCAGCCGTAGGAGCCGAACAGTGCCACACGCTTCCCGCCGAAGCTGCGCTTGCACGCATCGAACATGGGCTGGAACTCCATTTCCTGCAACGGCAAGCTGCTCAAGCTTCAAGCCGCTTTGCCAAAGTGCGCAGTAGATATCCGTGCATTTTTTGTATTTTTTGAATAACGAGCGTGCTTTTTCCTCGTCGCCGTATACCTACCAGAGTCCGGCGCATTTGAAGCCGCTCGCGCGGTGGTCGATGAAGCCCTTCACGTCCTCCGGCGGGTAGCTGAGAAACAGCCCCACCTCGTGGGGGAACTCACTGCTCTCGCCTCCTTCGTATGTTTATCGGTTAGCATAGTCTAACCATATAGCCCTTGAGAAGCCGCCCGAAGGCGGCTCTTCAAAGATCACCGCCTGCCGCCGCGCCCCAATGCCATGGTTCTCTACCAAGTAAGCCTCGGATGCAGACCAGAATTGCTGATGTCATCGCCGCCTTACTTTCTTCCCAGCAGCAATGTCGAGCCGCGAAGCATCAGGCGTTTGGCCTCCTTCGGTGTCATGAAGCTGCCGTCGGTCGTGTCGATCAGCTCCGCACGCTCATAGCCCATGTCCCTGAGCTTTTGGACAAACGCCTGCATATCGCCGTATCTACCGGGCGACATCAGGTCGTGGATGGCAAACGTTCCGCCCTTTTTCAGAACGCGCAGCGTTTCCAGCAGAAGCTGCTGCTTGTCCTTTCCCGTGATATTATGATAGACATAGTTGCTGGTCACCGCGTCGAAGCTCTCGTCGGGAAAATCCAGCTTCACGGCGTTCCCGAGCCTGAACGAAGCGTTTTTCACACCCTCCGCAGCGGCGTTTTTTTCGCACAGCGGCAGACTGAAGGAGGCGTATTCCTTGCCCCAGCGATCGATACCGACCATTTTTCCCTGCGGATTGCGCTTTGCGCAGGCAATGGTCAGCGCGCCGCTGCCGCAGCCGATATCCAGTCCCACGCCGCCCTCCGGGAGTGTGATATGCTTCGCCGTACCGTCAATGATCTGCTTTGAGAGCTTGCGTTCGCCGTCATAGGAAAAGCTCCGATAGGCATACACGCACCACTGGGTGTACTTTGCACAGACGACAAAGGCGACTCCGAATACCACGCCCAGCACGACGCGCAGCTTTCCGCTCACACCGATGCCGAATACGCCGAAAACGAGCAGCAGCGCAAGCGACAGCATCGTTCCCGCGATGAGCGAAAACAGCATTCCCTTGGGGATCCAGTTTTTGTAGTCAGGCTTCATTCTTGGGACTCCTTTCTTTTCTAACGGTCTTCATGCAAAAATCGCAGCGGTCGTCGCCGCGTCTCAGCGTTTTCATTCGATGCCAAACGAGCTTCGGATGCAGACCGGCGTAGCTGATATCGTCGCTGTCGCAAAAGCAGCGGCACCTCCGCGCCTATCCCAGCGCCACATCCAGCGTCATCATGACGCTAAAGCCCACGGCAAAGAAAATCGTGCCGATGTTGGAGTGCTTTCCCTGCGACATTTCGGGGATCAGCTCCTCCACCACCACATAGAGCATGGCGCCCGCCGCAAAGCTCAGAAAATACGGCAGCGCCGGGATCACCAGCTGCGCCGCAAGAATCGTCAGCACCGCGCCGATAGGCTCCACCACGCCGGAGAGCACGCCGCCGAGAAATGCCCTGCCCTTGCTCTCGCCCTCCGCCCGGAGCGGCATGGAGATGATCGCTCCCTCGGGAAAATTCTGAATGGCGATGCCAAGGGACAGGACAAGCGCGCTTGCCGCCGTGATCTGCGCGTTCCCCGCGAGGAAGCCCGCATACATGACGCCTACCGCCATTCCCTCCGGGATGTTATGTAGGGTCACTGCCAACACCATCATGGTGGTGCGGCCCAGCCTGCTTTTCGGTCCCTCCGCCTGATTGCTTCCCACATGAAGGTGAGGAATCAGATGGTCGAGCAGGAGCAAAAACAGCACGCCGACCCAGAAGCCGATAAAGGCCGGAAGGAAGGACAGCTTGCCCATGCCCTCCGACTGCTCGATGGCAGGGATCAGCAGGCTCCAGATGGACGCCGCCACCATCACCCCGGCGGCGAAGCCAAGCATGGTTCGCTGGAACTGGGGCCGGGGCTCCTCCACAAAGAAAAATACCACCGCAGCCCCTAAGGTGGTCATCAGAAAGGTAAAGCCGGTGCCCAAAGCGGCCCAGCTCAATGCTTGCAGCATACGAATCAACGCCTTTTCCTCGATTCAGGCGGAATTTTGCCTGTACGCCAGTATAGGCGACAATTCCCGGATGTGTGCCGACGGAGAGGCTTGCCTTTTTCCCGGCGCCGTGGTATGATTAAACTGTAAAAGGAAATATGGCTCATATAATTCCGCTGATGGGATCGTCTCAGGCGCGGAAGTTTCTATGAGATCGCCTAAGATCTTGCTATGAGCGTCCGCTTATGCGGGCGCTCTTTTGTTTTGAAAGGAGGACGCAATGACCACTATTCTGAAAGGAAATATCGTTTCCGCGCAGGCCTGCGGCCGGCTGGATGTGACGGAACACGGTTATCTTATCGCTGAAAACGGCGTCATTACCGGGGTGTATCCGGTGCTGCCGGAGCAATATGCCGGAGCGTCTGTGGAGGACTATGGAGACTGCCTGATCGTCCAGTCCTTTGCGGACCTGCACCTCCACGCTCCCCAGTATCCCATGCTGGGGATGGGTATGGATCTGCCCCTGCTGGACTGGCTGAATGCCTACGCCTTCCCCACGGAGGCCCGGTTTGCGGAGCCGGACTACGCCCGGACGGTGTACCGGCAGCTGGCGGGGGAATTGGCGTCCCACGGGACCACGCGGGTGTGTATGTTTTCCTCCCTCCACACCGACGCTACCCTGATCTTGATGGATGAGCTGGAAAAAGCGGGGATCACCGGCTATGTGGGCAAGGTGAATATGGACCGCAACGGCGCACCCGGCGTGTTGGAGGAGACCACGGAGGAATCCATGCGCGAAACGCTGCGGTGGCTGGATGCCTGCCAGGATCTCCGGCACATCAAGCCGATCCTGACGCCCCGGTTCACTCCCTCCTGCACCGACGAACTGATGGCGTTTTTGGGAAAGCTGGCGGCAGAGCGCGATCTGCCGGTGCAGTCCCACCTGTCGGAAAACGGCGCGGAGATGGACTGGGTACGCCAGCTCCACCCGGATTGCAGACAGTATTGGGAGACCTACAAGAAGTACGGCCTTTGGAATGACCGCACCGTGATGGCCCACTGCGTCTGGTCGGACGAGCGGGAGCGGCAGGCCATGAAGGACGCCGGGGTAACGGTGGTCCACTGCGCCGACTCCAATCAGAATCTCTGCTCCGGCGTGGCGCCGGTACGGAGGATGCTGGACGAGGGCGTAAAGGTGGCTCTTGGCAGCGACATCGCCGGAGGCGATCATCTGGATCTGTTTGACGTGACGGCGGCCGCCGTCCGGGCTTCCAAGGCCCGGCGGATGATGGATGACTGGGACACCCCCTTCCTCACCGTGGCGGAGGGGAGGTATCTGGCTACCTCTGCCGGGGCCGCTTTCTTTGGAGAGCAGCCGGGCTTTGCCGCGGGAAATTCCCTTCACGCCATCGTACTGGCGGATGACACACTGCCCCAGCCCCGCACCCTGACTCCGGCGGAGCGGCTGGGACGGGCG
>ERZ773168.3741-NODE-3741-length-10513-cov-2.949034_pt1 | contig 10513 bp, 5 predicted proteins | sample MGYA00511261_ERZ773168 | MGnify/ENA primary metagenome ERZ773168 (study PRJEB29015, sample SAMEA2737855) | human gut metagenome | biome: human gut; feature: human-associated habitat; material: faeces | place: China | collected 2012 ... | reverse complement strand
AGGAACTAAAAAGCATAGAACAGGATAAGCTTTATTTTCCGGAACTTTCTCATGCATAAGCTTCAAGAATAAGGTATTCTGACGTATGAAGCGGAGTCCTTTGGCAAAATGCACAAATTATCTCGCATAGAGGTCATTGCGGTAATCCGCAGGACAACAATCAGAGCAAAATAGCAACATAATTAATCGTCTCATAATCAATTGTTTTTTTTTAATATTAACAGTTCTAATTATCCATTCATATCTACCAAAAGAAAAGCACCACCATAGGCATCGGGCTACACGTATATAGGCGTAGGGGCACACCAGTATACGCATAGGCCTACACGTATATACGTACGGGCTTATACGTATATACGTGTCAATCCCTGCTTATATTAAAGCGGATACCCGCATAAATTTTCCGTCCATGCACCGGTCCCCACACCATAGATCCATCGAAGTTATCCCCTCTGGGATTGCTGGCATCGATAATCGGATTCGGTTGTTTGTAATTAAACAGGTTCTCCGCTCCCACGTAAATAGACCATTGACGGAAATATTTCGTAATCTGCGCATTCACAACCGTATAAGCCTTAAAATTCGGTTCCCATAACGGATTAGACGCATCCGGTGTCGGCATACGACCGCCTCCATTAAACTGGCCGGTCAAATCAAACTGCCATTTTTTCAACGGGGTTTGATAAGAAGCGGTCAATAAACCTTTATAATCACTAACCAACGGCTTTTTCAATCGATGCGCTACACCCTCCTCATTCCGGTAATCGGTCTTCGCGTCCGTATAACGATAAGCGGCCGTTAACGTAAATCCCCGGAAAAAAGGATAGGAAGCCTCCACTTGGAAGCTATTCGAATAGGAACGCCCATCCAGATTGTAGAAACGAACCGCATGAGGATCACTATCCATATCCACCACGATTTGCTTCAAGAAATCGGTATAATACCATTCCCCGCTCAAGCTCAGTTCCTTCCCGAACAAAGGTATATAAAATGACAGATTCACACCGGTATTCCACGCTTCTTCTTGATCCAGATTGTCGGCGATATACATTTTTCGACTACTGGATAACAAAAAGTTGTTCTCTGCCAGCACATTCGCTGTCCGAAATCCTTTACCTGCCGAAGCCCGGATATGGAACCAGTCAAAAGGATTATATTTAATATGTACACGAGGGGTTACAAAGAAATCATACAACGTACTATAATCCGCACGTACACCCGCCAATAAGATCAGTTTATCATTCAGATTGAACGTATATTGGGCATAAGCTCCCGGCACGACTTCCGTACGGTCATAGGCATGACGGACCGACTCTCCTCCCGCATATTGAACCAGATTCTCGTCGAAACCATCATAGTTCATACTTAATCCGGTACTCAAGCTATGCATCGGCGTAAACTCCTTTTCATACAGCAAACTGGCATATACATTATTCTGATATACATTATAGGGCGTACGGTCATATCTTGATTTTTGCTCATGATAAGAACCGGAAAGTATCAATGCCACGCTCTCTACCTTTTCCTTATCGATAATATAGGCCTGCTTCGTAAATAATTCGGCCCGGTTCGTATTTAAATGAATCCGATACGGGTCGGTGAAATTATGGTGTTTCGTATCCTGCCCACCGGTACGGCTCTCATGCAGATAGCGAACTCCGTATTGAGCCACGTATTTATCCAATTTATGATACCAACGATTCATTACGTTCACCTGTTCCCTTAGCGGCGTATCGAGAAAACCATCGTCATTACCGTCATGTTGCATTTTATCATTCGAGTAGTGTACCAATAAACCGGTAGAGAGCTTGTCGTTGATATGCCAAGAAGCATCCGCATTCCCTTCATAACGTCCGGCATCACTAGCGAACACATTAGCAGAGAAAATATCCGCCGTAGGGGGCTTCTTGAATTCCACGTTGATTTGTCCGGCCAACGCCTCATACCCATTCTTAACCGAAGAGGTTCCTTTAGACACCTGAATACTTTCCATCCAAGCTCCCGGAACATAATCCAAGCCATATAAGGAAGCGGCCCCCCGGAAATTCGGGTAATTCTCGGTCAACATTTGTACGTAGGTTCCCGCCAATCCCAACAGCTTAATTTGCCGGGCACCTGTAGCCGCATCCGAGTACGATACATCGACAGACGGATTTGTCTCAAAGCTCTCCGCCAGATTACAGCAGGCCGCACGGCAAATCTCATCGTACGTAATTTTCTGAGTTTGCAATACGCTCGTACGGGAAGCGATGGTTCCCATCTTGCGCTCACTAACCACGACCTCATCCAAGGCGATCTCACCTTTTAAGAAAATCTGCATAGCATCGTCCTTCTCATCCACAGGGGTGACCTCAGTCATATAACCGATATAGCTAACCACCAGATTCTTGGAGTCACCTTTTCGTTCTAACTCGAAATTTCCATCCACATCGGACGTGGTTCCATTTTGGGTTCCTTCCCAATATACATTTGCACCGATAATAGGTTGTTTGTTTTCATCACATACACGTCCTTTCACTTTCTTGCCGGAATCCTCGGCCCAAGTCAAAGTAAAAGTCAAACAGGACAGTAAAAATATCAGATATAATTGTCTTAACATGATAGTTGTTATTTGATTGAATCGTTAAATACAGTTTCCGCAGGGATAGAACATTCCCTACCTTAAAACCAAAGGGTATTCAGCGAGCAGCTTCCACCCTCACGAATACAATCAAATCAAAAGCGTAGTCAATAAAGAAAGGTACACACGAGGACAGGCTACGGGAGGACCTATCACCCTAATCTCATAGGAATCAGCAAATAAGGAAGCAATTTGTAAACTCTCGAAAATAGAGGAGAAGAGCAAATCATGTACGACTGGTTGCAGATCCGGTACTTGTATATTTACAGAATTCCAATCAAAATCAACCCGTTCAATGCCACAGCCGTTCATGCCACAACACTCCACCGTATTATTCGCAAGATTATCACGACTATGATCATGTCCATGAATCTCACAGCACTTAGCTTCCAATAAAGCCTCCACTCCCTCTTTCTCGCAAACGCCACAACAATAAGATACGAAATTAACCCCCGCTCCCCCATAAAAGATCAAGGAAGCAAGAATTACAAGAAACAAGGATGTGGCAAATCGTCTCATATGCCGCAAAAATAAGCAAAAAAACTCGAAATCAAAATACCCCCTTTACTTGATAAATTTAGACAGGTAATAATAGGTATCCGGAGAAGGTTCACTCTCTATCCGGTAACGGGTGGAAGCCGTTACAGAAAATGTATACCCACGTTCAGACTCTACATCGATAGGAAGAAAAAGCTCGTTGCCATAAATATTCGTAGCTAATATGGATTTTGCCGAAGCCGTGTCGATCGAATCCGTCAATGAATAATAAACGGTATAAGTTAAATCCTGCTTTTCCGACACAGGTTTCTGCCAAGTTAAATGCAACTCATCATCTAAACGTTCCACTTTGATGCCCTCCGGAGCGGCAGGTACCGAATCATTCAGCCAAGTCAACGGAGGCAATTGGGCCGGATACTTATAGTAATTGTCTCTCAACTCTTTATAGAGTCCCTTATCATTATACAGGACATTTCCACAACGAAAGAACGCACAGCCGGCTCCTCCGTAATAACGGCTATAATCGATCTGGTCCGTTATATCATTCACGGCCCAGTCCGCCTCACTCTTGTCCATCCGATAAGCTCCCAAGCCGGGTACGACCAAACGCCCGTTACAATTATCCACCCAATTATCCACGAAAGGAAAGAAATTCTTATGCAGGTAATACATCATCGGAACAATCATATCTTGTTTACCTTGTTGCATCCACATCTTAGGGTCTTGGAAGACACTTTCGTAAGCGGTCCAACCCGCGTTAGGTACCCGTTCAATACGATTATATTTCCCGAGTGGCGAACTGCTCACCTGTACCCAAGGTTTCGTTTGCTTTACCCAATCGTAAATACGGTAAACCATCCGGTTGATATTCTCCCTACGCCAGTCTGCCAGAGACTTTTTCTTACCGGATCTATTATACAGCGCTTTATCCGGGAATGTTTTCGCCTCTTCGGGATAGCGGATATAATCAAAATGGATGCCATCTATATCGTAGCCATTCACGATCTCCTTGACTAAGGATAAGATATAATCAGCGGTCTCCGGTACGCCGGGGTCCAAATACCACTCCCCATTATGCCGTTTGCAAAGTTTTGGTTTCTTTTTAACCACGGAAAGCTTTCCTTGCTCCTTCACGCTTTTTTCCGTTCCCAACGGGAAAGTCACGAACCACGCATGGCATTCCATTCCCCGCTTATGGCATTCATCAACGACAAAAGCGAGTGGATCATATCCCGGTAATTCTCCATACTTACCGGAGAATGTCTTACTGACTGGTTCGATAGCCGAACGATACATCACGTCTCCCCTCAAGCGAGCCTGAATGAAGACCATATTAAAATTCGCTTCTTGAAGCCGGTCCAAGATATCAAGCAATGCCTGTTGCTGGGCTTTTCGTCCCGCCTCGGTAGTAGCCGGTTTATGAGGCCAATCCAGACCATAAACCGTAGTCAACCAAACCGCACGAATTTCCTTTTTGGGAGGCTCTACCGCTTGTAACAGACAAAAAACGGGTAAAGCCAGCGACAGGATAAGCAACAGACAAAACTTTCTCATCTTTATAATGCCTTATTGAGCCCGCGAATGTAGTATTTTTTGAGTCTCTTCCGGTAAATCAGTCGTAATAAAATCGACTCCCAGATCGATCATCTCTTCCATTAATTTAGGGTCATCTACGGTCCAGACATTCGAAGTCATGCCTAGGACTTTACAATCCTTCACCCAATCCGGATGAGATTGCAAGACTTTATAATGGTAGTCTAATCCTGTAAAACCAAGCTCTTTCAATTCCATCGGGGATAATTCTCCATTCAGATAAGAAACCTCAGATTTCGGACATAAACGGATGAATTCTTTACAAGCATCCATATTAAAAGATATATAATCCGTACGTTTCGCTAATTTCATACGCTTCACCATATCTACAACAGCTTTAGCAGCCTCACGGTTGCGTTCCGGGGTCTCATGAGCTTTCAGTTCTAAAATTAACCGGACATTCTTCAATTTCTTCGCACGTTTCAAATATTGCTCTAAAGTAGGGAGCTTTTCGCCGTTGCTCAATTGCAAATCTTTCAATTCATCATAAGTACAGGATTGAATATGTTTTCCTTGGATATCATTATCATGGAATATTACCAGCACATTGTCCGCCGTAAGATGTACGTCGAATTCCGAGCCATAGGCACCAATCTCGCTGGCACGTTCCAAAGAACGGATAGAGTTCTGAGCAGAGCCCTCCGTTTTCCAATACCCCCGATGGGCGATCACTTTCGTGTTATCCTTTGCCGCTACCATTCCTGCCATCATCAGGCAAAGTAGCAAAAGAAGAGTAGATTTTAAATTCATGGAAATTAAATTAGTTGACAAATGACAAGTGACAGTTGATAGTTGACAAGTGAAAGTTGACAGTTAAATACCGCTTGTCGCAACTGTCAACTATCAATTGTCAACTGTCAACTATTTTCCGATCTCTGATAAATAACGTTCAGCCTCGATAGCAGCCTTACAACCACTTCCCGCAGCGGTAATAGCTTGACGATAATGGGGATCAGCGACATCTCCAGCAGCAAACACACCCGGAACTTTCGTGCGGGGAGTTCCCGGAACTGTCTCGATATAACCGATCTCGTCCGTATCTATCCATGGCTTGAAGATATCCGAATTAGGTTTATGGCCAATCGCCAAGAAGAAACCATCGATAGCGATATCCACATTCTCCTCATCCGACTCTCCCATACGTTTTACCAAATGAGCACCTTCCACGCCATTCTCACCAAATAAACCCAGGGTGTTATGTTCGAAAAGCACCGTGATATTCGGAGTCTTGAAGACACGTTCTTGCATTACTTTTGAAGCACGCAAATAGGGTTTACGCACGATCAAGTAAACCTGCTTCGCCAAACCAGCCAAGTAAATCGCTTCCTCACAGGCCGTATCCCCACCACCTACTACCGCTACCGTCTTTTTACGATAGAAGAAACCATCGCAAGTAGCGCAAGCGGATACACCCATACCCGCATATTTATGCTCATCCGGAAGACCCAGATACTTCGCGGAAGCACCCGTAGCGATAATCAAAGTCTCCGTCTCGATCACTTTCTCACCATCAATCGTAATTTTATAAGGAGCCTCGCCCAAATCAGCAGCTGTAGCGATACCGAAACGGATATCCGCACCAAAACGGACGGCTTGTTTTTTTAAATCTTCCATTAATTCAGGGCCGGTTATACCGTCCGGATATCCCGGAAAATTCTCCACCTCTGTAGTTGTTGTTAATTGTCCCCCCGGCTGTATTCCTTCATAAAGCACCGGAGATAAATTCGCACGGGAAGCATAAATCGCTGCCGTATAACCTGCTGGACCCGAGCCTATAATAAGGCAACGTACTTTCTCATTCACTGAATCGCTCATAGTATCTAAGTATTAATTATCAATTTTCAATTCTCTATTATCGAAGGTCTATCACCTCTACGTCCGGATAATCCCCTTCGTTAAAAACAAAAAAACGATCCGGTTGGTTTATACCTGTTTTCAATTGGCTGATCTGGATCGTACTGCTAACGCCGTTTTTAGAAGTAACTGTGATACGAGCCGGGAAATTTGAATATTTCTCAATTTGCAACTCCACTTTCACGATATCCCCTTTTTTCTTCGGTGTCAATTCCACATCGAAAGCGGCTTTTCCGTTCGGTGCCGTACTCTCGCCTTTATATGTTGCCGTGAATCCTTTCTTATAACTATTTAATAAAAGAGCTGGATTCGTAAATTGTAACTCCTCTCCCGTAGGATTCGTCACGTTCACCTCGTCGTTCCGCTCCACATAGGTCCATTGCGTCGTACCATTAAACCAAGTAAGCGCATCCGGCGTGACTAATGTAAACTTATCACCTTTCATCTGGATGGTTCCCTCAAAACTCTCTCCCGCATTCTGACCGGCAGAACGGGTAAACATCGTAAAAGAAGCGCTTATCCCGTTCGAATTCTCATAAGCAGCGGCCGCCTTCCCCAAGATATCATTCGCATTCTGGGCATGCGCCCCCACTCCTAACCCCAACAGGAAACACAAGAATAATCCGACAAACGCGATACACCGCCACACTCTTATTTTATGTTCTCTTCTCATATTTATTTCAAAGCATTTAATACTTGCTCCAACGAATACTCATCTTGCACCAATACTTGACGGGCCTTACTTCCCTCAAACGGGCCAACAATACCGGCAGCCTCCAATTGATCCATCAAACGTCCGGCACGATTATAACCGATAGCAAATTTACGCTGGATCAAAGAAGTAGAACCTTGTTGCTGAATCACGATCAAACGAGCCGCCTCGTCAAATAAGGGATCTCGATCTGATAAATCGACTGCTCCCGAAGTTGATGCCTCCCCACCTTCCGGCACATAGTCCGGAAGCAAATAAGCGGTTTGGAAACCAGTCTGCTCACCGATATAATCCACGATATCCTCCACCTCGGGCGTATCTACGAAAGCGCACTGCACACGAACCGGCTCTTGTCCCGCCACGACAATCAACATATCGCCCCGTCCGATCAAACGGTTAGCGCCCGGAGCATCCAGAATCGTACGTGAATCGATCATAGAAGCAACCTTAAAGGCAATACGGCTCGGAAAGTTACTCTTGATCGTACCGGTAATCACCTTTGTATCCGGGCGTTGCGTAGCCAAGATCATATGGATACCTACCGCACGGGCCTTCGCCGCAATACGAGAGATAGGCAACTCGATCTCACGTCCGGCCACCGCGATCAAGTCGGCAAACTCATCCACTACCGCCACGATATAGGGTAAGAAGCGATGTCCCTTCTGCGGGTTCAACCGCCGTTCGATAAACTTAGCGTTGTATTCCTTTATATTACGAACATTCGCGTTCACCAGTAAACGGTACCGGTCTTCCATCTCGATCACCAACGAGTTCAATGTAGCGACAGCGTCAGCTGGCTCCGTAACGATCGGCTTCTCCGCATTCGGAAGTTTCGCCAGATAATGACGTTCTATCTTGGAATAGATACTAAACTCAACCATTTTCGGGTCTACCATCACGAATTTCAACTCCGATGGATGCTTCTTATATAATAAGGAAGTGATGATCGCATTTAGACCGACAGACTTACCTTGTCCCGTAGCACCGGCTACCAATAGATGCGGTGTCTTACAAAGATCGAACATGAACACCTCGTTCGTAATCGTCTTACCCATCGCCACAGGCAACTCATACTTACCCTCAATGAATCGGCGTGAAGCGATAACAGATTGCATCGATACCGTCTGAGGATTCTTATTCGGCACCTCGATACCGATCGTTCCCTTTCCGGGCATCGGGGCGATAATACGGATCTGCAAAGCGGATAAACTCAAGGCGATATCATCCTCCAAATTCTTGATCTTAGAAATACGGACACCCGCCTCGGGTACAATCTCATAAAGCGTAACCGTAGGTCCGACTGTCGCTTTGATCGAAGCGATCTTTATATTGAAATCTTCCAAGGCTTGCTTGATCAAGCGTTGGTTTTCCGCCAATTCGTCCCGATTGATCTCCATGCTCCCACTATCATACGCTTTCAGCAAGTCCAAGGTAGGGAATACATAACGGGAAAGATCCAAACGGGGATCATACGTACCCAAGGCCGAGGCATCGTAGGTCTCATCATTACCAGCGGCAACTTCCACCGTAAATCCGGCATCCTCCTCATCCTCTGACTCCGGGGTATTTATCTCATCTGTCTTTTCATTTATCGGATCGTCGTCACCTTGAGCGATCGTAACTACTAAATCATCAGCAACAGCGACCTCTTCGTTCTTATATTCCGGTACTGTTTTACGATTTTCTTTCCCTTCGGCTTTCAACAATTCAGCCTCCGTATCGAACTCCTCATACTCATCCATTTCCGGTTGTTCATCCGGTTGCTCTACGACAGGCTTAGAGCGAGGAATTACATTATCCTCCTTTTCCGTCTGATCGACATCTATCTCGCCTTCACGTTTCAAACGATCTTTCACCCAACCTAAAGAAAATACGCGCTGTAAGAACGGGATTGTCTTCTTACTGGTAAAAATAGCGATGATTAAGAATGAGCCTAATAGAAGTAAGATCGTACCGGGTATTCCGATATTGGTAATAAACATCTCCGAGATATAATATCCGTGTTGACCGCCTAGATAAATAAACGTATCCTCATATCCCTTGATAAATATAAAAGCAAAAAACACAGATCCCCAGATCAATGCCGAAGCGCTAAACAAAAAACGCCTTAACAAGGATACTTTATTTAAGTTCATGAGTTTCGCCCCAACCGATCCCAAGAAAAAGAGGATCATAAAAGAAGAGATACCGAACCAACGATTCATCAACAGATCAGACAAATACGCCCCGCGTACACCCGTCCAATTCTCTACCGATCCTCGATTGATCAATAAATCACCTAAAGGAACATTCTCTATTTTGCTTTGATCGGCAGCTCCTGTAAAGAAAAACGAAATCAAGGCAAGCCCTACATAAATGGTTAGTATAGAGATAATCAAACCTGTAATGAAACGGGTCCGTTCATTTGTGAAAAAAGTCTTCAAGGCAGCGAACCAGCTCGGTTCTGTATGATTTTGCTTCGTTGTTGTTGTCTTCTTTGCCATAAATAGTTTCTCAATAATTCTTTTATAACACGCAAATGTACATAGAAAAATCGAGTCTGACGAACCTTTGAAAAAAAGACGTACGTGTTTTCTCAAAAACATGTACATGTTTTCGCGGAAACACGTACATGTTTTTAGGGATAGATTTTAACGGCATTAAATAGATCTGTGCATCTCATGCCCTTCCACATAGATCGCACTTTGAGGACGAGACGGACAAAGATGCTCGCAAGCACCACAACCAATACAAGTTTCCGTATTGATCACCGGGATCTTTAACGACTTTGGATCTGCCAGATCTTTCGCCACCATCTGGATCGATTTTGTCGGGCAATGGCGTTCACAATTACCACAACTCATACCGTCCGTATTGACAATACAAAGATCTCTTACCCATACGGCATGACCGATCTGTATAGCAGATTTATCTTCTTTCGTAATAGGTTTGATCGCTCCCGTCGGGCAAACCTCCGAACATTTCACACATTCCGGACGGCAATACCCTCTATCGAATGCCATCTTCGGCTGCATCAGTTTCATCAGATCCGTAGACGGGCGCAGGACATGATTCTCGCAGACAGATACACAAAGCTGACACCCCGTGCAATGTTGCGCCAGATTCCCGATACTCAAAGCTCCGGGAGGAACCAATGGCGCCAAACGATTCGGCTCTTTACGTTCTTTAATCGGCGCAAAGCCTCCGTCTTTCTTCATCTCCACATAATCCTCCAGTTTTTTCTGCTGGGCATGTAA
>ERZ773168.3740-NODE-3740-length-10513-cov-5.517116_pt1 | contig 10513 bp, 6 predicted proteins | sample MGYA00511261_ERZ773168 | MGnify/ENA primary metagenome ERZ773168 (study PRJEB29015, sample SAMEA2737855) | human gut metagenome | biome: human gut; feature: human-associated habitat; material: faeces | place: China | collected 2012 ... | reverse complement strand
CAATTATGAGCGAAGAACAAATCACTCCCAATAACGGGTCTTATTCTGCGGATAGCATCCAGGTATTGGAAGGTCTTGAAGCAGTAAGAAAACGCCCTGCGATGTACATCGGTGACATCAGCGTAAAGGGACTTCACCACTTAGTATACGAAATTGTTGATAACTCTATCGACGAAGCGTTGGCAGGATACTGTACGCATATAGAGGTGACAATCAACGAAGACAATTCTGTTACGGTACAGGATAACGGGCGTGGTATCCCCGTAGATATGCACCATAAAGAGAAGAAATCGGCATTGGAAGTAGCCATGACGATACTACACGCTGGAGGTAAATTCAACAAGGGTTCCTATAAAGTATCCGGAGGTCTGCATGGTGTAGGTATGTCCTGCGTAAATGCGTTATCCACCCATATGCTCACTCAAGTATTCCGTAACGGAAAAATCTACCAACAAGAATACGAAATAGGTAAACCACTATATCCAGTAAAAGAAGTGGGCACTTGTGATATCACTGGTACCCGTCAACAATTTTGGCCTGATGGAAGCATTTTTACCGAAACGGTATACAAATATGAGATTTTGGCGGAACGTATGCGTGAGTTAGCCTATCTAAATGCAGGACTTAAAATCACGCTAACCGACAGACGCGCACAAAAAGATGACGGCTCTTTCAAAAGCGAAGTATTCTATTCTGAAGAAGGACTACGAGAGTTTGTTCGTCACATTGACAACGCACGCGAACATTTGATTAATGATGTGATTTATATCAACACCGAGAAACAAGGAATTCCTATTGAAGCCGCCATCATGTATAACACTTCATACACGGAAAACCTGCACTCATATGTCAACAACATCAACACCATCGAAGGTGGTACGCACTTGGCTGGTTTCCGTGCCGCACTGACACGCACACTAAAAAAGTATGCGGAAGATAGTAAGGCATTAGAAAAAGCTAAAGTGGAAATTTCTCCGGAAGACTTCCGTGAAGGACTGACTGCAGTCATTTCCGTAAAAGTAGCAGAACCGCAGTTTGAAGGACAGACTAAAACTAAATTGGGTAATAGCGAAGTGTCAGGTGCCGTTCAACAGGCCATAGGCGAAGCATTGGTATACTATTTGGAGGAACATCCCAAAGAAGCGAAAATGATCATTGATAAGGTGGTACTTGCTGCTACCGCACGTGTGGCTGCACGTAAAGCGCGCGAATCCGTACAACGTAAAAGTCCAATGAGTGGTGGAGGCCTACCTGGAAAACTAGCTGATTGTTCCAGCAAGAATCCAGACGAATGTGAACTGTTTCTCGTAGAGGGTGATTCTGCTGGTGGTTCAGCTAAGCAAGGTCGTAGCCGACTATTCCAAGCCATCCTTCCTTTGCGAGGTAAAATCCTAAATGTAGAAAAGTCCATGTGGCACAAAGCTTTCGAAAGCGATGAAGTAAACAATATCATCCAAGCTCTTGGTATACGTTTCGGCATGGATGAAGAAAACAGCAAAGCCGCTAATATAGACAAGCTTCGTTATGGTAAAATCATTATTATGACCGATGCCGATGTCGATGGTTCCCACATCGACACACTCATTATGACACTTTTCTTCCGCTATATGCCAGAAGTGATTCGCGAAGGACATCTTTATATTGCTAACCCACCACTTTATCTTTGCACAAAAGGCAAAGTGAAACAATATTGCTACAGTGACAAAGAACGAGAAGAGTTCATAAAGACATACGGAGAAGGCCAAGAAAACAGTGTTCATACTCAACGCTACAAAGGTTTGGGTGAAATGAATCCTGAACAACTTTGGAGTACTACCATGGACCCAGAAACACGAAGGCTGAAACAAGTACATATAGATAATGCAGCGGAAGCCGATTATATCTTCTCCATGCTAATGGGTGAAGACGTAGGTCCGCGCCGCGAATTTATTGAAGAGAACGCAACGTATGCAAATATCGATGCATAGTTGTCATATTACGTTTTTATAAACCAACCTCACATCTTACAACGAGGAAACGCCTGCCGGAGAGTAATCTCACAGCAGGCGTTTTTCTTTTCATCTTACTATCCCGTGGAACCGGGAATCAGAGAAGATGTTGTTTTTTCAGTTCCTCAACCGCTATTTCCAGTTCTTTATACCATTCCTCACCGAACTTACGGATCAAAGGCTCTTTCAGGAACCGATAAACCGGGAGATTTTCCTTTTTACCCAGCAACACTGCCGCCTTGCATACATCCCAACGATGATAATTGACAGCCTTGTAAGGTCCGTAATCTCCGATACGGATAGGATAAAGATGGCAGGATACCGGTTTATAGAAATCTGTTTTTCCTTCACGATAGGCTTTTTCAATAGCGCAGTAGCAACATCCCTTCTCATCATAACAAGTAAAGACACAGTCTTTATTATTAACAATAGAGGTCACCAGATCTCCTTCCTCATCCGTATATACCACTCCTTGCTTTTCTATTATCGCACGGGCTTCGGGTGCCAGCTCATCCCAAATAACCGGCAACACTTCTTCCAGTTTCTCCACTTCCTCCAACTCTACAGGTGCCCCTGCATCTCCCTCAATACAACATTCACCTTTACAAGCGTCCAGATTACAAAGGAACTTTTCCCGAAGCACATCCAGCGATACAACTACATCATCAATCTGTATCATTTGCAATATTTATATCAGACAAAAAAGGCGGAGTTCTACCCCGCCCTCCCAATTATAGAAATCTAAATTATTTAATCAACACGCTACCGTCCATTTCAGCCGGAACTTCCAATCCCATAATCTTCAGGATAGTCGGAGCAACATCAGCCAGACGGCCGTTCTCTACTTTCGCAGCCTTATTTTCTGTCACGTAAACACAAGGAACGGGATTCAGAGAGTGAGCCGTGTTCGGAGTACCGTCCTCATTCAAAGCGTGGTCAGCATTACCATGATCGGCAATGATGATTGCTTCGTAATCCTGTGCTTTAGCAGCTTCGATCACATCTTTCACACAAGCATCTACAGCAACAACAGCTTTCTCGATAGCTTCGTAAATACCCGTATGGCCTACCATATCACCGTTGGCGAAGTTCACTACGATGAAATCATATTTGTTTTCGTTGATAGCAGCCACCAGTTTATCTTTCACTTCGTAAGCGCTCATTTCCGGTTTCAGGTCGTAAGTAGCTACTTTCGGAGACGGAACAAGGATACGGTCTTCCTTGTCAAACGGAGTTTCACGTCCACCGTTGAAGAAGAACGTCACGTGAGCATACTTCTCCGTTTCAGCGATATGAAGCTGGCTCATACCCTTAGCAGAAAGATACTCGCCCAAAGTGTTAGCCACATTTTCTTTGTCGAACAGGATATGTACACCTTTGAAAGAAGCGTCATACGGAGTCATACAGTAATATTGCAATCCCGGAATGGTGTGCATGCCTGCTTCCGGCATATCCTGCTGAGTCAACACAACGGTCAGCTCTTTGGCACGGTCGTTACGATAGTTGAAGAAGATTACCACGTCACCTTCTTTGATTGTTCCGTCGACATTGGCATTTACAATCGGCTTGATAAATTCATCCGTCACACCTTCATCGTAAGATTCCTGCATTGCCTGAACCATATCGGTTGCCTTCTTTCCTTCACCGTTCACCAACAGATCGTATGCTTCTTTTACACGTTCCCAACGTTTGTCACGATCCATTGCGTAATAACGACCGATGATGGAAGCGATCTTCCCTGCTGATTTCTCACAGTGAGCAGACAGTTCCTCAATAAATCCCCTACCGCTCTTCGGGTCTGTATCACGACCGTCCATGAAGCAATGGATGAATGTATTGTCGATATTATATTCCTTAGCGATATCGCAAAGTTTGAAAAGATGAACAAGTGAGCTATGTACGCCACCGTTGGAAGTCAGTCCCATGAAATGCACATTCTTTCCGTTTTCCTTTGCATAAGAGAAAGCCGAAATGATTTCCGGATTTTTCAGAATACTATTGTCAGCGCACGCACGGTTGATTTTCACCAAGTCCTGATAAACTACGCGTCCTGCACCGATATTCAAGTGTCCTACCTCAGAGTTACCCATCTGTCCGTCGGGCAAACCTACATTTTCACCGCTTGCCTGGAGCTGAGAGTGAGGATAAGTGTTCATCAGATAATCCCAATAAGGAGTGGGAGTGTTGAAGATTACGTCGTCTTTCTTTTGGTCACCTAGTCCCCAACCGTCGAGGATCATTAAAAGGGCTTTCTTACTCATAATATTTCAATATTTAAATTATCACTCTGATTTTCGGGTGCAAAGGTACAAAAAAGATGATTACGTAAACGTTTAATCTATGTTAAGTTAAAGGGGAAAAAGAGAGGGAGCGATGGATATTTTTCTTTCTTTGTAAAGGGAACTACTAAATGCATTTATTCAAAATTTAATATTATGAAAACGATTCTACTCTGCATGATGCTCATGCTGTCGGGTATGCTCACAGCACAAACCGTCGACAATCCGCCATTCAAAGCCCGTTCGGGAAGTATTGGCAATATCACCCGTATAGAACGCACGCCCGATGGCACGCGTGTTTATATTCACGCCATCTTCCGTCCGCACTGGTGGATAAAGGAAGAAGGAGACAGTTATCTGGAAGATGCAGCCACCGGCAAGAAATATCAGTTCAAGAGTGCGGAAGGCATTGAGCTCAATAAAGAAGTGTATATGCCCGATTCGGGCGAGATGGACTATGTGCTCGTTTTCGAAGCCCTGCCGGAAGAGACGCAGGTCATCCATCTCCTCAGTCCCAGCGATACGGAAGGAAATACGTATGACATATCCTTAGTACCGTCCTCCGACAAAAACGTTTCGCCGTTGGCGGCAATCAAGGGAAACTGGTTCAAGGCAGATGATTTAAACGCCTGGGAATACGGCATCTACGATTCTGTTACGATTATGGACAACCGGATATTTACCAACGAAAACATCCGTAAGAAAGGGAAGCGGGTGGAAATCACCGTCAAGGACAAGCAGAATGGAGACATACGCACCCTGCTGGTGACTCCGCAGAAAGACGGAAGCTGCCAGATACAAGTGAATGGAGAAAAGAATCAGCTGTATACCCGGCAAAGGGGAGCTACCAAGACAATCGCTGCCGACACAGGCTTTCAGCAGTTCTTCCACACAGATACCACCTGTCTGCAAGGGTATATCGATGGCTATGACCGCCGGCTGGGATTTGACACCGGACTCATCTATCTATCCAACCATATCACCCGCCAGGACTACCCGACTGTGATTCAGATAGACGAAGACGGCAGCTTCCTGTGCAAGTTTGTCATCAAGCATCCTGTAGAACAGTCGGTCACGCTTGACAACAACTGGATTCCATTCTATATCGAGCCCGGACAGACGCTTACCATGTATATCGACTGGGAAGCATTGCTGGCACGCAGCCGTGCACGCGACTATTATTTCCCGATCAAGAACACAGCCTACATGGGCCCGTCGGCTTCCCTCTCCTATCTGCTGAAGGAATTCAAGGCGCTGATCCCCTACCGTTACGATGATTTATCCAACGCGCGCAACAAACTGACTCCCAGCCAATATCAGGAGCACATGAAGCCGATTGTCGCCCGATGGGAGCATACAGCCGATTCACTTATTCAGATTTGCCGCCCATCGGCAAAGGCTGCCCGTCTGATCAAGAATAAGGCAGACCTGCAGGCAGGAGGCTTATTCTTCGACTTTCTGATGAGCAGAGATTATTATGCGAAGCAGGATACAGCCAACCAAGCCTTGAAAGTGAAAGAAGAAGATTCTTATTACGACTTCTTGAAGAAGATGCCGCTGAATGATGAAACAGTGCTCGCCGATGCCAATGCAAGCTCTTTTATCAACCGGTTTGAATATATGGACGCCTTCAGAACAGCCTATAATTATTATGCACCGGAGCCAAAGGATACCATCTCTTACACGTATCCGGAAGAATCGCTTCTCGCTTTCCTTAAAGAGAAAGGAGTAAAACTGAATGCAGAACAGGAGGCAATCAGACTGAAACAGGAGAAACTGGCAGGAACAACCGTCAGAATCCCCTTAAAAGAACTTCAAGAAGAGAATGACAAGGTGAAAGACTTATACGGAAAAGAAGAAAAACTGGTCCTGGAGTACATCGACAAGCAGTATAAAAACAAGCAGTCAGAGCAAGACATGGACAGAAACTTTATCTCGATGGAACAAAAAAACGGTCATAAGAAAGACAGCATTCTTGCCCGGCTATATGATGTGCCCGATCCTTTGCTTTGGCAAATAGCCAAAGTCCGCAACCTGGGTTTCAGCCTGCAGAATATCAAGACACGTTCCATTGCCCGTGAGTATGTGGACAGTATCAAGCAAAAGCTCACTCACCCACAATTGGCAGAAGAGGCCGAATATCTGTTCGCCAAAACGCATCCGAAGGAAAAAGTCAATTCCTATCAACTTCCGGAAGGCAAAGCCACCGACGTTTTCCGCAACATTATTAAGAATCATCCGGGCAAAGTCTTGTTCGTAGACTTCTGGGCAACAACCTGCGGACCTTGTCGCGCAGGAATAGAAGCGACGGCAGACCTCCGCAAAAAATACAAAGATCATCCGGAGTTCGAGTTCATCTATATCACCGGACAGAAAGACTCACCAGCCGGTGCATATAAGCAATACGTGGAAAAGAATCTGAAAGGAGAAGCCAGCTATTATGTCACCGACTCAGAGTTCAATTATCTGCGCCAACTCTTCCGCTTCAACGGCATTCCACACTATGAACTTGTGCTAAAAGACGGCAGTATCTCCAAGGAAGAACTGGGGACGCATAGAATCAGAAAGTATTTGGAGGAGCACTTCCCCGTTTCCGAATCTGCCGGACAGGGAGAAAATGCTCAGTAATCCCGGCTGAACCTAAGTGGAACACATTGATAGCGAAGCATCTCTTCTTCAGTTTATACTAAGAGGAGATGCTTCGACAAGTTCAGCATGACAAATACTCTCTAGAAATAAATGCTTTTCTATTGTCACTTATCACCTTTCGAAGATAACAAACTGATAATAAACACACTTCGGGTGATAATAGCTGGTGACAATAGGGTGATAATAAGGTGATAATAAGGTGATAATAGCCGTAAATCATGCTTTTTATTGTCACTTTACCCCTATTTCACGACTTATTACCTGTCACTTCCTCCCCATCTTATTACCTATTACTTATTACCTGTTACTTATTACCTATCACGCCTCATCCGAGCCTTGTCCTTATACAACAAATACCATAAGCTACCAATGCTTTTAGCTCATCATGCCTTTATACTTCCATTAAGCTACCGACATCTTTACCTGTTCACGGCCGTGACAAGACCTGATCACATCCGTGAGTAGCGTTTACCACGACCGTGAGCAACTCTTACCACGGCCGTGAACAACTAACAATGTCGGCACCTTATCCCAACTTTCCTTATAAGGAAAGTCTACTATGTAAGGAGCTAACGGGAACTTTAGCACTATCTTACAAGTGATTTTACCATAGCCAACCAATGAACTCCCCGCATGCTGAAAGACCATAAACAACAAGAAAATCTAAAAAAAGCGATGCAAAAGACGGAACCTCGGTTAATTTTCCGTACTTTTGTATCGCTTTTAAATTAAATCATAGAAAAATGGACGATTCAAACCCGCGAACGTGCACTTATAGTATTAATTAAAGCGATCAGAGTCATTGAAAACTGATGCCTCTGCTCGTGTAAACAAACGAAAGGAGGCAATAAGATGAGAACATATCTTTATTGTGAAGCTGGCTTTGTGGAAAAACCGCAATGGCTTCCTAACTGCTGGGTAAACGTAGTATGCCCGGACAACGATGACTTTGAGTTTCTGACTAAAACCCTGAATGTACCCGAATCATTTCTAAACGATATAGCCGATACAGACGAACGTCCGCGCACCGACACGGAAGGCAACTGGCTATTGACGATTCTGCGCATCCCGATGCAAAACGGTCAGAACGAAAGTCTTCCCTTCGGCACCGTACCCATCGGCATCATCACCAACAATGAAATCATTGTATCAGTCTGCTACCACAACACAGACCTGCTACCGGACTTCATCGAACACACCCGCCGAAAGGGAATCGAAGTCCGCAACAAACTCGATCTGATTCTCCGGCTGATTTATTCGTCTGCCGTATGGTTTCTGAAATATCTGAAACAGATAAATCTGGATATCAGCGCTGCCGAAAAGGAACTGGAACGCAGTATCCGCAACGAAGACCTGCCACAGCCCGTCCCCGACCCGGTGCAGCACCCGCTGCCCGGCAGAGGGCGTGTCGATACGGATACAGTCCCGCCGCACGCCGTGGGTGTATAAAAATTCCGCCGCGCAGCGCACACCGTTGCCGCACATGCCCCCCTCGCTGCCGTCGGCGTTGAACATCCGCATGGCCGCGTCGCCGTCAGCCCGCAGCGGGGGACAGAGGTAGATCACCCCGTCCGCACCCACCGAAAAATGCCGCCGCGACAGCTGCACCGCCCACGCGGCGGCGTCGGGCGGCAGCCCCGCAGCGCGGCAGTCAATGTAGATATAATCGTTGCCCGCGCCCTGCATTTTGGTAAAATTCAGCTTCACTTGCCCACCTCCCCGCAAATCCTATGCAATATGGCATAAAATTAACACTTATCCCCTTGACATTCACCCGCAGATACGCTATATATTAAATGTATATCTGTGTTTATAAAGGAGTTAAATTATGGATTCCGAAGTTTTCAGCCGCATCCGTGACTATCTGGCCGACCAGCTTGAGGTCGAGCCTGAAAAGATTACCCCCGACAGCGACATTGTCAACGATTTCGGTGCAGACAGCCTTGACGTTATTGATATGATCACCACCTTGTCCGACGAGTTCGGCGTTGAGATCCCCGATGAGGACATCGAGAACTTCCACACCGTCGGTGATGTGGTCAACTATCTGGAGGAGCGTATCTGAGCGCCTGCCCCCGGTTTTACAAAGTGTGAGGAAAAGAAAAATGGCAAACGATAAGAAAAAAATGGTCGAGGCGATCACCGCTCAGGAGGTCGACTTCGCCCAGTGGTACACCGACATCTGCACGAAGGCCGAGCTGGTCGAGTATTCCAGCGTCAAGGGCTTTGTTGTGCTGCGCCCCTATGGCTACGCCATCTGGGAAAACATCCAGAAAAATCTGGACGCTCGCTTCAAGGCCACCGGCCATGAGAACGTGGCCATGCCCGTGCTCATCCCCGAGAGCCTGCTGAAGAAGGAGGGCGAGCTGGTCAACGGCTTTGCGCCCGAGGTCGCCTGGGTCACCGCCGGCGGCAGCGACCCGCTGGAGGAGCGCCTTGCGGTGCGCCCCACCAGCGAGACGATGTTCTGCGACCATTTCAGCCATGTGCTGCACTCCTACCGCGACCTGCCCATGCTGTACAACCAGTGGTGCAGCGTCGTCCGCTGGGAGAAATCCACCCGCCCGTTCCTGCGCACCCGTGAGTTCTGGTGGCAGGAGGGTCACACCATCCACGAGACCGCCGAGGAGGCCAAGGCCGAGACCGAGCAGCAGCTGAACTGCTACGCCGATTTTGCCGAACACGACCTGTGCATCCCCGTTGTCAAGGGCCGCAAGACCGACAAGGAGAAGTTTGCCGGTGCCGAGGCGACCTACACCATCGAGGCGATGATGAAGGACGGCAAGGCCCTGCAGAGCGGCACGAGCCACTACTTCGGTGACAAGTTCAGCCGCGCCTATGACGTGACCTTCACGGGCCGCGACAACACCCTGCAGTATCCGTTCCAGACCTCCTGGGGCGCGTCCACCCGCCTGATCGGCGCCATCATCATGACCCACGGCGACGACGACGGCCTGATCCTGCCCCCGGCCATCGCGCCCATTCAGGTCGTGATCGTGCCCGTCGCCGCCCACAAGCCCGGCGTGCTGGACAAGTGCCGCGAGCTGGCCGCCGAGATCGGCAAGTATGCCCGCGTCAAGCTGGACGACAGCGACAAGCAGCCCGGCTGGAAGTTTGCCCAGTGGGAGATGAAGGGCGTGCCCGTGCGCCTGGAGGTCGGCCCCCGCGACATCGAGAACGGTCAGTGCGTGCTGGTCCGCCGCGACACCCGCGAAAAGCAGTTTGTGAAGTTTGAGGAGTTGGCCACGGCCATCCCCGCTGCCATGGAGGCCCTGGCAAAGGACCTGTATGACCGCGCCCTGCAGAACCGCGAGAACCGCACCTACAGCGCCACCACGATGGACGAGGTCAAGCAGCTTGCCAAGGAGCACACCGGCTTTATCAAGACGATGTGGTGCGGCGACCTCGCCTGTGAGGAGGCCATGAAGGCCGACGCTGGCCTGTCCAGCCGCTGCATGCCCTTTGCCCAGGAGCACCTGAGCGATGTCTGCCCGGTCTGCGGCAAGCCCGCCCAGAAGATGGTCGTCTGGGGCGTAGCGTACTAAGGCAACACCGCACAATTCCCGCCTGACGGCTTAAGCACCGCTCCGGCGGCTG
>ERZ773168.3737-NODE-3737-length-10517-cov-2.803575_pt1 | contig 10517 bp, 7 predicted proteins | sample MGYA00511261_ERZ773168 | MGnify/ENA primary metagenome ERZ773168 (study PRJEB29015, sample SAMEA2737855) | human gut metagenome | biome: human gut; feature: human-associated habitat; material: faeces | place: China | collected 2012 ... | reverse complement strand
ATGAAGATCTGCCCCTCGGCGCAGTCCTTACTGCCGACGGGCGCGCCGAACGCGTCGTAGGCTCTGCGGAACCATGCGCCGTCCCAGCCCGCATCCAGCACGGCTGTTTGCATCTCTGCGACTGCGGCATCAGCCGCGGCAGCTTCTGCGGTCAGCGCCAGATGGCGAAGAATATCGGCATAGGCCCTGCCGTATTTGACGAACATCCCGGCGATGAACACCGACTCCGCGACCGGGCCTTCGCTGGGGCCGGTGATCTGGAAACTCTCGCCGGGGTGGGCGGAGAAGCAGTTGAGATTCAGACAGTCGTTCCAGTCGGCTCTGCCGATGAGCGGCAGTCCGTGCGGGCCGAGGTGTGTGCAGATGAACCGGAAGCTGCGGCGCAGGTGCTCCATGAGCGGCGCGGCATTGTCCGGGTCACAGTCAAACGTAACGCTTTCATCCAATATCGACCAGTCGCCTGTTTCGCGCAAGTAAGCGTCCACGCCCGCGATCAGCCACAGCGGGTCGTCGTTGAACCCGCTGCCGACTGCAAGATTTCCCTTCTTCGTGAGCGGTTGATACTGATGATAGGCGCTGCCGTCCGGGAACTGCGTGGCGGCGATATCCAGAATGCGCTCCCGCGCCCGTTCCGGAATGATATGCACGAAGCCCAGCAGGTCCTGACACGAATCGCGGAAGCCCATGCCGCGCCCCATGCCGCTTTCGAAGTAGCTGGCTGAGCGGCTCATGTTGAACGTGACCATGCACTGATACTGGTTCCAGATGTTGACCATCCGGTCGACCTTCTCGTCGCCGGTCTCGGCGTGGTAGTTGGAGAGCAGCGTGTCCCAGTATCCGCGCAGCGCATCCGCTGCAGCGTCAAACTGTGCCGCTGTGCGGTACGTTTCGATCATGGTATGTGCGCGCGTCTTGTTGATCACGCCGGGTGCGGAGAATTTTTCGCCTTCCGGGTTTTCTACGTAGCCAAGACCAAAGAAAAGCTCCTGCGACTCGCCGGGGCACAGCTCCAGATGGAACTGCATTGCGCCGACCGGCGCCCAACCGTGCGCGATGGAACCGGTGCAGCACCCGGCGGCGACAGCCTCCGGCAGGGCGGGGGAGCCGTAGGGGCCAATGAAGGCGTCCCGTGCGGTGTCAAAGCCGTCATACGGACGGTTTGCCCAGAGCACGGCATAGTGGTTCCGCCGCTCGCGGTATTCGGATTTGTGATAAATGGCCTCCGGTTCCAGCTCAACCTCGCCGATCGAGAAGTTCCGCTGGAAGTTGGAGCTGTCGTCCATCGCGTCCCAGAGGCAGAATTCCACATACGGGAACACATCGAGCGTTTTTTTTATGTCTGTCTCATTTTTCAGGCACAGCCGAATCAGCAGGCAGTTTTCACCCTGCGGAACCAGCAGCGTCTGCGCGGCCGAAACGCCGTTCTTCTGCCCCTCGATCACGCTGTAGCCGAGACCGTGGCGGCAGGTATAGCGGTCCAACTCCGTTTTCGTTGGCTGCCAGCCGGGATTCCAGACAGTCTTGCCGTCTTTGATATAAATATGAAACCCCTCCTGGTCGACCGGGCAGTTATTATAGCGGTAGCGGGTCAGACGGCGCAGCCGCGCGTCGCGATAGAAGCAGTAGCCGCCTGCCGTGTTGGACAGGAGCGTGAAAAAATCCTCGCTGCCGAGATAGTTGATCCACGGAAGCGGTGTGCGCGGGTCGGTGATCACATATTCCCGCTGCTGATCGTCAAAATGGCCGAATTGCATCTGGAACTCCTTCCTATGCCGGCAGGCTGATGCGTACCGACAGAATTCGAAATCGTTTGAGTTGTCAATATAACGGATATGCACCATTACAATAGCGGCTTTTTGCGCAAAATGCAAGACATATTTTGCAATTCTTTCTGAAAAACATGATTTTCAGGAAGGGAAGAGAGGTACAGAGCAAGTTTCGGAGAAGTTAAGCTGTCAAATTTGCTAAATTTACGTGAACAAATTGAGCAGAACAGCCAAACTTTGTTTTAAACACTAAAAAATCAAAAATTACCCTTGCAATTTTGTGCAGAATCAGCTATTTTGAAGCTACGAAAACGATTAAGAAACTCGCGGACAGAATGGAGGCAGACCGGCATGGTTTCTATGAAGGATATTGCAAAGGCCTGCGGCGTTTCGGTCGCGACCGTCAGCAAAGCCCTCTCCGGACAGCCGGATATCGGAGAACAGACGCGCGAGCTGATCTGCAGGACTGCCGACTCCCTCGGCTACATGACAAACTCCGCCGCCCGTGCACTCAAAACGAACCGCACCTATAATATCGGCGTTCTGTTCGTTGATGAGCGCAGAAGCGGCCTTGCGCATGAATATTTCTCCGCCGTGCTCGAAAGTCTCAAGGTCGAGGCCGAGGCCAACGGCTATGACATTACCTTCATCAACCGCAACGTCGGCAAAAAGGCGACGACCTACCTGCAGCACTGCCAGTACCGAGGCGTCGACGGCGTGGTGATCGCCTGCGTCGATTTCAACGATCCGCAGGTGCTGGAGCTGGTCAATTCCCGCCTTCCGGTCGTGACCATCGATCACGTCTTCAATAACCGCGCCGCCGTCGTTTCCGACAATGTGCGCGGCATGGAGGAGCTGGTCCGCTATGTCTATGCGAAGGGCCACCGCCGCATCGCGTTTATCCACGGTGAACGCACTACCGTCACGGAAAACCGCCTGACGGGATTCTATCGCGCCTGCGACGCGCTGGGACTGGAGATCCCGGAGGAGTACGTCCGCGAGGGCGTGTACCATGACCCCGACCGCTGCGCGGAGCTGACGCGTGAACTGCTTCAGCTGCCGGAGCCGCCGACCTGCATCCTGATGCCGGACGACTTTTCCAGCATCGGCGGCGGCAACGCCATCCGCCGCATGGGCCTTCGTTTTCCCGAAGACGTCAGCGCGGCGGGCTATGACGGCATCCAGCTTGCAAGCGTTACGAATCCGGCGATGACCACCTATCGTCAGGATACGGCCGCGCTTGGCAAGACCGCTGCCGCGAAGCTCATCGAACTCATCGAAAAGCCGCGTACCGCGCTGGTCGATCGGATCCTCATTCCGGGCAAGCTGGTAGAGGGAGGCTCTGTCCGTGCGATTTAAGTATGGTGCTTTCTGCCGTGAGGCAGTGCACATAGATCAAACTGTCAACTATTATTTTTTACAGGAGGAATTCAAATGAAAAAGTATCTTGCGCTGCTTCTTGCAGTTCTGATGCTCGCAGCTGTGTTTACAGGCTGCGCCAGCAAGGAAACGACGACCGACACGCCCGCCGCTCCCACGGATACGGCTGAGCCTGCCAAGACCGACGAAAACACCGCCGCCGAAGAGACACCCGCCGCGGAACCCGCTTCCGAGGAAGGCAAGGTCTTCAACATCTACGCCTGGAACGAAGAGTTCAAGGGCTTCTTCGAGAAGTACTACACCGTTCCTGAGGGAATCACCGTTAACTGGGTAATCAATCCTTCTGACGACGGCGTTTACCAGGATAAGCTCGACGCTGCTCTCCAGGCTCAGGCTACCGCAGCTGCTGACGACAAGGTTGATATGTTCCTTGCAGAGGCTGACTACATCATCAAGTATGTAAACTCCGACTACACAATGGACGTTTCCAAGATCGGCGTTTCCGCACTCGACACTGAGTATAAGTACACCGTAGACGCAGCTACCGATACAAGAAACGGTCAGCTTAAGGGTGTTTCCTTCCAGTGCTGCCCTGCTGCTCTGATCTACAGACGCTCCATCGCAGAGGCTGTTCTCGGTACTTCCGAGCCCGCTGAGGTTCAGGCTAAGCTCTCCGACTGGACAAAGTTCAACGAAGTTGCTAAGCAGGCTAAGGATCTCGGTTACTACATGACCGCTTCCTATGCTGAGACCTTCAGAACCTTCTCCAACAACGCTACATCTCCTTGGGTAGACGCTGATAACAACCTCGTTATCGACGATGTATTCAATCAGTGGATCGACCAGGCTTACGACTTCGTTCAGAACGAGTACACTCTGACCTCCGATATTTGGGGCGATGAGAAGAATGCTCAGATGTTCAAGGATGGCAAGACAATGTGCTTCTTCGGCCCGGCTTGGTACTACAACTTCTCCATGGGCAACGCACAGGATCCCGATAAGGGCTGCCCTGGCGACTGGGCTATTATCCAGGGTCCGCAGGCTTACTTCTGGGGCGGCACATGGCTGCTCGCAGCAGAGGGCTCTGATAACCCCGAGATGCTCGCAGACGTATTCAACGCATTCACCGCTAACGAGGACATCTGCACCAAGCTCGTTGAGAACGAGAGCCAGTTCACCAACAACACCAACGTAAACCAGAAGTTTGCTGAGGATCCGAACTATGGCAACGCATTCCTCGGTGGTCAGAACGATACCGCTATCTTCGTTGAGCTTGCTAAGAACATCAAGTTCGAGAACAAGACTCAGTACGATCAGCTCCTCAGTGAGGGTCTGCCTAAGTACATGCTCGACTACTTCACTGGCGAAGTTTCCAAGGACGAGGCTCTTGCTAACTTCTACAGCTTTGTAAACGACAAGTATCCTGCAATCGTAACTCCTTAAGTTGGCGTTTTAACAAAGTAATCTAGTCCTAAAAAAAGAGGCGGGGCAGTCTTGCTTCACCTCTTTTTTACTAGGAAAATTAAGAGGAGAGGACCTAGGAATGGATAAGAAACATAAGTCGATCAGTTATGCAAAATGGGGTTACATATTTATAATACCGTTCCTCATTGTATTTATTACTTGCCAACTGATACCGCTTTTCAACACATTTTACAACAGCTTTTTTGAAAACTACAGAGATGGACTTGCACAGATTGGACCGAACTTTGTAGGTTTTGATAACTACATCAAGTTGTTCACTCCTAATAAGAGCGGATCTATTAACATAGTCAACTATGCATGCAATACAATGATCATGTGGATCATTGGTGCTATCCCTCAGCTCGTTTTCTCGTTACTTCTTGCAGTCATTTTTACGAGCGCAAGACTTAACATCAAAGGCCAGACTTTTTTCAAGACAGTTATCTACATGCCTAACCTGGTAATGGCGTCGGCGTTCTCAATGCTGTTCTTCACATTGTTCTCAAATGTTGGACCTATAAATCAGATCATCCTCGCAATGACGAATAATACATTCGAATTCTTCCGGAATCCTGTATCGACGCGTTGCATAATCGCGTTTATCAACTTCCTGATGTGGTTCGGTAATACTACGATATTGCTGATGGCTGGTATCATGGGTATCGACCAGAGCCTGTTTGAGGCTGCATCTATTGATGGTGCTACTTCTGGTCAGGTGTTCTTCAAGATCACACTTCCTCTGCTGATGCCGATTCTGCTTTATGTTGCGATCACATCTCTCATCGGTGGTCTTCAGATGTTCGATGTCCCGCAGATCATCACTGCTGGTTCCGGCAGCCCGAATAACAGCTGTATGACTCTTATCATGTATCTTAACCGTCTGATAGGCAGCGGTTCCAAGAACTATGGTATGGGCGGTGCTGTTTCCGTTGTTATCTTTATACTGACCGGTGCGCTCAGCATGATCGTATTCAAGACAATGGTTACAAGAGACGACAAGCCGAAGAAAAAGGCAAAGAAGGTAAAGGAGGCTGTAAAGAATGGCTAATCCTAATGTAGCAAAGTACAAGGAAGAATCCAAGAGCTATCGTGCACAGCAGATGGTAACGAGAGTGCTCGCTTATATCTTCCTTGTTTTTGTAACTTTCCTTTCACTGTTCTCTTTCTATCTGCTGATCATCAACGGTTCACGTTCAAATGCAGAACTGCAGGCAGGTTTCACACTGATCCCGAGCACACACTTTGGCGATAACTTTATCACTGCTATCACTGATAACGCTCTGTTCTCGCTTCCTCGCGGTCTTTGGAATAGCTTCTTTATTGCTGCGTCCAGCGCTATCCTGACAACGTACTTCTCTGCAATGACTGCGTACGGCATTCATGTTTACGACTTCAAGGGAAAGAAGTTTATCTTTACATTCATTCTGGCTGTAATGATGATCCCAACACAGGTTTCCGCAGCAGGTTTCATTCAGCTCGTTAACCAGGTTCATCTGAACGATACCTACTGGCCGCTGATAATTCCGGCGATCGCTGCTCCGGCAATATTCTTCTACATGAAGCAATACATCGAAAGCTCCATGCCGCTTGAGGTAATCGAGGCTGCCCGTGTTGACGGTTCCAACGAGTTCAGAACGTTCAACGCTATCGCTGTCCCCATGCTGAAGCCTGCGTTCGCAGTACAGCTTATCTTCGGATTCGTTGCGTCCTGGAACAACTTCTTCACACCTGCGCTGGTTATTGACTCCTCTGACAACTGGACACTTCCTATTATGATGTCCATTCTTCGTTCTAAGCTCAACTCTCAGAACGGCGACCTGGGTGAAGTTTACATGATGATTCTGTTATCCATCATTCCGGTTGTTATCGTTTATCTGTTCCTCTCCAAGTTCATCGTTAAGGGCGTTGCTCTTGGCGCTGTTAAGGGCTAATAAACAGATTATCCCCCGCTGAAGCTGGGGCAAAAGACACTTTTTCTACAAGCTGAATCCACCGGCATGACCGGTGGATTCTTTTTATTTGTAGAATTATCCCCGGAGCAGAACTCCGGGGATTTACTATTAAGAATCAGTCTTTTCAGACTTCGCAGGTTTTCCGGGATTTCCAACGAACTCAAAGTCGATGAACCCGCCGTTGACGTTCACGCTGACGCACTTCACACGAACCTTGTCGCCAACAGTATATATGCTGCCGTCGATCGCTCCGGTGAGGATAACGCCGTGCTGTACCTCGTAGTCGCCCATGGGCATGGTCGCAACCGACACCATACCCTCGATGGTGTTAGGCAGTACGACGTACACGCCGCCCGCGCTGACGCCGGAAATCATTCCGTCAAACTCCTCGTTGACGTGGTTCTTCATGTACTCAGCCATGTAGAAATTCTCGCACTCGCGCTCGCAGCGTACCGCTGAAAGCTCCGTGTTGCTCGCCTGGAGCGCCGCAGAAGCAGAGAACGCAGCGTACTTTCTGCACAGCTTCTCGTGGTCGAGGGAGTACACATAGTCGGTCAGTATGCGGTGTATCGAGAGGTCGGCGTAGCGGCGTATAGGCGAGGTGAAATGCGCGTACTCCGGCATTACCAGACCGTAATGTCCGAGTGGCTCCTCGCTGTAGCGCGCCTTCATCATCGTGCGCAGGACTATCCTGTTAATCACCATCGCGCGGTCGCTGTCCTTGTTCTCGCGGAGTATCCGCGCAAGCTCGGAGGCGGGAGCGTTCGCCCCGAGCGCCCCGGGATTTATCCCAAGCGCGGTCAGCGTTTCCCACAGCTGGTCAAGCTTCTCCGTCGTCGGAGCCTCGTGCACACGGTAAACGAACGGTATTTTCTCCTTCATCGCAAGAGCCGCCGCCGATTTGTTCGCCATCAGCATGAACTCCTCGATGATCCCCTCTGCAATTCCGGTGGTGCGCGGCTTAACGTCAATGCACACGCCGTTTTCATCAGTGATTATCTTGGTCTCTGAGGTGTCTATCTCGGGAGCGCCCCGGTCGACGCGGTTCTTTACAAGGATATCCGCGAGTTCCTTCATTATCGGGATACGGTCGATCACCCGGGCGTATTTCGTCTTTATTTCGTCGTCGGCGGTGCCGTCGATTATCTTGTTGACCTCGGAATAAACGCCTTTTACGCGGCTCCTGATAACGGATTTCTCGAAGCGGTAGCTCAGCAGCTTTCCGTCAAACCCGATGTCCATCAGGCAGGAAAACGCCAGTCTGTCCACCTGCGGATTCAGCGAGCATATTCCGTTTGAAAGCTGGCGCGGCAGCATGGGGACCACCTGGTCGGCGTAGTAGATCGAGGTTCCGCGGTAGAACGCCTCCTCGTCGAGCTTGCTGCCTTTTGTAACGTAGTGTGAAACGTCCGCGATATGCACTCCCAGTTTGTAGCAGCGTTCGGTCTTTGCGATGCTCACCGCGTCGTCGATGTCCTTGGTGTCCGCACCGTCGATGGTGAAAATCGGCTCTCCCCGGAGATCCAGTCGGCGGAGCATCTCGTCGGGGTCCGGCTCGTCGATGTCAAGTTTGGAAGCCTCATACAGCACATCGTCCGGAAAGTTCACGTGCAGATTGTTGGACAGCATGTAGGCGTCCGCGCCTGCCTTCGCTGTATCGCTGGAGCCGAACACATCCACGATGTTGACGGTATGATCCATGTGGCGCTCGCCGCGCTTCTTTATTGAGAAAACTACCTTATCGCCGACATGCATAGCAGCCGCTTTGGACACCTTCGCAATAACGAGCGGGTCGTTGCAGAGCTTATCCGGAAGAACCATCAGCTTGTTGCCCTCAGCGACGATAACTCCGGTCTGAAGTCCATTGTTCGCCTCCAGCACGGAAACCACAACTGCCTCGGCGGAGAATCGCTCGTCAGCTTCGGCGGTCTGCTTTGCAAGCACGATATCTCCGGGAATAGACCCCATGAGGTCGCGGCCGCGCACGAAATACTCGACCGGCATATCTCCGAGCTGCCTGATAAAACCGGATTTCGGCGTTACCCGGGTGACCTCCGCCTTGAAGAACTGCTCCGGGTGCTTTATCCAGCACATGCCCTTCTTGTAGGCAATGTCGTTGTGCTGTTTCATTTCGGAAAGCGCAGTTTCCAGCTTCTTGAATCCCTTTTTATTGATATCCAGACGGTCGGCGATCTGCTTGTCGGTCAGCCCCTTTTCGCCTGCGTCGTAAAGCATGAGCAGTATTGATATTTTCAGCTTGTTCATTTTTATCCTTTCTCATCGGTTTACTATATTTTATCCACGAACTCACCTGTTATTAACAAAAAGGACAGGCGGTAATGCCTGTCCCGTTTTTTTACTGTTCAGCAGTGGAAGCTGTGCTTTCAGCATACGATTCGCCAACCTGAGCTGTTCCGGAGGTCTCAGCCGTGCTTCCTGCCGCGCCTGACTCAGCAGTGCCGGAATCCTCAGCGGTTCCATCGGAGGTGGAAACCTCGGAAACAACGGAAGAAGTAACGGAGCTTGATGTGTCGTCAGACTTGGAACCGCCGAAGTAAGCATTTGCAATATTAACAACCATCGCAAGAATGAAGAATATGATCGCCGCCGTGATCATAGCCTTGTTGAGCTGAGCTTCCTTGGTTCTGCCGGAATTCTTTCCGAAGTAGTTATCGCCGGTGTTGCCGGAGATTGTCTGAGACATCTGAGTCTTGGTGTCCTGCATAAGAACAACGATAACGATAAACACGCATGCAATTATAAGAACTATTGCGCTGATTATTTCGAAAATACCCATTGGTTAATATTCCTCCATATAAATATGTACATTTATGTACAAGTGATATCATACTAATCAAGTATACCACATAATCACAGAAATTGCAAGTCCTTTTTAAAATTTTTTTTATTTGCGGAGAAATTATTTTGCTGAAGTCATACGGCGCTTACCGGTCATAGATGTGACCTCCAGCTTCAGCACCCGGGTCCTGGGTATGGCGGCGGGGTTAAAATCCGTATGCTCAGGGTGGTAGTGCCTCATTATCAGCGTCAGCGCGTGGAGTTTCTCCTCCTCGGGAACCTCGGTCAGTACTCCCCTGCCTATTACGCTGCGGTACTCCATCGTGCAGTATCCCTTGCTCTCGTCCAACACTATCCTGTGGGAGCAGTCCATTTCGAACGCGGTCTGCGGGTCGCGGCTAATCAGGTCGTACTTCCTGCCCTCTGCCGCGCCGTGGAAGTACAGATAAAGCCTTCCGCCGCTGACCTCCTCGCCGAAATTCAGCGGCAGTATATACGGCACTTCCTCGTCGTTCAGCGCAAGACGGCATACGTCGCATTCGGATATTACCTGAAGCAGCTCCTGTTCGTCTGTGATCTCCCTGTCTGATCTTCTCATTTTATCACTCCATTCATAAAGATTATAGCACATTTCCACGGAAATTTCAATCGGAAAACGAGGTTCTTAATCAACCCCGGACATACTATAATATATAGAATACGCGATTAAGCGAAAGGAGCATTTATGAATACGTTAAAGACAATTCTGAGCGGGCTTGCGGTTGGCGGCGCAATGACCATTCCCGGCGTCAGCGGCGGAAGCGCGGCGATGATCCTCGGAATCTACGACGACCTGATAACGGCGGTCAGCCGCGCCTTCTCCGAACCGAGGAAAAATCTCCTGATGCTCCTGAAATTCGCCGTCGGAGCCTGCGCCGGGGCACTTCTCATAGCAAGGCTGATAACTTTCCTGCTGACTACCCCGGTGGAAGTTCCGCTGAGGTTCCTGTTTCTCGGGGCGGTCGCGGGCGGGATTCCCATGATTTTCCGCAAGGCTGAGATCAGGAAGCTTACCGCCGGATCCACTGCGCTTATCCTCGCCGGGGTCGGAGTTGTAATGTTGATCTCAATGCTCCCCGAAAGGATATTCTCGCCTGACACCTCCGGATTCGCTGCG
>ERZ773168.3733-NODE-3733-length-10529-cov-7.215581_pt1 | contig 10529 bp, 9 predicted proteins | sample MGYA00511261_ERZ773168 | MGnify/ENA primary metagenome ERZ773168 (study PRJEB29015, sample SAMEA2737855) | human gut metagenome | biome: human gut; feature: human-associated habitat; material: faeces | place: China | collected 2012 ... | reverse complement strand
GCTTCAAAAAATGCGAAACCGATAAAAAAGTTCAGCATGGCACACCTCAGTCGATACAGATGCAGGGCAGCTTCTGGCCGTCAGCCATCAGGGTGACGCTATGGCGCATCAGATACTTCTGAAAGAGGTAGACCTGATCGATCGTCAGCGAGATGAACTCGCCATCCATATTGGTGCGCACCAGAATGACCGGACCGGTCAGATAGTGCTTGCCCGCCAGTTTCAGCACCTGCGCCGGGTTGTAGCTGAGCAGCAGCGAGCTGTCGGGGATGTTCAGGTACGCATCATCCTCGTCAAAGCAGGGCAGAATGTCGGGAGCCTCGTCCAGCGTGATGACTGTCAGTTCCATATCCGGGGCGATGGCAGCAAAATAGATCTCGCCACTGCTCCTGCTTTCCGACAGTGCCGCACAGATGTGCATATCAATGGTGACTTCCTCGGAACGAATAATGGGATTAGAATCATTTTTCATGGGCATTTTCTCCTTTTTTCTAAAGAAAAAGACCCAACCGGGTCTTTCCAATTCATATCCTGTCAGCGTTCTTCACTGTGCTGACGCTTTTTCTGCCACTGCTCCAGCAGCTTGATGATGGTATCTTCCATCTGTTTGGGCGTGTAGCTGCGGGGAAAGTATTTTCTCAGGGTGTCATTTTTGATGGTCACCGTATCAAGCTCGCTCTTTTTCTCCTCGCCCATAATGGCAATGACCGTCTCCGTTGTAAAAGTTCCATCCTGAGCCAGCTTCTTGATACGCTTTGCTTGTGAGACAGAAGGAAAGTTCTGGGTATCATCCATTGCCCGGATCACTTCCTGCTGTTGTTCAGGAGAAAGATAGGAAAGCTCCACAGCAGGATTGAAGGACACCGTTTTGTTATCTACCATGTCCAACAGTTCGGGAATGAGGTTGGTCAGACGGATGAAACGTCGAACAGTCTCACGACTTTGATTATTCTCTGCGCCCAGCTTTTCATTGCTCCGCAACTTCGACACAACTTGTGTCGAAGTTAAATCTGACCTTGTACCTTGATTTTTCATGGCATCCAACTTCATTTTGTACGCAAACGCTCTCTCGCTGGGCAGAATATGCTCACGCTGCAAATTGCTATCTACCATGAGGATTATGGCAGCATCATCGTCCATCTGGCGCACAATGACCGGCAGGGTTTCCAGTCCGGCCAGCTCCGCAGCGTGTTGACGGCGGTGCCCGGAGATAATTTCATAGCCGCCCTTCGGTCTGGGGCGGGCAATCAACGGCGAAAGCACACCGTACTGCTTGACACTTTCCACGGTATCGCTCATAGAATCATCGTCCAGAACCTTGAAGGGATGGTTCTTGAATGGAAACAGCTCTCCAATCGGAATCTGCTGCACCTGCTCGCGCTGTTCTTCCTGCCGGGATTCTTCGGTGGAAAAAATATCATCGTAGCTGCTCAGACTGGCGTTTACGCTGCTTTTCGGCATCGGCCAGCACCTCCTTCGTCAGAGATTTATAGGCTTCTGCCACTTTGCCTTTCGGGTCATGGACAAAGATGCTCTTACCCGCCGCGCTGATTTCCGCTGCACGGACGGAGTGGGGAATCGTCTGACCGAACACTTTGATGTGCTTTCCGTATGCCTGCCGGATCAGCGTGTCGATTTGTCGGCCATAGTTGGTGCGGCTATCGGTCATGGTCAGCAGGATACCTTCGATTTTCAGCTTTGGGTTGATCTGCCGATGCACCTTGTTGATGGTCTGCAAAAGCTGTTCCAGACCTTTCGCGGAAAGGTACTGTGCCTGTACGGGTATCAGAGCAGTGTCTGCCGCCGCCAGCGCGTTAATGGTCAGCATCCCAAGGGAGGGAGTGCAGTCCAACAAAATATAGTCATAGTCCTGCTTTGCACTGTCCAAGACTTGCTTCAGCATTTTTTCCCGGCTCATGGTATTGACAAGGGCAACTTCCAGCCCTGCCAGCTCAATGTTGGCCGGGATGAGGTCTACACCCTCTGCATGGTGCAGCACACCTTCACCGGGCGGAATGCACTGGTCGTTCATGGCTTTCTGCATCAGGGTAGAAAGAGTAACGGGCAGTTCGTCCGGCTTCTGCCAGCCCATACTAATGGTGAGTGAACCCTGCGGGTCAGCATCTACCAGTAAAACTTTCTTGCCTTCAGCAGCAAGGCCAACACCCAGATTTTCGCAGGTTGTTGTTTTGCCGGTACCGCCTTTCTGGTTGACAACGGCAATCGTGGTTGCTTTCTTAGAAATTTCTATCACCTCCGTTTCGCTAAATCGTGGTTGGTCTGATTCTGATAGTAAAGCTGCATGGTGGTCGGTGCGTTGTACAGAGAAGCGAGCAGGTATTGTTTCATGTTTCGGATCGGGCTGCTGTTCTCTGCAAGGCACTTCAGCACAAAGCGGATATGGTCGGCGTTCAGCTTCATAAACCGGCTGCGTACCACCTCGGCGGGCTTATCATCCCCGGCGATGTGCAGCAGCTTGCGGTTGGTGGCACAGGTATCCACCAGCAAATTCACGATTTGGTAGAGGGTATCTTCATCATCCGGGTAAAGCCGGAGCAGAAGGTCCACCTCCAAAGAGCATGAAAAATATTCTTCGAGCAGTTCGCGATTCTTCATCTTCTCCGATTCGTCGGAAAGGATAAGATTCGTATTATTCATCTCTGTTTTATTCTCTTTCTTCTTAATACCTCGTGATTTTACCGGGTCTTGACAAGCGATTTTAGAGCCACAAGAATCGTCATTATCACGATTCTTGACACTCTCCTTTGAAGATTCTGACGAAAAGTTTTTCACATACACCAAACATGGCTTTCCTTGCCCTCGACGTTTTCGTTCAATCAAACCAAATTTTTCAAGTTCCCGGAGCAGTCGGGTCGCTTTGTTGTCTGCGCAACGCAAAGTCCTCTTGACATCCTCAATCGTAAAGATGATGAACACTCGGCCTTTTTTGTCAAACCATTCATTTTTAACAGAAAGGCTCATGCGGTCAAGCAGGATGCCGTACAGGGTCTTTGCATCGGTTGACAGATTTTGAAACCGCTGCTCCTGAAAAAGAGCCTTTGGAATGCGGAAGAACGAAAAGAGTTCTCCGGCCTGTCCGTAAAAGTAGTCAAGGGTCATACAATTCTGTCAAGGATGAAAAAACAACGATGATTCATTGACATGGTTGACAAATCCTCCTTATAGATAATTCGTGCAAACAAAAAGCGCAACTTCGATTGATGAAAATCGAAATTGCGCGATGTAACTTAGCTGGGGGAGAAAAGTCATTTGTCGGGGTCGTTTGACCACAATTTGACCACAAAAGGAATGAAACGTCTTGACATCCAATGAAACAGAATGGTATAATACATTTGAAATTTAACGATACTGAGTCTAGGCAGTATCGGATTGTACATTGTGTTTTCGAGAGAAGCACAATGGGGTTCAAGAGGCCGTGAGTTCGATTCTCGCCACTCGGATTGGAACAAGACCGACGATTTCAAAAGAGATCGTCGGTCTTGATTTTTTATTCAGCTGTTTTCGGTGCACTGTCCCGGAGGGGCGGGCACCGCTGCAAGGAGGGCGAGTCTATGAATGCTGCACTGCGCCGGGATGCGGATGTGATCCTTCGTTCCAGCCTGAACGCTGTTCTGCCGGATGAGGCGGTGCGCCGCGCGCTGCGGGATCTCCGGCCCGGGAAGGGCCGGGTGCTTCTGGTGGCGGCGGGCAAGGCGGCCTGGCAGATGGCACACGCGGCGGTTGAAACGCTGGGCCGGGTGGATGGCGGCGTGGTCGTGACCAAGTACGGCCATGTGAAAGGTGAGATCCCCGGGGTGACCTGCTATGAGGCGGGCCACCCGGTGCCGGATGCAAATGGTTTTGCGGCCACCCAAAAGGCGCTGGAGCTGGTGCAGGGGCTGACCGCCGGGGATACGGTGCTGTTCCTGCTTTCCGGCGGCGGCAGTGCGCTGTTCGAGCAGCCGCTCGTTCCCGGGGCAGAGCTGCAGGACATCACGAGCCAGCTGCTGGCCAGCGGGGCCGACATTGTGGAGATGAATACCATCCGCAAGCGGCTTTCCGGTGTGAAGGGCGGGCGGTTCGCGCAGCGCTGTGCCCCTGCGCAGGTGTTCAGCATCGTGCTGAGCGACATTCTGGGAGACCCGCTGGATATGATCGCCAGCGGCCCGGCGGTGCCGGATACCTCCACCTGCGCCCAGGCGCTTGCCGTTGCCGAAAAGTATCATCTGGCACTCTCAGTACAGGCCCGGGCCCTGCTGGCGCAGGAAACGCCCAAAACGCTGGACAATGTGACCACCCGGATCACCGGCAGCGTGCGGGAGCTTTGCCGTGCCGCGGCCAGCGCCTGCCGGAATCTGGGATATGAACCGGTTCTCCTGACCGACCAACTCTGCTGCGAAGCACGGGAAGCAGGCAGCTTTCTTGGCTCCATTGTCCGCACCCAGGCAGGGCAGGGGAAAAAGCTGGCCTACATCGCGGGCGGCGAGACCATCGTTCACCTGACCGGAAAAGGGCTTGGCGGAAGAAATCAGGAGCTGGCCCTTGCGGCTGCGCCTGCCATTGCCGGGCTGAACGCGGCGGTGTTCTCTGTGGGCAGCGACGGCACAGACGGCCCCACCGATGCCGCCGGCGGCTATGTGGATGGGGATACCCTTGCCGCGCTGGAGGCCGGGGGCTGGAGCGGATACGCTGCTTTGCAGAACAACGATTCCTACCACGCCCTGAAAGCAGTGGATGGCCTGATCATCACCGGGGCAACGGGCACCAATGTCAACGATGTGGCGGTGGCCCTGATCGGGGAAAAAACACCGCCTGTGAGCCCGGAAGTTTCCCCGGAGTGGTGATTGCATTCCTCCGTTGAGTATGTTATACTGAACAGCGAACTGAATAGAAAACAGCAGGTGCGTACCGCCCGCGGCTCTGGCCGGGGGCAGGCATGTTAAAAGGGAAGCGGGTGCAAATCCCGCACGATCTCGTCACTGTGATAAGGGAGTTTACCGCCAGGGTGCAGCTGCACCGGTCACTGGAATGTATGTTCCGGGAAGGCGGCGGTGGATGTTGAGCTTTCAGCCAGGAAACCTGCCCGCTGTTGGTACGGGGGCGCAAGCCCCAGATCACGAGGAATTGGTTGTACCCAAAAAGCCTGAAAAAACTGAAAAGGGCCTTTTTGCTTTGCCATCCCGCAAGCAGAAAGGCCCCTTTTGTTTTGCCGGGCACTCTTTCCTGTACCTTCTGTTCAGCAAAAATCATGTTCAAAAACAGGAAAGGAACGAACAAAAATGAGAAAACGCACCATCCACAAAGCAGCGGCCGCTCTGACCGCTCTGGCCCTCTGCGCCGGTGTACTGACCGGCTGCGGCGGTGCCGCAAGCAGCACCACTGCTTCCAGCACGGCAGGATCTGCTGCCAGCAGCGAGGTTTCCGGCGAGGAGGCTGACGAATTGGCCGCAAAGAACGTTGCAGATCTGATCGATGCCATCTATGTGCAGGAGCGCACCGATGACACCGATGCCCAGTGTGAGGCCGCCAAGGCCGCATGGGATGCCCTGACCGATGCCCAGAAGGAGCTGGTCGAGGGCGAAGAGGCTGACCCTGACTACTTTGGCCGCGACACCGGCGATGCTTCCAAGGACGACAGCCGCAATCAGGACGACATCGGCGAGAATGAGCTGCTGGTGGTCTCCTTCGGCACCTCCTTCAACGACAGCCGAGTGAAGGATATCAAGGGCATCGAGGATGCGCTGCAGGCCGCTTATCCTGATTGGTCTGTCCGCCGCGCCTTCACCGCACAGATCATCATCAACCATGTTCAGGCCCGCGACGGCGAGAAGATCGACAACATGCAGCAGGCTCTGGACCGCGCTGTGGCCAACGGCGTGAAGAACCTGGTCGTCCAGCCCACCCACCTGATGCACGGTGCAGAGTACGACGAGATGATGGAGATGATCGACGAGTACAAGGACAAGTTCGAGAGCGTCGCCGTTGCCGAGCCCCTGCTGGGCGAGGTCGGTGCCGATGCCACTGTCATCAACGCCGACAAGGAAGCTGTTGCCAAGGCCGTTACCGCTGCTGCTGTGAAGGATGCAGGTTTCGACAGCCTGGATGCCGCCGCTGAGGAGAAGGTCGCCTTCGTCTTTATGGGCCACGGCACCTCCCACACCGCAAAAGTGAGCTACAGCCAGATGCAGACCGCCATGCAGACCCTGGGCTACAGCAACATGTTCATCGGCACGGTGGAGGGTGAGCCCGAGGAGACCGCCTGCGAGAACGTCATCGAGGCTGTCAAGGCTGCCGGTTACACCAAGGTCATCCTGCGCCCCCTGATGGTCGTTGCCGGTGACCACGCCAACAACGATATGGCCGGTGCGGATGACGATTCCTGGCTGAGCCAGTTCCAGGCCTCCGGTGACTTCGCGTCCGTGGAGTGCCAGATCGCCGGTCTGGGTGAGATCGAGGACATCCAGCAGCGCTACATTGAGCACACCAAAGCCGCCATTGATTCCCTGAACGGCTAATATTCCGCATTCCAATGCCCGAAGGGAGAGATCTTTTCGGGCATTTTTTATGGAGAGCTTCCCCGCATGAGGAGAAACACTCCCATTTCAAATTCTGAATTTTTGAGGTATTTTGTTTATGCACTGCAAACAGTTTGTTTCCCTGTCCGTTGCTTCTCTGATGCTGGCCGCCGCTCTCACCGGCTGCGGCGGGGCTTCTTCCACTGCTTCCTCTGCTGTCAGTTCGGAAGCCGCTTCTGCCGTGAGCGCTGCCGCCGCTTCCGAAAGCACCGAAGCTGCCCTGCCGGACGGCGTGTACACGGCTGAGTTCGACACCGACAGCGGCATGTTCCACGCCAACGAAGCCTGCAATGGCATGGGCACCCTGACCGTGGAGAACGGGCAGATGACCTTCCATGTCAGTCTGTCCTCCAAGAAGATCGTCAACCTGTACGTTGGCATGGCCGCCGATGCCGAGGCCAACAAGGCAGACTGGCTGCTGCCTACCACCGACACCGTCACTTACTCCGACGGAACCTCGGAGGAGGTCTACGGCTATGATATCCCCGTGGCCGCTGTGGACCAGGACTTCCAGCTGGCACTCCTCGGGACCAAGGGTAAGTGGTATGACCACACTGTGAGCATCCGCAATGCACAGCCCAAGACGGAAGAAGCCGCCGAGATCCCTGCGGACGGTGAATACAGCGTCAAGGTGACCCTGGAGGGCGGCTCTGGCCGTGCCACCGTGGAAAGCCCTGCCGCCCTGACCGTGGCGGACGGAAAAATGACCGCTGTCATCCTGTGGAGCAGCCCCAATTATGATTACATGATCGTGGACGGCGAGAAGTATCTGCCCACCAACACCGAGGGCAACTCCACCTTTGAGATCCCTGTTTCTGCACTGGGCACTCCGCTGGCTGTCACTGCCGATACCGTAGCCATGAGCACCCCCCATGAGATCGAGTATACGCTGACCTTTGCGCTGAACGGATGAAACTGACGAGACAACAATTCCTGCGCGTTCTGCCTGCTACAGTACTGGCCCTGTCGGGTTGCGCCGCCTCCGAGACAGCGCCCGCCAGCACAGAAGAACTGGTCTTTGACCACGCCTGCCCGCTGGATTACGCCACACAGTTTACTGCAGACTGCTATGAGGGCGGTTATACCATGCTGACCCTGACCGAATCGGGGGAGCAGTTCCTTGTGACCCCGGAGGATGCCGCTGAGGTGGAAGGCCTGCCCGAGAGCGTGACGGTGCTGCGTCAGCCCGTCCGGAACATCTACCTTGTCTCCACCTCGGTGATGGATCTGTTCCTCGCGCTGGATGGGCTGGACAGCGTGACCCTTTCCGGCACCCGGGCGGAGGGCTGGTATCTGGATGAGGCCAGAGCCGCCATGGAGGCCGGGCGTATTGCCTATGCGGGCAAGTACAGCGCCCCGGACTACGAAAAGATCCTTGCGGCCAACTGCGGCCTTGCCATTGAGAACACCATGATCTACCACACCCCGGAGGTCAAGGAGCAGCTGGAACGGTTCGGCATCCCGGTGCTGGTGGAGCGCTCCAGCTATGAGAGCGGCCCGCTGGCCCGGCTGGAATGGCTCAAGTTCTGGGGCATCCTGCTGGGGAAAGAGGAGCTGGCAGAACAGGAGTTCGCCCGGCAGGTGGAGCGCCTTGCACCGCTGGCCGGGCAGGCTTCCACCGGCAAGCGCTGTGCCTTTTTCTCCATCACAGCCAACAACCTTGCCAATGTGCGCAAGGGCGGCGACTATGTGGCCCAGATGATCGAGATGGCGGGCGGTGATTATGTTTTTGCGGACCTGACCGACAACGGCAACAACCTTTCCACCATGAACCTGCCGCTGGAGGATTTTTACGCCGGTGCAAAGGATGCGGATGTGCTCCTTTACAACAGCACCATTGAGGGCGTGGTGCATACCACGGAGGAACTGGTGGCAAAATGCCCCCTGCTGGCCGAGTTCAAGGCTGTGCAGAGCGGCAGTGTCTGGTGCACCACCCAGAGCTTTTTCCAGCAGAGTACGGCGCTGGTCGATTTTGTGCTCGACCTGCACCGTGTTTTTACGGAGAACGACCCCGCCGACCTGCAATTTCTGAGGAAAGTAGAGTAACCTATGACCAGCAAAAAGCGCCTGATCTTCTCTTACGGCATCCTTGCCCTGCTGCTGGCGGTGCTGTTTGCCGCCAATCTGTTCTGGGGCAGTGTGTCCCTGACACCGGGGGCAGTGCTGGCGGCCCTGACCGGCCGCGGACAAGACGCTTTGAGCGTGGGCATCATCACCCAGCTGCGCCTGCCCCGGGCCGTGATGGTGGTGCTGCTGGGGGCGGCGCTCTCGGCGGCGGGCTACCTGCTGCAGACCTTTTTTGCCAACCCCATTGCAGGGCCCTTTGTCATGGGCATTTCCAGCGGGGCCAAGCTGGCCGTGGCACTGGTCATGGTGGCTTTTCTGAACCATGGCCTGCTCACCAGCTCCCTTACCCTGATCACAGCCGCCTTTGCGGGGGCCATGGCCTCCATGGCCTTTGTGCTGGCGGTCTCCCGGCGGGTGCAGCGGATGAGCATCCTTGTTATCTGCGGCGTGATGATCGGCTACATCTGTTCGGCCGTTACGGAGTTTGTGGTGGCCTTCGCCCAGGACAGCAACATCGTCAACCTCCATAACTGGTCTCAGGGCAGCTTTTCCGGCATGACCTGGGGCAATGTGCGGGCGGCGGCGCTGGTGGTGCTGCCCGCTCTGGCGGCGGCGTTCTGCCTTTCCAAGCCCATGGCCGCCTACCAGATGGGGGAGGCCTACGCCCGGAGCGTGGGCATCAATGTCAAAGCCTTTTCCCGGCTGCTGGTGCTGCTTTCCAGCCTGCTGGCCGCCTGTGTCACGGCCTTTGCGGGGCCCATCTCCTTTGTGGGCATCGCGGTGCCCCATCTGGTCAAGCAGCTGTTCGGCAGCGCAAGGCCGCTGGTGGTGCTGCCCGGGTGCTGCCTGGGCGGGGCGGCCTTCTGCCTGCTGTGCGACCTCATCGCCCGCAGTATGTTTGCCCCCACCGAGCTTTCGATCAGCGCCGTAACGGCAGTGTTTGGCGCACCGGTGGTCATCTGGCTGCTGGTGCGCCGGGGTCAGGAGGGTGCGCGATGAAATACCTCTGTGAAACGAAAGAACTGGCCATCGGCTATGGCAGTGCGCCCCTTGCTTCCGGCATCACGCTGGGGGCGATGCCGGGGCAGATCCTGGCCCTCATCGGGCCAAACGGCGCGGGCAAATCCACCCTGCTCAAAACGCTGGCGGGCCAGCTGGCCCCCCTGGGCGGGGCTGTCCTGCTGGATGGCCGCAGCCTGACCGATTACACCGGCCCGGCCCGGGCCCGGAAGCTGGCCCTGATGCTGCCCCATACCCGCCGCACCGAGCTGACTTCCTGCTTTGAGTTTGCCGCCGCCGGGCGCATCCCCTATACCGGGCGGCTGGGCATCCTGTCCGATGCCGACCGGCAGGCCGTGCGGGACGCGCTGGAACTGGTGGGGGCTTCCCCTCTGGCGGGCCGGGATTTCAACTGCATCAGCGACGGCCAGCGCCAGCGTGTTCTGCTGGCCCGCGCCATCTGCCAGCAGCCCGGAGTTCTGCTGCTGGACGAGCCGACCTCTTTTCTGGATGTCAAGGGCAAGATCGAGCTGCTGACCATCCTGCAGAAACTGGCCCATGAGCAGGGGCTGGCCGTGATCGTCAGCCTGCACGAGCTGGACATGGCGCAGAAGATCGCGGATGCGGTGGTCTGCGTGTTTCCGCACAGCGTTTCGGGGGCGCTGACCCCAAAGGAGGCCTTTGCCCCGGAGAACATCCGGGCGCTGTACAGCCTGACCAAGGAGCAGTACGAGGCCGTGTTCGGCCCGGAAAAGCCTGCCGGGCCAAAGTTTGAACATTACGTCCGCAGTGGGCAGAAGCTGCTCCGCTGCGGGTACACCACCGGCACCTGCGCGGCGCTGGGTGCGGCGGGGGCGGCAAGGCTGCTGCTGACCGGCCGCGCGCCCG
>ERZ773168.3729-NODE-3729-length-10534-cov-3.982727_pt1 | contig 10534 bp, 14 predicted proteins | sample MGYA00511261_ERZ773168 | MGnify/ENA primary metagenome ERZ773168 (study PRJEB29015, sample SAMEA2737855) | human gut metagenome | biome: human gut; feature: human-associated habitat; material: faeces | place: China | collected 2012 ... | reverse complement strand
ACGAAGATCATATTGGAGGGCTTGACGATGTGATAAAAAATTTTGATATAGGAACAATTTATATGCCAAAAGTGCAAACAAATACAAAAACCTTTGAAGATGTATTAGATGCAATAAATGAAAAAGGTCTAAAAATTACTTCTCCAGAGGTTGGCTATAAATTTAATATTGGCAATGCAATATGTGAGGTAATGAACTGTGGTACAGGCACAAGCGAAGAAAAGAGCAATTTGAATTTATCATCAATCGTAATAAGAATGACATATGGAGAACAAAGCTTTTTATTTATGGGAGATGCAGAAAAAGAAAATGAAGAAACAAGAACATGGCCGCAGACAAATGTACTAAAGGTTGGACATCATGGCTCAAATACAAGCTCATCACAAAACTTTTTAGACCAGGTAAAACCACATATAGCAATAATATCAGTTGGAAAAGAAAACAAATATGGTCACCCAAAACAAGTGATATTGGATAGACTAAATAAAATGGGAGTGAAAATATACAGAACAGATGAAAGTGGAACGATAAAAATAACATGTGATGGAAAAGAAAATAAGGTAGAATTTGTGAAATTTGAAAAATAAAAGACTAACAAGCTCTGGTGAAATAATAAAAGTACTAGAGCTTATTTAGAAGATAAATATTATGAAGGCAAAAAGTTAGGTAAAGTAAAAATGTAAAAGCAATTTGGCATGTTACATTATACTTGATACCTGCTTTTATTTTTTTACTTGTCTGAAATATGAATAAAAATAAAAAAAGTTCTAGACAAGTGAAAAAAAATATGTTATATTATGAAAGTAAACAAACAGCAAATATTGCAAATGCCACTGTGGCGGAATTGGCAGACGCACTGGACTCAAAATCCAGCGGGAAACCATGTGGGTTCGAGTCCCACCATCAGCACCAAAAAATATACTGTACAATTTTAATTGTACAGTAATTTTTTATATTAATTTTCGCTAACTAAATCATCCATATTATAAAATCCATTTTTCTTTCCAACAATAAACTCAGCCGCCTTAATAGCACCTTCCGCAAAAACATTTCTAGAATAAGATGTATGAGTTATCTCAAAAGTTTCAGAATCTCCAAAAAACTTAACAGTATGTTCACCAACAATGTTCCCTCCACGAATTGAAGTCATACCTATCTCATTTTTAGCTCTTTTCTTATGTTTACTATGCCTATCATATTCACAAACATATCCGCCACCTAAAGCCTCATTTATAGTATCTGCAAGCATTTGTGCTGTTCCACTTGGACTATCTATTTTTCTATTATGATGTGTTTCTATTATTTCAATATCTGTATCTCTTAACTTTGGAGCAATCTCCTTAAGTATGTGTTGAAACATATTTATACTAAATGACATATTTGCAGACTTAAATACTGGTATATAATTTGAATACTCTACAATTTTCTTTTCTTCCTCACCTGTAAAACCTGTTGTTGCAATTACTACTGGCACATTATTTTTTTTGGCATATTCTAAAACTCCAAATGTTGCAACTGGAATTGAAAAATCAATTATTACATCTGGTTTTTCTGGTATTTTGTCTAGATTAGTATATACTTGGTATGTAAAATAACCTGTGTCTACTTTGTCGGCTCCGCATTTTAATATCATATTTGGATTTTTATCTACTAAATCACATACAATTTGTCCCATTTTGCCATTGCATCCATTTACCATTACTTCTATCATTTCCTTATTTTCTCCCTTTCTCTTATTAAGATTTCATTATGATTTTTTATTTTTATAAAAGCTTCTGCTACTGCAAAATATTTATCTACTAAAGTTATTATAAAGGTTTCTTTGTATTTTGGTACTGCAAGTGTTACTGGCCACATATGTTTTATTATCATATCTTTTTCTTTATCATTTAACTTTAAAAATGTTGAAGCTTGCTCGTAAGCTGTTCTCCCATGTGTAAATGCATGAAGCCCTTTTCTTCCGTTTTCACGTTTTCTCCAATCATATAAAAATAAATCGTGTAGCATTCCCGCTCTTGCTGCTGATATGTAATCCAAGTGATATTTTTTGCAAATTAAATATGTATTATATGAAACAAATAAACAATGTTCAAAACAGTTTATTTTATGATGTTGTCTATATTGCTTCATTTCTTGAACTTTTTCTTGGTTTATCAAATCAGCTATTATCATTAAATATTCTTTGTCTTTAAGTATCTTTTCAATATTTCTTACCAATTTAAAAATCTCCTTGTAGTTATAAATTCAATTTTCATTATAGCATTTTTCTCTTTATAATACAATTGAAATTTTTCTCAATTTCTGATTGGGGACGGTTCTTTTCGCGAAAAGAACCGTCCCCAATCAGAAAAATTAACCCTCCATACATTTCATTAATATTTCTTTTTTTTCTTTACTCATTGGTACTAATGGTAATCTTGGTTCTCCAAAATCATACCCACATATATTTAATGCTTCTTTAACTGGAATTGGGTTTACCTCTGAAAATAGAGCATTTATTAATGGTATTGCATCTATTTGCATTTGAGCTGCTTTTTTTACATCCCCATCAAAATAATTATAACACATTTCATGAGTATATTTAGGTTTTATATTTGATAATACCGAAATTACTCCAATTCCTCCTAATGATAGTATTGGTATAATTTGATCATCATTTCCTGAATATACATTTAAATTATCTCTACATAAATTTATTGTTTGAGCTATTTGTGATAAATCTCCACTTGCTTCTTTTATTGCTACAATATTTTCTATTTTAGATAGTTTTAATGCTATTTCTGGTTTTATATTTACCCCTGTTCTACTTGGGACATTGTATAAAATAATTGGTAATGTTGTATTTTTGGCAATTTCACTATAATGTCTAACCAAACCTTCTCCTGTTGTCTTATTGTAATATGGTGTTACTACTAAGACTCCATCTACTCCTATTTTTTCAACCTTTTTGTTCATTTCTATAACTGCTTTTGTGTTATTTGAACCTGTTCCTGCAATAATTGGTACTCTTCCATTTGATATTTTTACCGCACATTCTATTGTTTGTAATCTTTCTTCTTCTGTCATTGTTGCTGATTCTCCTGTTGTACCACATACAATTATTCCATCTACTCCTTGTTTTATTTGTTCCTCAACACTCTGTCTGTCAAAATCTAAATCGGCTTTATTAAGAACCAATACAGAGCTGATATTTTCCTCCATTATCTGAACCATAAAGCGTTCTACCCTGCGAACATTGAAATTATCATCAAGGCTCTGCACAATAAATGCCTTATCGACATAAGAAGCAATGGCCTGCTTATCAGCAACCGTGCCACTTTTCTTGCGATACAATGTCCGCTCACGAGGCAACCTATCAACTATAATCCCTTTATGTTCATCGAACGGTTGAAAAATGACCCAATCACCTGTACAAGGTAATTCATCATCCGATTTTCCATACATCATATTTCCCGTGAGTTCACACTGAAACAATCCGTTTCCGGAAATTACCTCGTAGCAAGTACGATGTACAATAGAGACACGCCCATGAGCAAGGGTACTATATATTGATTCTTGTTTTAGCTGATTGAGTTTCTCATTCCAACCATAAATAGTTAGGTTATCGTCGGATTTGTGAATTGTTTGATTTTCGTTATTCATGATCTTAATATATAGAGCGCACACGTTGAAAAGCATAACAATGCTTTTCACACCATTGTACGCAAGTTAAAAATTGAATTTATAAAAACATAGAAAACACCCTCGAATGGAATCATCCGAGAGCAAACGAAAGGACAACCTGTGTCAGAAACACAGATTGTTTATCAAACCAAATCCGATTTATTATTTTTAGTCATGCCACAAAGATAGGCATTTTTTATTTGATGGCAAAACGGGCAGTCATTTCATATCTCAACTTGATGACACGGTACTGTTCGGTAGCAGCCGTCCCCATGCTGACATTGCTCTGTGCCTGAAAAGGAAGATAACGGCTTATATTATTATCAACAGGTTCTACAATACGGATCACTTCACCCAATTCCTGTCCCATCGCTTCCACCAAGTAAGATGCTTTTTCACGGGCAGCTTTCAATGCTTCAATCTTACCTTGCTTCCGATACATTGGCAAATCCTTATGCTTCAATTCTCCGATGCGCATGGACTCAATTCCCCATGTGTTAACAGAACGGATAATGGAATTAATCTGCTCAAAATCGGTCAACTGGATATCCAATTGCTTACCTATCAGAAATTCCTTTCCTCTCTGGCGCCAATAATCCCCTATTTCCTGTGTACGGATAGCATCATCCGCTATTCCGATTTTGCGCAAACTCCGACGCAAATCCTTTTCAATCATAGCCAATGGCACTTTCGTCCGAAAATCTTCTTCTTTATTAGATTTACCTGTGTACTCTTCCTGCCAATACTCCTTAATCTGAATCAGAAAATGTATTTCATCCGGAACGACTTCAATCTCCGAAGAACCTGTCACTTCAATATATTTCCCATCACTTTCTTGAGCATTGACAACCATACTCCATGCAAACAAAACAAAAGCTAATAAAAATACCTTTTTCATATCTTTGATTTTATAGTACAACCTCATTTACAGCATCCGAATGATTATATCACAAAGCTATTAAAAAAAACTGTAAAATCGATCTTATCCCAAAATATCAATCAAGCTTTTTCGATCTATCAAAATTATATCTCCATTCTTTACCTTACACTTTGGAGACGTCTTACCGGAAAGCAAAGAAATATTTCCTTCTTCAAACAAATGCTTCAACCGGGTAGTGGAAAGAGAAAAACACCTTTTTATCAATGATAATAATTTCAGGTTCAATTCAAAATCACATTCGATCCGAATACTTATTATCGCGTTGTTCATATTCATAATATCTTCGAAGGAGATATTACTTATCACCTCATATTCAACGCTATCGTAGTCTATTTGAAGCTTGTTCTTACTTGCCATTCCGGCTGAAAAAGCATACTGCCAGGCCACTTCTCTATCATTCATAGAAAAGCTATGAAACAGTTTTTTATCAATCAAGTCCGGTTTGGTACGTGACAGCAAAGTCATATTACAAGTGTTATCGCACTTCACGCACCTGTAAATCAGCCAGACATCAATGTTCTTTTTCTGTGCATTCATTCTGAACTTATCACTGCAATAAAAGCGGTCACTCTCACAGTGGCTGCATTTTTTAATCAATAAAGGAGTATTCTTCACCTTTATCTCCCATGTAAATGTTGTTTCCATAATTATACAAAAGCTATTATCTTTCTTTGTGAATCAAATCTTTTTCTCCGCAAAGTTGGATATTAGCCATTTGTATAATTCACAAGATGTCACAAGACGACATGAAATTTATTTGTCCAGCTCATCCATCATCTTTATAATTTTATCTTTCAACTTATCAAGAAACTGCGTCCGACTCTTCTTCCGGTTTCTGATTTCCAGGAATATGCGATAAAAGTCTCCAATCTCAATATTGAAAAGAGTCTCGCAGCAAAAGGCTATGTCTTTTAAACTGGTATTTCCATTGTTGAAGCATTTGCCCGCATACAGGGCATAGATAAACTCAACCAAAGCGACCTTGCTGTCCGTCCACTGCAATAGCCGGTTTTCTACCATTGAAGTGAATTTCAAATGAAGTTCCTCTGATAATATCTCTATTTGAGCAGACAGGTATTCCGCTAAACGATTGTTGGCTATGATTTCAGCCACACTTGAATCATGCAGGGTAGTGAAAGAAGAATCCCTGTCCAGCAACCCGAAACGGGTGTCTGCCAGAATATCATAGTTTCTTCTGACAAAATATTGTTCGTCGAGTTCCGTCCTGCCGGTACGGTAATAATCATAGAAAGAATTATTCAGGAAGTGTTTTTTCAAGCTCTCCAGTTCCGACTTCAGATATTTGCATTGGGAAGACGGAGATTCGCCGATACGCTTCTTTTCAATCTGATACAAGCGGACATAAAACATCAACAGCCCGGAAATCTGTGGCTTCCAGGTCTTAAAGAAAAGAATTTCTTCTTTCGGATTCGGAAATTGGTATTCGGCAACGGCGGATTTCAACAGAATAAGAGACATCTGTATGACATCAATAATCTGCTTAATCTTATCTAGTGGGGCAATCGGCTGTCGCTCAATTCTTTCAATCTCTTTTTCTATGTTCTGCTTACTATTTCTTACGAAATTTTCCATTCGTTTTCATATCGCATACGTTTCGAGAAACCATGCAGTAAATAATAAAAATAACAAAATGAAAAACCGGTTCGAGTGGAATTACTCAAACGAAAGAAATTAGCCTGTGGTTCGTGAGGCTAATATTAAGCCAGAACAAATTTAAGAGTTGCGCCCAAAATAGTTACTTTTTGATTTCAAGGGCAAATATAATCGTTTTTTATGATTATATGACGTTTTGGTGAAATTTAAAGAACAAGGTATCCGAAAAAGCACAAAAATAGTATCTTTGCCTGCGATTTATTACCAAAGATGTGATAAAGCTATTTTTAATCATTTAATAATAAAGACTATGATTAGATTAAATGTTTTCGTCCGCGTAAGCGAGACAAACCGCGAAAAAGCGATTGAGGCAGCTAAAGAACTGACTGCTTGTTCTTTGAAGGAAGAAGGATGCATTGCTTATGATACTTTCGAAAGCAGTACCCGTCACGACGTTTTCATGATTTGTGAAACATGGCAGAATGCTGAAGTATTGGCAGCTCACGAGAAATCTTCTCATTTCAGCAAGTACGTAGGTATCATTCAGGAATTAGCTGAAATGAAACTGGAGAAGTTCGAATTCTAAATGAAACACGAAGAATAGATATACTATCTATCCAACTATCATCAAAAAGAGAGAGACATTCTTCTTCGAAAGGAAAGAATGTTTCTCTCTTCTTATTTCCAGATCGCACGGGAATAGGACTGTATGAAGAGATTAGTCCAGCTTCTTATGAATAAATGTCCCTTCAATCCAATAAGTTGCGTGATTCGATTCAAATTTCAGCAGCACATAGCCCGGATCGGTAGGGCCACCGGGGAAATGCTCGATAAACCAGTCCTGCCAAAGTTCCTTTTTCATTTTCTCGTCCGTTACCACTTCCACAGTTCCCGTTAAGGCTACGCTGTCTCCCTTATCCTGAAAGCATAATCCGGCTTTCGGGTTTGCCAGAAAGTCAATAGTCTTTAATGAGTCCGCTCCGGTAGACATCCAAATAGTAGAAATTCCGTCTGTTGCAATCTTACTCATCGGCACAGGACGGGGATATCCCTCTTTATTTACAGAAGCAAGCACTACCACTTCACACCTCTGCAACAACTCGGTTGCTTTCTCTTTCATTGTTTTTGTGGTCATAAGCTGATTGTTTTTTTATTAATCCTGCAAAGGTAACGGCATATCTTCCCATTCTATTGTAAAAAAGCGACTTTTACCTATCTATCTTTGTGGTTCGATATAAGTAAGTGTAGTTTCTTCCGGAACGGTAAGGGAAAGAAAAGACGCAGGAGTATTGCCGGACATCGACTTAATCTCTTTTGAAAAATGCGCTAAATCATAATATCCTGCATCGACTGCCGTAGTCAACAGATTGGCTGATGTTGTGGTTCTCAATAATTCCACAGCATTCTTAAATTTGACAATACGGCTGTATTCTTTAGGAGTAAATCCGGTATAATGCTTGAACTTTCTCTCAAAATGACGCTGACACAAACAGACGTCATCCATCAAGCTGCGAACTGAACGTTTTCCTCCGGAATGATTAATCATGTTCACTGCCATAGCGACGTGCGAATCGGCAGGCTGATAATGGCGAGCCAAATATGCCAGCAAATATTCCTCCACTACTCGTATTCGATCTGCAATATGCTTCTGCTCACACAATCTTTCAATAAAAGTATCATCAAAAACAGCCTTCATCTCATTGGCATTGATTCTACTATTCACAAACTCATGCAGAGGCAGGTTTGTAAAACAAGAGAGCCCGCAAGGTAAAAAACGAACGCCAAACATATGAACCGATTCTGCATAAGTGACGAGTTCCGAATATTTTGTCATAGGTCCTACAAAATAGGAACGATAGGGTTGCATCATCAGACTTCCTTCTTCAACAGCATTAGCCACCTCTCCCAGCGTAAATATAAAATCGGTACAACCATCCGGCAGAATATGGATGCGCATACCATAATCCGGATTACCCTTAAACTCCCAATAGTTATCAATATAGGGAACAAGTAAATGAGAAGGCTGATATTCTGTATACATGGATATATTTTGCAAACAAATATAGAGAGAATAAATTCTAATTCATACATTTGTATCTCAAAATAAAAAAAATAAATGAGGAATTTTGCAGCTATCGACTTTGAAACAGCCAACGGCAAACGTACCAGCGTATGCAGTGTTGGTGTTGTCATTGTAAAGGAAGGAAAGATTATAAACAAAATCTATCGTTTGATTCGTCCTGCCCCCAACTACTATACCCAATGGACGACAGCTGTCCACGGACTCACGTACGATGACACGATAGAAGCGGATGATTTTCCAGAAGTATGGGCGGAAATCAAACCGCTGATAGACGGTCTGCCACTTGTAGCTCACAACAGTCCTTTTGATGAGGGTTGCCTCCGTGCGGTTCATGAACTATATGGAATGACTTATCCTCCATATAAATTCTATTGCACCTGCCGCGCCTCAAGAAAAGTGTTTGGAAAAGAACTCCCGAATCATCAATTACACACAGTAGCCGCCCGGTGCGGATATGACCTGACCAACCATCACCATGCATTGGCAGATGCTGAAGCTTGCGCACAAATAGCTTTGCTTATCATTCCCGAACCGAAAAAAGCAAGAAAAGCAAAGAAAGCCGATAAAGATACGCATGTTGGAGATTTATTCGCTTCACTTATTCCTCAACCGATGAAAAAAAACAAAATCGAGTAGGAGGAAAACGAGAGACCTACCCGATGACAGGTAAGTCTCTTTCTTTTTTTTGAATGGGCAGATTTTTGTTATACGCCTACTTGAAGAGTAAATTCAAATCCATTGATAGGAACTCTTCAAAGGATAAGCCTCCGGAACCGACCACAAAGGCCCTATACGGATGGTAAGCTTTTTCAAATTTAGGCAAGCCATTGTTGGTGGTTCGTCTTCCGCTTTTAACCTCGATGGCGATTGTCTTGCCTCTTCTATGAAGCACAAAGTCAACTTCGTCGTGGCTATCACGCCAGTAATAAGCCTTGTAATCACAAATCTGTGCCTGACTTACAATATAGGCACCAACTGCTGATTCTACATAACGCCCCCAAGCTTTAGGATCTTCAGCCATTTCCGTGAAGTCCTTATCAGCATACACGTTGCGCAAAGCGTTGTTATGGACTTGAAACTTAGGAATTGAGTTGTATTTGCGAGCATCTTCTTCGGCATATTTCTGTAAACCACACAGCAAACCACATTCATCCAAAAGATGGAGGTAACCAGCCAGCGTAGTGACATTGCCTACATCTTGAAGCTGAGCGGCCACTTTGGTAAGAGACAGTAGCTCGCCACTATAACTACTACCGAGTTCAAACAGTTGGCGGAGTAGTTGTGGCTTCATGATTTTTGTATCCATCAGCACATCCTTCGAGATGGATGGTTCAACCAAAGAGTCTTTGACGTAGTTTCGCCAACGACGCTCATCGGTGATATAAGATGCTGCGCCCGGATACCCACCAAAATAGACATATTGATAGAGATTCCAACCGAAGCATTCTCTCATTTCAGGGAAAGTCCAATGTGTCAACCGAATTAGCTCATATCTGCCGGCCAATGATTCGGTGAGTCCCTTTTCGATTAACATACGTGATGACCCCAATAATACGACTATGAGCTCACGTTTTTCACGGGTATCTCTGTCCCATTCAGCCTTTACAGTCTCGCTCCAGTTGTTTATCTTTTGTATTTCGTCTACCACCAATAGGCGTTTCCCTTCCCCACGTATGTCCATACGCATACGAGCTGTCTGCCATACACCTGCCAGCCAGTCTGCAGATGCACCTACGACATCATCAGCCGAATAACTGTCATAAGGCATATTGCAGACTTCAAGGACTTGACCAATCAATGTGGACTTACCCACTTGGCGTGGCCCAACAATAACCTGCATTTTTCCGCGAGGTTCATTAATGCGTGCCATCACTTCTGAATATTGTTCTCTTTTATATCCCATCATCTATAAAATGTTTATTCACTTGAGCAAAAATGTTCAATCCATTAAATAAAAATGTTCAATCCCTTACAAAGGTAAGGTTTTTCTCTAATAATGAGTATTTTTACACGAACAATCCATCTGCTTTTTTATCTATTTTATGGCTTAGCCGGAAAATCAATCCATCCTGCTCCCAATTACTATACACAATGGACAACGGCTATTCACGGATTAACTTATGATGATACGATAGAAGCGAAAGAAGGCAAATAAAAAACACTACAACTATTATCACGATCAATAATAGTCATAGTGTTTTTATAATAAAGTGCTAATTAAAACTTCAACTAAA
>ERZ773168.3717-NODE-3717-length-10555-cov-3.644476_pt1 | contig 10555 bp, 8 predicted proteins | sample MGYA00511261_ERZ773168 | MGnify/ENA primary metagenome ERZ773168 (study PRJEB29015, sample SAMEA2737855) | human gut metagenome | biome: human gut; feature: human-associated habitat; material: faeces | place: China | collected 2012 ... | reverse complement strand
GGATAAACGCTGAAAGCATCTAAGCGTGAAGCCGTCCTTAAGATAAGATATCCCATGCGTAAGCAGTAAGACCCCTTGTAGACTACGAGGTTGATAGGTTCAAGGTGTAAGCACGGTAACGTGTTCAGCTAGCGAATACTAATCGGTCGAGGGCTTAAACCTCAATGATTTATGTCTTGTCTCTTTCATGTTCGTTATTCAATTTTGAGAGTTCTCTCTCATACAGTCGGTGCCGATAGCGGTGAGGGTCCACCTGTTCCCATTCCGAACACAGTAGTTAAGCTCACTTGCGTCGACAATACTCGATGGGCAACTGTCCGGGAAGATAGATAGGCGCCGACACCTAAATAAACACAGCAAGTCAAAAACTTGCTGTGTTTCTATATTCCTCCGTAGCTCAGTCGGTAGTAGCACCTGACTGTTAATCAGGGTGTCACTGGTTCAAGTCCAGTCGGGGGAGCCAAATCTAATATTACAAGAACCGCTTTCAGATTCGTCTGGGAGCGGTTCTTGCGTTTCATCTGAAAACTGCTCAAACTCCCGTATCTCTTCGAATGCGACGGTTTTCTGCGTGTTGTTCAGAGTGAGGACAATAACTGCATGGTCATCCCATAGGAATACCTCTTTCACAAATGTGTGGATAACTTGACGCTGAAGAGAATTTTCACAGCCGTCCACATTTGAGAGCCTATCGAACCATTCTACGTTTGTTTTCTTTGTTCAGCTGCTTTACCTCGCTTCGAAGCTGCCGGATCTACTCCGCCAGGCTCATTGCGTTTTTGGGGGTTCGTAGTATATTCTTTTGAGCGTGGGGTGTCAAGTTTTATTATACAACATCACGTTTTTCTTAAGTGGCAGCAGTTTTATATGTTTTGGACTATGCGGAGAAAGGCGTTGCATTTTTATTGTTGAAATGATATAATTAAATATATCATATTAACATTGAATGGGGTTAACAATATGCTGCAATTCTATCTGTCAATGATGAACAGCGGGGAGGACAAGGCGCTTGTCGAGTTTCTCTACAATGAGTACAAACAGATTATGTTCAAAACGGCATACGCGATTCTTCACAACAGGGAAAGAGCCGAGGATGCGGTTCACGACGCTTTTTTGAGGGTAATTAACCATTTATCGAAATTCCGCAGCTATTCATGCAAGGAAAACGTGTCTTACCTTGTTATTATAGTGAGGGGCATTGCACTGAACATGGTTTCGAAGTCGAACATGCAAGCGGAGCTCGACGAGGAAACACCTGACGGTTTGAGCGTTGAGGACAGCGTGTTATCCGAGCTGGCGTATGAGGAGATAGTCGAAAACATCAAGGCTCTTTCGCCCGCGTTAAGGGATATCGCGTATCTGTCCTTCGTTGAAAACTGCTCTGCGGGCGAGATATCGGAGCTTTTGGATATGAAGATAAACACGGTGCATTCCTCAATATCCAGAGCAAGAAAAATCCTTTCACGAAAGCATACGGAGAATAACCAATGAACAACAATCAGCTTATAGCCCTAGCGCTCCAAAACGATTTTGACGCCGAGCTTGCCATGTATGACGGAATGCCCGAGCACAGGTTTTCGCTTCGGTTTCGGAGAAGAATGAGGAAACTGCTCGGGGGCGGTGTTCCAGAGTGGGAAACAAAGCATGTCCCTCTTAGGAAAGCCGTTAATCTCGCGATTATCATGGTTATCCTGCTCGCTTTTCTTACGGGAGCGACCCTGCTCATCTATAAGATGTGGGATAAATTTCAGCTCCACGACGTGGGAGAGCATTCTTTTCTGGTGGCATTGGATATTGAAGGCGCACCGACGACTTTGGAGGATAAATACCGCTTGGGCATTGATTTGAGCGGGTATTCTGAGAATATCCTGCTTGACAATGAATATGAATATCTGGTTGAGTATCACGAAGTCAATGGAAATCGCGTGCTTGGCTTTAGTCAAGCGATAAAAGACCATTATCAAGGTGAAAGCTGTTGGCTTAATACTGAGAATGCTATGGTCATGCCTACTGAAATAATTGTAAATGGCTGCAAAGGGTTGACTTTTCAAACATATCATGGAATAAACGTGTTGATTTGGGATTGTGGCGACTATGTGATTTATTTATCAGGTTACAATATTGGTCAAGATGAACTGATATCGACCGCTGAAACTGTGCAAAAAGTAGAATAAAGGATTCGAAAAAGAAAATATGCAAGTATCTGTCGAAAATTGCTGTTTACTGTATAGATGGAAACCTCAAAAAGAAAATGGAGGTGAAAATATGAAAAAGTATATATCGGTTGTTCTTGCGCTTGTTGTATTCTTTGTATGCGCTGTATCAGCGTATGCTATTAGTTTTTTGGATATGGACTCGGCACGCAAAATCAGTATTTTGGAAATATCATCTACAACTGCTACTTGCCAAAGCTCTTTTATTGACGGAACCGGAGTCGTAACAAGAATCAAGATGACCCAAACACTTGAGAAGCAAGGATTTCTTTGGTCATGGAGCACCTATGCGGGCGAATGGACAAAGACCACGTACGGATGTCGGCAGCTCTCTCAAACAAGGTTTATAACCTTGAAAGCGGCAAATACCACGTAAAAACCGTGTTTAGCGTAACCATTGACGGTAAGACAACGGATTACACGGTTTACAATACGGAAAAATCGTTATAATGGATGACAAACAATGAGAAAACAGTTTTTAAAAGCAATTTATTTTGCTTTAGTGGTACTGAAACTGATGGCGTTTGTGTAGCGTACAAATCAATATAGTGGAGGCATACAATGAAACGATTATATTCTCTGATTTTAGCGTTGCTGCTTTGTATCATAAATGCAGTTCCTGTCGGTGCTTATGATTTCAGCATGAATGAAGTAATACATCAGTATAATTCTCATGCTTTCACAAGAAAAAATACTCCTGCTGTAAAATGGAACGGAAAAACCGAGTTAAAAGAGAACTCATATTATTATACGACTTCGGGCGTCACGATATCCCGTGATGTAACACTGCCGGAGAATTCAACGCTAGAGATAAGAAAGACGCTGAAAATCACTAATGGTGCAAAGCTTACCGTTCTTGGAGACCTTTTGGTGGACTATGACGGAAAGGTGAATCCTGTGAATGGTACGCTTACTGTTGGCAAGAGCGGTTATATTCACGATTATGGGGCACTCGCTATAAGCAAAAAAGGCAGACTTGAGGTTTATGGTCATGTATATGTTATGGGTCTCGGAAGCCTTAGTGTTAAGGGAATCGTGAATGTATCGGCGGACGGTCGCGCAGTATATGCAGGCTCGTTCAAAAAATACCCGGGAGCAAAAGTGAACGGAAATATCACCGCTGCCGTTAATGTGACTGAGCATCTTTCCGAGGAATTATCGGGATTTTCTGAAAACGAAAAGATATGTGTCAACTTCCTTTTTTACGACTCAGAAACAGCCAGGAACACTACGGTTGACGGCAAAAACATTCTGGAAATATCCCTTGAGATACAAGAAAAATATGCGATCCCCGCTGTAATTTCTCATGTGTTGTTCGATGATGAAGGCGGAAGCTATAAGGAATACAAGGATTTGTCTGATAAACGAACAGACGTTTTCCTGCGCTATCTCAAAACCAATTTTGGCGGTTCAAAGGGGTACAGGCGATATTTGAGCAATGATTATTTCAGCAATATTATTCCAAACCCTGCTTTTGAGAATAATTCAGCCGAAAATCCGTCAGACAATAAGTATATTGTATCCGACGATTATCGCAGTATGTTCAGCCTAAGAACCGAAATAGCTTATAAGCTGAACCAAGCTCTTTATGATGAATTAACAGTGCTTGGGTTTAATGAACTGTATATTCGCAATCCGCTGAAAAATGGATATGGCGCGTTCTCGGCTGAGCTGACGAAAGCGCAGATAGAGTCACTCTCTGACGACAGCCGCTTCCTGTTTCAATCGGTGAACGACGGCAAGACAATGATTTCCGGAGCAGACAAGCTATATGTCAGCAACGGGAATAAGAAAAAACTTGGAGTGTCCGATTGGAACAAGATAACAAGCCTTTACGGAAATACATTGTGCGTTGTAACAGCAAACGATGTGGTTTCGGGAGGGGTAACGGCAACCGATGATGTTTATGAGCGCATATCCTGCTATACCGATGTAAAATGGAGCAAGGATTCGGGTACGATGTATAGCCATTCTGCCTCGGGTTATTTCAATACGGAATTGTTTTATAGGACGCAGTTCAATGGTTTGTATAGCTTTGAGGGCTTCTGGGAGGAGCTGCGCAATGTGAATCACAGTGTAACCAAGAATTTTGTCCTGGACAACTGCCTGACATACGGTTTATTTAATGACAGCTATGTATACCGTAGTGTGACGGTTTCATCTGCCGCAGAGCTTGAAAAGCTTATCGCTGATGAAAATGTACTTCTCATAATTGAGGAGCAGGCTGAGCAGGAGTAGTGTGAAGGTGTCAAGCTGTGAAGCTTTTATATTAATCTTCTTCACGTCCTATATCTGTTTACCCTTTGGGCACAAAACACTCTACCCCAACCTTCCTTTAGAGCAGGACGAGGGTGAGCCAATCTTGTTAGCACCTATACAGGCTTCTGTATAGATGCTTCAGTCTGTCGAAAAAGCCGCAGAATAAACTCTGCGGCTTTAAAGTTATTTAATTAGCACATCACTTACGCCCTGGGGGTGGAGTAAACTAGGTCAGCCGGGGACCAGCCGCACCACTGACCGTCAAGATACGACCTGACAATGAAGCCGTATTTCTTTCCGTTTGTAAGACCCTCTGCGGTGTAGCCGGTATCTTCAGTGTAGCCAAGTTTGGTGTACTTTCCATCGGCGTAGATGTAAACAACATACATCTCAGCACCATCTACCTCGCCCCATGTGAGGTAAACCTCCTGATTGTCGGCGGCCGCCTTAATATTCAGCGGCTTATCGAACGCGCCGACAGGCTCAGCGTATACTGCGTCGTCGTTCGACCAGTCGTTCCACCTGCCGTTTACCCACGCTTTTACTATGAATCCGTATTTTCTGCCGTTGGTAAGGCCCTCTGCAGTGTATCCGGAATACTCGGAGTAGCCGAGTTTTGCGTAGTTGCCGTCAACATAGCTGTAGATAACGTATTCTTCAGCGCCGTCAACATCGTCCCAGATCAGGTGGACTTCCTTATCGCCTGCCATAGCCTGAACGTTCTGCGGCTTTGCGTTCACCGGAGTTGCAAATATAGCGTCGGAAGGCTGCCAGCCGCACCAAGTGCCGTTTGCGTAGGAGCGCACGATGAATCCGTATTCCTTGCCGTTAGTAAGACCGGTCACGGTGAAGCTCGTGGTATCGGAATAGCCCTGCTTGGTGTACTTACCATCTGCATAGCTGTAGATAACGTAGTTTGTCGCGCCGGATACCTTATCCCAGGTGAGCGCAACTTGACCGTTTCCGGGAACTGCCTTAACATTGCGGACGTCTGTGCCGCCGACCGGAGTTGCATAAACCGCGTCGTCATTCGACCAGGCGATCCAGCCGCCGTTTACCCATGCCTTTACGATGAATCCGTATTTCTTGCCGTTTGTGAGTCCGGTAGCTGTGAAGCTGTTTACGTCGGAATATCCAAGCTTATGGTAGCCGCCGTCGACGTAGCTGTAAACCACATAGTCCTCCGCGTTCTCCACAGCGTCCCATGTGAGCGTTACCTGACCGTTTCCGGGGACTGCCTGCACATTCTGGGGCTTGGTGTTCTGAACCGGAGTTGCGTAAACAGCGTCTGCAACGGACCAGTTGTTCCACTTGCCGTTTACCCACGCCTTTACGATGAATCCGTATTTCTTGCCGTTTACGAGGTTCTTTGCGGTGAAACTGGTGGAAGTGGTGGTGCCGAGGTTATGATAGCTGCCGTCTACATAGCTGTAAACGATGTAGTTGGTAGCGCCATTCACAGCGTTCCAGGTGATTGTTACCTGTTTGTCGCCGGGAACCGCCTTTACGTTCTGCGGCTTGTTTGCTGATGCCTTCGGAGTTGCGTAAACCGCGTCGTCGTTCGACCAGTCGCTCCACTTTCCGCTGACATACGACCTGACGATGAAGCCGTACTTCTTGCCGTTTATGAGGTCGGAAGCGGTGAAACTGTTCGTGGTGGAGTAGCCAAGCTTTGTATAGGTGTTGTCTGCATAGCTGTATATAACGTAGTTGGTAGCGCCGTCCACCTTATCCCAGGTGAGCTTTACGGTGTTGTCGCCGGCGGAAGCTGTTACGTTCTGTGGAACCGTGGTTTTTACCGCCTTTGTGTACGCCTTTATTCTTACGTTAGATTTATAGTTTGTGGTGCAGTCAGACCAAGTGTTGTAGAACTTGTAGAATGAAAGTCCGGTGCTCGGGCTGTATCTGTCAGTGATGACGTAGTGCTTTCCGTTTTTGTCATAGAGGTCTACTGCAACGGCGAATTTCTCCCCAGCCTTGACGGGAACGCTCACCGGGAGGTCTACCGTGTGATAACCCGCGTACTCCTGTGTGCCGGAAATCACCGCGGATTTGGCAAGCGTGCCGGTGTCTGGTGTGGAGCCGGTCAGACCGGTGTAGACATTAATGGTGTAGTTCCAGCCCGCTTCTGCGGAGTAGAAGGAGACCGCCGTTATTTCGTCGTTCTTGTCGGCGGTGAATACATTCGCGCCTCCGCCGATATTGGTATGCGACACCCGGCTGGTTGAGTATATGTATCCGTTCTGGCGAAGGCAGCCGCCGTCATACTGGTATATACTGCCGTAATTAGTGGTAGGTTCCATCGTGAGAGATGCGAACTCGCCTACTGTGGCGTCATTGTAGGACAAATAGAAGTATCCGCTTGTGCCCCATGTGCTGCCCCAGCTATTTCTGCACAGCCATGCACCGTCGTTGTTGGGGGTGCCGCCTGTCCTGAAGTTGCTCTTCGAGAAATTATCGTCCCAGCCGACCACGGTTATGGAGTGATTGGAGGTATATCCATTTGGGCAGTAATACGCGGTGTACTCGCCGGAGTTCTTTGTAAGGTAGTTTGAAGATGCGTAGTAGGAGATCTGTACCGCGCCGTCGCGCATGATAGCTTCCTTAATGGAGTTGATGTCTTTCTCGTCATACAGGTTGACATTCTGAAGGTGCGCGTAGGAATGATAGCGGTAGGATTCGTCAACGCCGGAGTTGAAGTCCGCGTAAGGAACGTTGGATTCCTCCTCAGCGCCTATCCAGGACATCATGGTGAACATAATATCGACCATGTTGCCGCCTGCGGAGTAAGCGGTGGGTGCGCCCAGACCTGGGAAATCGCCGTAGAGGGAGTCACCCTGCGGTGCTGTGGCACCTACAGCAAACCAGGCGAGGTGCTTCTCGGAATAATCAACCGATGAAGCGGACGCATAGCCCTGTTTTATCATGCTTGATTCTGCCATAGCCATGCCGGCATGCGCCCAGCAGCTTCCCTCGGAACCCTGGTTTCTTACCGCCGGGAGATATCCCCGGTCGACCATGCTGTATTTGGACGGCAGGGTGCCGTGATAGGCGAGCGTCCCGGTCGGGGTAAGGTTTGGCGTTACCTCGTTGCCGTTCTCGTCGATGTACTTGTAGTGAACATAGCCGTACTCAGAAGCGTCGCCATCAGCTACAAGCGTGATAACCTCCGGGGCGTCGTTTTCAGAGCCTGAAACCTCAGCCCGGGCGCCGAGGCTCACAGCCGTTGACAGCACCGCGGCAGCCGAGAAAAGTGAAACGAATTTTTGCAGCAGCTTCACAATAAGTTTCCTCCTTTTTAAATATAAAAACTTCCAATTTTTATTATAACAAAGCAACCCATAAAAGTCAAGCAATAATTACAATTCGGTTATGTCTGTTACCGAATTGTTACCATATTGTCACCGCTCTGTAATTGACTGTCAGAAAAATATATGCTATAATTAAGCTGCAAACAAAATCGGCTGATACAGGAGGCGGCAGCATGAAGAAACTGAGGATAATCTACGCGCTGTTATTCAGCATGGCGCTGTTTTTGGCGATTCCGCTGAACGCCGCAGCAGATTTCGGGCCCAAACCGAGCGTGAGTATAAGCTTCCGCAATGCAGGCGGTCAGACCTGCTATTCTGCGATTCTTGCACGCGTTTTCAGCCTTCGCTCGGGGAACTTGTGACTGAGGACGCCTACAGCACCGAGTGGTTCGGGGAACTCACCCCGCAGGAGCAGGAAGCGGTGCGCGCGTTTGCGGACTACGCCGGACGATCCGCACCGGACGGCTACGCGCTCTTCAACAGGCTGTGGGACGTCAGCCGGGAGAATGTTGAGATGACCTACCTGCCGCCAGATGACTTCATAGTGCTGGCGTACTTCCCGGACAGCGGCAGGGTGATCGCAAGCGATATCTGCCGCACCTATATGTTCAACAGCTATTTCACCGCCGACCTCTCACGCTCCGACAGTTTGCTGTACATCAAGCAGTCCTATAATGTCGGAATATGGCTGCTGGAATTCGCGGCGCGGGTGCTCATCACTATTGCGGTGGAGCTTGTCGTGGCTCTGATCTTCGGCTACTGGGAAAAGAAAACGCTGCTGTTCTTCGCGGCGGTCAACCTCGCTACTCAGGTGCTGCTGAACATGATACTGGCTCTGGTCAATATCCGGTACGGCTTCCTGCTATTCCTGTTCGCGTACATGTTCGGGGAATTGATCGTGGTAACGTTCGAGGCTGTTTTCTACAGCGCGTTCATCGGGAAGTACAGCCGTCAAAATGGCAAGGTGCGGGCGGTTTTCTACGCCATCTGCGCGAATCTGGCGTCGTTCTTCGCCGGAGTGGTTTTTTCGGTGAATTTCACGGCGCTGATGTAACCTTTATTCCGTGCGGCTGTCATTAAAGGCAAGGAGGGTGATCATATGAAAAATACGAAACTTATAACATTACTAGTCGCTGCGGCGCTTCTGACCGGGTGCAGCGGTTCAGCGCAGACCGGCGCTGATTCACCGGCGGAGGACAACGCACATGCGCAGACAACCGCGGAGCAGTCCGGACCGGAGACCTCGGCAGTTTCCGATGACGCTGCGGGATCCTCCTCGACTATTGCGGAAATGCTGGGAGTCACGGACTACGAAGCGCCCTGGAACCGCTCGGATTATCCGGAGCTGGAGCTGTCAGAGGTTCCTGAGAAGGGAGAGGGCAGCGTAAAAATGACCCTCAGCCCCTACGCCCTGGACGACGTATGCGTGTGGCTGCTCGCCGACGACGCGTATTCCGACGGCGGGAAAATATACTGCACCCGCATGTACATAGGGTTGACAGTCAGCGGCGTGGAGCAGGACATAATTGAAGCTCCTCAGACCTTAGCCGCCCCGGACGGCACGTTTGAATTCGACCCTGCGAATCCGCAGGAGCAGGCAGGGTATACCTCCATGCCGCAGACATACTACGGCATAAACGGATTTTCCGCTGACAGCGCCGCCGGCTGCGAGTACTACACCATCGGCAGGCGCGGCGAGCAGGACGGATTCTATCTCAGCCCGCTTGGTCACACCGATGAGCGCTGCATGCTCACTCCGGGCGCGGGATTCACGCTCCCGCCGGAGCAGCTCTCCGGGGAGTACACTATCTCGACATGCCCGGCGGTGGTGAGCTGCGACGGCTCGCTCCCGCAGCAGGAGGCGCTTGATATACTCACGGAAAAGTACCTTGATTTCCTCACCGGAGAGGATACGAACCGCAGCTTCACCGTGCTGGAGTACCGCGGCGTAACCTCGGAGATACTCGGGCGCGCCATGGAGGCTCCGGCGGGGGAGGACGGCTGCGCGCTGTCTCCCTGGGACAGCCTCCAGACCTGGGAAATGTCCTGGGAATCGTGGCTGGTGGACATCAACGCAGAGTTCCGCGGGGAGGGGTACACTGACGACATGGCAATAGGTCAGCTTGATCCGGATGTCTGGTACAGCCTGCCAAACGGAGGATTTCCGAAGGCGTGCTGGCTTATGTACGGCGACGGGGACAACTGGTATCTCTGGTCGAGGTACGCCTACAGCGAAATACCCCGCGTCCTGAAGTAAACTGACCCGGAAAATCACTTGACATGCCCCGGCGAATGTGGTATAATTCTATTTTACATCGTTCCGGAGGTACTGCATGAACTGGTCAGAAATAAATCTGAATAACTGGGTTTTGTGGCTGGGGCTTGGTATAGTCGCCCTTGCCATACTGATATGGATATACATACGGCTGCACGAGAAGCTCCCCTACGAGCTGAATGAAACTATACTGACAGAGCGTGAGCGGGCGTTCTACCGCATTCTGAAGCCCATCGCGGACAAGCTGGAGCTTCAGATATGCCCGAAGGTGCGCGTAGCGGACATCGTGTCGATAAAGAAGGGCACGAAGGACTGGCAGAAGTGGTTCAACAAGATACGCTCGAAGCACGTGGACTTCCTGCTGTGCGACTATGACATGAATATCGTGCTGATGATAGAGCTTGACGACCGCAGCCACGAATCCGAGCGCGCAAAGAAGAACGACGCGCTGAAGAACGCGATCTTCGGCGGCCTGCTCTGGAAAAGCGGAAATCCTC
>ERZ773168.3715-NODE-3715-length-10560-cov-5.405140_pt1 | contig 10560 bp, 7 predicted proteins | sample MGYA00511261_ERZ773168 | MGnify/ENA primary metagenome ERZ773168 (study PRJEB29015, sample SAMEA2737855) | human gut metagenome | biome: human gut; feature: human-associated habitat; material: faeces | place: China | collected 2012 ... | reverse complement strand
ACGGTCACTTCGTCTATGGAAACCAGCGCGAGCTGGAAGGCTACCGCAAGGAGTATGAAAGCCAGCTGTAAGCTGAACCGCTTTCCTGTATTTTAACACAATGACCCCGCCGTGCTGGGAGCTTTCCCGCGCGGCGGGGTTTTGTGCTGTCAGGGAGCAAAAAACAGAACCGGACGCTTCAAAAACGTCCGGTTCTGCTTTTGCGATTGGTTATTGGTCCACTGGATCAGGCCTGAGCGGCTGCGTCAAATGCGGCGGCAAACTCATCGTACTGTTCGGTGGTGTAGGCCTCCTCGCTGGTCTCCCAGTTCACAGCCTTGTAGTTGCAGGGACCGTACATTGCGTTGATCTTGCTGTACTCGTTGACGTGGGTCAGGCACCAGGTGATATCGTAGACGGTGGGGAAGATCAGGTTCTCGTCCAGGAAGTAAGCCTCGGCCTTGGCAAATGCTGCGTAGCGTGCATCGGTGTCGTCAACGATGGCACGGCCCTCGTTCACCAGATCGGTGAACTTCTCGTAGGCGGCGACCAGATCCTTCTGGTAGCTGGCGGGGCCATTGTTCACAATGCCTGCGATGTTGGTCATGTTGCAGCTGTAGTAAGCATTGTCGTCGTGAACGATGATCTGGGTCAGGAAGTTGACGGGATCGCCGAAGTCAGCGCCCCAGCCCATGTGGGTGAAGCTCTGCAGCTTGGGAGCCACGACTTCCTTCATGGTGGAGGACACGAAGGTGTTGACATCCAGCACGATGAAGTCATCGCCGAAGCTGTCGGTGAAGCACTGCTTCAGGACGGTGGCGTGGTCCAGAGCGGAGGTGGAGCCGGCCAGAATGTAGTAGGAGCAGTGGACAGGGAAGGTGACACCAATGGCGCTCAGCTCTTCCATGGCCTGCTTCTTCAGCTCGGTGATGTCACCGTTGTTGGCGCGCAGGCGCTTCATAGTCTTGCCATCGTAAGCTTCGCCGTCCAGACCCATCTCCTTGGCCACCAGGTTGGTATAGTCGGTGCCGTCAGAGGTGTAGCACAGGCCCTTCATGGTGAAGAAGTCGTTCTCACACTTCAGGGGATTGATGGGGTTATAACGGGCGAAGAACTTGTTCAGCACCATGCCCTTGGAGAAGCACTGACGGAAGGCCTTGTTGGCAATGGCTTTGTTCCAGTTCTCATCGGGGGTGCCATCGGTGTTCTTCTTGTCATAGTTGAAGATGAAGCAGTAGCTGAACTTCTTGGCACGCTTCTCGCACAGCTGCTGATTGTACTCGTTGGAAGGATCGGACTGAATGGTGGTGATGCTGCTCTCGCCCAGGTCCACCTCGTCCAGCTCGCGGTTCTGATACAGCTGCAGGCTGATGGCGCCATCGCTGATCATGGTGACAGTGAAACGCTCAAAGCGGCTGACGTTGGCAGCATCGTAGTAGTTGGGGTTGGGGATGTAGCTCTTGGTGTTGCCCTGGATGTACTCCTCCACCACATAGGGTCCGTTGTACCACATGGTGGTGTTGTCGCAGCTCCGGAAGCCATCGACACCCAGCTCCTCGATCAGAGCAGGGGCCACGGGGTAGAAGCTGTTGTAGGCGGCAACGGTATCAAAGTAGGGGCAGGCGCTGGGGCAGGTGAACACCAAAGTGTAATCATCCGGAGCCTCAATGCCCACACCGGCAGCCAGCATGTCCTCGTAGGTCATGTCAGCGGCAGCGTCACCGGCTTCCTTGGTCAGCTGGTAGTACTCGTAAGCACCCACAATGGTGTCGTTGGGCATGGAGGTGTTGTTGGCCTCGTTCTTGATGGCGTTCATCACCCATTCAAAGCCAACCAGGAAGTCCTTGCTGGTCAGGTGAGCCTTCACCTCACCGTTGCAATCCACCCAGTCCACGTCGTCCCGCAGGTGGAAGGTCCAGACGGTGGCATCCTCATTGTGCTCCCAGCTGGAAGCGATGGCGGGAACCACCTTGCCGTAGCAGTCAAAGCTCAGCAGGCCGTCCCACAGGTTGGTGACCACGTTGGCATCCTCAGCCCTCTGGCTGTACAGCATGTTCCAGCTTTCCAGCTCACGGTTGCCGCTCTCAAAGGAGATGAACTCCTTCAGGGGGGTAGCGCCGGTGGAGTTGGGGGCAGCAGCACCGCTGGCGGCAGCGCCATTGCCGGTGTTGTTGGACTTTTCGCCGCAGGCTGCCAGCAGGCTGGCGGCACCCACAGCACCTGCACCCTTCAGGAAGGTGCGGCGATCAAAATTGAAGCTCATTGGATGATCCTCCCAGATCTTGCGCGGACAGAGCCGCGCGTTTTTCCTTTTCCTAAATGCAGTGAGGCTGTCTGCCTTTCCAAAAAGTGCACAGGAAAGACAAAAGTCGCACCGCTGTATATTTTAGCACTTTACTGGAAAGAAGTCGATCCGCCACAGCATAGAATTGGAAACAAAACAGTGACAAACACTTTCATGGGAAAAGAATATGGAAAAAATTACTATAAAATGGAAAGAACTGTATATCTGTGAAGAACAGGCAAAAGAGAGAAACTGTTCACGCTGTGCGCACAAAACAGCTATCTTTTTTCATAAAAACATGATACAATAAAGTGTATCTGTATCAATAAGGAGCGCACCATGAAGAAACTGACCTCGATGTACAAACGCTACATGTTCCACCCCATTTTATATAAGACCGTGACCCGCACCTCCATTGTGGCCGTGCTGATGCTGCTGTGGCAGCGCTATGTCAGCGATGGCACGTTTACCATCTGGGAGGCCCCGGGCTTTCTGTGCGGCGTGGTGCTGCTCATCTGGGCCTGGGTGGACTACCTGCGGCTGGATGGCGTGACCATCCACCATCTGCTGGAGGAGTTCAAGGGGATGGGCAAGCGGCAGAAAAAGATCCACTCCACCCGCTCCATCATCGACTATGCCGATGAGAAGATCGTCTCCTTTGAGGAGCTGGAACCTGAGGAGCGCACCTATTGCAGCCTGCTCTCCAATCTGGTGCTGGGCCTGCCGCTGGTTGCTGCTGCGCTGATCGCCAGTGTGCTGTAAGGGGGCCGCGGCATGGAACAAGAGCACAAGCAGCTGGTCATCGGCATTCTGGCCCATGTGGACAGCGGCAAGACCACCCTTTCCGAGGCCCTGCTCTACGGCACCGGCACCATCCGCAAGCTGGGCCGGGTGGACCATAAGGATGCCTTTCTGGACACCGACGCGCTGGAAAAGGCGCGCGGCATTACCATTTTCTCCAAGCAGGCCCTCTTCACGGCGGGCAATACCGATTTTACCCTGCTGGACACCCCGGGCCATGTGGATTTTTCCACGGAGACCGAGCGGACACTGCAGGTGCTGGATTATGCGGTGCTGGTTATCAGCGGCACCGACGGCGTGCAGAGCCATACCGAGACGCTCTGGCGGCTGCTGCGGCGGTACCGCATCCCCACCTTTGTGTTCGTGAACAAGATGGACCTGCCCGGCCCGGGCAGGGAAGCGCTCCTGACCCAGCTGAACCGTCGGTTGGGGGATGGCTTTGTGGATTTCGGGGCAGAACAGGCCGACCGGGACGAGGCGTTGGCTGTCTGCGATGAGCGGCTGATGGAGACGATGCTGGACCGGGGAAGCCTGACCGATACCGACCTCATCCCTGCCATTGCCCGGCGGCATGTGTTTCCCTGCTGGTTTGGCTCAGCCCTGAAGCTGCAGGGTGTGGATGCGCTGGTGGAGGGCCTTGACCGCTATACCCGCCCGGCCCCTGCGCTGGAAGCCTTCGGGGCCAAAGTGTTCAAGGTGAGCCAGGATGAGCAGGGAAACCGCCTGACCTGGCTGCGGGTGACCGGCGGTGTGCTCAAAGTGAAAGCACAGCTCACCGGAGAGGCCGACGGGGAGCCATGGGCCGAAAAGGCCAACCAGCTGCGGCTCTACTCCGGCGCAAAGTTTACGCTGGCGGAGTGCATCGGCCCCGGCCAGGTGTGCGCCGTTACCGGCCTGACCAGGGCCCGCCCGGGCGAGGGTCTGGGGGCGGAACGGGACAGCGACCTGCCGGTGCTGGAGCCGGTGCTGAGCTATCAGGTGCTGCTGCCCGAGGGCGCGGATGTGCACGCCGCGCTGGGAAAGCTCCATCGGCTGGAAGAAGAGGAGCCCCAGCTCCATGTGGTCTGGAACGAGACCCTGGGCGAGATCCATGTCCAGCTGATGGGCGAGATCCAGCTGGAGGTGCTGAAAAGCCTGCTGGCCGAGCGGTACGGGCTGGAGGTCAGCTTCGGACCCGGCGGCATCCTGTATAAGGAGACCATCACCGAAGCCATGGAGGGCGTGGGTCACTACGAGCCCCTGCGCCACTATGCGGAAGTCCACCTCAAGCTGGAGCCGCTGCCCCGGGGCAGCGGGATGCAGTTTGCCGCCGACTGCCGGGAAGAGGTGCTGGACAAGAACTGGCAGCGGCTGGTGCTGACGCATCTTGAGGAAAAGCAGCATCTGGGCGTGCTCATCGGGGCACCTTTGACCGATGTGAAGATCACCCTCATTGCGGGCCGTGCCCACCTCAAGCACACCGAGGGCGGCGACTTCCGGCAGGCGACCTACCGCGCCGTCCGGCAGGGCCTGATGATGGCAGACCAGATCCACAAGACCCAGCTGCTGGAGCCGTGGTATGCCTTCCGGCTGGAGCTGCCCTCTGACAACGTGGGCCGCGCCATGAATGATATCCAGAACATGGGCGGCAGCTTTGACCCGCCCGAGACCGGCGCTGACGGGGATACCACCCTGCTCACCGGCACCGCACCGGCTTCCACCATGCGCAGCTACCCCATGGAGGTGGTGGGCTACACCCGGGGCAGGGGACACCTGACCCTGACGCTGGACGGTTACCGCCCCTGCCACAATGCAGCGGAGGTCATCGAGGCCGCGGGCTATGAGCCGGAACACGACCTCAACAACCCGGCGGATTCGGTGTTCTGTGCCCACGGGGCCGGATTTGTGGTGCCCTGGGAGCAGGTGCGCAGCCACATGCATGTGGACAGCGGCTGGGGCAAGACTGCAAAGACCGAGGAAGCGGTGCAGGCCCGTCCCCGCCGGATGGCCGCCTACCGCGCCACCCTGGAAGAGGATGCTGAGCTGCTGAAGATCTTTGAACAGACCTATGGGCCCATTAAGCGGGACCCGCTGGCGGCGTTCCGCCCCACCCAGAAGCGGGAACGCCCTGATTTCAACGCCGAGCAGTGGGAGATCCAGCCCGAATACATGCTGGTGGACGGCTATAATATCATCTTTGCATGGGACGAGCTGAACGCACTCTCCAAAGAGAGCCTGGAAGCGGCACGCCACAGGCTGATGGACATCCTCTGCAACTATCAGGGCTTTAAGAAGTGCGTGCTCATCCTTGTGTTTGATGCCTACCGTGTGCCGGGCAGCCCCGGCAGCATAGAGCAGTACCACAATATCCATGTGGTCTACACCCGGGAAGCCGAGACCGCCGATATGTTCATCGAGCGTGTCACCCATGAGATCGGCAAGGGCCGCCGCGTCCGCGTGGCCACCTCCGATGGCATGGAGCAGGTCATTATCCTGGGCCATGGTGCCCTCCGTGTCTCTGCCCGCATGTTCCATGAAGAAGTGCAGGAGGCGGAGAAGGAGATCCGGAGGTATTTGCAGGGAACGGATTAAACCTCTCCGTCATTGCTTGGCAAAGAGGACGAGCTTTACGAAATGCCAAGGGCCCCCCTACTAGCGGGGGCTGTCGCCGCAGGCGACTGGGGGGTTGAGCCGCAAGCCCGACTGAGAGGTTGTATGAAAGGGTGCGTGATAAAATGACAATAACTTCCGATTTTGTCTGGCAGGCCATCCAGCCCCGCCCCCGGGATGCGCATAAGGGGACCTTTGGCTCCGTGCTGGCGGTGGCGGGCAGTGCGTCCTACCGGGGCGCGGCGGCGCTGGCCGTGGAAGGTGCCCTGCGCGCAGGGGCCGGCATCGTTACGCTGGCAAGTGTGGAACCGGTGCTGGCGGCTGTGGCCGCCCGCCTGCCCGAGTGCTGTCTCTGCCCCTGCGAAGCGGGGGCAGGGGGCGGCATCTCGCCCCAGAATATCGACCGCATCCGGCGGCAGAAGGCCTCTGTCCTGCTGGCGGGCCCCGGGCTGGGTTATACGGCCCAGAGCGCGGCCCGTGCCGCCGAGACCCGGGCGCTGGTGAAAACGCTCCTGCCCGGCTTTTCCGGCAGTGCGGTGCTGGATGCGGACGGCCTGAACGCGGCCGCTGACCTGCTCCAAACGGAAAAAATGCCTCACCCTCAAGGAGAACTGATTTTAACGCCCCACCCCGGCGAGATGGCCCGGCTGACCGGACACTCTGCGGCAGAGATCAATGCGGACCGGGAAGGCACGGCGCTGCGCTATGCGAAAGCATGGAATGCTGTGGTGGTGCTGAAGGGGGCGCACACCGTCATTGCAGGGCCGGATGGCCGCTGCGCGGTCAATCCCACCGGCAACCCGGGGCTTTCCCGGGGCGGCAGCGGGGATGTGCTGGCGGGCATGACCAGTGCCCTGCTGGCCTGCGGCCTGCCTGCCTTTGAGGCCGCTGCCTGTGCCGTTTATCTCCACGGTGCAGCTGCCGACCGTGCCGCCGCTCTGCACGGGGAAACCGGGATGCTCCCGCATGATCTGCTGGATGCACTGGGGACCCTGTTTGCCGAAAACGGGCGCTGAGCAAGGAAAAATCCCATCAAAAAAGAAACGCTTCCTTTCCTCTGGATTTGTGTTATACTGGAGCTATCCAAAACACAACGATCTGCCGGAAAGGAAGCGTTTCTTTTATGGTTCCTGCACTGGAAAAAATCATTGCCGAGAGCGACCGCATCGTCTTTTTTGGCGGCGCGGGGGTCTCCACCGAAAGCGGCATCCCCGATTTCCGCAGCGTGGACGGCCTGTACCACCAGAAGTACGATTACCCGCCCGAGACCATCCTGAGCCACACCTTCTGGGAGGAGAACCCCGAGGAGTTCTACCGGTTCTACCGGGATAAGCTCATTGTGAAGGGGGCAAAGCCCAACGCTGCCCACCTGCGGCTGGCAAAGCTGGAGCGGGAGGGCAGGCTGAAGGCCATCGTCACCCAAAACATCGACGGCCTGCATCAGGCTGCGGGGGCCAAGACCGTTTACGAGCTCCACGGCAGCACCCTGCGCAACTACTGCGTGAAGTGCGGCGCGTTCTACGATGTGGGCTTCATTGCCAACAGCACCGGCGTGCCCCGCTGCCCCGAGTGCGGCGGCATCGTCAAGCCGGATGTCGTCCTGTACGAGGAAGGGCTGGACGAGGAAGTGCTCTCCGGGGCTGTGTCTGCCATCCGCAAGGCGGATACTCTCATCATCGGCGGCACCAGTCTGGTGGTCTACCCGGCGGCGGGGCTTATCCGGTACTTCCGGGGCCGCCATCTGGTGGTCATCAACATGCAGCCCACCGGGGCCGATGCGCAGGCCGACCTGTGCATTGCCAAGCCCATCGGTCAGGTGCTGAGCGAGGACGTTTTGTTGGAGGACTGAGATGAAAGCTGTCATTCTGGAAAGCTATGTCATGGAGGAAGGCGACCTCGACTGGTCGGGGGTAAAGGCGCTGGTGCCCGATACCACCAGCTATGTCCGCACGGCCTACGAGGAGATCGCCCCCCGCATTGGAGATGCGGACATCGTTCTGCTGAACAAGTGCCGCATGGATGAGGAAATCTTACAGCAGTGCCCGAACCTGAAATGGGTGGGAATCATTGCCACGGGCACCGACAACCTGGATCTGGAAGCTTGCCGCCGCCACGGCGTTGCAGTGGCCAATGTGCCGGGCTATTCTACCTACAGCGTGGCCCAGATGACCTTCAGCCTGCTGCTGGCCATCTGCCAGTGCGCGGAGCGCTACAACCGTGCCGTCAAGCAGGGATGCTGGCAGCTGGACATCCCGGAGAGCATCGGCCTGCTGCCCCAGATGGAGCTCTGTGGCAAGACCTATGGCGTTTACGGCTATGGCAGCATCGGGCGGCAGTCGGCCCGCATTGCCAGAGCCTTTGGCATGGAGGTGCTGGTCTGCACCCGCACCGTCCGGCCCGAATACGCCGCCGACGGTGTCGAGTTCGTGGATTATGATACCCTGCTGAGGCGGTGCGATATCCTCAGCCTGCACTGCCCGGCCACGCCCCAGACCCGGGGCCTTGTCAACGCGGAGGCGCTGGCGAAGATGAAGCCCGGGGCCATTCTGCTCAACACGGCCCGGGGCGCGCTGGTGGATGAGGAGGCCGTGGCAGCGGCTCTCCACAGCGGCCAGCTGGGCTTTTACGGGGCCGATGCATTTGTCACCGAGCCTCTGCCTCAGGAAAGCCCCCTGCGGGCAGAACCCCACGCTATCCTCACACCGCACATTGCGTGGACGACCCGGGAGGCTTTGCAGAACCTGATGGACATTACCACCCGGAACCTGCGCACCTGGCTGGAAGGAAACGGCGAGCACATCGTCAACAGATAAAAAGGAGAGATGAATCATGCAGGCAACCATTCACAACGAATTCCTGACCCTGACCGTGGATACCCATGGTGCCGAAGCAGTCAGCCTGAAAAATGCCGCCGGGCAGGAGATGCTCTGGCAGGCCGACCCGGCTGTCTGGAAGCGCCACGCCCCCATCCTTTTCCCCTGGACGGGCAAGCTGACCGGTGGGGCCTTTACCCATAAAGGCAAGACATACCCCGGCGGTCAACATGGCTTTGCCCGGGACGTGGAGCACACCTTGCTCTGCGCCGAAGGTGACACCATCCGGCTGGAGCTGCGCTCGGATGAAAAGAGCAAGGCAGAGCGCTTCCCGTTTGATTTTGTCCTGACCAGCACCTTCCGGCTGGAGGGCAGGACGGTGCACCACACCCTGGCCGTCACCAACCCCGCCGATGCCGCCGAGGAGCTGCAGTTCGGCATCGGCTACCACCCGGCGTTCCGCATCCCCTTTGATGACAAGCACACCACCACCGATTACGAGTTCCGCTTCGACCAGCCGGAGAGCCCGATGATCCTGGACGCTTACCCCAACGGTCTGCTGACCGGAAAGTGCGGCTACCGGTGGAAGAATGAGCAGAGCATCCCCCTGACCGACAATCTGTTTGAGAACGACAGCTTCTGCATGGCCGGTCTGCGCAGCCGCACGCTGGGCATCTACGAAAAGGACACCGGCAAGGGAATCGTCTGCAATGTGGAGGGCTACCCCTACACCCTCATCTGGTCGGCTCCGGCAAAGCCTGTGCGCTTTGTCTGCATTGAGCCGTGGCACTCCCTGCCCGGTGCCCAGACCGATACCCAGGAGTGGAGCCAGCGCGCCGCTGCCGCCTGCCTTGCCCCCGGCCAGACCTGGGAGACCACCCTCAGCACAACGTTTGAGCGCTGAAGCAAAGTTTGGCAAAGAAATGCAGGAACCCCTTGACAGAGGGGACTGCATTCTGATTTAATTAGAATCGATAAAAGGGAGTAAAGGGCATTCCGCAGGGCCTGCGGGGTGCTGCATGGCAGCGTCATCACGGCAGAAATGCCCGATGTCATGTGTTCGCTTGAGACTTTTGTCACAGACAGGGTGCTGTGGCAGGAGTCTCTTTTTTCTTGCCTTTGGCACCGGAACACGAGGAGGTAAAACTATGAACTTTCTGAACACGTTCGCCGGGCTCTTTTCCAATTTCGGGAATCTGACCTGGCAGATGGTGGTGATGTGGGGCATCGGTGCGCTGCTCATCTACCTTGCCATCGCAAAAAAGATGGAGCCGAGCCTGCTGCTGCCCATGGGCTTTGGTGCCATTCTGGTCAATCTGCCGCTGTCCGGTGCCATCACGCAGGGCGATACCGTAGGCCCCATTTCTGCCCTGTTTGAAGCAGGCATGTCCAACGAGCTGTTTCCCCTGCTGCTTTTCATCGGCATTGGTGCTATGATCGACTTTGGCCCCCTGCTGGAAAAGCCGTGGCTCATGCTCTTTGGTGCCGCAGCGCAGTTTGGTATTTTCTTCACCCTGTTTCTGGCAGGCTTCTTCTTTGATCTGAAGGATGCTGCTTCCATCGCTGTCATTGGTGCAGCGGACGGTCCCACCGCCATTTTTGTAGCTAACACCCTCAACTCCCAGTACCTTGGTGCCATCATGGTGGCAGCGTACAGTTACATGGCTCTGGTGCCCATCGTGCAGCCGCCGGTCATTAAACTGCTGACCACCCAGAAGGACCGCCGCATCCGGATGCCCTATGAAAAGGGCAATGTCAGCCAGCTGACGAAGATTCTGTTCCCCATTGTGGTAACCATCATTGCCGGTATGGTAGCTCCTGCCAGCGTAGCTCTAGTTGGTTTTCTGATGTTCGGCAACCTGCTGCGGGAGTGCGGCGTACTGAACGCCCTCAGCGAAACCGCGCAGAATGTGCTGGCAAACCTCATCACCATCGTGCTGGGCCTGACCGTGGCCGGACAGATGACCGCTGACAAGTTTGTCCGGCCCGATACCCTGCTCATCCTTGCACTGGGTCTGGTAGCCTTCGTTTTTGATACCGCAGGCGGCGTGCTGTTTGCAAAGCTGCTGAACCTGTTCCTGCCCGAAGGCAAAA
>ERZ773168.3695-NODE-3695-length-10599-cov-6.068285_pt1 | contig 10599 bp, 4 predicted proteins | sample MGYA00511261_ERZ773168 | MGnify/ENA primary metagenome ERZ773168 (study PRJEB29015, sample SAMEA2737855) | human gut metagenome | biome: human gut; feature: human-associated habitat; material: faeces | place: China | collected 2012 ... | reverse complement strand
TATTCAGGTCAGCGACAACATTTCCGGGCAGGAAACATTTGAGAGAGAATGCTCTCCTCTGCTTCAGATCCGAGATGCTTATCCGAAAATGATTATTGCCAGAACCAAGCATCCCAAATATAGCTATGAAGGAATCGAAATCCATGATATAGCCGATTGGCTGCTACAAGAATAAACAAGGCGAAATATCTCCGTCATTCTCTTTTGAAATGATGGAGATATTTTTATGTTGATGGAGATTCAGGGCCAGGAAACTGTGTCAGATTGCAAAAATCCTTTCCGAACTTTTTACATAGCAGTCACGCACTTCGGTGTGTGGCTGCTTATTTGCATCTATGCTATCAAAATCAAACAAAAATGATCTGCATAGCAGTTTGCTATGCAGAGTGTCTCATCCTTTGGGATGATTTACATTTCGAAACAGACTCGTATAATATAATTCGAGACAGGTTACGAAAGACTTATGGCAATCTCGCTCTGTATCAAAAGGAGGGAAGAAATGACCAAAAATATTATCATAAAGACCTCCGTTCAGAAACGGTTTGACAGCTTCATGATGCATGGTAGAGTCCTTTTTTTCAGTGCGCCCTGCGGCTTTGGGAAGACCGTACTGGCGGACGCACTGCTGCGCGGTCGGAACGTGCTGCGGCAAAGTGCGGCAGACCCAGACTGTGCGATTCCACCGTCAGAGCAGGATTGGGACATTCTGCTGATTGACGATCTTCAGCTCATGCAGGAGGAAGCCGGGCAGCAGGCTCTCTGCGAACTGATTCGCTCAAGTCCGGAGCACCGTTTTGTGCTGCTCTCGCGCGGTGTGCCGCCCGGCTGCCTGACGGCGTTTCAGTACACGGGGCTGATGACGGTGCTGGAGGCCGACGACCTGCTTTTTGATGAGGGCGATGTGCGGCGGCTGTTTCAGCTTTCGGGAGTAAACGTAACAGATAGCGAGATTAATGGAATTTTGAAAGAATCCGTGGGCTATCCGCTGGGTGTGGCCATCACGGCGCGGTGCATGTCCCCGGACAAGCCGTGGACGCCGGAGCTGGTGGCGCGGGTGTTCCACGAGGTGTTCCTCTACTTTGAGACCGCCATCTACCGGCGCTTTGATCTGCCGGTGCGGCGCTTTTTGTTGGAGCTGGCCCCCTTTGAAAGTTTTGACCTGGAAATGGCGCGGATGGTCAGCGGAGATCCCCGTGCCGGCGAACGGCTGGACTGGCTTCTTCGATACACCACTATGCTGCGCTACGACGACTGCCAGCGCTTCCACTTCTGGTCGGGTTTCCGGGCTTTTCTCCTCTGGGAGATGGAACGGGAGTATACCGAGGAAAAGCGCAAAGCGCTCTTCAGCCGGGGCGGGCTGTACTATGAGCTGAAGGAGGACTACGCCCACGCCCTGGAATGCTACACCAGCGGCGGTGACCATTCCAAGGTTTCTGAGCTGCTGGTGCGTAATGCAGAACTCCACCCCGGCATGGGTCACTATGCCGAGATGGAAAAATACTACCGCAGCCTGCCGGAGACGGAAATTCTCGCCTCCCCCTCGCTGATGCAGGGCATGAGTATGCTCTGCGCGCTGGTCATGGATTACGAAGGCTCGGAGCGCTGGTATGGCGAACTGCAAAAGTTTGTCGAACACTGCGGCAGGCAGGACGCCGCCGGAAAGCAGGCGCGCGGCCGCCTTGCATGGCTGGACATCTCCCTGCCCCAGCGGGGCGTGAAGGGTCTGACGGAAACCATCCCCGCCGTGTTCCGGCTGCTGACGAACAAAGAGGTGGCGCTGCCGTCCTTTTCCGTCACGAGCGCGCTGCCGAGCATCATGAACGGCGGCAAGGACTTTTCCGAATGGAGCAAAAAGGACGACCTGCTCTACAAGACCCTCCGTCTCCCCGTGGAGGCAGTACTGGGGCGGGACAGTGTGTGTCTTGCCGACTGCGCCATTGCCGAGAGCAAGTTTGAAAAGGGCGAGGACGTCACAGGGCGGATGCTGTCCCTTCTCCCACAGATGAACGAGATCCGCAACCACGGCACGTCGGACATGGAGTTCGCCGTCAGCGGATTGCTGGCCCGCAGCCAGCTGGCAAACGGGCAGCCCACCGACGCGCGGCGCATTATCATGGTACTCCGTGAATGCTTTGTCGAGCGCGGTTTGACTCGCTTTCTGCCCAATATGGACGCCATGCTTTGCCGTATTGACATGCACATCGGCGACCTTGATGCGGCGGACGCATGGTATCGGGAAAAAGCCCCTTGCGAACCCACGCACCTGAACGTCATGCGGCGCTACCAGTATCTCACGCAGGCAATGGTGGAAATTATGCAGAACCGCCCGGACGCCGCTTTGCTGACGCTCTCACCCATGGAGCCGTACATTCAAAACTGCGCCCGCATCATCGACGGCATTCACCTGAATGTCCTGACTGCCATCGCCCTGCGGCGCAAGAAGGATGAGCGGTGGCGCGAGCGATTGACGGCGGCGCTGGACGCGGCGGCGGAGTACCGCTTCATCCGCACCGTCAGCGTATACGGCACGGCGGTGCTGCCGCTGCTGGAAGCGCTGGACTGGGACGGCGACAAAGCATGGCGCAAACGGCTGATGGCGGCGGTGCGGACGCAGGCGGCGTTCTACCCGCATTTCCTCGAACCCCGCCTTGCCCCCGGTGAGGAGCTGACGCCCACGGAGCTGCAAATTCTCCATCTGCTCTGTGCGGACAAGTCCAACGCCGAGATTGCGCAGATCATGGATGTGAAGCTGCCAACGGTGAAGACCCATGTCAGCCACATCCTCGACAAGCTGGACGTGAAGCGCCGGGCGGAGGCCAAGACCGCCGCGAAGAAGCTGCATTTAGTGCCGGACAACCTGTAAAAATATCATCCGACAGATGTCGGATTCCCACATAAAAGTAAGACGATTTTTCAAGGAGGAAAGACATGAAAAAACGAATATTGAGTGTGTTCATGGCGCTGGCGCTGTGTCTAACGCTCCTGCCCGCGCCCGCGTGGGCGGCGGAGGACACACTGGAGGGCGGCACCATCGTGCAGGAGGAGCAGGAAGAAGCCACGACCGAAGGCAACGGGCAGTCGACCAACACGGGCGAAGGCGAACAGTCCAATTCCGAAACGAACACGCTTACGGAGATCTGGTTCGTAAGAAAGCCCGATTCCATTGGCCGCAGCTATGACGGTACGACGGACGGCAGCATGGTTTCGTTCGGCACACCGCAATTCACGGACGGCACAAATATGTTTGAACTCACGGAAGGAACGGACTTTACCGCCAAGAAGGCCTTCGATTCTGCGGACGCGGGTAATCATACCGTCACTGTGGAGGTCACGCTGATCGGCGAGGCCGCAGCGAAGTACAAGCTCAAGGCGGGCGAGGAAACGTTTACGATCAGCGGCACCATCAACAAGGCCTATCCAAATCTGACCGTATCTCTTTCCGAGACGACTTGCACGGTGGGCGAAAAGCTTCTTCCGCTGCTGTCTGTCAGCGGTGCTCCGGAAGACGCCGCGGTGACATATTACTATACGCAGTACCAAACACTCGCTGGGAATTCGGAGTATGAGGGCAGTGATGTCGTTCCTGCAATCGACGAAAACACTGCAATCAGCGAGCCCGGCACATATTACGTTTATGCCAAGTCCAGCGAGACTAAGAACTACGATGAGGAACGGTCGGATACCGTGGAACTCACGGTCAACAAGGCGGTCGTTAAGGCGGCTTCCGTGACAAAAGCGGACGGCACGGATGGCGGTACATACGAATCCCTCCCGGCGGCGCTGAACGCGGCGCAGGACGGCGACACCGTCAAGCTGCTGGCGAACCATACGACAAATTGGAGCGACGTCGAAGCCAGCGATCTTTCCACACTGGCTGTCGTCACCAAACGGCTGACGCTGGAATTGAACGGCTGGACGGTGGATTATCTCGAAGTGGGCGAGGTGGTTCCTGACGAGGAAGGCGGAATCCTGGAATCCACCGATGGCAACCTGACCATCGTAGATAACATTCAAGATGGCTCCCACGGTAAAATCAAAAACCTCCAATTTGTAAATGGTTCACTGGAGATTCAGAGCGGTCAGATTGGAGATTCTGGCGAAGGCAAGCTTACCTGTAACGGGAACAGCGGCAGCGTGACTGTCTGCGGCGGCACGGTGCTTGGTCTCACGGTGGGCGAGGGCGCTTCCGTCACCGTCTCCGGCGGCTCAACGCACGCGGGTTTCTGGTTCAACGACGGTACGCTGACAATCACAGGCGGCACGTTCGGCAATGTAAACTTCCGTAATAACGGTGGGACCATCGCCATCAGCGGCGGCACCTTCTCTACGATTCGAAATACGGGTGTAAGCAGCAACATTCCGCCCATGTCCCTGCTGGCGCCGGGCTATGCCTTCTATAAGGACAACGCCGTGCAGGACGGTAGCAAGATCGATTCTCTGCAAGATGTGACGGTCAAAGAACACACTCACACCATGGTAGACAACAAGTGCGCCTGCGGTTTTTCCTGCACCCACACGAACACCAAGGGCGTGAGCACCATCGGTAAAGATGGCAAGTGCACGGTCTGCGGGACGCAGGTTGCGGCTGGCATCGGTGAAACCTATTATACCGATGTGAAGTCCGCCCTGGATGCGGCAGCTGACGGTCAGACCGTACGGCTGCTGGCAAACGGGATGCTTCCTCGCGGCATATATGCCAGCAAGACCCTCACGCTGGATCTGAACGGACATAGCCTGAGTGGGTACAGCTTGAATGTCGGCGGCCTTACGGCCACGAGCCAGATTCGCACCGGCAATCTGACGGTCATTGACAGCAGCGGCGGCAACGGCGCAGTGGGCGTGACCGTGCGGGACGGCGGTACGCTGGTATTTGATCCGGAGAATGACAGCACCACCCTGCTCCAGCTGGAGGTTTGGGGCGGCACAGTCGAGCTGTACGGCGGAAGGATTTTGAGAAAAGGTCTGCAGCTGAATAACAGCATCGTATTGGGCGATCTGCTTCCCCGGAAAGCGGGGCTTGCTTACTACCGTGAGGGCAGCGACACGCAGCTCACGCTGAAGGAAGCCGCTTCCAAGACCTGCGACCTGGTGGTAAAGTCCTGCGCCCACGGCGGCAAGAACGGCTTTGACGAAAACGCCACTGCCTGCCCCTACTGCAACGCGCCCGCGGTGGCGGAAGCAGCCTTGAACGATGGTGAGGGCGGTCGCCTGCGGCGGAGATTTACCAACCTACAAACAGCCATTGATGCAGATAGAGACGGTGGCGCGACTCTTCAGCTGCTGGCCGATGTGACCGGCGATTATACCATCGACGGTACGCAGGACACGGGACTTAACCTGAACGGACACTGCATCAAGGGTACGGTGACGGTCAAGGCGGCTACAGGCAACAATACCACCACTTTCAGCAACACACAAAACAACACCACAGCCAGCATTGATGCGGTCGTTGCCCACAGGGGAGCAAAACTCGCCGGGACGGGGTATCCCGCCGTGATCGGCAAATTGACATTGGCCGATACCACGAAGTGGAAGGATATCCTGCAGCAGCCTACCCGCCTTGGCTTCAGAGTCACGAACGCGGATGGCACCCACAAGTGGTATGCCCCGGATGATGTCAATGGTTCACAGTTGAACAACGTTATCATCAATAGCCTGCCTATCACCACCAAGACCCTGAATCTGAAGGTAGATGGCAAGAACCTGACCGGTAACTCGCCGAAGGTGGAGCGCGGAACGACCGTCCAGCTCTGCGCCGGCTGTAATGCGAAGGGTGCGGATGTATACATCTACATCGGGGAAAACGTTGGAAACAACAATCCCACATACAGCCAGAAGAAAGCGGAATATAAAAAGATCGGCAGCAGCTGGTACTACGTTGTAGACCTCGACGCTAACACAATCGGAATCTACGATATTTATTTCACCGCCACCAAGGACGGCTATTCGGTGATGAGCAGCCACAAAAAGCTGACCGTCACCAAGGCCGCCACCCCGGCCAGCGCGATCACCGCACCCGCGGCAAACGCCCTGACCTACAACGGCAATGAGCAGCTACTCGTCACGGCGGGCAGCGTGGACGCAAAGTACGGCGAGATGCAGTACCGTCTGGGCACGAGCGGCGGCTTCAGTACTGCCATTCCTGCCGCCACCGATGCCGGAACATACACGGTTTATTACAAAGTTGTAGGAGCTGAGGGCTACGATGACACCACTGCTAAGTCCATAAAAGTAACCATCAGCCCGGTGAAGATCAAAGGCATCGGCAACGTCGCTTCCGTCTCCAAGACCTACGACGGCAGCGCAAGCGTTACGCTTCCCAAGACCAATCTGGCGTTCCTGGGCGCTGCGGGCAGCATGATTTCCATCCCCGGGAGCGTTTATAGGATCACGGACGCCCGCTTTACCATGCAGCAGGATGGATTTATTTATGAGGATTCGCCGGACGCCGGTACGAAAGAGGCCATTTCCTTCACCCTGACGCTCACAGATTCCAACTACGCGTTCGAGGGCAAGGCGGCAAACGTCAGATCGGCCAACTTCAATTTCACCTCCAAGGATGACCGCTTTAAGATCAATCAGGCCACTGTGACCCCGGCTGAGATCACGCTGTATGTTTACAACGACGTGGCAAAGACCTACACGCTCAACCTGGCCACGCTCCTGCCGAAGCTGACTCCGGGCTGCGAGTACGGCAAAATCAAGTATCAAAGGTGCGATTACCATTTTACGGATAGCACCTACCTCGACAGTAACAACGGTATGTTCGTGTCAAACGAGGGCGTTCTGACTCTGCCCATCGTGGCCGCGCACTCCACAGATGTTAACAAGCAAATCGGCAAGATAACCGCCCCGGTTGTAGCCGCAAACTATCAGCAGTTCGAGCTGACCATAAAGGTCGTTATTGGTGAGAAGATCACGCCCGTAAAGTCAGATGACTTCAAAATCAGCGCAACGGGCATCATCTACCGCCAGACATTGGAAAACAGCAGGCTCACGGTCGAGGGCACGATGAAAGACCCCACCACAGGAAAAGAAGTCAAGGGCACCTTTGCGTGGCTGAATAAAGATATACCCAGCCGAACCGGCGATTACAACGTCGATTGGATATTCACCCCGGCTGAAGGCTACGAGAAATACGCAGCCGTAACCGGCATAGTGAAAGTCCACGTCGCCCCCAAGTCCATCGAGGGCGCAACCATCACGCTGGAAAAATACGAATTTGCGTACAATGCGGCGGAGCAATCGCCGAAGATTACCGGCGTGACGCTGGAGAACTGGTATGAAACAAGAATCACCTATGTTATCAAAAGCGGCGACAAGGCCACCGATGCCAATGACAGCATTCCCCTGACCATCGAAGGTACCGGCAACTACACCGGTAAGGCCACGGTCAAGTGGAAGATCACGCCAAAAGAAGTGACGCCAACGATTGAAGTCGCACCCTGCACCTACACCGGCGATGCGCTGGAACCGACCGTCACCGTCAAGGACGACACCGGCAACATCATCGACCCGAAGGAGTACGAGATTTTCTACAGCAACAATACCAATGCCGGTACTGCGACTGTGACCGTCAAGGACGTTGAAGGCGGCAACTATGTTCTCAGCGAGGCCGTCAAGACCTTCGAGATCACCAAGGCTGCTGCACCCGCAGCAGAGGCTGGCTCGCTGACCATCACCAACGGTCTGCACAAGACTTATTCCCTTGGCCTCTCGACGCTGCTGCCGAAGCTGACTGCTCCCTGCGACTACGGCGAGATCATCTATGACAAGAAGGTTGATACCGCTCTGGGCAAGGGTACCTATGTTACCCTTGTAAACGGCAAGACCGGTGAGCTGACGCTGGAAGTAAACAGAAGCGGCACGGACGAAGGACAATTCGGCACGATTACTGTTACAATCTCCACGAGCAACTATCAGGATATCACCCTGACCATCAATGTCAGCGCGAAGAACAGGCTCACCCCGGTTCTGACCGGTACACCGACGCTCACGCCTACCGAACTCACCTACGGTGAGTCGCTGAGCAAGATCAAGATCACCGGTACGATGAAGGTCGGCGATACGGTCGTTAAGGGCACCTTCTCGTGGCAGCAACCGGGCGATACGATTCTGGATGCGAGTACGTTTGGCCATGATGTCGGATGGAAGTTCACGCCGGAGGATGGGAATACCTATACGGAAGCAACCGGCACTGCAACGGTCAGGGTCAACAAGGCTCAACAGTATGGCAAGGTCAGCATGGCGGGCTATACTTACGGTCAAACGCCAGGCACACCGACCCTGACAGACCGGACGGGTGATTTGAATGCTCAAGTGACCTACGGTTATGCCGTTGTTGACAGCGGCTCCGTTCAGACGTGGGATATCAGCAATCCGCCCGCGCTGAACGCCGGTACTTACCGTATGTTTGCACGGATCGGCGAGACGGGCAACTACTATGAGCATAATACCAGGTATTGTGAATTTGTGGTAGAAAAGGCAACGCCGGACTACACCGTTCCCACCGGCCTGACGGCAAAATCCGGTCAGAGACTTGCGGATATAAAGCTGCCGGACGGCTGGAGTTGGATGGACAGCAGCAAATCTGTGGGTGACGCTTCAACCGCAACCAAGACCTTCCAGGCGAAGTTCACTCCGACAGACACCGAAAACTACAACGCAGTGGAGAACATTGAACTTGAAGTCATGGTGAACAAGGCGGATAGCGGTAGCCTCAAAACGGAGTTCACCCCGACAGACACCGACAACTACAACACGGTGGAGAACATGGAACTGAAAGGCATGGTGAAGAAGGCGGATGGAGGCAGCCTCAAAACGGTCGAGTTGACGCAGAAGTACCCGGACGCTTCCGTGCATACCTACACGCCAGACTGGTCGGGGCTTCCCGGCGGACAAGTGTGGAGCTATAATAGCGAATACAGCGTCAGCAACGGCTCGAATATCACACTTACCAAGCATGATTTTGCAGCGGACGGCAGTTTGCTGACCTACGCGATTTCCGGTGGCAAGGCCGGTGACACCGTCACCATTACCCTGAAAGCTTCCTGCAACAACTACAAAGGCTTCACCATCATCCTGAACATCACCCTGACAGAAAAGGATAATCAGGAGGCACTTGTCATTATCGGTGCGGACAGTGTGTTCTATGGTCAGACGTTGACATTGACCACCAGAGGCGGCTCCGGCACAGGCGCTGTGACCTACCGCATTGACACTGCTCACAGCACCGGCGAAGCGACCATTGATCCCAATACCGGCGTTCTGACTCCGGTCAAGGTCGGCTCCGTGAGTGTCATTGCAACCAAGGCGGGGGACAAGGACTACAACGACGTTACCAGCGCCCCCTTCGTGCTCATGATTAAACCGGCCACTCCCGCCGGTGAGCCCAAGGACACCAAGATCACCGCTGATAGCGTTGGGGACGATTGGGACTACAGCAACTACACTATCAAGGCAACTGCCGGGGCTGGCGGCTCCATTTCTCCCTCCGGCGATGTCAGCGTCCGCGAGGGCGAAGATCAGACCTTCACCATCACCACGGATGAGGGCTATGCTGTCGCCGACGTCAAGATCGACGGCAAGAGCATCGGCGCGGTGAATTCCTACGCCTTTGAGAATGTCAGAAGAACCCATACCATCGAGGTCATCTTCGTCAAGGACACTGCCAGCGCCAGCACCGGAGACAGCAGCAATCTTCCATTGTGGAGCGTCCTCCTGCTGGCAAGTACCTTTACTCTGGCCGGCGCCGTCCACTATAAGAGAAAACGAGCACGGTAATTGTCTTTATCATGCCTTAAAGGCCAACAAACAGCGCAGCTTCCGGGTAAATGCCCGAAAGCTGCGCTGTTCTCTTTGTGCGCCTGGCGGCGCATGTTTCTAACGGGTTAAAGTCCCGAATCCACCCGGTAGTGGGAAGGATATAGCCGAAGACAAGGGTGTCCACCGTGAGGTGGAATCTGTAGACGATATCTGATAAAATAGAAGGTAAGAACAGCGATGCAAATCGGAATGAATGGAGGCTGACGTATGATTAAGACTGAGCGACTTTCAGTCAGGCGGGTTTATGCCAAAGATTGGAAAGCGATTCAAGCGATATGGGCGGACGAGGCGAAATCCGCTTACGCGCAATATGATAAACCAAATGATTTGGATGACCAGTCTGTTTCTCGCCGAATCGCGAAGTGGGCTTCCTTTGCGGACAGCGATAAGCACATGTTTTTTGCCGTTTGCCTGCGAAACATTGTTATCGGATACGTAGCCTTCCATGTAAGGGAAATTGGCTACGAGATAGGATACTGTTTCCATTCCGACTATCATGGAAAAGGATACGCAAAGGAGAGCATTACCACACTTCTTAATATGATGAAGGACAGAGGCGCAGTTACGTTTACAGCAGGAACGGCTTTGAACAACACACCTTCGGTCAGACTGTTGACTTCCCTTGGCTTCAGGCAGATCGGAACAGAGACTGTGTCTTTCTATAAAGACAGTGCGGGCAATGACATCACATTTGAGGGCGGTAATTACGAACTTCTTTTGCATACATAGAGAAATTCCGGTTGTGCGCCCAGCTAAGGGTGTGTAGTCAAGCCG
>ERZ773168.3691-NODE-3691-length-10607-cov-2.679018_pt1 | contig 10607 bp, 3 predicted proteins | sample MGYA00511261_ERZ773168 | MGnify/ENA primary metagenome ERZ773168 (study PRJEB29015, sample SAMEA2737855) | human gut metagenome | biome: human gut; feature: human-associated habitat; material: faeces | place: China | collected 2012 ... | reverse complement strand
TAAAAGGTTGACTTTTTATAAGGCTGCGGAACGGTCAATCCCGTTCCCTACAGCATTTTTTCAGCATGTGGCTAATGATACAGTGCCCTATCGTGCTTTTCATCCGCTCCCCACCCCAAAACAAAAGGCATGTGCCCCCTTATCTCTATCATAAGGTGGGCACATGCCGTTACATTATTATGATTTTATCACGCCAAAGTCATCAGGCAATGCAGCCATCGGCAAAGCTGTTGCGCTTGGCTTTCTCTTTCTGCTGGTTGCGCTTGGCGACGATTTCTTTGCACAGGCCAATACGGTTGGTCTTGAAGTGGAAGAACGGGCGTTCCGGTACGGTGAAAATCTCCACCGGACGCATATAACGTTCCGGCAGGCAGGCATTGATCTTATCGCGCACATCGTCCAAGGTGTAGCCATCTTTGAGCTGGACGTACAGGTACGGCAGGAAGCAGCCCTCGTGCTCATCATCCGGCACGATAACAAAGAACTCGTCCTTGATGCCCTTGATGTCGGCATCGGCCACGATGTTCTCCAGCGGCTGCACCATCAGGTCGCCGCCGCCAAAGCGCGGGGATGCGCCGCGGGTCATCGTGTAGAGCACACCGTCCTCGGACATATAGCCAATATCGCCGGTGTGCAGCCAGGTCTTGCCGTCTGCGTGGACCTGCAGTGCCTTGGCGGTTGCTTCGGGGCGGTCATAGCCCAGCATCACGCCGGGGCCCGTGATGCAGATCTCACCGGGGGTATTGTAGGTCAGCTCTTCCTGGGTGCCGGGCTTGAAGATGCTGATGACGCTGTGGATCATCGGAACACCAACGTTGCCGTCACGCACCGGGAACGGAGCCATGGGCAGAGTGGCGTTGGAGCCGGCCTCGCTGCTGCCGTAGCCGGCAGTAAAGCGCAGGTTGCAGTTATGCTGCTTGAGGAACTCCTCAACATTGCGCAGCTGCTTGTTGTTGAATGCCTCGCAGCCGGCGCCGATGGCCAGCATGTGGGACATATCATAGTCAGCCGGAAGACGCTTGCTGCGGCGGATAACCTCCACAAACATGGGGATCAGGGGCCAGTTGTTGGGGCGGTAGCGCATCATTTCCAGGTCAACATCGTACACATCCACAAACGGATCCAGAATGAGCAGCATACCGCCGGCCAGGGGCAGCAGCATCATGGAAACCACAACAGCGATCAGAGCCGGGGGCAGGATGGTCAGCAGCCAGGTGGGGCGGAATTTATCCGAAGAGCCATAAAAGTTCATCTGGGTCAGCACGCCGATGATGCTGTGTGCAGAATGGATGACCTGCTTGGAAGGGCCGGTGGAACCGCTGGTGTAGGCGCGCAGCAGCGGGCGGTCAATGTTGACAGGAGCGGGCACAAAGCCGCGAAAACGCTGGCCCATGTTACAGAAATCAGCCCACATCATGGTATCAGAGCCACGGGCGGGAACATCCGGATACAGGGCATCCAGGGAATGCTGCAGGTAAACCGGCATAGCGGCGCGGTCGCCGCTTTCCAGAGCGGGAACGATAACATAGGTATTCACGTTGGTCTGCTCACGGTAGGCTTCGATTTCGGCCTTGGAGAAGAAGTCGTGAACAAAAATCACCTTGGCATTGGCTTTCTGAACAGCTTCAATGTTTTCTTCCAGGGTGTTGTCACGGCACAGCAGCGAAGCGCCAATGCGCTCGGCTGCCAGCAGCAGATAAATGCATTCCGGCACAGAACGCAGGAACACGGGGATCTGGTCCCCCTGCTTGATGCCAAGCACCTGCAGAGCGCGGGCGGTGGCGTCTACCTTACGGAACACGGTAGCCCAGGTGATATCCACGCCATAGTAGTGCATGGCAATCACGTTAGGGTCTGCAGCGCGCACGGAGAGGTACTGCTCCACGGTGCAGGCCGGAACCTGGATACCGCGCAGAACATCTGGATAGAACTTCATCCAGGGGCGGTCAATGCTGGGCTTGCCAGTCAACATCGCGTTTTGATTCATTGCAATTTCCTCCAAATGTCTTTCCCTTATAGTTGCAGGGAATTAAATTATCCAAATCAAATCACGCCAAACCTTTATGGCACTTTCCCCTGCTGTGCACATCGTTGCACAGCGTTGCCAAACCATAATGCTACGATTATTTTCGGTGCTGAATATAGTATACCATTCCTGTTTACGGAAAGCACGAGAATCCCATGGCACAAATTTCCAGAAATTGATTCCGCATGATTCACTTTTTTCACATGAATTTTCACGCTTTTGGCATGGAGTTTTCTTGCAATTTCATTTTCCTCGGTGCAACAAAAGCCCCAGCTACCGCAGCAGCCAGGGCTTTATGTTTATGCGTATGTATGTTGTATTTTTAGATTTTGTTCATCCAGCTCTCTTGCAGTTCTTCCATTTCATCACCTTTGGCGCGGGTAATCAGATGGATTCCCTGCAGGACATGATGGATGTGCTCCGCAATGGCGTTGCGTTCTTTTGTCACGTTCTGGTCATCCAAATTCCAGACCTGATCAAAATATTCACTCAGGCGGTCTTCCATCACACTGTTGTTGACCATTGCAATCCGGTTGACGGGGCAGTTGTTATCCAGCCGAAGATACGATGCAGCGCCAGAAAGGAACATATTGGGGTCCGCCACATACTGGAAATCGTTCACAATGCGGCCGCTGATCAAGCGGAATTCAAGTTTTTCACGCTGCTTGCAAAGCTGCAGCACATGGCTGATGCACCGGCTGCGCTGATCCGGGGTAAGGCTGACCTTGTAACTGAAAAAGTCCAGCTCGCCGGAAACCGCCATGGAGGAAAATGCAGCTTCATAAATCAGGATGCGGATGTTGGTTTCCTCCACCACACCTTTGGCAAGGTTGTGTACGCCACGCAGCTCCGCAGGGGTAGCACCCAAAAAATCTTTCAGCTCGGCCTCGTGGGCGGTCAGGATCTCTTCAAACAAGTCATCCGGCAGCAGAAGCTCATTCAGGTGGCCGAACATCCACCGCAGATTGGAGGCCAGCAGCGTGTGCATATAGTCGTACTGGCTGATCAGCTGGCGCATGCTGGTATCGCGGAAAAGCTGGTCATCCCGCACGCAGAGCTTGGAGAAGTTATCATACAGGCTTTCGCAGTTCTGCGGGTCCTCGGTGGCGGTAACGGCAGCGCAGCGGCTGTGGCTGACCAGCAGGCCGGTAATGGCAAAATCGCCCTTGACCACAAACACCGCGCGCCCGGCAGCCGCGGTGCTGCCAAACAGCTTGAAATGAATATGGCTGAAGTTGGTCAGCACGTTGATAATGAGCGCGGCATCATAGATGGGGTCCCATTTTTCGCGGCTGATATCGATCATCAGCTTGAAATAGACGTTATCATAGCTGCGCTGGTCCACCAGCTGGCCGTTTTGCAGGTTGGCAACTTTCAGGCGGTATTCGCGCGCCATTTCCATCAGGTCCATCACAGCCACAATGTCCAGCTGACTGACGCGGCGCAGCACGGGGTGCGCCATTTTGGTCAGGTATTGCAGCATGTTCAGCTCGGCCCAAAAGTCCGTATAGGGGCCAATGCGCGCCTCGCCGCTGTCCAGCTCCTCTTGCAAATAATCATATTCAGCAATCAGGTTATCATAAATGGCGGCTTTCAGGTCACTGGGGATGCTAACGCTGTATTCCCGCAGCAGCAGGTCACGGCCATCATCGGTGGCTTCATCCACCACGCAGGCACTGATGCCCTCCATCACGCGCTTTTCAGTCTTTTTGGCAGGCAGCATGCGGCCGCTGACCCATTTGCTGATATAGGAAACATCGTATTGCAGGCGCTTGGCCAGGGTATAGTTCTTGACCTCCGCAACTTCCAGCAAATGCTCCAGCAGAATGCTGAATCTATTTTTATCATCCATTGCACCAAATCCTCTTCACCCATTTAGTTTGCACTTTTCTTTCATTCTATTATACAAGTTCCATATTTCGATTGCAAATTCAAATGATAACAGGTAAGGAAAAAATGAAGAAAATATATTAAAATCTTTCACAATTCGCGGCCGCATTCTTTGGCATCTATGCCAGTTTGTTGCTTTTTTGTTGTTTGAACTGACAAAGTTTGTTTGTTCTGCTTGTGATATCCTCCAAAAATTATACTTCGCGCGCCATATTTGCCAAATTTAGCCGCAGCTTTTTAGTAGGTTTTGCCCTTGCACCGGCCTGATGTGTTCGCCATGTTTTTGTGTGTTGCCTTTATTATGCGGGTAAGGTAAATTGCGATTTTTTAATCGTGTACTATTTCTAGCTTTCGGCGGGGTGGGGTCCCCCGCCCTACTGGCCTGGCAAATATTTCACCGAACCTATGCCCACAAATACAAAAATGCCGCAGCAGACTGTTACATCTGCTGCGGCATTTTTATTTAGAGGTTAATGGACTGGTTACAGCTCATTGTTCGGCTGTGGGATTACTGCAGAACGCCGGTGTTCTTATCGAAATGATAAGTGCGGCCATCGATGACTGCATCGCCCTTAGCCATGGTGCCATAGATCGGGTCGAAATAGTAACGCTTGTCAGCGCTCCAGCCCTTGATCATGTGGCCCTGTGCATCGTAACGGACCCACTTGCCGGTGCCATCGGGCTTATCAGCCCACTGGCCGGCGGCGGATTCCTGATAAACATCCTTGCTGACGGTCATTGCGCCGCCCTGGACAGCATCCAGCCAGTACCAAGCGTCGGAATCGGGATCATAGATCTCTTTGCCGCGGCCAGTGGTACCCTGCTTCACGCCCTTTTCGTACCAGTACTTCTTGCCGTTTTCTTCAACCCAGCCGTTCTTCTCGCCGAACTTGGCGGTGTAGTCCTTGCCGTTGAAGGTGACAGCAGCGGTGGTAACGCCGCTGGTCTGCTTTACAGTTGCATCCACGAACTGTGCGCTTGCGCAGTTCTTATCGGTGCAGGTAAAGACAGCCATTGCGGTAACGGTGGTCTTTTCAGCAGCGCCGTGAGCGGTGCGCTCCTCGGCCTCAATAGCCTGGGTTTCTTCGCCGCCGTTGTTGGTATTATCACTAGTGTTGTCCCCCTCACTGGGAGTGGTGGGTTCCACAAACTCTGCCGTGATAATGACATCATTCTTGTCCATATTGAATGTTCCAACGCCATCGCTTACATTCAAAGTGGTGTGTAGGTTGCCAGAATCCAGCTTCGGATTCTCTTTCAGCACATAATTTGCCTTGTCCTCATCCGGCTTAAAAGTAACAGTAACATTCGTACCTTCTTTAATTTCACCGGTCGGGTCAACAGTAGCAGTACCATTGGTTACCTTGCAAGTTACGGTATGAGTAGTCTTTGCAAATACGGCCTTAACAACAACATCATAGTCCGGCATGGTGAAGCTATACTTGTCATCGGTCAGTGTCAGTGCCTTTGCGGTAGAAGTATCATCCTTCTTTTCGTAACGCACAGAGCTTTCTTCCAGCTTATAGTTTTCGCCATTTGCCGTAAAGGTAACCTCAACCGTATCACCCACAGCTGCAGTTTCTACGCTGAGCTTTGCGGTACCGTTGGTCACGTCAGAAGTAATGCCATAAGTCTTAGCCGGAATAGCTTCAAACTTAGCATCCACGGTAACATCAGCGGCAGGCATCTTGAAGGTTGCCTTGCCATCGGTCAGGGTCAGCTTTTCGGTCTTGGTATCTTCGCCGCTCTTATAGCTGTAGGTCAGGCTGTCAGCCTTGAGCTGGTAGTTATCAGCTGCCTTAACGGTAACGGTAACTACGGTGCCCTCAACAGCTGCGGTCGGGTCTACGGTAACAGTGCCGTTATCAACAGTAGCTGCGGTAACCTTGTATTCCTTAACAAACTCTGCGCTGACGTTGACAGGGTAAGCAGGCATTGCAAAGGTGTAGGTGTTGGCTTCGGTACCAGCTTTCACTTCAACGGTCTTATCGGTGTTGTCAGCGTCTTTGTAGGTAACCTTCAGGCTGCCAGCCTTCAGGGCATAGCCGGTTGCGGGCTTAGCAGTCAGGGTTACGGTTTCCTTCTCAGCTGCTTCTTTAGCGGAAGCAGTGATCTCACCATTGGTCAGGGCAGCAACATTGACCGCATAGGTCTTGGCGTCTTTGGTAACGCTGATGGTCACATCGCCGTCCGGCATGGTGAAGGTGTAAACCGTCTTAGCCTTTTCGGTGGTAGCCTGGGCTGCGGCCTCGTCCTGCGCTGCTTCCTGAACTTCAGTCAGAGTAACATCGGTATCGCCGTTCTTTGCGGTAACGGTAACGATATCGGTGCCTTCCTTTTCTACGGTCAGGGTAACGGTATCGTCCTTGATGTAGGTGTTGTTGATGGTGCCCAGGGTCAGCTTAACACCTTCAACTTCATTCCAGGTAACGGCGTGGGGGGTGCTTTCGGTTGCGGTATGGCAATCAGAGCACAGGTACACATTGTTGCCAACGGACTTGGTTTCCAGCTCGTCCAGCTTCCAGGTATGGCCCTTGGGCAGTGCGTCGTCAGCGTACACCTTTTCGCCCTTGGTCAGGCCGTACTTGGTGGTGCGGGCCTGGGTGTAAGCGGGGGTATTGCACCATGCTTCAACGGTAACATCGGTGGTTGCGCCGCTGCTCAGGTCGCTGACCATGTCGGACATCGGCATGGTTTCAACCAGGTTAGCGCACCACATGAACTCTTCGTTCTTGTTCTTCTCGTCAGAGCTGCCCATGTTCTGGTTGTAAGTCGGGTTGTAGTTCCAGGACTCGGTCTTGTAGCTCTTACGGTTTGCATAAGAAGTGCCGGCGGCATCGGTCTTAACAACCGGCTTGCCATCGGAATCCAGCTCCTTATAGGTGTTGGACAGGTTGGTGCCGACAGAAACGACCAGCTGATCCTTGGTGGTGTTGATGCCGGTGATCACAGTCTGGCCCTGCTGGGTGGTGGTAGCAAAGCTGTAGCTGTCACGCAGGGTCAGGCCAGCCAGAGGATGGTTCTTGAAGGTGCCCAGATACTTCACACTGCTGGTATCATTGGCGCTATCCATGATAACCATGCTCATGCCGGTAAAGTGGGTATCGGGAACCATGTTGCCGTCCTTATCCTTGGTCAGCTTAATGCCGCCATAGACGGTGTTGTATTCCTTCACTTCTTCCACTGCGCCGGTGGTCGGGTCCATACGGTAGATGGCGTTGTTGACGTTGAAGTACAGCTTGCCATCATACAGTGCGGTAGAGTGTACCAGTGCGGGGTAGATCCGCTTTGCAGCAGCGTCTGCCAGGCACTCGGTGTTCAGGTTGTTTCCAACCTTGGTATGCTTATCTGCTGCACTGGTATCGATCTTATAGATGGTGCCAGCTTCGGCCAGAACCTTGGCATTGCTGTCGTCATCATTGAAGTTGCTGCTGGTTTCCTTCAGATCGTTGTAGTACATCAGGATGATATCAAACGGGTCATCCGTCTTGGTAAAGCTGCTCATGCTGAAGCCGCCGGGCCTGCTGCTGCTGGAATCCGCTTTGCGGATATAGTAGTTCGCATTACGCGGACGTGCTTCCAGAGTATCGGGGCCCTGGTTCTGCATCTTCTTCATGAACTGCTGCATCTGGGAGTTGTTACCAGAGCTGCCGGAACCAGAGCTGCCGCTGTCGCCGTTCTCGGCCTGCTTGCGGCGCATGTCGTTATACAGGTTCTGGTTGGTCGTGGTATCAACGTAATAGAAGTAATTATCGTCGAAGTAGATGGGGCTGCAGATAGAGGTGAACCAGGTATCCTCGTAGCAGGTATCGGTGTAACGGGTCTCGTTCTTGTTATCCGCCTTGGTGTAAGAGTAATGCGGCTTGCCGTTGTTCATCACATAGCTGCCATCATCATTCTTATCGGGTTCCTTGTTTTTGATGTAGGTGTAGCCATCGTACAGCGAGTCAATGTAATCATAGTACTTGCTGTAACGGCCTTCCAGACCGGAGGGAGAAACCAGGAAGTTGACATGGCGCAGGTCGCCTGCGTTCTCAACGCGGGTCTGGGCCATGCACTCGGTGTTCACGTCGTCATAGCAGACGTCAACATAGTACCAGTTCTTGTTGGCTTCGCCGGTGGTCATCGTAGCAGAGTTGCTGTCGCCCTGCAGCTTGTTGACCTTGACTGCGTTGAAGTAGTGGACGTTGTTGAACATGCCGCCGCCGAACGCATTACCGGCAACACTGGTATCAGAAGTATCGCAGTAATACAGGATCTGGGCAAAGTCAACAACAGCGTTATCGCCTACTTCATCGGGGGTCTTCCAAACTTCTTTGCCGTCAACGGTCTTTTTATAGATTTCCTTGTTGTCAGGCAAATTCTGGACCATGTAGTTAAATGCAGATGCATAGCCCAGGCAGATGCAGCCATACTCAACGCCCTTAGCGCCGATCCCGCCGCCCAGCAGGGCGCCGAAAGCAGTCATCTGGATGGGGTCGTTGTTGCCGCCGCCGGTGATATCGCCCATGGAGCCCATATCGAATTCTGCAACCTGGGAGACCCAGTCGTGCAGGATCAGCAGCTTGGTAACATAGTCAGCGTCACCCAGCTTAGCAACCTGTGCCAGGCCTGCATCACGGATGGCTTTCAGAGCTTCGCCATAGTTCATGACGTAAGACATGAACGCCTGCGGCAGCATGTTCAGCATGAATGCCATGGTGGTCGGCGGGACATCATCGTTCGGATCAATGCTGCACAATACCTTGATTGCGCCCATGGTGCCGGTGATGCTGCCATCCTCGCCCTGCTTCTGAACGCCCTTGGAGGTCCAGAACGGGGCAACCACGCCGAAGTACTCTGCTTCGTCCTGGTTGAACTGCGACAGCTGGAAGTAGTAGTAGTTCATCTGCGCAGTCGAGACATCGTAAGTATTGGTGACCTGGTTGCCCTGGTCGTCCACATACACGGCAGTCTTCTGGCTGTCGTACAGCAGCAGGCTGTTCTTACCCTTGTTGTCGCCGCTCTGATAGGTGAAGTTCACCTTGCTTGCGTCAACCGGGTTGTTCTGCATATCGTACCAGTTGCCGTCCTTCATTGCGGACACCAGGGTAACGCCGGTGCCGCCGGAGGTGGTATCCAGGGTCGGGGTGCCGCCCACATTGATGTAGACGGAATTGTCATTCTGGTCTACCACAACGCTGACCGGCATGGTCATTACCGGCTGGGTTTTGATTTCTTCGCCGCAGACAGCGCACTTGAAGGTGACGCTGGTGCATTCCCAGTCAATGGTAACGGGAGCGCCGGCAGAAATTTTGCCGGTTTCGCTGTCATAGAACAGCTGGGCGTTGCTGTAGTCAGCTTCCAGCTTGCCCTCGACCTTCTTCATTTCCCAGTTGAAGGTAGCAACAAAGTTGCCATCTGCATCCTTGGACACAACATGGCTCTGGCAGGGCAGGGCGGCAATGTCGTCGGTGCGGGTGGTGGGTTCCTTGTATTCCTTCTTAACCGGGCTCTTGTCAGCGGGCACGCTGGCAGAGTAAACGGTCTTGCCGGCAACGCCGGGCTTTGCATCGGTGGTATCCTTGGTTACGGTGCCTTCTACCTTCTGGTAGGCATCGCCCTTTTCACAGGTATACACAGCGGTGTAAGCCCAGCCGTCATCGGTCTTGGTCCAGTAACCATCGGGGGTTTCCTTCCAGGTATGGGTGTGGCCATCCGCCGGGTTGGTGTCATTCCAGTACCATTTCGGCTCGCCATAGGTATGGCCGTCTGCAGCGGCGCTGGCCGCAAAGGTATCGGAGTTTTCAGCAACGTAAGCCTGTGCGTAGCTGTCAGCCTGCTGCGCAATCACTTCATCATCGCTGTTGGTCATGGACTCCATCGCAGAGGTCATGCCGGAGCTGCCGGTAAAGGTAACGGCGGTCACAACGCCGGCGGCGTTCGTCTCATAGCCCAGGTCGGTAACGGCGCTGGACAGATGATACGTTTTGATGGTGGCAGCCATCACCGATGCCATCTCGTCCTTGTTCAGGCCATAGGCTTCGGTGTTGATCTTGCCGGCTGCGGCGTTGGCGTACATGGCATCGGCCAGTGCATTTTCCAACGCTGCAAGGCTCATGCCCGCCTTGCTCTGTGCAGTCGCTTCCAGCTTGGCATCGTCCTGCTCCAGTTCATGCACTTCGCCCTGGGCAGCCAGCGTTTGGGCTGTCTGCTTGATCAGGTCTGCGGTGCTGGTGAACTTGGGCAGGGACTGCACAGCGCTGGCCGCGCTTGCTGCGCTAGCTGCAACAGACTGCGCTACCGAAGAATCAATCTTGGTAGTTTCGGCAGCTGCGGGAAGCGCCACGCTCTGGGCAACCATGGCTGCTGCCAGCACGGATGCACCAAAACGCTGAAGGTTTTTCTTCATAGTTTTATCCTCCCTTAAGTGTTACTACTTTCCCCTTTTGTGTGAAAAGTGGTACGGCAGATGTGCGGCACTTTGCAGGTGTTGATTGCAAAACGCCTGGTTGTGCTCCCTCGGTCTGGCGATCCCCTGCCGGGCTGCGGCCTGCTTTTGGGGCTTTTGGCCCCGGCACAGCGGCTGACAAAACGTTGTACCGGCTGCATGCCTTGATCCCGCAAATGATAACCTTTCCGACACATCTAGGTATATACATTATATCACAGTTGCCAGAATTTGCATAGTTAATTAGCGCGATTTCTATGT
>ERZ773168.3668-NODE-3668-length-10641-cov-4.918761_pt1 | contig 10641 bp, 8 predicted proteins | sample MGYA00511261_ERZ773168 | MGnify/ENA primary metagenome ERZ773168 (study PRJEB29015, sample SAMEA2737855) | human gut metagenome | biome: human gut; feature: human-associated habitat; material: faeces | place: China | collected 2012 ... | reverse complement strand
GAGCGCTCCTAATCTCGTAAAGTGCAGCAAGTGTGGTGCTTTAATGATGCCTCATAGAGTATGCAAGGCTTGTGGTTCATACAACAAGAAAGAAATCGTTTCTGTAGACTAATCCAGTAAAATCATGGAATTATGGTGTTATTAAAGGGTTAGGTATTAAAATGATCTAATAGTAGCCCCAATTAAAGACAGAGCGATATATATTTTCAAAGGGATAAAGAGAATAATCTTTATCCCTTTTTTTTACTTTGATTTGTCCTTTTTGTTTCGGATATTATTTTACAAAAAAATAAAGTAATATGTTTACAATGGAAACTCTGGTAATATATCCTTGATAAAAACTTATTTTCGTAGTATATTTATTAAGTATTTTCATACATTATGATATAAGTGCAGGAAGTGTATATTGTTTAGTTACAGTGTGGATAGAATCACTAAAGTAACGATTTTAAAATAATATATTGATGCGCATTTATCTCATATAATAGAATATAAGGAATGGACAGATATATGATAAAAGTTGCACTTGATGCTATGGGTGGAGATAATGCACCAGTTGAGATTGTTAAAGGTGCCATAGCTGCTGTTAATGCAAGCAATGAATGCTTTGTATATCTTGTAGGTCAGGAAGATGTAGTCAGGGCTGAGCTTGCAAAGTATACATACAATGAAAAACAGATAGAAGTTGTCAATGCTTCTGAGGTTATCGAAACTGGTGAGCCTCCGGTCATGGCAATCAGAAGAAAGAAAGATTCTTCAATAGTTAAGGGTCTTAATATGGTTAAGAATAAAGAAGCTGATGCTTTCGTTTCAGCAGGAAGCTCAGGAGCTGTATTGGTAGGAGGTCAGGTTATTGTAGGTCGCCTTCCAGGAGTTGAGAGACCTCCTATAGGAGCTATTGTTCCAACTGATAATAGCTGTGTACTTATTGTTGACAGCGGAGCTAATGTTGATGCAAGACCTGATTTTTTGGTACAGTGGGCTAAGATGGGCTCTATATATATGGAGAATTGTGTAGGCATAAAGAACCCACGTGTAGCTATTGTTAATGTCGGACTCGAGGAAGAGAAGGGTAATCAGCTGGTAAAAGAAACATATCCACTTCTTAAGGCATGCGACGATATTAATTTTATTGGAAGTATTGAAGCAAGAGAGATTCCACGAAGTGGTGCAGATGTTATAGTATGTGATGCATTTGTTGGAAATGTAATACTTAAGCTATATGAGGGACTTGCTGGAACTCTTATTTCTAAGATAAAAGGGGCTTTTTATTCAACGCTTAAATCTAAGATAGGAGCATTACTTGTAAAGGGAGCACTTAAAGATACATTAAAGACCATGGATGCATCTGAATATGGTGGAGCACCTCTTATCGGACTTAACAGACTGGTTGTTAAAACACATGGAAGTTCTAAGGCTAAAGAGATTAAGAATTCCGTTCTGCAGTGTGTTACATTTTCAAAAAGCAATATCAATGAAAAGATAGTTGAATCACTTGCTAATATGCCACACACAGATACAGAATCCGAAAAGTAAATGTATAAAATATATGAATGATTAAATATAAGCCTGAAAATAAGATATAAACAGGCGGAAATGGAGGAATAATATGGAGTTTCAGAAGTTACAGAGAATTATCGCAGATGTTCTAAATATCAGTGAGGATAAAATCACACCTGAATCTACTTTTGTTGATGATCTTAAGGCTGATTCACTTGATGTATTTCAGATTATCACAGAGATAGAAGATCAGTTTGAGATTCAGATTCCAGATGATGCAGCAGAACATATAACAACAGTTGGTGATGCTGTGTCACAGATTCAGGCAGCTCTTGCTAAATAATCAGGATAATAACAGATATGGAGTGCCGCCAAGTATCACTGCATAACATGCAGGCGAGGCGGCATTTTTATACTTATGTGTCAACTATATGATGAAAGGAAAAATATATGCATAATAAGAATTTATCAGAATTAATGCAGACAATACATTATGAATTCGAGAATATAGATCTTCTTAAAAATGCACTCACACATAGCTCATATGCTAATGAGAAATGTATTAAAAAGTATAAAGATAATGAACGTCTTGAGTTTTTAGGTGATGCCGTTCTTGAACTTACATCAAGTGATTATATATATAAGAATTATGCTGATATGGATGAAGGAAGGATGACAAGATTACGTGCAAGTATAGTGTGCGAACCAACACTTGCCATATGTGCAAGAGCTATAGGATTAGATAAGTTTGTCATGCTTGGTAAGGGTGAAGAACTCACTGGTGGAAGAAAGAGAGATTCTATTATATCGGATGCATGTGAGGCAGTTATAGGTGCAATATACCTGGATGGTGGTTTTGCTAATGCAAAAGAATTCGTAACATCATTTATTCTTAATGATCTTGAAAACAAGCAACTCTTTTATGATAGCAAAACTATTTTACAGGAAGTTGTCCAGGCAGCTCATAAAGAAGTGGTATATGAGATAATTGATGAGACTGGTCCTGAACATGATAAGAACTTTATTGCAAAAGCTTATGTTGAAGGTATGTTTGAAGTAACGGCAAACGGACATACAAAAAAACATGCCGAACAGAGAGCTGCATATGAAGCACTCGTATATCTTAAGAAGCATGGACAGGCATAATGTAATTAATGGAAAAGGAATAATAAATAAAATATGTATTTAAAGAGTATAGAGGTTCAGGGGTTTAAGTCCTTTGCTAACAAGATAGTGTTTGATTTCCATAACGGAATTACAGGTATTGTAGGACCGAATGGCTCTGGTAAAAGTAATGTTGCCGATGCAGTAAGATGGGTTCTTGGTGAACAGAGTGCCAAACAGCTGCGTGGTGCTAAAATGGAAGATGTTATATTTGCTGGTACTCAGAACAGAAAGCCGGTTGGTTTTGCATATGTTGCTATAACTCTTGACAACAGTGATCATGCATTGCCTGTAGAATACGATGAAGTAACTGTGTCAAGAAGAGTTTACCGCTCTGGTGAAAGTGAATATAAGATTAATGGACATTCCTGTAGACTTAGAGATGTCACAGAAATGTTTTATGATACAGGTATTGGTAAAGAAGGTTATTCTATTATAGGACAGGGTCAGATAGATAAGATTCTTAGCGGAAAACCAGATGAGAGAAGAGAGCTTTTTGATGAGGCGGCTGGTATTGTTAAGTTTAAGAGACGAAAGTCAGCTGCGATAAAGAAACTTGAAAATGAAAGAAGTAATCTTGTCAGAGTTAACGATATTTTGTCCGAACTTGAGAAACAGGTTGGTCCATTAAAGCAACAGTCAGAAAAAGCAAAGGAATATCTTAACTATAAAACAGATCTTAAAAAATATGATGTTAATGCATTTTTACTTGAAACTGACAGAATAAGGAAGGAAACGGCAGAGCTTAATGACAGACTGAAAATAGTAGATGATGATTTAGAAGATTCTAAATCTGAATATGATAATACAAAATCTGAATATGAAGCAGCAGAAAATCAGCTTAATGATATTAATGCCCAGATAGACGAAAACAGTCAGACTGTATCAGCTCTGGAACTTGAAAGCCAGAAGCTTCAGGGAGAGATAAATGTATTTACAGAACAGATAAAGACATTTAACGCTAATAAGCAGCTTCACTCTGAAAGATTACTGGATATTGAAAAGGACAAGCAGAATAAGAATAACTCAGTTAAAGAGCTGAGGGAGCAGTATAATAATCTTAACACAGAACTTTCAGAGTATAATGATAAGTTAGCGGCTATTAATGATACAGCTAAGGCTCTTAACGCTGAGATTGAAGGAATATCTGGACAGATTGATAATCGTCAGAACAGCATCTATGATAACCTGACAGAGCAGTCTACTATCAAGGCTGAAAATCAGAAGTTTGTTACTATGCTTGAACAGCTGGAAATAAAAAAATCTGAGCTTACAAGTCATATTATCAAAGGCAAGAGTGATGAAAGTGCACAGAAACAGGTTATTAAGTCTCTTACAGCAGAGCTTGATAATGCTGTTGGAAAGCTTGAAGATATTAATAATTCGATTGAAGAAAGTAACACGTCAGTAACACAGCTGAAAGCTGAAATCGCTGAAAAGAATAGTGAACTTGATAAGCTGACACAAAACTACCATAGAGAAAAGTCACGTCTTGAATCTTTGATAAATATTACAGAAAGATATGATGGTTATGGCAACAGCATAAAAAAAATCATGGAATTAAAGGATAGCAATCCTGGTATTCTTGGTGTTATTGCTGATATAGTAAAGGTTGAGAAACAGTATGAAACAGCTATAGAAACTGCACTTGGAGGAACAATCCAGAATATAGTTACAGATAAGGAATCTACAGCAAAAGAACTTATAGGTTATCTAAAACAGAATAAGCTTGGACGTGCTACATTTTTACCTTTGAACGCCATACATGCCAGAAATACGTTAGAAAATGAAGCGTGTATAAATGAAAAAGGTGTTATAGGTGTGGCAAGTAACCTTGTACGTGTTTCTTTCGAGTATGAAGGACTTGCTAAGTATCTTCTTGGACGTATTCTTGTTGTTGATAATATTGATAATGCACTTCTGATCGCTAAAAAATATAAATACACGCTCAGAATCGTAACACTTGAAGGTGAACAGCTAAACCCAGGTGGTTCAATGACTGGTGGTGCATTTAGAAATTCCAGCAATCTTCTTGGACGTAGAAGAGAAATAGAAGAATTAAAACAGTCTGTATCTAATACTAATAAGCAGATAACACAAGAGAAGGCAGCTGTTGCTGATTTAAGGAATCAGGTTGCAAAGTACCGCGAGGCACTTGATTCTTATAATAAGCTGTTAAGAGAAACTCATATCAGAAAGAATACTATAGACGTTAATCTTAAGCAGGCAGATATTAAGCTGTCAGAGATTATTGCTTCATATGGTGATGATATAAAAGAACAGGCATCTATTGATTCTGAAATCTTAAAGATAAGTGAAAGCAGGAATCAGGTCAGTGGTAATCTTAATCTGCTTGACAATCAGAACGAGGCAGCAAGAAAAGAGATAGAGAATCTTGGTAAAACTCTTGAAGCAAAAAAATCAGAGGAAGCAGCTGTTGCACTGAAAATAGAGAATCTGAAAATATCACATTCATCTATAGAGCAGAAAGCCTCATTTATCAATGAGAATATAGAAAGATTATGTAAAGAGCTGGATAATCTTGAAGAAGAAAAAACTTCTATACAGGAAAAGATAGGTGAAACAAAAGAACTTGTATCAGCTAAGCAGGCTGATATTGAGCTTGTTAAGAATTCTATAGAAGAGTCCGAAAGAAAAATAACAGCTATAGGTGAAAAACTTGAAGATTTAAGAGCCGCCAAAGAAAAGGTTAATGCGAGTCATAAAGAGTTCTTTAAGAAACGCGAAGAATTAAATGAAAAAATAATTCTTCTTGAAAAAGATAGTATGAGACTTCATAACCAGTATGACAGACTTGAAGAATCTTATGACTCACTTGTGGATTATATGTGGAATGAATATGAGCTTACATATAGTTATGCTCTTGAGTTAAAGAGCGATGAGCTTAATAATATTAACGATATAAGAAAGCAGATTAACATATTAAAAGCTGCAATCAAGAAACTTGGAGATGTCAATGTAAATGCTATTGAAGAATATAAGTCAGTAAGTGAAAGATATGAATTCATGAAGACACAGCATGATGATATGATTGAAGCAGAAGAATCACTTATGAAGGTTATTGAAGAACTTGATGAAGGCATGAGAGCGCAGTTTACTGCTAAGTTTGAAGAAATAAAAGTTGAATTTGATAAAGTGTTCAAGGAACTTTTTGGTGGAGGCAGAGGAACAATAGAGCTTGTAGAAGGAGAAGATATTCTTGAAGCCGGTATACTTATAATATCCCAGCCACCTGGAAAGAAACTTCAGAATATGATGCAGTTATCGGGTGGAGAAAAAGCGCTTACCGCTATTGCACTTCTTTTTGCCATACAGAATCTAAAACCTTCTCCATTCTGTCTTCTCGATGAAATAGAAGCGGCACTTGATGATTCAAATGTTGGAAGATATGCTAATTATCTTCATAAGCTGACAAAACATACACAGTTTATTGTTATCACTCACAGACGTGGTACAATGTCAGCAGCTGACAGATTGTATGGTATAACCATGCAGGAAAAGGGTGTATCTACGCTTGTATCGGTTGATCTTATAGAAAATGATCTTAATGACAAGAAAAAAGAATCGTAGAAAATATATTGATTAAGAAAGAGAGGCTGTATATGGGACTTTTTAGTAAATTAAAAGAGGGTCTTACAAAGACACGTAATAATATAGTGTCAGGTATTGATAATATATTTAGTGGTTTTTCTTCAATAGATGATGATTTTTATGAAGAACTTGAAGAAACACTTATTATGGGAGATATCGGTGTAAGAGCAACAGACGAAATTATAGAAGAATTAAAATCTAAGGTTAAAGAAAACAAGATTAAGGATCCTAAGGATTGCAAGCAGTTACTTATTGACACAATCCGTGAAAAGATGAATCTTGGTCCTAATGCATATGACTTTGAGAATCAGAAGTCAATAGTCATGCTTATAGGTGTTAATGGTGTTGGTAAAACAACATCAGTAGGTAAGCTTGCGGGACATTTAAAGGCGCAGAATAAAAAGGTTATCATGGCTGCAGCTGATACCTTTAGAGCAGCAGCTATAGAACAGCTTACAGAATGGTCTAACAGAGTCGGAGTAGATATTATTGCTCAAAGCGAAGGCTCTGACCCTGCCGCCGTTATATATGATTCAATAGCAGCTGCAAAGGCAAGACATGCAGATGTTCTGTTGTGTGATACAGCAGGAAGACTTCAGAACAAAAAGAATCTTATGGAAGAGTTAAGAAAGATAGACCGTGTTATAGAAAGAGAATATGAAGATGCTTACAGGGAAAATCTTATTGTGCTTGATGCAACAACAGGACAGAATGCTCTTTCACAGCTAAGAGAATTCAATGACGTAACAAACATAACAGGTATCATCCTTACTAAGATGGATGGTACAGCTAAAGGTGGCATTGCAGTTGCTATCCAGGCTGAATTCGGGATACCAGTTAAGTATGTTGGTGTTGGTGAAAAGGTTGAAGATCTCCAGAAGTTTGATTCTGATACATTTGTTAATGCATTATTTGATGTTGAGATAGATGATGAAGATGAAGATCAGAAATAATATCATCAAATTATTTATTAAATATTATATAAAAAACTTGAATGATTACGGTAATAGGAATAATATATAAAATGTCAGAATTTTATTTTGACATTCATATCATTTTATAAAATTCAGGAAAGGAAAGTACTGTCGTGGTATAATGGGATTTTTAGTATATATAGAATAATGTGTTGTTTTATGCATTTGTATGATATACATTTATTGCGATAGCACTATATAAGTAATAATGGAAGAATTAACACTTAAGAAATTCGAAGAAGCTGCTGAAAAGGTAAAGGAAGCCACACTTCCAACTAATCTTGTATACAGCGAATATTTTAGTAACCAGACAGGCAACAAAGTATATTTAAAGCCTGAAAATATGCAGTACACAGGTGCTTATAAGGTTCGAGGAGCTTATTATAAGATAAGCACTATGTCAGAAGAAGCTCGTAAAAAAGGTCTTATAACAGCTTCAGCAGGTAATCATGCACAGGGTGTTGCATTTGCAGCTAAGAAGTATGGTGTTAAGGCAACTGTTGTTATGCCAACAACAACACCTCTTATAAAGGTAAACAGAACAAAAAGTTATGGTGCAGAAGTTGTGTTATATGGTGATGTTTATGATGAAGCGTGCGAGTATGCTCTTAAGTTAGCTGAAGAAAAAGGACTTACTTTTGTTCATCCTTTTGATGACCTTGATGTTGCAACAGGTCAGGGTTCTATCGCTATGGAGATTATAAAAGAGCTTCCAACAGTAGATTACATACTTGTACCAGTAGGTGGCGGCGGACTTGCCACAGGTGTTTCTACACTCGCAAAGCTTCTTAATCCTAATATAAAGGTTATTGGTGTTGAGCCAGCAGGTGCTAACTGTCTTCAGGCTTCTATAAAGGCTGGAAAGGTAACAACACTTCCAACTGTAAGCACTATTGCTGATGGTACAGCTGTTAAGACTCCTGGAAGCAAGCTGTTCCCATACCTTCAGAAGAATCTTGATGATATAATCACAGTTCCGGATGAGGATTTAATCGTATCTTTTCTTGATATGGTAGAGAATCATAAGATGATAGTTGAAAATTCTGGTCTTCTTACAGTTGCAGCATTAAAGCAGATTAAGGATAAAGATAAGAAAATTGTTTCTATCCTTTCAGGTGGTAATATGGATGTCATTACTATGTCATCAGTAGTCCAGCAGGGACTTGTTCAAAGAAGCAGAATCTTTACAGTATCAGTTCTTCTTCCAGATAAGCCAGGTGAACTTGTTAAGGTTGCCAAAATAATTGCTGATGCCAATGGTAACGTAATCAAGCTTGATCACAACCAGTTTGTAAGTATCAACAGAAAGGCAACTGTTGAGTTAAGAATTACAATCGAAGCATTTGGACATGAGCATAAAGAACAGATAGTGTCAGAGCTTGAAAAGAATGGATTAAGACCTAGATTAGTAAAGGTAAACATCTAATATTGTCTGTTTCTGACATCATTATTTAAATTTTTTAAAAGTGTCAAGTAAAAGTACTTGACACTTTTTTAGTACCATGATATTATACTCAAGGCTTAAGAATATTTATGAGCTGGAAAGTTAAGGTGCATTGTGGAACGTATTGTAGAACAGACATTGTTATATGATTTTTATGGCGAGTTACTTAATGAACATCAGCGGGGTGTTTATGAGGATGCCGTGTTCAATGATTTATCCTTAAGTGAGATTGCAGATGAATATGGAATATCAAGACAGGGTGTTCATGATCTTATAAAAAGAGTATCTAACACACTTGATGGATATGAGGCAAAGCTTCATCTGGTTGAAAAGTTTATGGATACTAAAGCAAAGATTACAAGAATAGACGAGCTTGTTGATGCATATATCAAGGATGAGGATATGAGTTACATCCATGAGATTAAGAAGCTCTCTAAAGAAATTATCGAAGATTATTAATCATACATTGGAGGTCATATATGGCATTTGACAGTCTTTCAGATAAACTTCAGAATATATTTAAGAATCTTCGAGGTAAAGGCCGCCTTTCTGAAGCTGATGTCAAGGCAGCACTCAAGGAAGTCAAGATGGCATTACTTGAAGCTGATGTTAACTTTAAAGTTGTTAAGAACTTTATCAAGTCAGTAGAAGAGCGTGCTATTGGACAGGATGTTATGTCAAGTCTTACACCTGGTCAGATGGTTATAAAGATTGTTAACGAAGAAATGATATCTCTTATGGGTTCTGAAACTACTGAGATTAAGTTGAAATCTGGCAACGAGATAACTATTATTATGATGGCAGGTCTTCAGGGTGCAGGAAAGACAACAACAACAGCAAAGCTTGCAGGTAAGTTTAAGGAAAAAGGTAAAAAGCCTTTACTTGTTGCATGTGATGTATACAGACCAGCTGCTATTGAGCAGTTAACTATAAACGGCAATAAACAAGGAGTTGAAGTGTTCTCTATGGGAACAGGACATAATCCGGTTGATATTGCCAAGGCATCTATAGCACATGCTAAGGATAATAATTTTAATATCGTTATTCTTGATACTGCTGGTCGCCTTCATGTTGATGAGAATATGATGGAAGAGCTTATCAATATAAAGAATGAAGTTGAAGTTGACCAGACTATACTGGTAGTTGACTCTATGACAGGTCAGGATGCTGTCAATGTTGCCGCTTCATTTAACGAAAAGGTTGGGATTGACGGAGTTATTCTTACTAAGTTAGATGGTGATACAAGAGGTGGTGCTGCACTTTCAATCAAGGCTGTTACAGGAAAGCCTATTCTTTATGTAGGTATGGGGGAAAAATTATCAGATCTTGAGCAGTTTTACCCGGACCGTATGGCATCAAGGATTCTTGGAATGGGAGATGTCCTTACACTTATTGAGAAGGCAGAAGCACAGATTGATGCTGATAAAGCTAAGGAGATGGAAGCTAAGCTTAAGAAAGCAGAGTTTGATTTTGATGATTTCCTTGAGTATATGGGTCAGATAAGAAATATGGGCGGTATAGGTTCTATTATGAGTATGCTTCCAGGCATGGGACTTGGTGGCAACATGAAGAATCTTCAGATGCCTGATGAAGATGAAGCAGAAGCTAATCTTAAAAGAACAGAAGCTATCATACAGTCAATGACAGCTAAGGAAAGAAAGAATCCTGATATTATCAATCCATCAAGAAAAAACAGGATTGCAAGAGGTGCTGGTGTTAATATCAGCGAAGTAAACAGGCTCATCAAGCAGTTTGAACAGATGAAAAAGATGATGAAACAGATGCCTGGTATGATGAAAGGTGCTAAAAAGGGACGTTTTAAATTACCTTTTTAACATATATATTATTATGAAAGATTTACAGGAGGTGAAACAGTAATGGCAGTAAAGATTAGATTAAAGAGATTAGGTGAGAAGAAGTCTCCTTTCTATAGAATTATCGTAGCAG
>ERZ773168.3663-NODE-3663-length-10652-cov-3.337077_pt1 | contig 10652 bp, 10 predicted proteins | sample MGYA00511261_ERZ773168 | MGnify/ENA primary metagenome ERZ773168 (study PRJEB29015, sample SAMEA2737855) | human gut metagenome | biome: human gut; feature: human-associated habitat; material: faeces | place: China | collected 2012 ... | reverse complement strand
GCGGTCAGAATTTGTCGCCGCATGTTTATCTGGAACTTTTAAGTATCTAGTTCTTATAATATTACTTATCACCGCAAAGCACGATATGCTTCTTGCGACAGTTTCTTTTCTAGCACTCTACACCGTATTCTTTTAATTTCTGTCTGGCGTCCTCATAACCGGTAAAACGAATGGCAGAGATGCCGCAGGCGATGGCACCGTCCACATTGTTCTGTCTGTCGTCGAGGAACACACACTCCTCCGCACGCAGATGAAAGCGTTCAAGCAGGGAGTGATAAATCTCCGGCTCCGGCTTAATCTGTTTCACCTCGAAGGAAAACAATGCTCCGTCCACATCCTTAAGGAAGCCAAGCGACTGATCCTTCGTCTTCGCGTATGTCCAGGCGCCGTAATTGGAAAGGATATACAGGTGATACCCCTTGTCCTTTAACGTCCGCATCCACTCCCCGACATACGGGAACGGATAAATCGCCCGGTCCACATGCTCCCAGAAATTCCGGATCTGTGCTTCGTATGCCGGAGCTTTTCTGATAAAACCTGTGAGAAGTTCCTCATCGGACAGGGCTCCCCGGTCCGCCTCGTCCCAGTCACTGGTGTGCACCGTGGCATCTGCGACTGCGCGCACCGTCTCTTCATCCATTCCAAGCGCGCGCATCGCCTCCACCGGTTCCCATGCCACCAGAACCTGTCCCACATCAAAAATGACATTCTTAATCATATGCGTCATCCTACTTGCTGCGGTAGATAATATCCTCTCTGCCCGGTCCGTTTGATACCATCGTGATTGGATATCCGATCTGCTCCTCCACAAACTCTACATACTTTCTGCAGTTCTCCGGCAGATCTTCGTATTTCTTGATGCCGCGGATATCGCACTTCCAGCCCGGAAGCTTCTTAAGTACCGGCTTTGCCTTCTCAAGCTTTGCTGTTACCGGGAAATCTGTTGTCACTTCACCGTCGATCTCATAGCCTACGCATACCGGAATCTCATCTAAGTATCCCAATACATCGAGCACAGTAAATGCAACGTCGGTTGTTCCCTGCATACGGCAGCCGTACTTGCTTGCCACACAGTCGAACCATCCCATACGTCTCGGACGACCTGTTGTTGCGCCGAATTCTCCGCCGTCACCGCCGCGTCTTCTGAGCTCGTCTGCCTCATCCCCGAAAATCTCGCTGACAAATGCGCCTGCTCCGACTGCGGAAGAATAAGCCTTGCACACCGTTACGATCTTCTTGATCTCATACGGCGGGATGCCTGCTCCGATCGCACCGTAAGCTGCCAGCGTGGAGGAGGATGTTACCATCGGATAGATTCCGTGATCCGGATCCTTTAAAGTTCCAAGCTGTCCCTCCAGCAGAATACGCTTGCCGTCTTTGATTGCCTGATCGAGGAATAAGGAGACATCCCCGACATACGGAGCAACCATATCCCTGTACTCATGCAAGGTTGCAAGAAGTTCCTCTTCCTTTAATAACGGCTTATGATACATATGCTCCAGCATGATGTTCTTCGTCTCGCAGGTGCGCTTTACCTTTTCTTTTAAGAGCTCCTCATCGAACAGCTCGCTGACCTGGAAACCGATCTTTGCATACTTGTCCGAATAGAACGGTGCGATTCCTGACTTTGTGGAACCGAAAGAATTCTTGCCGAGACGCTCCTCCTCGTACTGGTCGAACAGGACATGATACGGCATAACCATCTGCGCTCTGTCCGAGATCATCAGCTTCGGTGCCGGTACGTTGCGGTCTGTGATCGACTTGAGCTCGCCGATTACCTTCGGGATGTCGAGTGCGACACCGTTTCCGATAATATTTGTGATATGGCTGTGGAATACGCCGGACGGCAATGTGTGCAGTGCAAACTTGCCATAATTGTTCACAATGGTGTGTCCTGCATTTGCTCCGCCCTGAAAACGGATGACGATGTCAGCCTCATCCGCGAGCATATCTGTGATCTTGCCTTTTCCCTCATCGCCCCAGTTAGCGCCTACTACTGCTGTAACCATATGTTTTTCCTCCTGATATGATACACTTTTTTGCCGGAAGTCCGCATTTTCCTGATTCCAGGCTGCATCCATGCGGCCGGTCTGTCCGAAAGCAGCATCCACTCTGTAAATCTGCCTCATGACATAAAAAGTGACGGTTGTAAAAAACCGTCACTCACTTCCGCCTTTTTACTTATTGATTATACACGAACCTTTTGCATAAGTAAAATCAATATTCATTATATGTGGCATAAGTATTTATTATGCCTGTTTCTAAAAAGAAAATCCCTGCTTACTGTGATGTCCCCTGTACCAGAACATTCATCAGCGTAGCCGCAGCGGCGGACAGCGGAATCCGCTCATTTGCGACAATGCAGAACGTACGCGCCGGTATCTCCTCCAAGAACCGCAGTTCAAACAGATCTCCCTCCGCCAGGTGCTCCTCGGCAAAATTTCTGACCACACTTGCAATTCCAAGGTTGCGCACCGCAAACTGGATCAGCATATCGCTGGTGGCAAGCTCAAACTCCGGCCGGATTGTCACCTGCTTCGACGCAAGGAATTGCTCTACATACGTCCTGGTCGAGGTATTTCCCTCCAGACACATGACCGGCAGCTTCATCAGTTCCTCGTACCCCAGCATGCGTTCCTTTAAATATTCAAACTTCCTGCCTGCCACAAACACATCCCGTATCTCCTTCACCGGAATACATTTGAGCGAAGCTCTCTTCTCGACCGGTGTGCTCACGATGCCAAAATCAATGCGGCCGTCGCAGAGATGGCGGATCGTCTCCGGGGTCGGCGCATTCGTCACCGTCACGCGGATTCCCGGGTAGCGCTCATGAAATTCTTCCAGATACGGGAGCAGGAAATACTTTAGCGTCATGTCGCTGGCTCCGATACAGATTTCGCCCTGTTCCAGATTCAGCATCTCAGAGAGCTTCCTCTCGCCTGAGAGGATCGTCTCATAGCCGCGCTGCACATAGGAATAGAGCATCTCCCCCTCCTTGGTCAGCCGCACGCCCTTGGTCGTCCGCACAAACAATGGGCACGAAAGCGCCTGTTCTAAATGCTTCACAGCCTGGCTGACTGCAGGCTGTGAGATGGCGAGCTGCTCTGCCGCCAGTGTGATGCTCTGGGAGCCTGCCACATAATAAAAAATTTTATAATATTCCAGATTGATGTCCATGGATCTCTCCTGGGAAAAAAGTCTCATTTTTTTACAAAAACAGATTGTATTTTCCACTGTCATGAAGTATACTATGCCTTACGCAAAGTACCAGTATCTCTACTATAACAGACTATGAAGGGAGACGCAATCCAATGACCAAAGATATGACCACCGGCAGCCCGCTTCGGATTATCCTGCTATTTTCTATTCCGGTTCTGCTCGGCAATCTGTTCCAGCAGTTCTATAATATGGTAGATACGATTATTGTCGGACGCTATCTCGGCGAGGAGGCTCTCGCCGCCGTCGGCTCAACCGGCTGCCTGATGTTTCTTGTGCTCGGTTTTGCCAACGGCATCGCCCAGGGCTTCGGCGTCATGGTTTCACACGCTTTCGGAGCCAAAGATTTTAAGCTGCTCCGTCACTACGTGGCGCTATCCCTGATTCTTACACTGATTATATCGCTTCTGCTGACCATCCCAACGGTGACCGCTTCCCGCCTCCTTCTGGCATGGATGCACACACCGGAAAATATTATTGCCATGGCAGACGCTTATATTAAGGTAATTTTTGCGGGCATTCTGCTGACAATGGCGTACAACGTGTTATCCGGCATCCTGCGCGGCATCGGCGACAGCCGCACTCCTCTCTACTTCCTGATTCTCTCGTCCGTACTCAACATCATCTTAGATGTCGTACTGATCGTGTACACAGGGCTTGGAACCGCAGGAGCCGCCTACGCGACAATCATCGCACAGGGAGTCTCCGCCGTGCTCTGCTTCTTTTATATGTACCGGAAATACGAAATCCTGCGCACCAGACGTGAGGATTATTACCTGGATTCCGCCGGCGTAAAAAACATGCTCGCCATCGGTGTGCCGATGGCGCTCAACTACTCAATTACCGCCATTGGCACCATGATTATGCAGAGTGCGGTCAACGTGTTTGGCTCGAGTGTGGTCGCCGCCTTCACCGCGGCCTCCAAGGTCAGCAATATCGCGACCCAGTCCATGCCGACACTCGGCACCGCAATGGCAACCTACTGCGGACAGAACCTCGGTGCCGGCAAATACGACCGCATCTACGCCGGCATGCGGCAGGGACTTTTCCTCTGCTTCGGTGCGGCAGCCACAGCCGCCGCGATCTGCATCTTTGGCGGACGTTTTATTGTGAGCTGGTTCGTGAGCAATCCTTCCGAGGAGATCTTCTCTTCCGCCATGCAGTACCTGACGATCGCAAGCTGGTTCTTTCTCCCGCTCGCCATGATCTTTTTATACCGCAATGCCCTACAGGGCCTGGATCAGGGACTGATCCCCATGCTCTCCGGGGTCATCGAGCTTGCCTGCCGCTTCGGCGTCATCGCTCTCGTTCCGGCGAGCACCGGCTTCTTCGGTGTCTGCTTCGCCGATCCGGCTGCCTGGGTCGGTGCCGGCATCCCGCTGTTTATCACCTATCTTCTCTGGGAGCATCGGATGAAGCAACGCCGCAAAGCAGCGTAAACATTTTTGCTCCACAGGAAACAGCATCCTATAGCATATAAATGAAATTAAAAAGACCGTACTCCGGAATCCCGGAATACGGTCTTTTATATTGTCCTGTTTTATTTTATCCTATGCTTCCAACTCCGGAATCTTCTTCGAGCAGGCAACAGCAAGTGCCCCCGGTCCAATATGACATGATACGCTCAGTGACAGCGGATCCATATGAATCTCCAGTCCCGGAAATGCTTCCTGCACCTCCTGCCTGAACGCTTCCGCAGCATCCAGATCGTATGTGTACGCCATCTCCAGATGCATACTCTTTCCTTCCGGATCATGGAACCGCTCCGCAAAATCGTGCTTCATCGCCTCGATCATTAGGTTCTTCGCCTGCTTGACAGTTCTCGCCTTGGCAAATGCATCCAGCTTCTCTCCCTGGATCTGCAGTACCGGTTTTAGCTTTAACAACGTTCCAAGCGCTGCCGCCGCCGGCGTAATGCGTCCGCCTTTCTTCAGATAATACAGGGTATCCACCATAATATAAATGGAAGACTCAAATTTATCTCTCTCCAGAATCTCCTTAATCTCCACTGCACTGCGTCCCTGCTCTGCCAACGCCATCGCATCCAGCACAGACTGCCGCTGCGTCACAGAGATTCTCTGGTTATTCACAACCTGCACCTTTCCCTCGTAATCCTGCGCCAGCATCAACGCCGTCTCACAGGAGCCGCTGAGGCCGGATGACATCGGAATATGCACAATCTCATCATACTCCTTCAGCAATGCATCCCATGTATCTGTCACATTCCCGACAAGCGGCATCGATGTGGAAATATTGGCATTCTCGGACAGCATCTGATAAAACTCTTTCTGCGACAGATCAATGTCCTCATATAATGTCTTGTCTCCCACAAAAAAAGGCATCGGCAGAATGGTGATTCCAAGTTCTTCCGCCTGCAATTGCGTAATTCCGCTGTTGCTGTCAGATACGATTGCTACTTTGCTCATAACTTCTACTCTCCCTTACAATGTCTCTGATCGTTCCTTGATGTTCTTCTTAAAATTGATGATCTCATGCTCATACTCAGTATTCATATAAGTGGAATGAATCATAAAATCTGCCGACGCCCGGTTGTTGGCGATCGGGATGTCATACACCTGCGCGATACGCAAAAGCGCTTTCACATCCGGGTCATGCGGCTGTGCTGTCAGCGGGTCAGAGAAGAAAATCACAAAATCCACTCTTCCCTCCACAATCTTTGCGCCAATCTGCTGGTCTCCGCCGAGAGGGCCACTGTTATAGCCTCTTACCGGGAGTCCTGTCTGATCCGTAATCATACGTGCTGTCGTACCTGTGCCACATAGAAAATGCTGCTTTAAAATCTCCTTGTTCTGCTCACACCAGTCAATCAGATCTGCTTTTTTATTGTCATGCGCAATCAGTGCAATATTCTTTTGTTTTCCTATTGTCATTGTAATAAAATCTTCACTCATAATCTCTGGATACCCCCCTTATCATTTTTCTAATGCATTGTACCATATTTTGTCCCGGACCGCCACCAAAAAATAATAGAAAGCGCACCGTAGCACGCTTTCTATTATTAAAAACGCTAAAATGACTCTTCTATTCATTCTGCATGTATACTTTTGTATACCGCATCACGCCTGTTCCTGTGCTACAACCTCACGCATTCTCTCCGAAATCTTGTAAATTTCGCCAAGCAGATCATTCAGATTCTCCATATTCTGCATACTATCCTCACTCATAGACATGCTGTTTTCTGAGGATGCCGCAACCTCTTCACTCGTTGCAGATAAATTGGTAATACTGTCATTGATCTGCGTATTTGCTGAAAGGATACTCTCCACCTCACCAGACAAATTCTGCATAGAATTCTGGAACAGATTCATCTTATCCTCGATAACAGTAAACTTCTCTCTCGTTGTCTCGATCATCTCGTTCTGCTTATCTGCAGACTCCGCTGACTTCTGCATATTTACAGAGGCTTCCTCCACATTTACCGTCAATTTTTCGATAATCTCCGTGATCTTTCCCGTCGACTCCTTCGTCTCCTCTGAAAGCTTGCGGATCTCGTCTGCCACAACCGCAAAGCCTTTTCCAGCCTCCCCTGCTCTGGCTGCCTCAATGGACGCATTGAGTGCAAGCAGATTGGTCTGATCGGAAATGCTTAAAATCGTTCCGATAATGACCTCCACTTCCTTTATGCGGTTGTCCAGTTCTTCCGTCGTGGTTCTTGTGGCGCGGTTGATCTCCGCCGTCTGGGTTGCCTGCTCCTTCAGCTCGGCGATCAGGTCAGCGCCCTCACGGAGCGCGTCCTGTGTCGCATCTGACGCCGTCTGCATCTCTTTCGTCTCTTTTTCGGCGTTTTCAATATTCGTCTGGATGCCGTTCGTCTGCATCGTCTGCTGCTCAATCGCTTCCGCCGTCAGCTTGACGCTCGATGCAATCTCCTTGACGGAGTTGTTGCTGCTGACCATGCTCTCCGTCAGCACATCCGCTTTCTCTCTCGCACTGTCGAACTTCTCGGACAGCGCTCCCGACATCTGAATGATCTCATCCGCCACACGCGCCGCCGCATCCATCTGTGACTTAATGGCATCTGTATCCTCAACATGGTGTCTCGCCTGCAGATCTACCGCAATACACATCACAACACCGAAAGAAATGGCAAACACTATCTGTACAACTGACTCGCTCCGTGTCCCAGGATATTTCACAAAATGAAGTATGCCCGAAATTACATTCAGCGCTCCCATCGCAATAGCGCTGATGCGTGCCAGCCTTATATCACGATACAACATAACCGTAAGCATAATTAAATACATAAATGCATAAAAGACCACGTTTTTGTTTGATAAGATCATCACTGCATAGGTAAGAAACATACACGAAAGTGAAATCATAACAAATTTCCTATCCCCGCGATACCGGACATGTCCAACAAAAAATATCACGAGAAGAATGACATTGACTACCATGCGTGCCAGCACCACAGATTTATCCGCTGTTGCATCCACAAATCCAAGCAGTGTCAGTGCATTCAAAAGCCCAAGGATGATAAGTCCAAGGATGAATGTAATCTTGTTGCGTTCCAATCTTTGTTTTTGTTTTAATTTCATAACAATCCCTTCCTTTGTAAGATCTCACCCGGGCAGACAGATCTTTCCATCCATCAGCATCTTCACAAACGCCGTATCCCGGATAATCCAGGAATCTTTCTCAATCAGAATATTCCTGTGATAGACTTCCTCCGGCGTCGCCCATTTTAACTGATACCCCTTTGCAATCTCACTCGGGGTAAGTGAAAGTGGCGCCTGCCTGTCCAGAACATCGCAGTAAAAAAAAAGAGAATGGCAGATAAACTTTTTATCCGGCTCAAAAATATCTCTGTGCAGTTCTATTATCTCGCCCAGCTCACAGATACTCTCCGGCCTGACATAAAGTCCTGTCTCCTCTTTTACTTCACGGATCAGCGTCTGCTCATAATTCTCACCCGGCTCCTGCCCGCCTCCGGGGATCTTATATTCTCCCTCCCGGCTGCACTGCATGGCAAGCCTGCCGTCACGCACAATGATCGCCCGTATCGAATACTTTTCATAGATACCCGTCGTGCCCTCATAATCACGGGCATCAAATGTCGCAAGGATCTTCATACGCATTTCCTCCGTGCCGCTTCACTTTTCTTGAATTATATTCCCTTTTTGCAATTATCGCAATATTTTTCAAATATTTTTATTTTAAACATTTTCTGTAATAAGAACACAGTTTTCTAATTGCAGAAAAAAACAAAAGAAAAAGAATTGTTTCTCCAATCGTTCCAAACCATATAGCCAATAAAAAGATAATTGACATTCCCATCAATTTTTCAATAAATACCTGGATGGAATAAAAATAGATTGCCTTGTCTTTCTCCTCAATTCGTCCATTGATATATAATGTATTTACCCATAAATGAGCCAATTGTTCAGCCATATTTTCTATCTCGTTCCTTTTTCTTAATCTAGGTCTCATTTTAATTTAGAAAAAGCTAATTAGAAATATTTATGGCAGAAATGGAATTTTTATGTCAGAATTGGTCAAAAAACAGGTGCCCTATAGCACCTGCCTTCTATTTATTCGGTATAACGATTGCAAAGCGAAAGCTTGTTTCATCATGCTTTATCACGCATGAACCATCGTATTTTTCCACTGTTTCCCTAATATTTTCAATGCCAATTCCGTGCATCTGTACATCATCGGTCTTGCTCGTTATGTACCGTCCCATCATCACAATAGGTTGCACCTGCAAAGTATTGACTACAGAAATAATGATTTGATGCTCTTCTCTGACGAACTTCAAGCGAATAATTCTTCGCTCACACTGTTCACAAGCTTCAATCGCATTGTTCAGAAGATTAACTAAAATTAATACAATATCCTCGTCTTCTATGCAAAGACCTGACAGATCATTAATTTTCATTTCAAAAATAATCTTCTTTTGTCTGGCCTCATGATACTTGGCATTTAAAATCGAGTTCACAATTACATTATTTGTGTCAATAACATCTGTATTTTCCTGTATCTCAACGTGACACTCTTTCAAATACTGTATCAGTTGGTCTGTTTGTTTATGTTTTGCAAGTTCTCCAATAACCAACAGTTGATTTTTGAACTCATGCTCTCTTTTTCTTTGCCGTTCATAATTCCTCGACTGTTCCCGATATCGCTCTGTCTCACTTTTGACACGTTCCATAAATACCTGATCTTCTCGTAACCGCATCTCCCTTTCCAAAATTGAATTAATCAGATAATAAACCAATATGTTCATTACTATCAATCCAAACGAGATGATCAAAAGTATATTTTTCTGCACATCGGTAAGCGGAATTCCAAAGCTGGCAAGCAATGCAATTAATGTAATCACCGTAAATATTGGAAATATCGAAAACCGCGCCCATTCAACTGCCGTCAACACATCCATGGACTTCTTCAACATATAACGGTGTATAAATAAAATAATAACCAACAATAATGCCTGACTTAATATTCCCATCAATGCAGTAATCAACGGATCTGATACTCGTTCTTCCGTAATCGTCGTGCAACATCTGGCAATCATAATAATTGTCACATAATCAAGTAAGAAACCAAGTCCCTGATATAATAAAACGAACGCCCCGATCCGCCAAAATCTCTGTTTAAAATATCCCCACATAATAAATGCACAAACCAACCATACAAGAATCTCCTTCACAATCCAATTTCCGTTCAATAGTATAGATATAGCGTACATTCCAATAGTCATGCCGATCAATAGTAGGATTCTGATTTCTCTATTTTCAGATCGATAAGTACATCCCAATGCTTCTATAAATAATTTTCCAAGAAGAACAAATAGTATTGTATAAATCAAACCATATACGTATGCACCCATCATATTTCACCTTTATAACAAATCCATTTCTCCATTGATTCATTATATCTGGCCTTCGAAACAGCAAGGCAGCCTCCATCGGTCAACACAGCATTATACCTCTTCATATCCTGAATGTATTGTAAATTTACAAGATAACTTTGATGTATCCGGCAAAATCCTGCATCCTGCAGTATATCATCAATTCGATCTAACTTTTCATACATCGTATAGACATCTTTCTTTTCATCGCTTACGTAAAAAAGCAGCTTGTGTAACCGACTCTCTACATATCGTAAATGTTCAAATGGCAAATCCACTTGTCCCTCTTGAAAAGAAAATGTAAATGCGCCTTTCTTCCCCTCCATCTTTTGGAGAATTGCATCCAGGCATTCCTGTAATCGCAGCTCATATTGATCATCTTTTAGAATAAACCGAACGGCATCAACCTCATACCCGCTAACCGCATATTGCACAAACGCCGTAACAAATACTATAAAATTACGATTCGAATATTTTCTTATCTGCCTCGCAGTCTCAATTCCATTTAACTTGTCCATATTGACATCTAAAAAAATAATATCATATTGGGCCACTTTCCTTC
>ERZ773168.3662-NODE-3662-length-10656-cov-2.783888_pt1 | contig 10656 bp, 10 predicted proteins | sample MGYA00511261_ERZ773168 | MGnify/ENA primary metagenome ERZ773168 (study PRJEB29015, sample SAMEA2737855) | human gut metagenome | biome: human gut; feature: human-associated habitat; material: faeces | place: China | collected 2012 ... | reverse complement strand
CTGCGGGTGGCAAACACACCGCGCCGGGCGTTTCCACCCAGCCGGGGCGGGCGCACGGTGGGCCGCCAGCTTTTGCCTGCGGCATACTCGGCCGCCACCGTCGAGAACTGCCAGATCAGCCACAGATGGCTGTAGCCTTCCAACCCCACCAGCGCGTTGGGGTCGCGATATTCCGGTTCAAACACGATGCGGGCGGTCAGCTCCGGCACCAGGCCGCTTTGCCGCGGGATGCCAAATTTATCGGTAAAGTCACTTTTTATATGAGCAATAGGACGGATGATAGTCTCCACGGTAACACTCTCCCCTCTTTTTCCTATTATTATATAAGAAACGGGTCCATATTTCAAATTTTTACATCTCGCTATCTTCCTATTTTTTACGTTTTATGGTAAAATAGACACATCTTACGAAAAGGGGGCGAATCTTTGGCACCCATCATACGAACCGAAAAACTGCGCAAAGTCTACGCTGTTGGAAAAGAGCGCGTTGTAGCGCTGAATGACGTAGACCTTGCGATCGAAAAAGGCGAATTTTGCTGCATCGTCGGCCAATCCGGCAGCGGTAAGTCTACCCTGCTGAACCAGCTGGCCGGGTTGGAAAAGCCTACCCGCGGCAAAGTTTTCATTGGCAAACACGAGATCAGCGCCATGAACGAAACCGAATTGGCGCAGTTCCGGCAGCAGCATCTGGGGTTCATCTTCCAGAGCTACAACCTGCTGCCCACGATGACCGCCGCAGAAAATGTCGCATTACCGTTAATGTTTAAGGGTATCGACAAAAAGACCCGCCTAAAGCTGGCCCGCAAGGAACTGAAAAGCATGGGCCTGCTTGGCCGCGCCAACCACCTGCCCACTGAGATGAGCGGCGGCCAGCAGCAGCGTGTGGGCATCGCCCGTGCCTTTGTCAGCAATCCCAAAGTCATTTTTGCTGATGAACCTACCGGCAATCTGGACTCCAAAACCAGTAAGCAGGTATTATACCGCATGCTGGAGCTGACCAAGAACCAGCAGGTCACTTTCGTCATGGTCACCCACGAGCCGGAACTGGCCGAATGTGCGGACCGGGTCGTGACCATTTTGGACGGTAAAGTCTGCTCCAACGTGGTGCAGGACGAGGATACCAAAACCCGCAACCGCGAAGGACTGTTTGCCGACCTGCAGGGCGATATGTCCATCGGAGGCGACGCGGCAAAAGAAAAAAGTAACTGATATATGGAGGTTTTACCTTGAAACGCTTATTTTCCCTGTTGATGGTACTTACGCTGGCGGCAGCGCTCTGCCTGTCTGTCTGGGCGGACGACAGTAACCCTGATTCCGGCATCAACAACGGCGGCAATACTTCGACCGTGACCACAGACAACCAGGGCGTTTATGTCACCGGCTACACCGTGACCACCCCCGCAGGCGGCGAGATCACCACGCTAAACGTGGGCGATCAGGTCAACATCGTGCTGCAGGTGGTGGACCATTCCTCGGCCCGGTATGCCGTAAAGGCCGAAGACATTGTGGCCCGCATCAATTCTTCCATCTTTACTTACACCGGCACCGGCGAAATTGGTCAGCTGTTTGAAAGCAACGACGACCCTGACCAGACCCGCAAGGACCCCCAGTACAATTATTACAGTTATGTGCTGTTGTTCCGCGATGTCATCTACAACGGCGGCGGCAATACCCTGCCCATCAACCTCAGCTATCTGGATACCAGCAAGCCGCTGCAGCAGTTCAGCGTAACGCTGGGCCAGTGCGTGGACAAAGACCAGGCCACCACACCGAACCTCATCGTCCGCACCTCCAATTATGGTGACACCGTAACGGCGGGCACCGCCTTTACCCTCTCGCTGGGCCTGTACGCCACCGACGGCAACGAGGCACTGAACGACGTCATCGTCTCGCTGACCCTGCCGGAGAATATCTCGCTGGGCGACGGCAGCCTGTCCAACTATGTAGGCAGCATGGCGGCCAAGTCGATGCAGAATATCACCTTCTCGGTGCTGCCTGCCGCCGGTTTTACCGGCACAGTGGCCGACATTACCGTGAACATGACCGGCACCGGCGCTATCTCCGGCAAGGCAGTCAGCTCCACCACCGCTATCTCGGTGCCTATCAGCCAGCCCGACCGCTTTGAGGTAGGCCAGCTGCAGTTAAGCTCCGAATCCATCATGGTTGGCGATACCGGCAGCGTGACCCTGAGCTACGTCAACAAAGGCAAAAACGCCATCGGCAACCTGGAAGCACGCCTGACTGGCACCAACCTGGGCGGCGAAAACTACCAGTACCTGGGCAACCTTAATGCCGGCACCGAGGGCAGCGTCGACTTTGACATTACCCCAGACGCCGCCGGCAACATCTCCGGCGTTATTACCCTGAACTACGAGGATGCCAGCGGCAACCCGCGCACCATCAGCAAAGATTTTACCGCTACAGCGGAAGAAATGAACTACGATGATTACATGCCGGATCCCGATTCCAATATGGACGAACCCCAGCAAACCGGCATGCCGGTTTGGGGCTGGGTGCTGATCGTAGTCTGCGTGGGCGTTGTGGTGGCTGTTATCGTGGTCGTGGTGCTGCGCAAACGCAAGAAGGCCAAGGCCCTGGCTGCTTTGGATGAGGACAGCGATGAAGATATCTGATGAGATCAGTCTTTCGGCGCGAAATCTTTTACGCCGCAAAGGCCGTACCGCGCTGACGCTGGTGGGTGTCGTGATTGGCACCTGCATGGTTGTGCTGATGATTTCCCTGGGAATTGCCCAGAACCAGGCCAACGACGAGATGATCCAGAGCTGGGGCGACCTGACCCAGATTGAAATTTACGGTGGCGGCATTTCTGTCGGCAGTGACGGCAAAGCAATCAAGCTGGACGATGCCGCGCTGACGCAGATCCGTGAGCTGAACAACGTGCTGGCGGCCACCCCGTTTACCAACCCTTACAATTTGCAGGGCACGGTCTCAGCCGGGCGCAATGGCCGGTATGTATCGGACATTGGCAACATTACAGCGCTGGATCCTGTGGCTCTGGAGCCGATGGGCTTTGCACTGGAATCCGGCCGGTGGCTGGACACGACCGTCATCAATGCGCAATCCAAAAAAATCCCGGTCCTGGTCTGTGAGTACACCGGCTACAATTTTTACGACAGCCGCCGCAGCAATAACAGCCCCAAGCGTTACCGCTGGCAGGGCCAGACCGATGCCAACGGCAACGAGTTGCCGCCATTTGTGGACGTCGACAAGGACAAAATGACCTTGACCATCACCAACGGCGACGACATCAACCCCAAGACCCAGACCTGGGAATTGGAAGTGGTGGGCAAGCTGCAGCAGGATGCCTCCAAGGGTTGGTGGACCCAAAGCGGCATTATCATGAGCATGCAGAACCTGAAAGTGATCGAGGATGCCTACAACAAGATGGCCAAGATCAAGGACACCAATTCTTCCTACGATCAGGTTTACGTCAAGGTCGACGACCTGAAAAATGTGGGCGACGTGGAAGAAGCCATCCATGACCTGGGCTTTCAGAACACCTGGTCCTCGAACCAGCAGCGGGAGGACATGCAGAAGCAAGTCTTCCGCAGCCAGATGATTTTTGGCGGTGTAGCGGCTGTTTCCCTGCTGGTGGCGGCCATCAACATCATCAATACCATGACGATGGCGATTTACGAACGCACCCGGGAAATTGGCGTTATGAAGGTTCTTGGCTGTGAGATCAATAACATCCGCACAATGTTCCTGATGGAAAGTTCCTGCATTGGGTTTATTGGCGGCGTGCTGGGCGTGCTTATCAGCCTGCTGGTCAGTTTCATTTTGAACAACCTGACCACGATCATGGCGTCCTTTGGCCAGTACGTAGACCTGTCCGGCATCATGGGAGGGTATGGGGCATCCAGTTCGACCATCTCCATCATCCCACCCTGGCTGATGCTGGGTGCCCTGGTGTTTGCGACTTTGATTGGCCTTGTCTCCGGCATCCTGCCTGCCAACAAAGCCGTGAAAATCAGTGCCCTGGAGGCCATCCGTCACGACTAACCTACTTTCTTTGGAAAAGAAAGTAGGCAAAGAAACTTTTAATATTTCCTAAAACAAAGAGCGATGCAGTGGGAAACTGCATCGCTCTTTTGTGTTGGGATGAACGGTGGAAAGGCCCCCTCTGGGAGAGGGCTCCCGCGTATCGGGGAAGTCTGTCTCCCAGAGGGAACCTTTAATCAGTGCTTTTTACTATAATCCCGCGCCCCATAAATCGCCGTACCTACGCGCACAATCGTCGCACCCTCGGCAATGGCGGCGGCATAATCGTGGCTCATGCCCATGGACAAAATATTCATCCGGGCATTTTCGTACCCGCGGGCAGCGGCCTTTGCCAGCAATTCCCGCATCTCAGCAAAAAAGCGGCGGGTAGCGGTGTCATCGGCATCGGCGGGATGGCCATCAACCCGCGCACCTTGATGTGGGTCTTGGCGGCGGCGGCATCCAGCAGTGGCCACAGGTCGTCCGGGCCAACGCCGCTCTTGCTTTCCTCGGCGCCGATGTTGATCTCCATCAGGATCTCCTGGGTGATGCCCAGCCGCTCGGCGGCGGCCTCGATCTTATCCAGAAGCCGCGTGCTGTCCACGCTCTGGATCAGCGCGGCGCGGCCCACCACCTTGTTGACCTTGTTGGTCTGCAGGTGGCCGATGAAATGCCCCGGCTTGCCGTTGTAAGCTCCGGCGTCGGTCTTTTCCACAAGTTCCTGCACGTGGTTTTCACCAAACAGGTCAATGGGCAAATCGGCGCTGTAGCGCACTTCTTCCACTGTGCGGGTCTTGCAGGCGGCGCACAGCAGCACCTCGCCGGGATCGCGGCCTGCGGCCTTGGCGGCGGTGGTCATGTTCTCGCGGATCCTGGCAACGGCCTCGGCCATTGCCTGCTTCTGTGCTTCGTCCATCAACGCACCTCCGTGTCGCTGTACACCGCGCGGCTGCCGCCAATAAACGGCGGGCGGGTGCGGGCGCACAGCAAAATTGCTTCACCGATGTGATCCATCGACAAGCGCACCGGCACGGCTACCCGGCGCAGGTGCATGCCGATCAGCGTACCGCCAATGTCCATACCAGCGGCGGCTTTCACTTCCTCCACCAGCACAGGGTCCTTAAAGGTGCGCCAGCAGTTGGTGGCCCAGCTGCCGCCCGCGTGGGGCTGCGGCACGGCAGCCACGATCTGATAGCCGTACTTTTTGGCGGCTTCGCGTTCAATGACGATCGAGCGGTTCAGATGCTCGCAGCACTGGGCGGCCAGGTAGACGCCCTGCTCCTGCAGCGGGGGCAGCACCCCGGCCAGCACGGCGGCGGCAACCTCCATGCTGGAATCATGGCCGATGCGCCCGCCGCGAATCTCGCTGCTGGAGCAGCCGACGACGAAAACATCGCCGGTCTCCAGATGGGCGGCTTCCAGTAATTCTTCGGTGGCCTTGCGGGCCTGGGCAGTCAGTTCAGAAAGTTCCATAATAAACCTCCTTGATACGTTTTATTTTGTAGGCGGAAACGAGAACACGAAAACACTTCCACCGTTTTGCTAAGGTTATTTGCGGGCCGCGCAGGTCAGGTCCCGGATGGTCAGCCCGCGGCAGTACTGCACCGGCAGGGTCATGGTGCCGGTCTCGTTCTCCACGGTGATGCCGTCCAGCACCACATCCCGCAGCTCGTGGCCGGGGGCGTCAAAGCCTGCCAGCTCAATCGGCTCCACGTTCTCAAAGCTGCCGTCCCGCAGGCCGCGGCCGGTCAGGGTCAACCGCTCAAAGCTCAAATGGCTGAATACCGGCTGGCGGGGGGCCGCTTCGCCGTCGTCGTTGTAGGGCACGGTGTGTACCAGCAGGCGGGAGGCGGTGCAGTCCCGCACCGACACGCCGCGCACATAGCCGCCGCGCTTGGGCGTGGCCTTGATCTCAATGCCCGACCAGCTGTTGGTCAGGTCGCAATCCCAAATTTGCACATCCTCGATGCCGCCGCTTATCTCGCTGCCCAGGCAGATGCCGTGCCCGGCGGTGCTGCGGCAATCGAACACATAAATATGAGCGCTGGGGCGGCCGATTTTGTTGCCCTCGGGATTTTTGCCGGACTTGATGGCCACAGCGTCGCCGCCGGTGGCAAACTCGCAGGCAAACAGCGTGCAGTTGGTGCTGGAGTCCGGGTCCCAGCCGTCGCCGTTCCACACGCCCTCAGATACAAAGCGGCAGTGGTCGGTAGTGATGTTGTCGCTGTAGATCATGTGCTGGTTCCAGCTGGCGCCGTTTTTCAGCGTCAGGCCGTGTACCCACACATTGCGGCAGTTGCTCATGTTGATCAGCCGCGGCCGCACCCGGCCGGGGATGGTCCGCTCGTTCTCGCACTCGGCCACCAGGGCGGCGTGCTCGGCCAGGTAGTCCTTCAGGTGCTCCTGCTCGTCGGCGATGATCTTCTCAGCCAATTCGCGGCCGCCGCTGGCAATGGTGCCCTTGCCGCGGATGACCACGTTTTCGCAGTTCGGCCCGGCGGCGTGGTCCAGCGTGCCCAGGTTCAAAAGGCTTGAGTAGCAGCGCATCTCGGTGCCCTCAAACCGGCTGGGGATGCGGGGCTGGTAGTCTACGATCTCGGCGGTGCCCTGCAAGATGGCGCCCTCGTCCAGGTACAGCTCCATGTTGCTGTGCAGCCGTAGCGCGCCGGTCAGGTAGATGCCGGCGGGGATGTACACGGCATCCCCGGCACTGCAGGCGTCGATGGCACGCTGCAAAGCGGCGGTGTTTTTGGTTTTGCCGTCGCCCCTGGCCCAGAACGGTGCCTCGGTCACATCAAGGCGGTTCTTGATCGGTGTGGTGCGGAATACGCAGCTGCCCACGCACTGATGGCCGAAAAACACGTCGGCCTGGTAGTCGCTCTGGCTGCGCAGGTCGGTCAGGGTAAAGTGGGTGCGGCCGCAGGTGGCCACGGGCTGGCCGCCCAGATAGACGGTATATTGCGCCCCGGCCTTGGCGGCTGCGGGCTTATCCCAGTACAGCACGGCAGAATGCGCGGTACTGCGTGCAAAAACGTGCGATTCAAACATGCGGGGTCCCTTTCCATGATGCAAAATTCGGTGCATACGCCTCTATCTTTGCTCTTATTGTAGCACAGAAAATCTATGGGGGAAAGGTGCAAAACTTGCCAACATTTAGGGGCCACTAGGGGCATTTTTTCTCCAAAAAGCAGCCCGGCTCGTGGGCATACAGCACGCCCACGGCCTGCAAATAGGCGTAAATGATCGTGGAGCCGACAAACTTCATGCCGCGCTTTTTCAAATCTTTCGAGATGGCGTCGGACAGGGGAGAGGTGGTCGGCCCGCGCTCCACCAGCGTTTTGCCGCCGGTCCACTGCCAAAGGTAGCTATCAAAGCTGCCAAACTCCTGCCGGATGGCAGCAAACACAGCGGCGTTGCCCACGGCCGCCGCAATTTTGCGCCGGTTGCGGATGATGCCGGGGTCGGCGTACAGCGCGGCCTGCCTGGCCTCATCGTAGGCGGCGACTTTGTCCCAATCGAAATCGTCGAACGCCCGGCGGAAAGCCTCCTGCTTGTTCAGCACGCACTCCCACGAAAGCCCGGCCTGGAGGCCCTCTAAAATGAGCATTTCAAACAGCCTGCGGTCGTCGTGCACCGGCACGCCCCATTCTTCGTCGTGGTAGCGGATATACCGCGGGTTGCCCGGGTTCGCCCAACGGCACCTGCATTTTCCATCGGACCAGGTCATAGCATAGCTCCTTTGCCAGAGGTTGTAAGGGCCGCTTGCATCGGCCCGCAGGCGCACACGGTGTGTCCCTGCCTATAATTATAGTATAACACGCTTAGCAAGGCTTGCACCCTGCCCCTGAATTGTGTATAATAAGATGTTACAATCACTATTCTGGGGAGGTGTGCCGTATGAGCCTGCAAAGCATTGGCTTTTTCGGCTTTTTGCTGATTGTGGCTGCGGTGTACCTGCACCTGCCGCAGCGCTGGCAGAATCCGTTTCTGCTGGCGGCCAGCTGGTACTTTTATGCCAAGGCCATGCCCGCCATGCTGCCTGTCACTATCGCCATTGCCGCGTGTACCTACGCCTGCGGCCGGGCGATGCAGCGGCACAGAACAGCGGCGCTGCGGGTGGGCGTGATCGGCCTGTTGGTAATTTTGGCTTTCTTTAAATATAACGGCGCTTTTGCCGCCGATGGCGGTTGGCAGGCTGTGGCCATGCCGCTGGGCATCAGCTTTTATAGCTTCGCGGCTATCAGCTACCTGATCGACGCTGCCCGCGGCGATTGCGAGGTCGAGACCAACTTCATCGATTGTGTGCTTTACCTCAACTTTTTCGCCACCATCACCCAAGGCCCCATCTGCCGCGCAGGGGACCTGCTGCCGCAGCTCAAGCAGGAGCATCGCTTTGACGCCGCCCGCACGGTGCGCGGCCTGCGGCTGCTGGCGCTGGGCCTGTTTAAAATGGTGGCCATCAGCGATGTGCTGGGCCTGGTGGTGGATGAGGTGTTCCCCAACTACCGCAGCTACGGCGGGCCGATGCTGATCCTGGCAGCAATTTTTTACACGTTCCAGCTGTATTTTAACTTCTCCGGTTACTCTGAAGTGGCGCGGGCTGTGGGCCTGCTGCTGGGGCTGAATCTGCCCGAAAACTTCAAGACCCCGTTTTTTGCCACCAACTTTTCCGGTTTCTGGAGCCGCTGGCACATCAGCTTTTCCTCCTGGCTGCAGGACTACCTGTTTATGCCGCTGGCCTGGGCCGATGTCTCGGGCCTGACGGGCGGAAGAATCCAGCGTCTTCCTGCAGAATTCTGCGTGTTCACGGTGTTTTTTGTCTCCGGCTTCTGGCACGGCAACACGCTGCCCTTTGTTATTTGGGGCCTGCTGCAGGCCTGCTACCGCCTGGGTGAGGAACTGATGCACCGCCGCTTCGGCAAGCCCAAAAAGAAAGCCCCGGCTAAAACCCTGTGGGCCAAGCGTGCGGGCGTGTTTGTGCTGTGGACCATCAGCATGGTGTTCTTCCGCGTGGGGTCCGGCAACCTTTCCGGCATGGCCGAAAACCTGGGCGTTGGCGATGCTTTCGTCTACCTGGGCCGTTGCCTGATGAACAGCTGGTCCCCCGCTCGCTTTGCCGGGGAGCTGTACAGCACAGCGTATACCGGCTTTTACGCCAATACCATTATGGTAGCGGCTTATTGGGCGTTCGCTGCGTTGGCGCTGGTGCTTGGCATCTGGCTGGATCACCGGCGCAATTTTGCCTGCAAAAACAAACCGGCTGAGGTTGCCCTGGCAAGCGCCAAGCACCGCAATGCGCTGTATGTTGTTTTGATCGTTTTTATCCTGGTGGGGTACATCATGCAAAGCGGCGGCTTTAACGCCAACGCGTTCGGCCCCTATGCAGGGTTTTAATCTTACGGAGAAAAGGAGATTTCCGGCGTGAAGCATATCATCAAAAAATTGGCGCTGCTGTTCGTGCCGGTCTATCTGTGGTTTGCCTTTTTTGTGGCGTTTGAGCCAAACAATTATTTTGGCATCAAAAAAACTGCCTCTTCCAGCCAGCCGGTGGCCCGTGTGCGCGCCTATGAGCAGAGCCCCGGCACCAACCTGATCATCGGGGACAGCCGCCTGGCCCACTTTGATATGGACCTTGTGGATTCCCTGACCGGGCAAAGCTGGCAGAACCTGGCCTTTGGCGGTGCTTCCCTGAAGGAATGTGTGGACCTTGCCAACTATGTGCTGGATTCCGGCAACCAGGTGGACCGCATTCTGTTTGAGCTTTCGTTCTACACCTTAAACAGCAGCTATAACACCGACCGTTTTTCGGCGCTGGAAGCTACCCTGCGCAACCCGCTGGCCTACTGTCTGAACCTGGAATACAACGTGAACGCCCTGACCGTGTTTATGGACACCGTAAAGGGCACGCCGGACACCATTGAATCCGGCGACTGGACCGCGGCGGATTACCTGGATGATGCCGGGAACACGATTCCGCTGCACAAAAAGCTGTATGAGTACCCGGCGCTGATCACCACCCGCTGCCAGAACTGGACACTGAACGAAACCGAGCTGGCGGAGTTTTTGGCTATGGCCCAGCGCTGCGCAGACCGCGGCGTGGAGCTGACCATTGTGCTGCCCCCCATGGCCGCCAATGTGCGCACCGAGGTATGCGATGCCTTTGGCATTACCGCCGTGATGCAGGACGAAGTTCTGCCGCTGTTGGAAAAGCAGAATTTTACCGTGCTGAATTACGAATGGGGCACCAGCTGCATTACCGATGATGACACCCAGTTTTTTGACGGGTTCCACCTGGACGAAAAATACGGCCTGCCGGACTGGACAGCCGAACTGTTTGATGATATGCAGCGCTGATGCTGCCCCACCCCAAAAAGGAGGTCCCCTGTGGCACTGGACTTTTTGATTTTGTACGAACACACCGTTCGGGAATATGAGAGCGATCTTTTGCTCAAATTGGAGCTGGAGCGCCGCGGCTACACCGTGCGCATCCGCCAGCTGCTGGATGCCAAAGATCTGCGCCTGTTTGGCAAAGACAAGCCGGAAGTTCTGGTTGCCAGCTGCATGTATGACAACGAAGCCATCAACAGCCATGTGTACAACAACATTGGCAAATGCAACAAGATCGTCAACCTGCACTGGGAGCAGATGCTCTCCG
>ERZ773168.3660-NODE-3660-length-10668-cov-2.741355_pt1 | contig 10668 bp, 10 predicted proteins | sample MGYA00511261_ERZ773168 | MGnify/ENA primary metagenome ERZ773168 (study PRJEB29015, sample SAMEA2737855) | human gut metagenome | biome: human gut; feature: human-associated habitat; material: faeces | place: China | collected 2012 ... | reverse complement strand
TTCCGATCTTTCCTGTCAGATGCATCGAAATGAGTATCGGAGTATTTATTTTTTCCAATACCGGGATAAAGGCAGCTATATCGCTGGGATTAATTAGGGATTTCGTTATCTGTAAAGAGAATCGTGTTTGGTCGTAGAAGTGTTCGGCCGAGAGTGTATCGGGCAGCGTGGCGATAATTGGTTTGATTTCGATACGGCTATGGGGTAATTGTATTTTAAAGTCAGATAACCTTGCTTGTTGTCGGTTGGCTTCGAATTTAAATTGTAGACGATTTAAAGAAAAACCCGATTGCTCGTCGAATCCCAATCGCTTGATGGAGATATTTACTGAGTCTTCCGATAGTGCTTTGATAGATAGTTTTGACAATAAGTTTCTCAAATCGATATGGTCCGGGTCGAATTGTCCGCGTCGTATGGGTGCGGATAATATGTCGTATTTGATTTTTCCACGGCGTATGATCGCATTGTTTATTTTGAAATTTATTTTCTTTTTCGGTGTATTCTTATTGCTTTTGAAAGCGTCGATAATAAATTGCAGGTTTGTTTCAGAGCTTGGAGTCTCTTTTGTTATGCGGGCATCCAGACCGAATAGCTGTATATTCGTGAAAACCAATTCTCGATCGACGAGTAAATCTGAAAGGGAGATACCGGCCGATATTTTATTGGCATATAATAAAGTGTCTCCATTTAAGTCGGGTATATATGCACCGAACAGCTCTAACTTATTGAATGGTGATATTTGTATTCGGTCGATAGTTATGTTTGTATCTAAAAGTGCGGATAGCTCTTTTATGCCGATGTACCTGACTTTATCCTGTATGTTGGGGATAGATAACAAGATATAGCCAAGTGTATATATCGCTATGATAGAGAATATAACGATATGCACAAATATCCGAAATGCAGAATAGATTTTCCTCATCTTTATAAGTATGCAAAAGTAGTGTTTCCTTTTGAAAGTAGCGATAGGATGCTTAGCTTTTCTTTTTTATTAATGTATGAAATAATTATAAAAGTCAAATGGTTTTACCGATGAAATATGTACTTTTGCAGACCTTGATTTGATGAAGGATTGAAAGGAGTAAATGTATATGAGCATAACTATTTTAGGTATAGAATCTTCGTGTGACGATACTTCTGCCGCAGTTATTCGCGATGAGGTCATGCTGTCGAATGTGATTGCTAGTCAAGCGGTTCACGAGGCTTATGGAGGGGTTGTTCCTGAATTGGCATCTCGGGCGCACCAACAGAATATTATTCCGGTTGTGTCGGAGGCTTTAAAACGTGCGGGGGTGACTCCGGAGGATTTGAGTGCGGTGGCGATATGGGAAATCGCCTCGTCCGCGCTGGAAACGGTCTTGACGGCAAGAATATAATCCAGAAATTCCGTGTCGAAATCCTGTTTCCCCGCAGGTATGCCGGAAATGATCTGTTGTGCAGTCTCGTCCAGACGAAGCTCGACGGGCGGCAGACCAGCCGCAGCGCGGTCGTCGACAAGGCGCTTTTTGAGCATGGGCAGGAACTGCCCGGCGATATCCGCATGGACGATTGCGACTTCTTCCGCGTTGCAGACGGACGGGCGGCTGGTTTTGGTGTTTTCGATGATATTCAGCGCCTTGTCCAAATCTGCGTCCTTGTCCACGTACACATGGCAGATGCCGGTGCCCGTCTCGATGCACGGGACGGTCGCCGATTCGACGCAGGCGCGGATGAGTCCCGCGCCGCCGCGCGGGATGAGCAGGTCAACCAGGCCGTTTGCCGTCATAAGCTCGTGCGCACTCTGCCGCGTGGTGTCCGACACCAGATTCACGAAGGCTTCCGGCAGGCCGACGGCGCGCAGGCCCTCGTGCATAGCCGCAACAATGGCTGCGGCAGAACAGTATGCCTCTTTCCCGCCGCGCAGGACGCAGACATTGCCGCTTTTGAGGGCGAGCACCGCCGCGTCAGAGGTAACGTTCGGGCGGCTTTCATAGATAATGGCGACGACACCCATCGGAACCGCAGTTTTGCGGATCACAAGTCCATTGGGCCGCTTCACCTCAGCCAGAATTTCCCCAACCGGGTCAGGGAGCTTCGCGACCTGCCGCATGCCGTCCGCCATGGCGGCGATCCGGTCCTTTGTCAGGCGCAGGCGGTCGAGCATGACGCTTGAAATGACGTCCTGCGCCGCGTGCAGATCTTCCGCGTTTGCGGCGAGAATGACATCTGCATTTGCCTCAATTGCATCTGCCATTTGCAGGATGGCCCGGTTCTTTTCTTCACTCCCCAGCCACGCAAGCTGCGGGCAGGCGGCCTTGGCCTGCTGTAAAAGCGCCTGTGTCGTCATATGTCTGCCTTCTTTCCTAAAAATCTTGTGCCGATGGATTTCCCGTCGAGCAGCGCATAGAGCTTCTCGACCTCTGCTCCGTTGGCAATGATCATATCTGTTCCGGCTTTTGTGACGATCTGCGCAGCGGTAAGCTTGGTTTTCATGCCGCCGGTTCCAAGCTCGGAACCCTTGCCGTCGGCAAGGCGCAGAATTTCTTCTGTGATTTCGGGAACCAATTCGATGCGCGCAGCGTCTGGATTTTTATGCGGGTCGGCAGTGTACAGACCGTCAATATCCGACAGCAGCACAAGCAGATCGGCGTGAACGCTGGTCGCGACGATGGCCGAGAGCGTATCATTGTCGCCGATGCCGAACTCTGCGACGGAAACCGTGTCGTTCTCGTTGACGATCGGAATCGCATCCAGCTCCAGCAGGCGCTGGATCGTGTTCTGGAAATTCTCGTGCCGGACAGGGTCGGCGATATCGTCCGCCGTCAGCAGGATCTGTGCGACGGTGTGGCGGTATTCGGAGAACAGCTTGTCGTAGGTATACATCAGCTCACACTGACCGACTGCGGCGGCAGCCTGCTTGGTCGGTACATCTGCCGGCCGCTTTCCGAGGCGGAGCTTGCCCACGCCCATGCCGATCGCGCCGGAGGAGACGAGGATCACCTCATTTTCGGCATTCTTGAGGTCGCTGAGCACCTTGCAGAGCGCTTCCATCTGGCGGATGTTCAGCCTGCCGGTTGGATGCGTGATGGTGGAGGTGCCGATTTTAATGACAATGCGCATACAGGCGTCCCTTCTTCCGTATCTTGCTGTGTGGAAGTATAGCATATTGCGGGTCGCATGACAAGTGCTGATTTCGAATGCAGTTCATGAAATTTCTTCATGTAAAATATTATCATGATATACCTTGACAGATGAGGTATATCGTGTTATACTAGCCGCACCGAAACGGAGGTGGGGATGTGTCCATTCGGGCAGACGTGATCCGCGGTCATACGGACGCGGTGATCCTGGCGCAGCTTCTGCGCCGCGACAGCTACGGCTATGAGATCAACAAAACCATTGAAAATTGTTCCGGCGGCGAATTCGTCCTGAAGGAGGCCACGCTCTATACCGCCTTCCGGCGGCTGGAGGACAGCGGGTACATTACCTCCTACTGGGGCGATGAAGCGGTCGGAGCCAGACGGAAGTATTACAGAATTACAGAAAAGGGCCGGGAGGCTTACCGGCAGGCGCGGGCAGAATGGGACGCAAGCGTGCGCATTCTGAACGCATTATTGGAGGGAGAAGCATGAGAGAGAAGATCAGTGTCTATGTAGATGAACTTTTTTCCGATGCTGCGCTGACCATCCGCAACGCGGAGGTGCAGCAGGAGATTTTGCAGCATACGCTCGACCGGTACGACGATCTGATCGCCGCCGGTAAATCGGAGCAGGAAGCGTATGACGAGGCCGTCGGCGGCATCGGCGACGTGTCAGAGCTGTACGAGCACAAGCCGGAAGCGGAAGCGCCGAAAACGCGGGACTTTCCCGCTCCGCCCACACCCGGCGTTGTGTTCACTGCGCCGCAAACGCCGCAGTCCGGCAAGAAGAAAAAGCTCCCCGGCTGGGCCATCGCGCTCATCTGCGTGGGTGCAGTCGTAGCGATACTGGCGCTGAACTTCGCGGGCCGGGCGGTCGGCGCCGTGCTGCGTGTGGGGGAACGCTATATCTATGAGAGCGCAGGCAGCTATGAAACGCTGGACCGCACCGGCTTCGGCAGCAAGGAGCAGCCTGCAGCGGCTTCCGAGCTGCTGACAGATATCACAGAAATCGAGATCCATTGGCTGACCGGCGATGTGTATCTGGTCGAATCGAACGCGGACGGCGTGGCTTTTCAGGAGGATTATACCGGAGACAATGAGGATTACCGGATGCGCTACAGAGTCAGCAACGGAAAGCTCATCATCCAGCCGTGCAAATCGAGGCTTTTCAGCAACATGGATCTGCCGAGAAAGGCGCTGACCGTCTTCCTGCCGGATACGCTGACGCTGGATAACATTACGGTCGAGACTGTCTCGGCGAATGTCGAGCTGATGGGAGGCAGCGTGGATTCGCTCACCGTCAGCACCACAAGCGGCAATATTACCGGCCCGGGGCTTCTGGCTGAGGACTATGACTTCGGTACTGTCAGCGGAGATATCTCCCTGACTGCGCTTCCGGCGGACGGCAGCGATATTGACTGTGAGACCGTTTCCGGGGAAGCGCGCATCAGCTGCACCGCAGCCCCGGATGAGGTCAGCTTCAACAGCGTCAGCGGCGATCTGCGCCTTACGCTTCCGGAGGGCAGCTGCCGGTACACGCTGGATCTCAGCACCGTCAGCGGCGACCGTGACACCGACGGCTTCCTCTCCAGCGGCGATAAGCTCTGCGCCATCACCGCAGAAACCGTCTCCGGCGATGTCGAGCTGCGGACAGGGCCGTAAAAAAACAGCTTGCAGCAGAAATGGCCAGCAGCGTAGCTGCTGGCCAAAATTATTTTTATGCCTGTTTCCACTTGCGGCAGCGGCGTGCTTTTTTGCGGCGCCGGACAATGCCGGAGATCACGAAGAACAGGATCACTGCGGCAATGGCCGCAATCGTCAGAATCAGATACAGTGTCGTGTTTGATGTTGAGGTCTTGACGGAAAGCCACAGGTCATTCATCACCTGCGTGGCCTCCACGCCGAGCTCGGCAAAGGATTCGCTGCGCGCAAGCGTCTCGTCGTCCGGGTAGGAGACGGGGCTGGACGTCACTTCCTCGTCCAGATAGTCCTTTGCGGCAGTCTCCGGGGTGGAATAGCCGATGTAATCCAGATTGGCGGCGGAGATATCCGGGCGGCAGAGGAAGTTGATAAATGCCTCCGCGCCCTCCTTGTTCTGGCAGCCCTTCGGGATGCACATGGCGTCAATGAAGATATTGAAGCCCTCTTTCGGGTGGCTGAAGCCCAGATCGGGATTTTCCTCGACCATGGTCAGGTAGTCGCCCGCGTAATAGGGAGCTGCCCAGGCTTCGCCGCGCTCCATGCGGTCAAAGATCTGGTCCATGACGTAGCCCTGCAGAACAGGGGACTGCGTGGCCAGCAGGTCGGCGCAGTTTTTAAGCTCCTGCTCGTCCTCCGTGTTGAAGCTGTAGCCCAGCATCGATTCCGCAATGGCGAATGCGTCGCGCGGGTTATCGAACATCAGAAGCTTGCCCTGATACTTGGAGTTCCACAGGCAGGACCAGCTTTCCGCATCCTCGTCCGAAACGTAGTTTTTGTTGTAGATCAGGCCGACTGTGCCCCATGTATAGGGAACGGAGTAGGTGTTTTCCGGGTCATACGCCTGATCACGGAAGGCTTCGTCAATATATTCGTAATTCGGAATACTGGCAAAGTCCAGCGGCTCGAGCATATCCTCGGAGATCAGCTTAGCGATCATGTAATCAGACGGGATGATCACGTCGAACGTTGTGCCGCCGGTCTTGAGCTTGGTGTACATGGACTCGTTGGAGTCGAACGTCAGGTAATTGACCTTGATGCCCGTCTCTTCCTCGAACGCCTTGATCACGTCCAGACCGTCATCCGTGCCGTCGGAGATGTACTGGCCCCAGTTGTAGACGGTGATCTCATTGGCGGCGGCGTGCACGGGCAGAGGAGCGGCGCAGAGCAGCAGAACGAGCGCCAGCAGAACAGAAAAAAATCGTTTTTTCATGCACGGACCCTCCTCGGCTGCTGCCGGTTCTTCTCGGATTTGGCCTGCAGCAGGTTCATGACGACCATCAGGACAAGAATCACGATGAACATCAGCGTAAACAGCGCGTAGATCTTCGGCTGAATGGGCTTTTTCGTATAGTTGTAGATCTCGACCGGGAGTGTAATGAAGCTGGAGCCGGTAACGAAATACGAAATGACGAAATCGTCCAGACTCATGGTGAATGCCATGAGAGCGCCGGAAATGATGCCGGGCATGATCTCGTGAATGACGACCTTGGTGAACGACTGGAACGGCGTGCAGCCGAGATCCAGCGCGGCCTCGACCAGATCCTTGTCCATCTGCTGGAGCTTCGGCATGACGTTCAGAATGACATAGGGGAGATCGAACGTGATATGCGCGATGAGAAGCGTCCAGAAGCCAAGCACGGAGTTGGTCTTCAAAACCGTCCCCGCGAACGCGAACAGCAGCGCCAGCGCAACGCCGGTGACGATATCCGGATTCGTCATGGGGATGTTCGTTATGGTCATGACGGCAGAGCGGAGCCTGCCCTTCATGCTGTGGATGCCGACGGCAGCCATTGTGCCGACGACGGTAGAGATGAGCGTCGCCAGCAGCGCAATGATGACAGAGTTGCGCAGGAGCGTCAGGAGCGTGCCGTCCCGGAACAGATTGGCGTACTGCCGGAGCGTGAAGCCCTTGAAGCTTGCGATGTCCGTGCCGGTGTTGAACGAGGCCACGGCCAGAACGATCATGGGAATGTAGAGGAAGATGAACACCAGGACGGTGACGGTGCGGTTGAAGTGCTTCATACCTTGATGACCTCCTCTCCATCGCCCTCGCCGAAGCGGTTCATCACGGCGACACAGATAAAGATCAGGATCATCAACACCAGACTCATGGCCGCGCCGAGGTTCGGGTTGTAGGCGGTCTTGAACTGGGACTCGATCACATCGCCGATGAGCGTCGTGCCGGTGGAGCCGAGCTTCTGGGAGATGTAGAAGGTAGAGACGGCCGGGACGAAGACCATCGTAAGGCCGGACAGAATACCGGGGCCGGAAAGCGGCAGGATGACACGGGAAAACACCTGCGACGGACGGCAGCCGAGGTCAAGCGCAGCCTCAACAAGCCGGTTGTCGATCTTCATAATGACCGTGTAGAGCGGCAGGATCATGTAGGGCAGGTAGTTATACACCATGCCGAGAATGACGGCGCCGTTTGTCCGGATGAGCGGCAGCGGAGAAATGCCGATGTGCTGCAGGAGCGTGTTGATGATGCCCGTATCCTCCAGCATACCGACCCAGGCCAGCGTACGGAGCAGGAAGCTCATGCACATCGGGAGCATAATGAGCATTTCGAGGAACCGCTGCGTGAGCGGCTTGCACTGCGCGATAAAATACGCGACAGGGTAGCCGATGATCAGGCAGATCAGCGAAGCAAACAGGCTCAGCCAGATCGAGCGCAGGAAGATCGGCAGATACGTGCCCATGCCGGACAGGTTGGAAAGCGTAAACTGGCCGGTGATAGAATCGGTCAGCGCGTAATAGACGACGATGCCCAACGGGATGATCGTAAACAGGACCATCCAGATGATATACGGGCAGGCGAGAAGCTTGTTGTTATTCTTCATCGGCTTCTTCCTCCGAGGCGTCGGCAATCTCGTCATATTCCGCGCTGTAGGAGGAGTAGTCGCCGTAGAGGCCGGAATACTCGCTCTTGTGCATGATATGGATATCCTCAGGATTGAGGCGAATGCCGATGTACGCGTCAACAGGGCAGTAATCCGTGGTCTGAATGAGCCACTTGAAGCCCTTGAAATCGACAATGGTGTCGTAGTGGACGCCCTTGAAGGTGACGGAGGTGACGGTGCCGCACAGATGGCCCTGCTCCGGCGGAACGATATCCACGTCCTCCGGACGGATGACAACGTCGACCGGCTCGTTGGGGGCAAAGCCCTTGTCCACGCACTGGAACTTGCGGCCGAAGAACTTGACCACATAGTCCTCCAGCATCACGCCGTCGAGAATATTGGATTCGCCGATGAAATCCGCGACGAATGCGTTCTTCGGTTCATTGTAGATATCCTCCGGCCGGCCGATCTGCTGGATCTTGCCCTTGTTCATGACAACGATGGTGTCGGACATGGTCAGCGCCTCTTCCTGATCGTGCGTGACATATATAAATGTAATTCCCATTCGCTGCTGGATATTCTTCAGTTCGTTCTGCATATCCTTGCGCAGGCGCAGATCGAGTGCGCCCAGAGGCTCGTCGAGCAGCAGCACCTGCGGGCGGTTGACCAGTGCGCGGGCAATGGCCACACGCTGCTGCTGGCCGCCGGACAGGCTCGTCACCTTGCGGTTTTCGAAGCCCTTGAGGCTGACGATTTCCAGCATCTCGGTCACGCGTTCGTCGATCTCATCCTCCTTGACCTTTGCAATGCGCAGGCCGAAGGCGATGTTGTCGTACACGTCCAGATGCGGGAACAGCGCGTAGCGCTGGAAGACCGTGTTGATCTTGCGCTGATAGGCGGGCAGATCGTTGATCCGTTTGCCGTTGAACAGCACGTCGCCGGACGTCGGGGTCAAAAAACCGCCGATGATCCGGAGCATGGTCGTCTTTCCGCAGCCGCTGGGACCCAGCAATGTGAGGAATTCCTTGTTGTTGATGTACAGGTTGATGTTGTCGAGAATCGTCTCTCCGTCCTCGAATGTCATAGTGAGATTCGTGAGGCGAATGAGCTCTTTGGACATGTATCCTCCCCCATTTCAAAAAAATTTGTATGCGTCGAACTTTGCCGGAGCCGCCCGAAACATACTGGATTGAATATATCCGGCGGGGGTGGATTTGTCAATATCTAAACAGAAAATTGTGCAAAAAAGTTGGAAGAACATTTTGAAAGTTCTTCCAACTTTGGAGAAAACGAAGAAAAAGATTGATTATGTAAAGTATTCCTGCACAAAATCGACAGACTCGACCTGAAACGTCCTGCCGTTGAGATAGGAAAGGCACCCGGCGTCTGTTGTAAATTGGAACGTCAGCTTGTAGGAATAGAGCGCCTGAAATTTCCGGTCGTAGCGCTTGTCGAGCTTTCCGTATTTGCCGTCGCCCAGCAGCGGCCAGCCTGCGGCGGCCATCTGCGCGCGGATCTGATGGGTGCGCCCGGTCACAAGCTCGCACTCCACAAGGCTCAGCCCGTTCCGGCTCTGAAGCGTTTTGTAGAATGTGATGCAGGTTTTTGAGCCCTTCTGCGGCGTTTTCGTGATGTAGACGCGGTTTTCCTTCGCGTCCTTGAACAGCTGCCCCTCGAGCCTGCCGGAGGCCGGGCGGGGCGTTCCGTGCACAATGCAAAGATAGCGCTTGTCGATTTCGCGATCCTTGATCTTCTGGTTCAGAATGCGCAGTGCCTCCGCGTTCTTTGCGGCAATGACAATGCCGCCGGTATTGCGGTCAATGCGGTTGCACAGGGCCGGGGCAAAGGCGTGCTCCTCTCTGGGCCGCCACTCGCGGTTGGCGTAGAGATATGCCTGAATGTGATCGATCAGCGTTTTGCTGTATTCCGCGCCGTCATGCGGATGCACGGCCTGTCCGGGCTTTTTATCGACCAGCAGGAGATTTTCGTCCTCATAGACGATATGCAGTTTCGGCGCGGCGACGGTCAGATAAGCATTTTCTTCTTTTGGGGTATCAAAAAACTCGTCGTTGATGTATAATTGCAGCGTGTCCCCGGCGGTCAGCCGCGTGTCGCGCTCGGCGCGTTTGCCATTCAGCTTGATGCGCTTGAGCCGGATGTATTTCTGTGCCAGCGAAGCGGGGAGCAGGGGAACGGCCTTTGCCAGCCACCGGTCGAGCCGCTGCCCGGCGTCGTTCTGTGTGATGGTGAATTCCTTCATAGCGGTCTCCATACAAAACAAATAGTCTGTTTTTATTTTATCACGCGGCGTCCTTTCTGTAAAGAATCCGGTGTTCGCGAAAAAGAACGAAAAATTTATGAAAAAGTATTTGACTTCCCTGCGATTATTCGATATAATATCCATCGCACGATTATGGATTGGAGGGCGCTATGCTGCTGGATCTGAAGCCAATTCTTGTAACGCCCGGCGCAAGTCTTCCGTTTGAGACGCGCGAGGATCTGTCCGATCTTGTTTTCGGCAGCTGCAGGCCCGCGTCAGAGCCGATTCTGGCCAGCGGCAAGGTTCGCAATACGGCAGGCGTTTTAGAACTGACCGGCGAACTCAGCACGACGCTGCACGGCGTATGCGACCGCTGCGCCGGTGAGTTTACGCGTGCGGTGCAGATCCCGGTCCACGCGGTTCTGGTTTCAGAAGAGGAGCTGGAGCAGACGGAGGATGAATGGGTGTTCGGCATCCACGACGGCTGCGCCGATCTGACCGACATCATCACGACCGCCTTTGTTCTCAATATGGACAGCCAGCTTCTGTGCAGGCCCGACTGCAAGGGCGTTTGCTTCCGCTGCGGCAAAAACCTCAACGAAGGGCCGTGCGGCTGCAAAAAGGAACCCGATTCCCGTTTTGCTGTTTTACAGCAGTTACTGGATAAATAAGTAGATAATGTGCCTTCGGGCATTTAGACCAAGGAGGTGTACCACATGGCAGTACCCAAGAGAAAACAATCCAAAGCC
>ERZ773168.3654-NODE-3654-length-10688-cov-3.081162_pt1 | contig 10688 bp, 9 predicted proteins | sample MGYA00511261_ERZ773168 | MGnify/ENA primary metagenome ERZ773168 (study PRJEB29015, sample SAMEA2737855) | human gut metagenome | biome: human gut; feature: human-associated habitat; material: faeces | place: China | collected 2012 ... | reverse complement strand
GGGCAGGTATTTCCTGCCATTTCTTCCGGCGCTGCTGCTGATATGTAAAAATGACCGGTTGATTTTGACAAAGGATATAAACCGTAGTATATTGTATTTTATGCTGGTTTTAAATAGCTATGTACTGTTTCGGATCTTTGCGGCAGTGGTGCTGCGGGTCTGATAAAAGGATATGTTTGTGGTGTCAGATTCTGGCAGCACATGAAAAAGAAAAGGAGAAAATATCATGGGAAAAATTAAAGTAACTCCATGTGAGATTGAAGGGCTGTATGTGATCGAGCCAACGGTATTTAAGGATGAAAGAGGCTATTTTGTAGAAACCTATAACCAGAATGATTTCAAAGAAGCAGGGCTGAATATGGTATTTGTCCAGGACAACCAGTCCGGCAGCACCTACGGCGTGCTGCGGGGGCTGCACCGCCAGCTACGCTATCCCCAGACCAAGCTGGTGCGGGTGGTCAGCGGCATGGTATTTGATGTGGCGGTGGACCTGCGACCGGGCAGCGATACTTATTTGCGATGGCACGGCGAGGTGCTCTCTGCGGAGAACAAAAAGCAGTTTTTGATCCCTGCCGGGTTTGCCCACGGCTTTTTGGTGCTGTCCCAGCGGGCGGAATTCTGTTACAAGGTAACGGACTTTTTTCACCCGGACGATGAGGGCGGCATTCCCTGGGACGATCCCAAGATCGGTGTGAAGTGGCCCATTCCCTCGGGTATGACCTTGCAGCTAAGCGAAAAAGACAAGCATTGGGAGTATTTGAAATAATGGAATTTACCCACGCATTTTATGACGCTCTGCCCCCGGAGGCTGCGGCTATTCGCCAGGCGGTTTTTGTGGAGGAGCAGGGCTTTCAGGAGGAATTTGACGCCATTGACCGCCACGCCCTGCACCTGCTGCTGTTTGCAGACGGTCGGCCGGTGGGCACTTTGCGTGCCTTTATGGAGGACGGCGGCACCCGCTGGCATATTGGCCGAGTGGCGGTGATCCAGTCTGCCCGCCAGCTGCACTTAGGGCGGCGAATGATGGACTTGGCAGAGGCGGAACTGCGCCGCCGTGGCGCTGCGGGCATTGAGGTGTCTGCCCAGTGCCGGGTACAGCCTTTTTACGAAAAGTGCGGTTTTACCCTGGTGGGGGAGGTCTATCTGGACGAGTCTTGCCCCCACATTCGTATGGTTAAGGAACTGTAATAAAAAATAATGCCGTCGGGCAGTTACCGGCGGCTTTTTGAGGTGAACGGTATGAAAAAGACACTTGCACCCACCCCGCCTATGGGGTGGAACAGCTGGGACTGCTACGGCGCCGGCGTAACGGAGGAAGCCTTGCGGGAGAACGCCCGCTTTATGGCGGCGCACCTGCTGCCCTATGGGTGGAACACCCTGGTGTGCGACATTCAGTGGTACGAGCCGCAGGCAAAGGGCAATGAATATAACAATTTTGCCCCGGTTTGTATGGACGACTATGGGCGTTTGCTGCCGGCGGAGAACCGCTTTCCCAGCGCTGCCGGCGGCAAGGGTTTTGGCCCCATTGCGGACTATTGCCATTCTCTGGGTCTGCGCTTTGGTATTCATATTATGCGGGGCATTCCCCGCCAGGCGGTGCACCGGGATACGCCTATTTTGGGCACGGATTTTACTGCCCGGGACGCAGCCCATCACTTCTCCGTCTGCGCCTGGAACACGGATATGTACGGTATGCGGGACAATGCCGCCGCCCAAGCGTACTATGACTCCATTTGTCGGTTGTACGCCGACTGGGGCGTGGATTTTATTAAGTGCGACGATATTTGCGTCACGGAATTTCGCAAATGGGACGATCCGTATAACGCCCGGCATGAGATTGAAATGCTCCACCGCAGCTTGCAAAATTGTGGGCGGGAGATGGTGCTGTCCCTGTCTCCCGGCCCGGCAGATATTGCCAATTTGCCCCACCTGCGCCGCCACGCCCAAATGTGGCGTATGACCGGCGATTTTTGGGACCGGTGGGACAAGCTGCACGATATGTTTGACCGGTGCAAGACCTGGGAGGGCGTGCCCGGCCCCGGCTGCTGGCCGGATTGCGATATGCTGCCGGTGGGCCGCCTGTGCAAGGACGCTCCCTACCATGGTGCGCAGAATCGTATGAGCAATTTTACCCCGGATGAGGTGCGCACCATGTTCACTTTGTGGGGCATTTTCCGCAGTCCGCTGTTTTTGGGCGGCGATCTGTCGGAGATGCCCGCCGATGTGCTGGTTATGCTGACGAATCAAGATTATCTGCAAATGCACGCTACCTCTTACGGCGCCCGGGAATTGCTGCGGCGAGAGACCAACGGCCGCGGCACCATTCAGTGGGTGGCCTGCGGCCGGGGCTGCAAGTACGCCGCCCTGTTTAATACCAAGGACCGCCCGGCCCGCCAAACCCTGGACTTGACCGCCCTGCACCTGCCGGATACCGCCTGTACCGTAACGGAGATTTGGTCAGGCGAACCGTTGGGTATCTTCAAAAACCGCTTCTCCGCCACCGTCCCCGCCCACGGCGCCCTCCTGCTACGAATAACATCATCCAAATAAATGAAAAAGCAAGGCATATTGCCTTGCTTTTTTGCTATGCAGACTACGAAATGGGCAATAAAAATATTACGCAGTGTATGCTGATAGTGTATAGATTTTTGCTTTTAAGATATTTACAATATAAGTGCAGATATTTTTTGAAAGGGCATACATAGCGATTGGCTATAGTGTGTAAGAAGAATTATGAAAAAAGTCATTAGCATTTTATTGTCAGTAACGATAGTTTTTATGCTGTTCGCAGGTTGCACATCAAGTAATTCTGAAGGAGAGATCCCGAATGACGAATCGGATAATAAACAGGTAACGGAAGAATTACCGACAGAACCTGCGCATAAAACAGAAGTACCGGATGGGTATGTGGGAATCTATTCAGTTGACGATTTTGAATACATAAGAACCACACCCAAAGGAAATTATATTCTGATGTCGGATATAGACTTTTCCAATACAAAAGATTGGGATGGAATTAAAGTCGAAGGCAATGTAGATGGCAATAATTATTCGATAAAAAACTACAATCAAAATGAAGCACTATTTTATAAATGTAGCGGCAGTATCAAAGATTTAACGATGAGTAATTCTAGCGGCAAAAACGGCTCGCCGTTTTGTAACGAAATATATAATAGCGGAACATTCACGAATATTAAAATTAATGCCGATATTATTGTAGAATTGACGACTATGAAATATGAAGATGTAATATGCCATTCGTCTGATTATGAACCGTCTGTATGCATTGGTGGAATTGTTGATGTTGCTGAATCTTATTCTAGTGAAGAATCTTATCCGGGAATTGATAATTGTTCTTTCAAAGGAAATATAACGGTGAATTATAAACAAATCAAAGAAAGAGCGCAAAAAGAACAAGAAGTTTCCGTAGGAGGAATTGTTGGCTATTCAGACCACTGCAATATAAATAATTGTATAGCGACGGGTAATATCACATATAAAGAGCAGGGAGACAAAGCGGTATTGGAAGAGGAAGGATACGACGCAATATTGCATCTGGTATATCTCGGTGGTATAGTTGCAGACACGAAAGTGTCAAATGTTCGCAATACAGCAAATAACATGGATATCAAAGCTTCGACTAAGTGTACCGTTTATGCTGGAGGCATTATTGGCAATGGCCATTCGAGAGGAGACAGTTCTCAAATTGTGCAATGCTGCAATTCCGGTGATATAGAACTTAAGAGTAGAGACTCCGATGTATGTCAAGCCGGCGGAATATGTGCCAGAGCAGATAGCTATTTGCCAGTTATAACCGATTGTTATAACAGTGGAAGTATTGTGGCGCAGGAGGTTGCCGGCATTTCGGTGAATTCAGCGGTAATCAGCAAATGCTATAACAAGGGTAAATTAAGTGGTTCAAAAGCAACAGGCTCGTTGCTTGTTAACAAATCCGAATCAGTTGAATACAGTTACTATCTTGACGCAGGCTTTCCTGCGATATATGATGGTGGAAAGTACCCAACCGTAAAAGCGCTTAGTTCAGAGGCAATGCAAAATCAAGAATCCTATGAGGGATTTGATTTTGAAGATGTCTGGACAATGGGGACAGATAATTATCCGACCCTGAGTCACACGTTAACACAATAAATGATCTAAAGTTTATGTTTGTGCGAGATTACAAAAAATAGATAATAAAAAGGGAACCTCCTACGGCAGAAAATGCCATAGGAGGTTTTGTTATTTCAAAAAATGAAAAATGTGTTTGCGTACTTATATAAGTCACCGGTTCAACAAGCGATGACTATGTTCGCCGTTAATATTTCTTCAGCTGGTCCTCGTCGAAGTCTGCCAGGAATTCGTCGTAGGTGCCCTTGCGGTCCAGCAGGGTATTGCCGCTGACCTCGATGATCCGGTCGGCAACGGTCTGCACGAATTGGTGGTCGTGGGAGGTAAAGAGAATGGTCTCCGGGTAGCGGATCAGGCCGTCATTCAATGCGGTGATGGACTCCAAATCCAGGTGGTTGGTGGGTTCGTCCAGCACCAGCACATTGGCGCCGGAGAGCATCATCTTGCACAGCATACACCGTACTCGCTCGCCGCCGGAAAGCACATTGGCTTTCTTTAACGCCTCATCGCCGCTAAAGAGCATACGCCCCAGCCAGGAGCGAATGTCCGTTTCCAGCGTTTGGGTGGTGTACTGGCGCAGCCAGTCGATCAGGGTCAGGTCCACGCCGTCAAAGTAGGCGCTGTTGTCGCTGGGGAAGTAGCTTTGGGTGGTGGTCACGCCCCACTTGTATTCGCCCTCGTCCGGCTCCATCTCGCCCATAATGATCTTAAACAGGGTGGTTTTGGCCATGGCATCTGCGCCCACAAAGGCCACCTTCTCTCTGGGATGGATCACAAAGCTGATGTCGTCCAGCACCTTGCGGTCGCCGATGGTCTTGGTCAGGTGGTCCACCCGCAGCAGGTCGTTGCCGCACTCCCGATCCGGCTTAAAGTCCACAAAGGGGAACCGGCGGGAGGACACGGGCATGTCGATCATCTCCAAAGCGTCCAGCTGCTTTTTACGGCTGGTGGCCTGCTTGCTCTTGGCCGCGTTGGCAGAGAAGCGGGCAATAAAGGCCTGGAGTTCCTTGATCTTCTGCTCGTTCTTCTTGTTTTGATCCCGAGCCTGGCGCTGGCGCATTTGGGTGTACTCGTACCAAAAGTCGTAGTTGCCTACATACATTTGAATTTTGCCAAAGTCCACATCGCAGATATGGGTGCAGACCTTATTTAAAAAGTGACGGTCATGGGACACCACGATTACCGTGTTTTCAAAATCCAGCAGGAAGTTTTCCAGCCAGCGAATGGCGGACAGGTCCAGGTGGTTGGTAGGCTCATCCAGCAGCAAAATGTCCGGATTGCCAAAGAGGGCCTGCGCCAGCAGCACCTTGACCTTTAAGTTGGCAGGCAGTTCCGCCATGGTCATATAGTGGTACTCGTCGGTGACACCCAGCTTGTTGAGCATAAACTCCGCATCGCTTTCTGCGTTCCAGCCGTCCATATCGGCAAACTCCGCTTCCAGCTCCCCGGCGCGCACGCCATCCGCCTCGCTAAAGTCCGGCTTGGCGTACAGAGCGTCCTTTTCTTCCATAATTTCAATAAGACGGGGGTTGCCCATCAGCACGGTGCGCACCACCTGGTACTGGTCGTAGGCAAAGTGGTCCTGCTTGAGCACGCTGAGCCGCTCACCGGGGGTGATGACCACCTCTCCCTTTTGGGGCTCCAGCTCGCCATCCAGCACCTTTAAGAAAGTGGACTTGCCTGCGCCGTTGGCACCGATGATGCCGTAGCAGTTGCCCTTGGAGAAGGTCACATTGACCCGCTCAAATAGGGCGCGACCGCCAAACTGCACGGTTACATTATTGGCTTGAATCATAGAGAAATCCTCCGTTACTGGCTTTGTTATCTATTGTATCTGAAAATCCGCAACTATTCTACACCACACCCGGTTAAAATACAAGGAGAATTTGGCTCGGCGGCGTTTTATTGGCGCTTTTGCACAAAAAGGGGCGCCAGACGGCCAAAGATCGGGCGATAAAACCCTTGATAGGCGGCAAAATCCAGTGCCAGCCCGCCTGGCGTGAGCACATCCAGTGCCACGCCGCACAGCCGTACCGGCAAGTTGCAGGGGAGAAAGCCGTTTTTGGCATAGAAATCCAGCCGCCGTTGCCGCTGCCGGGCGTTGGGTGCCGTATGATCCGGCGGCTCCACCTCCAGCACCACCTGCCGATTGGGATAACGCTGCTGCAAGGCGGGCAGCGCCCGGGAGCCAAGTCCCATAGAGCGGCAGTCCGGCTCCACGGCAAAGTAGTTGAGCAGGGCATAGCCGGGGGCAAAGGTGACGATCATCAGACCAGCAAAGGCACCACCGGTGCGCAGCACCAAAATCTCCGCTTGCCCCTTTTTTTGCAGGGCGAAGAAGCGGGAGAGGGGCATACGCTCCGCTGCCGGGAACGCGCTGCGATACAGTGCCCGTAGCGCCGGGTATTCTTTTTTGCAGATCGGGGAGAGTTCCATTTCAGTCGCCTCCTGTTTTGTACTATTCTAACGAAAATCGGGTGCGCCGTCAAGGCATATTTCGTAGGCGTTGCTGTTGATTTTGTGCCCTTTTGGGCGTATAATAAGAGCACGAATGCAAACCGGCAGTTTTGCCGTTACCGAGAGGGGAATTCTGTATGGATATGAAGATTTCACCGTCTATGCTGGCCTGCGATTTTGCCAACATGGGCGCAGAGGCCAACAAATGCGCCGCCGGGGGTGCTCATCTGCTGCACCTGGATGTAATGGACGGGCATTTTGTGCCCAATATCTCTTTTGGCGCGCCGGTGATCGCCGGGCTGTCCAAGGTGTGCGACCTGCCCTTTGATGTGCACTTGATGATCAGCCAGCCGCTGCGGTATATTGATGATTACGCCGATGCCGGTGCGGACCTTATCACTTTCCACCTGGAGAGCGACGATGACCCGGGCGCAGTGATCGACAAGATCCTTGCCCGGGGCTGCAAGCCGGCCATTGCCATTAAGCCGGGCACTCCGGCAGAGGCGGTGCTGCCCTATGCGGATCGGCTGGCCATGGTGCTGGTGATGACTGTGGAGCCGGGCTTCGGCGGCCAAAGCTTTATGGCAGATATGATGCCAAAGCTCACTTTGCTGCGCAGTCGCTATCCCCACCTGGATCTGCAAGTGGACGGGGGCATTAACCTGGAGACGGTAAAGGCAGCGGCCAAGGCCGGGGCCAATGTGTTTGTGGCAGGGTCTGTGGTGTTTAAGAGTGCGGATCCGGCAGCCACCATTGCCGGTCTGTGCCGTGCGGCGCAGCAGGCTGCGGAATAAGGCAAGATGAAGAAAAAGCAAAAGCGATTTTACAGTAATGACAAGCGGGGTCAAAAATGGACGGAGCCGGAAGTGGGCCGCCCCATTGACTTTGCAGACAAATACATTGAGCCCCGCACCCAGGCGGGCCAGGCAGAGTTGGATCGGGAGCGGCGGAAAAAAGGCCCGGCGTTCCAAAAGACCACGCCCGGCCAGGTGGTGCGCCGGGTACTTTTGGTGCTGCTGGGGCTGGTGCTGCTGTATGTGGGCTATATTTTGATGGACGCCTGGATGGATCTGCACGCCATGCCTGCCGCCCAAACGGACACGGTAGACGGCAACACCATCAGTACTGTGGCGCTGGAGGCCAAGGCGGCCAAGGTGGACAGTCTGTCCCTGGACGGTGCGGTGATGTTGGACGCCATGATGGACGATTTGTCCTCCGGCGGTTATACCGCTGCCTGCTTTGATATTAAGCGGGCGGACGGCACCGTGGGCTACGCCTCTCCCCTGGGTACTGTGGCGGCAGCCGGGGCGGTATCTTCCCCTGCCGGGGATTTGCGCTCCTCTTGTCAAAAGCTGGGCAAGAATGACCTGCTGGTGCTGGGGCACATTGTGTGCTATCCGGACAATGTGCAGACCGCTGCCAATCCGGCCTGGGCGGTGAAGAGCGGCAAAACCGCTTACACAGATCCGGCGGGCAACCGCTACCTGAACCCGGACAGCACGGAGGTTTACAACTACATTCGCTCGCTGGTGGAGGAGAGCGTCCGCGCCGGGGTAACGGTGTTTGTGCTGGAGGGCACGGAACTGCCGCAGGCGGCGGGCCCCTTTAACCACAACGGGTTTGCCGATTTGTCCAAGCGACTGACTGCCGACCTGGGGCAGGATGTAAAATTTCTGCAACCGGTGGCGGTAAATATCACCTCTACCGCTACGGCGGAGCTGAAAAAAGAAGTAGCCGACAAATGCGCTCAAAACCCGAATGAAAACCAAATTTATGCCATTACCTGCCCGGAAAAAAGCCGCCGGGCTGTGAAGCAGCTGCTGGACGACCGGGGCTGCACCTGTTACCTGATCACGGAGTGACCTTATGAAGCGAAAGTTCTTATACCTGTTGCTGACCCTGTGTCTGCTGGGTCAGTGCCTGCCTGCCTTTGCGGCACAGGCCCCGGTGCTGGAGCGCATTGCCTTTTCCGGCGCCACCATTGTGGGGCAGTTTAAGAGCGATGTGTACCAGTACCAGCTGGTGCTGGACAACGCGGCGGTGTCGCCAAAGCTGAAAAGCTACAAGGTGCAGGGGGAGGGCAACCTGTTCGTGACCTATGATACGGACAGCACCAACCATCAAACGGCGGTGGTGGTCACCCTCAGCTATGACACCGGCTCCGCCAAATATACCTTTACTTACAAGAACGCCGCAGCTTATGTTAAGAACAGCGAGAACCACCTGGACTCGATAACCTGCACCCTGGGTGAGCTGGTGCCGGAGATGAATGAAGACGATACCACTTACAAGCTGTATATTCCCGGCGACCTGACCTCGCTGATGATTACCCCGGTGACCAAGGATATTAACGCCTACTGCGCACCGGTGGAGATGACTCTGGCGCCGGAGCAGGAGATTGACCTGACCCTGCCGGTGACCGCCTCGGACGGCCAGGTGCGCACCTATACCATTAAGGTGCGCCGGGTGGACAAGACCGTGGAGCAGGTGCGTGCCGAGATGGCGCAGGAGGACTACACCTCCTTTGTGGAGGGCACCCGCTTTTACCAGCAGCCCTCCTTCCGGATGGCGGTGACCGCCGGCGTGGGCGGTCTGGCAGTGTTGATCGTTCTTTTGGCATTCCACGCCCGCAAGACTGCCCGGGTCACAGACGAGGACGAGCCGTCCTTTTATAGATCGGAGCAATAATCCGCTTATATCCGGGATGTAAAGAATAAAAATAAGTGCAGAAAGGAGCGCGCCTATGGAGTTAGAAGAGCTGAAAGCAGAAATTGAGGATCTTCATACCAAACGGCAGTTCTCTGCCATTAAAACCATTTTGAACCAGTTGAACCCGGCAGATATTGCCCAGCTTTTAGAGGAGTTCAGCAACGAAGAACGGCTGCTGTTCTTTCGTCTGCTGGGCAAGGAAGAGGCGGCAGACACCTTTGTAGAGCTGGAGCCGGACAACCAGGAGGCACTAATTCACGCTTTCTCCGATAACGAGTTGCGAGAGGTGCTGGACGAGCTGTATCTGGACGATACGGTGGATATGATTGAGGAAATGCCCGCTACCGTCGTGAAGCGCATTTTGCGCAACACGGATGTGGAAACCCGCGCTTCCATCAACACCCTGCTGCGCTACCCGGAGGACAGCGCCGGTTCCATCATGACTCCGGAGTTTGTGGACTTAAAGCGGGATATGACCGTGGAGGACGCTTTTAAGCGCATTCGCCGCACCGGTGTGGACAAAGAGACCATTTATACCTGCTATGTAACAGACGCCTCCCGCCATTTGCTGGGCGTGACCACCGTGAAGGAACTGCTGCTCCACGATCAGGACGACCGGATCGAGGCGTTTATGGAGACCAATGTGATCTATGTGAACACCCTTAGCGACCAGGAGGAGGCAGCTGCCCAGCTGAGCAAATACGACTTTCTGGCGTTGCCGGTCGTGGACCTGGAAGAGCGACTGGTGGGTATCATCACCGTAGATGACGCGATGGATGTTATCCAGGAGGAGAACACCGAGGATATTCAAAAGATGAACGCCATCGTGCCTACGGAGCGGACTTATCTGAAGACCGGCGTGCTGGCGACTTGGAAGTCCCGGATCCCTTGGTTGCTGCTTTTGATGGTCAGCGCCACCTTTACCGGCTCCATCATCACCAGCTTTGAGGACAAGCTGGCCAGTATGATTATTTTGACCTCCTTTATCCCTATGCTGATGGACACCGGCGGCAATTCCGGTGGTCAGGCCAGCGTTACCGTGATTCGCGCCCTGTCGCTGAATGAAATTGATCTGCGGGATATTTTCAAGGTGATATGGAAAGAACTGCGGGTGGGCCTGCTTTGCGGCACCAGCCTGGCGGTCATTAACTTTGTCAAGGTACTGTTGGTGGATCGACTGATGCTGGGTATGACCGGCGTGACCTTGAAAGTGGACCTGGTGATCAGCCTGACCCTGATTGTTGAGGTCACTTTGGCCAAGATGATCGGCTGTTCTCTGCCCATTATCGCCAAGCGGTTTAAGCTGGACCCGGCAGTGATGTCGTCCCCCTTTGTGACTACTATTGTGGACGCCATCTCCTTGCTGATCTACTTTGGCTTTGCCACCGCCGTGC
>ERZ773168.3635-NODE-3635-length-10719-cov-3.345555_pt1 | contig 10719 bp, 8 predicted proteins | sample MGYA00511261_ERZ773168 | MGnify/ENA primary metagenome ERZ773168 (study PRJEB29015, sample SAMEA2737855) | human gut metagenome | biome: human gut; feature: human-associated habitat; material: faeces | place: China | collected 2012 ... | reverse complement strand
CAGACCGCTGCGGAACGCTTCGGCCATGTAGCTTCCGCCCAGAAATGCCAGACCGGCAATGCCGCAGATCTCGGCATTGGTGCGGATGCCCACCTTGGGCAGGCCATAATAAATGAAGAACAGCTGCACCAGCAGCGGTGTGTTGCGGGACAGCTGGATGTAAACACCCACGATCTGCCGCAGAACGGGCACCTTATCATACTGGATCACTGCGCAGGCAAGGCCAATGATGATGGCAAAAATGATGCCTGCAACGCCCAGCCGCACGGTAAGTACAGCGGCCTTCTGGTAGAGCGGCAAATATTGCTGGATCGCATTCCAGTCCATTGCCGGATTCCTCCCTTGTATCCTGATTTGCGGGTCAAAACAAAACGCCCGGAAGCTCCCTCTTCAAGTAAGCTCCCAGGCGGTCAGCGACAGATTCTTCTGCGTGTTCCCACACAGAATATGCGGATATGCTCACACGGCATACCATACTGCAGGGCGGCCGGTCCGGGAAGCGTTTGCGGTACAACAACACATTGCGCAACAACACATCATAGCCGTTTCCTCCCTGAATGATCTCAATTTTCGGATTTGCTCGACCCGATGCACGTAGTTTACACCCCATTACCCATTATGTCAATATGATTATGGGACTTCTTTCGATTCTTTGCTCATTCAGCCTAAAATCATATCATTCTATGTGTAAATTTTATTCATTTTTCAACTTGACCGTATGCGTCGTGCGGACAGCAAAAAGCCCTCCCGTCGGGGGAGGGCCGGGCCGGATTCAGTTTTTCCTGACCGCGATCAGCACGCGGATCTTGCTGCCTGCTGCGCGGCCGTCGTTATCAAACCAGCCAATGAGGGTGTAGTCCTCGCCGTTCACCTGCGAAAGGGTGGTGGGATAGTAGGTACCCTTATACCACAGATACACCTGCATATCGTCGGCAGTCTCGTACTTCTTGCCGCTGCTCATCACCGAGGCCGCGCCCACCTTGTCGATCACGGCAGGCATCAGCTGCCGCATGGACTTGACCTTGCCGGAAGTGCTGATGCCCACAGCAATGCCGCCCGCCAGCACCGGGTACTTGGTGCTGGTCTTGTATGTCGTCTGCTTGCCGTTCACGTAGCACACGTAATCTGCACCGCTTCCCAGATAGTTGAGCACAGTGCTCAGACCGCCGCTGGTGTTAGCTGCGCCCAACTTGAGCAGATAGCTTGCCAGCTTGTCGGTGCTGCCGGTCACGCTTTCCCACACACTGCTGCCGATGCTTCCGTCCACAAGGCCCCACAAAAGGTCGCCGGTGCTGGGCAGCACGATCTCGGCCACATCGCCTGCGATGGAAGCTGCATCGGTGCTGGAAGAGGTGCTTGTGGTGGTACCGGTCGTCGTGCCGGTGGATGTGGTGCTGCTGGAAGAGGTGACATTATTGATGAGGTTTTTCACGTCGTCCAGCACGCCGTAAGTCCACAGATCACCCGTGACATCGTTCAGGATCAGGCGATCGATCTGACCGTTCTCATTGGTGGTATAGTAGCGCACATCGGCATCCGAAAGTGTTACCCCCGATAGGCGGTCCCAGCCACACCCTCCGAAGTCGTATCCAGAATTTCCACGCCGTCCGCAAGGGCTGTTTCGCCCAGAGCGGTACCGTCTGCATTGATCGTACCGGAAGTGCCCTTTTTACCAATGGCATCCACCTGCTCGCCGTCGGCGTTCACGGTGATTTTCACCATCCAGCCGGCCGGGTAGTTCAGGTCCTTGGCCACGCTCACTGTGCGGGTGATGCCGTCGGTGCACTTCACTTCCACCTTCTGCTGCACGTCCGCGCCGTTTTCTTCCACAAGGCTGCGGGTGGCCGTCTGCACTACGCCGTAGAACACTTCGTCTGCGGCATCACCGGTCAGCACGGCAACGGCTTCGTTGTTCATGCCCAGCAGCAGGGTGACTACCTGACCCACGCCGCCGCCGTTCAGGCTGGACAGCTGGGCTGCTGCCGAGGAGCTTGCAATGGTGTAGCTGGTGCCAGCCACGGTAACAGATGTGGGTGCGCTGGCGCTGGGCGACACCGCCGTGATGCGGCCTGCCGCCTTGCGGGTGTAGACCCACACGGTCTTTGCACTGGCATTATAATAGTACACATCATAAGCGGACAGCTGGGCGTTGGTGCTCACGCTGTCGTTGCAGTAAACGGCCTCCGGCTCAAAGGGCAGGCTTTCGCCTTCCGATGCCGCAAAGGGGCCTTCCAGATTGCTGAGCAGGATGGACGAAACATCCACCTGACCATTCGTCACCGTAAAGCCAAGGGTGGTACCGTACACACTGCCGCTGGCCGTGTTTGCGGTGAGGGCGTTGTACAGCAGGATGGCTCCGTCTTCCATGGTCATGGCCTGACCCTGGGTGCGGCTCAGATTTGCACGCAGTCCGATGGCGTTTGCCTTGTTCAGCTGTGCTGCGGGGAAGCCGCCGGTCAGGGTCGTCACATCATAGCCCAGCAGGGTCAGAGCGGCGGTGCAGGCTTCTTCCAGCGTCACGGTCTGATTCGGGCGGAAGGAGCCATCGGTATAGCCGCTCATCCAGCCCTGCTGCACTGCAATGCGGATATAGGGCGCATAAGCGCTGCTGCCGTTCACATCAGTATACAGAGTGCCGATGCTGCCCTGCGTATTGGCGTTATCGTGGTAGGCGGAAAAGGCCACCAGCAGCTTTGCCAGCTGCCCACGGGTGAGCGGCGTGCTCAGCCCGGCAGCTTCCTCGGTGGAGAAAGCGCCCAGCGTTACCGCCGTCTGCACCGCCGTGTTGGAGCCAGCTGCCGATGCGGGCAGCACCAGCATGGACACGCCGATGCACACCGACAGCAGCAGTGCGAGGAATCGTTTTTTCATAGTTGCCTCCTTAATCGTAACGCAGCGCTTCGATGGGGTTGAGCCGTGCCGCGCGCTTTGCGGGCAGGTAGCCGAACAGCACGCCGATGCCCACCGAGATGCCAAAGGCCACGGCCACCGAGCTGAGAGACGGTGCCACGGTCATTTCCATATCGGACATGACCAGCGGCAGGATCTTGTTTGCCAGTGCCGAGAGCAGATAGCCCAGACCGATGCCCAGTATGCCGCCCAGCGCCGAGGTGGTGGCAGCTTCGGTGACGAACAGGCCCAGAATGACCCGTTCCTTGGCACCCAGCGCCTTGCGAATGCCGATCTCGCGGGTGCGCTCGGTGACGGACACCATCATGATGTTCATGATGCCGATGCCGCCCACCAGCAGCGAGATGGCCGCAATGGCTGTGAGGATAGTGACGACCATGTTCACCATGGAGGTCATCATATCCAGCATTTCGCTCATGCTGGTGACCATGTAGCCCTTATCGGAGCTGAGCAGCTCCTGCAGGCCGTCTTCCAGTGCGGTCTTCGCTTCGGAAATGTTGTCCTCACTGGTCACAGTGACGGCGTAGGAGCTGGCGGTGCTGGTTTGGGAAACACGCAGCGCCGTGGTGTAGGGCAGCAGAACGATATCATCGCTGCTGCCCTCCTGATCCGAGGTGTCTGTCACCTTGGCTTCCAGTACGCCCACAATGGTATATTTCTCCGCTCCGATTTTGATGGTCTGGCCCACGGCATTACCGCCATAGGCCACACGGCTGATGTAATCGCCCACTACGCAGATCTTCTTGTTGTCAGTCAGATCCACGTAGTTGATGCCGCGCCCGACGCGGACGGTGCAGCCGCTCATTCCAAGATAGCTCTCGCTCACGCCCTTGACGCTGGTATTGCTGTAGCTGGTGGTACCCACCTTCACGGTCCCGTTGATGCTGGCCGTAGGCGACACCGCCTCGAACAGATCCGGGTGGGCATCCACGAGGCTGTAAACATCCTCCACTTTCACAGAGCGGGAACCGTAACCCATGACCTGCACGCTGATGATGTTGGTGCCGAGATCTGAAAAGCTGGACTGGATGCTCTGGGTCATGCCGTTGCCAAGGCCCACGATAACGATGACCGCCGTCACGCCGATGATAATGCCCAGCATGGTGAGGAAGGCGCGCAGCTTGTTGTTGGCAAGTGCCCGGAGAGCTATTTTGAAGAGGTTTGTTCCGTTCATTAGTTTGATGTTTTATGAAAAATGTTTTTGAGACTGCCTGAGACTGCCGCATCAGTCGTCCTCCTGTTTGGGCAATGCTGCCAGAGTTTCGGCGGCGTTCAGAATGTCGGGATTCACTTTGTCGTCCTTCACCTGTCCGTCACGTAATACGATGTTGCGGCTGCTGTATTGGGCTATTTCCGGATTGTGCGTTACGAAAATGATGGTGCGTCCTTCGGCATGCAGTTTCTGGAAGAGCACCAGGATTTCGAATGAGGTACGGGTATCCAGATTACCGGTGGCTTCGTCCGCCAGGATTACGGCAGGGTTGTTTACCAATGCACGGGCGATGGCTACGCGTTGCATCTGTCCGCCGGACATCTGGTTGGACTTGTGCTCCAGCCGGTCGCCCAGCCCTACGGCTTTCAGCGCTTCGATGGCGCGTTTCCGGCGTTCGGCTGCCGATACGGACGAGTTGTACATCAGCGGCAGTTCCACATTTTCCACGGCTGTGGTTTTTGCCAGCAGGTTATAGTTTTGGAACACGAAGCCGATTTTACGGTTGCGGAGTACGGCACGCTGGGACTTGCTCATAGTGCGTACGGAGATGCCGTCCAGCAGATACTCTCCTACGGTGGGCGTATCCAGGCAGCCGAGTATGTTCAACAGCGTTGATTTGCCCGAACCGGACGTACCCATGATGGTGACGAACTCTCCCTCGCCGATAGAGAATGAGATGCCGCGCAGCGCATGCACCGTTTCGTCTCCCACCTGGAAGTTCCGCTTTATGTTTTGAAGTTCAATTACGGTTTTGCTCATGATTAATGATGTATGGTTTACTTTGTACTGTACTTTTATACTCAGTCTCTGTACGCTGCTTCATCGGCTGTTGTTTTTCTTCTTGCTTCCCGGAGGGCCCGGCATGAACGGGCTTTTCTCACCGCTTGGTTCCTGCGGCATATCCGCCGTTGGGCCTTCGCCCGGCATGCGCCCTATGGTGGCTTCGGTCACTACTGTCGCACCTTCATCGATGCCGCTTACAATCTCCGTATTCACACCGTTGGAGATACCTACCGTTACCGGATGCGCGATGAATGTATTGCCCTCGCGTGTCCAGAGTTTGTGTTCGCTTTCGCAATCTTTCACAATATCATTCTCGCCGATAAGCGGCTTTTCGGGTGTGAAACGGAGCGCACGTGCCGGAACGGAAAGCACATTCTTGCGGTCGAGTGTGTAAATCGTGACGTTGGCCGTCAGGCGCGGTTTCAGTTTCAGGTCGGGGTTGGGAGCGGATATGACAACTTCGTAGGTGACGACCGTACCGGATGTGCCGCTGCTGCCGGAACTTGTAGAGCTGTCCTCTCCCAAGCGGATTTGCGTTACTACGCCCTCAAACGTGTCATTGGGATAGGCGTCTACGCTAAACGTCACGCGTTGCCCGTCTTTCACGCCGCCTATGTCGGCTTCATCCACGTCGGCCACAACCTGCATCTGCGTCAGGTCGGCAGCGATGGTGAACAGGGTAGGAGTCTCGAAACCGGATGCCACTGTTTGCCCTTCCTCTACCGCACGGTTGATGACCACGCCGTCGATGGGCGAAGTGATGGTGGCGTACGACAGGTTGCGCTCCGCCTTTGCCAGCGACGCCTGACTGCTTTCGTAGCTGCTTTTCGCTTTCTCGTAATTGTAGACGGACTGTTCGTAGTCGGTATCGCTGATAAGCTGCTTTTCGTGCAGTCCCCGGTTGCGTTCGTAGTTCTTCCGCTGATATTCGTATTCGGCTTTCGCACCGTTGTAGGCGGCGCGTTGGGATGCCACTTCGCTTTGCAGGGTCACACGGTCCATTTCGGCTATGAGCTGGCCTTTGGTAACTACGGAATTGTAGTCGGCATATATCTTGTCGATGATGCCGCTTACCTGCGTGCCGACTTCCACTTCCGTCACCGGTTCGATGGTGCCGGTGGCGGTTATGGATTCCGATATCTCGCCTTTGATTACGGTGGCTGTCTCGTAGGTCACTTTATGTTTGGCCGTGGAGCCGCCGAAAAGCCGGATGCTTATGCCGGCTACCGCCACAACGGCTACGGCGATAAGGATAATCTTTTTCTTGTTCATATTCTGTATATCATTATTGGGTTTTAAATAGCGTTGGTCTATACCGCAAGAGATAGTTGCGTATGGGGGTTATTATATTGAATAGGTCAAAGCGTAATCTGTTCTCCCTGGTAGAATTTCAGCAGTTGCGTGTTCAGTATTGCCATGTATTTGGCTTGCAGGGTTTCCTGTTGCGCGTTGAGCAGGTTGTTTTTCTCGGTCAGCAGTTCCACGGTATTCTTCATGCCGAGGTTGAATTGCTCTTGGATGAGGTCGTAGCTGGTCTGTGTGCTTCGCAGCTTCTCTATGGCGGCAACGTAGCGTTGCTGTGCGCTGTTGGCATCCAGCCATAGCCCTTCGATGGTCTTGTACAGGTTTTTCTGATTGTCCAGCAAGTCCAGTTCGCTGTTCTGCTTCTGTATCTTGGCTTTCTGTACGGCGCTCTTGGTCTGGCGGTTGTTGAAGATGGGCACGCTTACGGTTACGCCCAAAGAGTTGTTCCAGTTCTGCTTGATTTGCTCGCCGAAGGTGAAGTCGTTGCCGTTGGTGTTCGTGCTCCCTATGCCTGCACTGAGGCTGATGGTGGGGATGTAACCGGAGCGGGCAATATTGATGTCGAGTTCCGAGGCTTTGACATTCAGTCGGCCTGCTTCGATTTCCGGGCGCAGGGTGAGGGCGGAGCGGTAGACATCGGTCTTTGAGGGTAGCGGCGACAATACATTCTCATCGCCGAGTGTGGGGATGTAAAGCGTCATCTCCTTTTCGCCGTCCAGTTCGAGGAGTTGTTTCAGTTGCAGTTTGTAATCTTGCAGGGTAGCTTGTGCCGTTACCAATTGATATTTGTCGGTGCTGACCTGCGCTTCCAGTTGGGCGAGGTCGCTCCTGGCGATGCTTCCCGCTGCAAGCAGGGCGCGTGCCCGTTCGCATTCCGCCCGGCTGACGTCGAGGGTTGCTTCATTTACCTTGACGGCTTCGGCTGCATAGAGAATCTGTACGTAAATCTGCGTAATGCTCTCTTCGATGGTGTTCTCGCTTTCCGCCACGCCCAGTTCGGCAATGCGGTTGTTCATCCGCTGCTGTTTCAAGGTATTCAGCCGTTTGCTGCCGTTGTAAAGCGTCCAATTGGCATCGATGCCATAGCTGCCGTTGTAGCTGGTCTTGCTTTGGCTGCTGGTGATGTTGTCGCCGTCTATTATCGTATTGGTCTGGCTGTTGGGCCGGTTTACGATACGTTGGCTTACGGATGCCGTGAGGCTGGGGAAGAGGGCTGCCCTGGCAGTCTTTACGTCTACTTCGGCGCTCTCGGCGTTGAGACGGTTCTTGCGTATCGTGATGTTTTGCTGCAAAGCATAGTCGATGCAGGCTTGTAGGTTCCATTGTGCGGGAAGCGTCTGCGTGCTGTCCTGCTGTTGCGTACCGATAGCGGTTTCCTGCGTTTGCGGCATTGCGTTGCCGACACAGGTGCTTGCCGCACAGAGCGATATTACGGTCAATCTTTTTACATTTATCATATTACCTTGTTTCTATGGTTTTACCATTGCAAAAGTATGCGCAGCCTCTTGAAACGGCAAAAACAATAGACGTTTGCCGGGATTGTATCGGCGGACTACTTTTTTCTGCCGACAATTAACTTTTCAGCCTTTTATTTGTTATTTATATAAAAGTATTTTATATTTGTAATGATTATAATTTGAACTTTATGAAAAACCTTGTTACCAGTATCTGGCAATTCTATGTCGATGGCTTCCGAAGCATGACATTGGGGCGTACCTTGTGGCTGATAATTGCAATCAAATTGTTTATCATGTTTTTTATTCTTCGTCTTTTCTTCTTTCCGAACTATCTGAATGAAGCTGCCGGAGAAGGCGATAAAGAAGATTACGTCAGCAGTGAACTGATTATGCGGGCAGGAAGATAGGGGATAGTGATAAGCGGTTAGTGATTAAGGAGGGAGGTATTCCTTTTCCTTATTTATACCTTATTCTTTATATTTTATACTTTAATTTCATACTTAATATTTATTCTCATGCTTGAAAACATTGACACTTCTCTGATTGATTGGTCGAGAGCGCAATTTGCCTTGACCGCTATCTATCACTGGATTTTTGTGCCGCTTACTTTAGGATTGGCGGTAATTATGGGCATCATGGAAACGGTGTACTACCGTACGGGTGACAAGTTCTGGAAACATACTGCCAAGTTCTGGATGAAACTCTTCGGCATCAACTTTGCCATAGGTGTGGCAACGGGACTGATTCTGGAGTTTGAATTCGGTACGAACTGGAGTAATTACAGTTGGTTCGTGGGCGACATCTTCGGTGCGCCGCTTGCTATCGAAGGTATTCTGGCATTCTTTATGGAAGCCACGTTCATTGCTGTGATGTTCTTCGGCTGGGACAAGGTAAGCAAACGTTTCCACCTGGCTTCTACCTGGCTTACGGGACTTGGTGCTACTATCTCCGCCTGGTGGATTCTGGTGGCGAATGCCTGGATGCAGAATCCGGTAGGTATGGAGTTCAATCCCGATACCGCCCGTAACGAGATGGTTGACTTCTGGGCGGTGGCCACTTCGCCGATGGCAGTCAATAAGTTCTTCCACAGCGTGCTGTCCGGCTGGGTACTGGCTGCGGTGTTTGTGGTAGGTGTGAGTTGCTGGTATCTGTGGAAAAACCGTGAGAAGAAGTTTGCTTTGGCAAGCATAAAGATAGCTGCCTGGGTAGGACTGTGCGCCGCTGTGCTTTCCGCATGGACGGGCGACGGTTCCGGTTATCAGGTGGCACAGAAACAACCCATGAAGCTCGCTGCCATGGAGGGTTACTATCAGGGGCAGGAAGGAGCCGGACTGGTGGCTTTCGGCATTCTCAATCCCGACAAGAAGACGGCCGATGACGGTAAGGATGCTTTCCTCTTCCGCATGGAGATTCCCAAGTTCCTTTCATTGCTTGCCGAGCGCGATTCAAAGGCTTTCGTACCGGGCATCAACGACCTGCTGAAAGGTGGCTATCCCTTGAAAGACGGTACAACCGCGCTCTCCGCTCAGGAGAAGATTGAAAAGGGAAAGACGGCTATCGGGGCTTTCTCCGCTTATCGTGCCGCCAAAGCTGCGGGCAACGATGCCGAGGCGCAGGTGGCTGCCAAAGTGTTGAAAGAGAATGTGGCGTATTTCGGTTACGGTTATATCAAGGATGTGAACGAACTGGTTCCCAACGTGCCGCTCACTTTCTATATGTTCCGTGTCATGGTGATACTGGGCGGGTACTTCATCCTCTTCTTCATCGTGGTTCTCGTTCTTGCCTACAAGAAGGATTTGTCGCAGATGCGCTGGATGCATTGGGTGGCAATGCTGACCATTCCGCTGGGCTATCTTGCCGGGCAGGCCGGTTGGGTGGTTGCCGAATGCGGACGTCAGCCGTGGGCCATTCAGGATATGTTGCCCACAAGTGCTGCCATTTCCAAACTGGATGTCGGCTCCGTGCAGACCACATTCTTCATTTTCCTTGTACTGTTCACCGTTATGCTGATTGCCGAAGTAGGCATTATGCTGAAAGCCATACGGAAAGGACCGGAAAAAGAACTTTCTCATCAATCATAACTTATAACTCATAACTCATTACATGAATACCTATATATTTCTTCAACATTATTGGTGGTTTATAGTATCCCTGTTGGGAGCCATCCTTGTATTCCTGCTGTTTGTGCAGGGCGGTAACTCGCTGATATTCTGTCTGGGCAAGACGGAAGAGCAGCGCAAGATGATAATAAACTCTACGGGGCGCAAGTGGGAGTTTACGTTTACTACGCTCGTAACGTTCGGCGGTGCGTTCTTTGCATCGTTCCCGTTGTTCTACAGTACGAGCTTCGGCGGTGCGTACTGGTTGTGGATGATTATCTTGTTTACTTTCGTGTTGCAGGCTGTAAGCTACGAGTTTCAGTCGAAAGCGGGCAATCTGTTGGGCAAGACGACGTATCGCGCTTTTCTGGTGATAAACGGAGTGGTAGGGCCGGTGCTGCTGGGCGGTGCGGTGGCAACGTTCTTCACGGGTTCGGAGTTCTATATCAACAAAGGTAATATTGCCGATACGGTGATGCCGGTTATCAGCAGTTGGGCCAATGCGGGGCACGGGCTGGATGCGTTGCTCAATCCGTGGAATGTAGTGTTGGGACTGGCTGTGTTCTTCCTGGCGCGTATTCTCGGTGCACTTTACTTCATTAACAATATCGGCGATGCGGATTTGGTGAAACGTTGCCGTCGTGCGTTGTGGGGCAATACGGGGCTGTTTCTGGTGTTCTTCCTTGCATTCGTTATCCGTACGCTGCTTGCCGAAGGCTATGCGGTGAATCCGGAAACCGGAGAGGTATTTATGGAACCCTATAAGTATCTGACAAACTTTATCGAAATGCCCGTGGTGCTGCTCGTATTCCTTATCGGTGTGCTTGCCGTGCTTTGGGGAATTGTCCGCACGGTGTGGAAACCGTCTTTCGACAAGGGTATATGGTTTGCAGGCGCAGGCACTGTGCTCACGGTATTGGCGCTGTTGCTGGTGGCGGGTTATAACAATACT
>ERZ773168.3633-NODE-3633-length-10724-cov-3.278658_pt1 | contig 10724 bp, 10 predicted proteins | sample MGYA00511261_ERZ773168 | MGnify/ENA primary metagenome ERZ773168 (study PRJEB29015, sample SAMEA2737855) | human gut metagenome | biome: human gut; feature: human-associated habitat; material: faeces | place: China | collected 2012 ... | reverse complement strand
AATCCGCTGACGCGGATGCGATGTACGTAGGAAATGCAGCTTAGGCTGCATTTCAAGAAGGAGCACATCGCATGAGAAATCCGCTGACGCGGATGCGATGTACGTAGGAAATGCAGCTTAGGCTGCATTTCAAGAAGGAGCACATCGCATGAGAAATCCGCTGACGCGGATGCGATGTACGTAGGAAATGCAGCTTAGGCTGCATTTCAGGTGCCACTGATGCAACTGCATTGGGAAGGCGAAGCATGTTATGATGATCTATGAGCCAGGAAACCTGCCAATGATCTGGTACAGAAAGTTTTTACTTTCAGATCACGAGTCATTGATCGTACTGCATGTTACAGAAAACTGTGTGGGACAGCCGTCCACAGACAGTTCCTTTTTGCATGGGTTGATTGCTCCTTTCGGAATGTTCCGGGTGGGGCTTTTCTTTTGGCACTTTGGATGATGCGTGATCTTATGAGATGAAGCAACCCGTCAACCCAAAGAATACATCGCATGAGAAATCCGTCAGGGTGGATGTGGTGTATGCAGGAAATGCAGCCTATGCTGTATTTCAAAAAGGAGAGAATTATGAGAAAGAAAACACTTGCATTGTTTCTGACATGTGTACTGGCTGCAGGCATGCTTGCCGGATGCGGAAACAAAGACAGCAAAGACAACAATCAGGTAGAAAATTCGCAGGGTACAGAGTCTGCAAAAGACGATCAGGCAGCTGCAGATGAGGTAGCAGAATTGATTGATGCTATTTATGTTCAGGAAAGAACAGATAAAACCGATGAGCAGTGTGCTGCTGCAAAAGAAGCATGGGACAAGCTGACAGATGCACAGAAAGCACTTGTTTCCGGTGAAAATGCAGATCCGGATTATTTCGGCAGAGATACCGGTGATGCTTCCAAGGATGATCCGTTGAATCAGGATAATATCGGAGATAATGAAATCCTTGTCGTAAGCTTTGGTACATCTTTTAATGACAGCCGTGCAGAGGATATCGGTGGTGTGGAAAAAGCACTTCAGGCAGCATATCCGGACTGGTCTGTAAGAAGAGCATTTACAGCACAGATCATCATCAACCATGTACAGGCCCGTGATGATGAGAAGATCGACAATATGGATCAGGCACTGGAAAGAGCAGTCGACAACGGGGTTAAGAACCTGGTCGTACAGCCGACACATCTGATGCATGGTGCCGAGTATGATGAACTGACAGAAGCAGTTGAGAACTACAAAGATAAATTTGAATCTGTAAAAATTGCAGAACCACTTCTCGGTGAAGTCGGAGCGGATGAAACAGCGATCAATGAGGATAAAGCAGCTGTTGCAGAAGCAATTACAGCAGAAGCTGTAAAGACAGCTGGATTTGACAGCCTGGATGCGGCAAAAGAAGAGGGAACCGCATTTGTATTTATGGGACATGGAACTTCACACACAGCAAAGATCAGCTATTCTCAGATGCAGGCACAGATGGAACAACTTGGTTATGAGAATGTATTTATCGGAACCGTAGAAGGCGAACCGGAAGATACCGCTTGTGAAGCAGTAATCGAAAAGCTCAAAAATGCAGGATACAAGAAAGTAATCCTTCGTCCACTGATGGTTGTAGCAGGAGATCATGCAAACAACGATATGGCAGGCGATGATGACGATTCTTGGAAGAGCCAGTTTGAAGCATCCGGAGCATTTGACAGTATTGATACACAGATTGCAGGTCTTGGTGAGATCGATGCGATCCAGCAGCTTTATGTGGCACATACACAGGCTGCAATTGATGCAGAATAAATAAAAAAAGAGGGATTTATAAGATGAAAAAGAAACTGTTAGTATTGGTATTATCCGCTGTAATGGCAGTGGGAATGATGAGTGGATGCGGTGCAAAATCAGACACATCAGATACGAAAGCAAAGACAGCAGAAAACTCTTCTGCTAAAGAAGAGGAAACAGAGGAACAGACAGAGTGTGAGCTTGAAGACGGAACCTACACAGCAGAGTTCAAAACTGACAGCGGAATGTTTCATGTAAATGAAGCGAATGACGGAAAAGGAACACTCACAGTAAAAGACGGGAAAATGACGATCCATGTCAGCCTGGTTTCTAAGAATATCGTCAACCTGTTTGAAGGAACATCCGAAGATGCACAGAAAGATGGTGCAGAACTTCTGGGACCTACAACAGATACGGTAACCTATAGCGACGGTGCAACAGAAGAAGTTTATGGATTTGATATTCCGGTTCCTGAACTGGATAAAGAATTTGACGTTGCGCTGATCGGAACAAAAGGTGTCTGGTACGATCATAAGGTAAGTGTGACCAATCCGGTGAAAGTCGAAGAATAATTGAAGATAAGTGAAAGGACTGTTTCCCTGAGAAATGGGAAATGGTCCTTTTTTTGCTTGGGCATGAACTGGATAACACTATACTTTTATATGTCAGATAGTGTATACTAGGCAGTGGAAGATCATACAAAAGAGAGAATGTTTTGTATATAAAAACTAAAATGTGGAGAGGAAGTTAAAATACGATGTACTACGTACCAGATGGCACAAAAGAGTGTGGATTTTATGAATGTAAAAAATGTGGGAACCGTTTCTTATCCTTACAGACAATGAGCCGGATCCCATGTCCGGAATGTGAGGCAGAGATCGACTATGAGATCGGACCAGACGAATCCATGGAAGATGCTCTGGACACGGCAGAATTACTGGAAAAGATCATCGGTGAAGAAGAAGTAGAGAAAATGGATGGACTTCTGAGTCTTGCAATTACCGGTGGAGACTGTAACTGGATTTAATTTTCGGTTAAAAGTGTTGAATGGGTGGTTAGAAAAAACAAACGAAGCGTGTTATAATAGAAATATGAGTAAAAGAGGGAGAAAATAGATGGATATTCATGATTTGAAAATATTTCTGACGATCGCACAGGAAGGCAGTGTTTCCAAAGCATCCAAAATCCTTTATATGACACCGCAGGGAACAAGTAAGGTACTGAAGAACCTTGAGACAGAGATGGGATGTCAGTTGTTTATCCGGGATAAGTCCGGGATGCAACTTACGGAAAGCGGAGAGAGATTTCGCGAGTATGCGCTGAAGGATGTAGACGATTATTATCAGGTAAAGAAAGATATTCTGCATATTGAGCAGAGACAGAAGAAGGTTGTAGATCTTTTGTCAGCATATGGAATCTTGCGTCTGCTTACGCCGGACTGTCTTGTGGCATTCAGGGAAAAGTATCCGGATATCGAATTCCATTACCGGGAATATCCGGATCTGCCAGTCGAACAGCTTTTTGCCGGAAATGAAGGGAATGTGGCATTTTCTATTGGAGAGTTTGATGAGCATTTATATCATGTAGTGCCGTTGGGAACCTTTCCAATAGAACTTCTGGTAAATGAAAAACATCCCCTTGCGCAGAAAGAAAGTGTTACGATTAAAGATCTGCAGGGAGAGCCGATGTTTATTGAGAGCAGTCAGTTTCATATTTATCATTTGATTATGGAAAAGTGTGCAGAAAGTGGTTTTGAACCGGATATTATTTTCCAGACCAGCGGATTCAGCCTGTGCCATAAGATGGTAAAAGAAAATAAAGGGATTTCCGTGGTGGTGGATTTTGTTTATGATGATATGCGGGAAGAAGGAATGAAACTGATCCCGTTTTCAGATGGAATATATGAGTGGAAAGCCTGTATGCTCACAAGGCGCGATGAGGAAGAGAATGAAGGCGTGCAGTGTTTCCGGAAACACGTACAGGAATGGCTGCAAAAGATTCGCTCAGGAGAGATTACACGATAAGAAAAAAGTTGATAAGTAGTAACGAAAAGTTGCGGGTAAGTCACAAACTATACAGAATGCATGAAAAAGCGGAGTATAGTTTGTGACTTTTTTGTCGACAATTTCATGGAAATAGATGATGACTATAATAATGGAATATTTATAGAAATAATGAATTTGAATAAAATGCACAAAAGAATATAATAGTAATACATGGATGTTGGCGGAATATACAAATAATCGCGCCGGCACAAATACAATTTTACAGGAGGTTTTGAAAATGAATATCGGAGTAACAGAAATCAGTCCAAGAGAAGTGCAGAGAAAGGCAGAGAAATGTTTTAAAGATGGATATTACTGCTGTGAAGCTCTGGTCAGCACGATCCGCGATGAATTCAAACTGGATGTGCCGAAAGAAGTAATCGCCATGGCATCAGGAATGGCTGTGGGAGCAGGAAAATCCGGATGTGTATGTGGTGCATTTAACGGAGGAATCCTTGCACTTGGACTTTTTTTCGGACGTACAGAGCAGGACGGACCTACAAATCCAAAGAGCGTGAAGTGCATGGAACTGACACACGAACTTCATGACTGGTTTAAACGGGCAAATGGAAAAAATGCAATCTGCTGCAGAGTTCTTACAAAGGAATTCAATATGGGACAGGGTGAACACAAAGAACAGTGTATCTATTTTACAGGACTTTGTGCATGGAAGGTAGCGCAGATCGTCTGTCGTGAGCTTGGTATCAAGAATCTGGATGAAATTGATGAACCGTGCGAAAGAAGAAAAATTGCAGATATCTAAATAAAGTGGTAACGACAGCCGCTTGATGAGAGAAAGGGAAAGAAATAATGAAAGACGTAATTAAGAAAGTACCGATTCCGCTTTGCGGAGTCATGCTTGGCGCGGCAGCACTTGGAAATTTACTTCAGAGCTATTCAGAAGGAATCCGTTATGTATGCGGTATATTCGCAGCATTTCTTCTGATACTGGTGCTTTTGAAGCTGATCATGTTCCCGGGAGCAGTGAAAGAAGATATGGGAAATCCGATCATGGCAAGCGTATCAGGAACATTTCCGATGGCACTTATGATTCTCAGCACTTATGTAAAACCGTTTATCGGAAAGGCAGCTTATTACATATGGCTTCTGGCAATCATTCTTCACATCATTCTGATCATATACTTTACGGTGAAGTTTGTTCTGAAACTTCAGATGCCGAAAGTATTTGCAAGCTATTATATTGTATATGTAGGAATTGTTGTAGCGGCTGTTACAGCACCGGCTTATGAGCAACTTGGAATCGGAACCGCAGCATTCTGGTTTGGATTTGTAACACTGATCGTACTTCTTGTACTTGTAACCTATCGTTATGTGAAGTTTAAAGAAGTGCCGGATCCGGCAAAACCGCTGATCTGTATCTACGCAGCACCGACCAGCCTGTGTATTGCAGGTTATGTACAGTCCGTAACACCGAAATCATACGGTTTCCTGATGGCAATGTTTGTAGTTGCAACGGTTATTTATATTTTTGCCCTGGTAAAAGCAGTGGAATATCTGAAGATGCCATTCTTCCCAAGCTATGCAGCCTTCACGTTCCCATTTGTTATCAGTGCGATCGCAAGTAAACAAACTATGGTATGTGCAGCAAATATGGGACATCCAATGCCATTCCTTCAGTATGTAGTTCTGATCGAGACAATTATTGCAGTAGCACTTGTTGTTTATACTTATGTTCGCTTTATGGGGGTTATTTTCGGAGGAAAGAAATAAAAGATTTGACCGGACAGATAAAAAAGGGTAAACTTAAATTTATCAAGAATATGTCGGATGAGGGACGTCCTAGACACCGCAAGGGGCCGAAGAAGCAAAGCGTAAGGTAACATCTTCCTTTCGTGGAAACTGACAGGCAAAAAGGAAGGCGACCTGACGAATCTTTGGAGAGTGTGCAAAGAAAGCACCACCTACGAGGCTAGAACCAACTGGTAAAAGGACAGAGAAAACAGATGAACGATTTTTTTCGTGTATCTGTTTTTTTCTGCCCTTTTATATGGGCACTAATATGAGATGAGACTGTTAGCAGGCAGTACGTGGTGGCATACAAAAGTATTATCCGAGGAAGAAGGGAAAGGGCATTTTTTGAATAAAATTTGACAGAAGAAAAGGAAAAGCAGGAGGAAAAAAGATGAGAATGATGCTTGTGGGAGCCGGTGCTGTCGGTGAAAGTATTTTAAAAGTAATGCAGTGGAGAGACCGGAAGGGGGAATGGCTGAAATATGTTCTGGTCTGTGACTATGATCTAAAAAGGGCAGAAGAAGTTGTTACTATGATGAAGGGGGATACCCGTTTTGAAGCTTCTAAGATCGATGCGACAAATACAGAGGAAATGGCAGAAATGATCCGGGAGCACAAAATTGATTTTGTGATGGATGCGGCGCCGCCCTTTGCAAGTAATATGATTTTTGACGCTGCATTTAAAACGGGTGCAGATTACGGAAGCATGGGAACCTGGTCGGTTCCGATGGAAAATCCGGCTTACGGACTTGGTATTGAGAACAGCTATACTGAACCGATGACAAAATACAATTTTGACCGTCATGAAGCCTGGAAGAAGCAGGGGAATATGGCTGTGATCTGTATGGGAATCGATCCGGGTGTTGTAAATGTATTTGCAAAATACGCGGCGACAGAGCTTTTGGATGAAATAACAGAAGTTCATGTAAAAGACGGCGGAAATCTGTCTGTTCCGGGTGCAGATCCGGATGACATTATGTTTGGATTCAACGTGTGGACCGTGTTGGATGAGGTAATGAACCCGAATGTTGAGTATGATAAGGAGAAGGGCGGATTTATCGTAGAAAAAGCATTTGCAGGGCAGGAAATCTATGAGATGCCGGAAGGAGTAGGAAAGAATACCCTGGTAAAGGTAGAGCATGAGGAAGTTGTGACGATGGCACGCTACTTAAGCCAGTATGGATTGAAAAAGGCAACCTTCAAGATCAGTCTTGATGAGAATCTGATCATGGCACTTAAGGTGCTGGATAAGCTGGGACTTCGCAGTATCAAGCCGGTGCAGGTAGGGGATGTGAAGGTAGTTCCACGAGATGTGGTTGCAGCGTGTGCACCACAGCCAAAAGATATCGGAGATGAGATGACCGGAAAAATGCTGGTCGGAGTACAGTGTATCGGAAAGAAAGACGGAAAGGAAAAAGAATACTTCCTGTATCAGCCATTTGATAATCAGGAGTCTATCGAAAGATGGGGAACCCAGGCTGTTACCGCCCAGACAGGATTTGGAGCAGCACTTGCACTGGAGCTGATCGGAAGAGGAATCTGGAAAGAAGCAGGGGTATATGCACCGGAATATTTTGATCCGAAACCATACCTTGAATTAATGAAAGAAAGTGGTTATAAATACGGAATTATAGAGAAATAATTTGGATGTGCTCAGAGATGGTCTGAGATAATAAACAAAATAAAGTTACGCGCAAAACGGCACAAAGTCATAGAAGAACTTTGTGCCGTTTTGTGTGTGACAGGAAATCAGATCAACTTACACTCTTTGGCCCATTTGGTGACAAAGGTAAGAAACTTATCAAGTGCAGGAGAGAGTTCAGGTGTATCCAGATAGGCTACGGACAGATTCCTGCGGAAGTGTTCGGTAAAGGAACGGACACAGACGTTGAATGGAATATTATGAAGCAGAAGTTTGGGAAGTACAGTGATGCCAAAGCCCTGTTCCACCATTTTAATCGCGGTATAGTCTTCATTGATCCGAAATCTTACGTTAGGCGTGATATGGTTTAATCGGAATAATTTTCCGGTTTCATAATCAAAATCATCGGCGGAGAGAACAAAATCCTGTCCGTCAATATCGGCAAAAGATACCGTCAGCTGATCGGCAAGAGGATGGTCCAGGGAAGTAACCAGAACCAGTTCGTCGGTGCCGACAGGAAGATTTGGGAAATCCTTTGCGACATATTGCGAAACAAAGATACAGTCCAGTTCTTTTTTGCGAAGCTTTTCCGTCAGGTTCTGAAATCCGTCAACATAGAGCCGAAAGGTGATATTCGGGTATTCGGCAGAAAAATTTTTCAGTACTCCGGGGAGCCAGTTATAGGCAATGCTCTGCACCGTTCCGATGCGGATAAAGCCACTGTCCAGATTATTGATATTTGATACAATCTGATTGATCCGTGTATTGGCGGAGCGGATATGCATAAGCTCCTCAAAGATGGGTTCTGTTCCGGGAAGCGCTTCCATTCCGTTTTTTGAACGCTTGAACAGCTTAAGACCAATCTCTTTTTCATAATTGCGAATGGTCTGGCTGACAGCTGATTGTGTGTAGTTGTGTTTTTGAGCAGCTTTTGAGATGCTCTGATTCTCATAGACATCAAGAATCACATCGTATTTAGACATGATGAAACCTCCCGTGGTGTTGATAAACAATGCTCTTTTACTATCTTACTTAATATAAGGAAGATAATCAATATCCGTGGGATTTTATTATAAATTTGTAACTGTTCAGAGCCAAGCAAAATTTCATAAAACAGGTGTAAAATGCTTGCATTTTTAAGACTGTTTTTGAAATTTTATTTGGCGGATACGCCACACCGACGAAATGCGTAGCATTTTGGAGGTTGGCTCTGAACAGTTACATCAATATTATAAACAAAATGCGTTGACCCAAAATCCTAAAACGAAAATTTAGTCAACGCATCCTCAGTATAACTTGACCTCAAATTCACAAAAATGAAAATCAGTCAACGCACCATTCTCTATTCATCAAATTTTTATTTCAGCTCTCCATCAAATACAACAGTTGCCGGTCCTGTCATATAAACCGTGTTCTTCTCCTGATCCCACTGAATCTCCAAATCTCCGCCAAGAAGCTTTACAGTTACTTCATCTTCTGTCAATCCATTCAGAATACAGGAAACAGCTACAGCGCATGCTCCTGTTCCGCAGGCAAGTGTCTCAGCAGATCCTCTCTCCCAAACACGCATCTGTGCAGTATGTCTGTCCAGTACTTTTACAAACTCTGTATTCACACGTCTTGGAAATCTCTCATGGCTTTCGAATTTCGGTCCGATTTCTTCAATCGGAAGATTGTCCACATCATCTACATAAACGACTGCATGCGGATTTCCCATAGATACGCAAGTCATATGATATTCTTTTCCATCCACAAGAATCGGTTCATCTACAGCTTTATCTCCCTCAGCCACAACCGGAATTTCTGCCGGTGTCAAGATTGGGCTTCCCATATCAACTCGAACCTTCGCAACTTTTCCATTTTCTATGAAAAGCTGAAGTGTTTTGATTCCTGCTAAAGTCTCAACTGTAATCTCTGTTTTATCAGTCAGACCGTAATCATACATATATTTTCCAACACAGCGAACTCCATTTCCACACATTTCTCCTCTAGAGCCATCCGCATTATACATGGCCATCTCACAGTCTGCCACTTCCGACGGACAGATCAGGATCAATCCATCGGATCCTATTCCAAAATGTCTGTCACTCACCTGGATTGCCAACGCTGATGGATCTTCTACCTTCTCTTCAAAACAGTTTACATACACATAATCATTTCCAATTCCCTGCATTTTTGTAAATTTCATTCTCTTCTCCGTTCCACTGTCATCACTGACAGTCCTCTCATTTGTTATTGTTTACAGCACTTCTTATTCGTTACTGTTAACAGCTGCCTCTTATTCATTCATAATTGTCAGCACCATCTGTGCTGTTTCGAGCATATTGGTTCCGCTTTCCATACTGCTCTTCTGTAAATATCGATGTGCTTCCTCTTCTGACATGTTATTTCGTTCTATCAGAAGCGCTTTCGCCTGATCGATTATCTTTCTCTGAGAATCGTCTCTCTTTCGTATCGTTTCTCTGCGCTTTCTTCTCTTCCTGCTCTGTGTCTGCTGAATCATTTCAACGGTATTTACCAAATCATAAACTTTGATTGGGAGTGGAAGTCCTACAACCCCGTCCGGCAGTCCATCATCCATCCACTTATCCGCTGAAGCCACCAAAAGCATGTCAAACGTATCCGGAAGAGATTCTCGTAAATCTGTATACTGCATATCTTGAAACCGATAACCACACACGACAATTCCATCGTTCCAGTTATCAGCATACTGCAAAACCTTAGCTCCTGTCAAACATACCGCAGATACTTCAATACCCGCACGAACCAAACTATTACGGATATTTACTGCATTTTCCCTCTTTGGGAAAACGACAATAATGTTGCTCATATCTGCTCACCTCTTCCGCTAACTTCTTTTCTGTCAATCTGTTCTCTCTAAAATGTTCTATACCAATATATGTGGTCTCTAAATGCCCAATGACAAGATACCCAGACTACAGCCTGTAAAGATAATGATCGATCTCCCAGTCTGTCACCTGCATACAATATTCTTTATATTCTTTCTTATTTGCTTTGATGATCTTCTCGGCAAGCTCTTTCCCTAATACGCTGATCAACAGTTCATCTTTCTCAAGCTCTGCTGTAGCAGCCCCAAGCGTTCTCGGCAGTTCTTCCACTTGAAGTTCATCTCTTCTTTCCTGTGTCATCTTCTGAATATTTTCATCAATATTCTTCGGAGGCATAATCTGATTCTTAATTCCGTCCAATCCGGCTTTCAGAAGTACTGCAAGCGCCAGATATGGATTCGCCGTAGCATCCGGACTACGAAGTTCCAGTCTTGAATTGTCTTCTTTCTCCATAGACACACGGATCAAAGGTCCTCTTGTCTTAGCTGACCATCCCATATAAACAGGTGCTTCATACCCCGGCACAAAACGTTTATAAGAATTGATCGTTGGATTTGTAATACAGGTGATTGCCTTCATATGTTTCATCAAGCCACCAATAAAATAATACCCTTCCTGGCTGAGTCCGTTCTCATCCTCTGCGTTATAAAGTGCATTTGTTCCATCGTTTTTATA
>ERZ773168.3631-NODE-3631-length-10729-cov-2.622915_pt1 | contig 10729 bp, 8 predicted proteins | sample MGYA00511261_ERZ773168 | MGnify/ENA primary metagenome ERZ773168 (study PRJEB29015, sample SAMEA2737855) | human gut metagenome | biome: human gut; feature: human-associated habitat; material: faeces | place: China | collected 2012 ... | reverse complement strand
ACGAATGAAGGAGAATGGAAAAATATTATGAATGAAAAATTGCAGATAATATTCGGACTTTTAGGAGGTCTGGCAGTCTTTATTTATGGAATGAATATGATGAGTGAGTGCCTGCAGAAAGCGGCAGGAGAAAAGATGAAAAGCATCCTGGCACTTCTGACTAAGAACCCGGTACTTGGGGTTATCGCAGGAGCACTTACCACAGCGGTATTACAGAGTAGTAGTGCGACAACCGTTATGGCAATCGGATTTGTCAGTGCGGGACTTATGAGTCTGCCGCAGGCAATCTCAATCATCTTTGGTGCGAATATCGGTACGACAATGACGGCGCAGATTATTGCATTTAAGATCAGCGATTACATTTATATCATTATTTTTATTGGATTTATCATTTCGTTTATTGCGAAATCTGAAAAAGTGAAAAGTATCGGTCAGACAATTTTTGCATTTGGTCTGTTATTCCTTGGAATCGAGACCATGGGAGATGTCATGAAACCGCTGGCATCCAGCCCGGTGTTCACGGACCTGATCGAAAGAGTAGCACATATTCCGGTACTTGGCGTATTTGTCGGAACGCTTATGACACTGGTGGTACAGAGTAGTAGTGCAACGATCGCAGTATTGCAGAACTTTGCATCACAGCCGGGACCTGACGGCGTGACAAGTATACTTGGACTTGCAGGAGCAATCCCGATCCTGCTTGGAGATAATATCGGTACTACAATTACAGCACTTCTGGCAAGTATTGGTCAGCCGAAGGATGCGAAGAGAACAGCACTTGCACACTGTATCTTTAATATTTCAGGATGCTTCCTGTTTATCTGGTTCGTAAAACCACTGGCAGCGTTTAGCCAGTATATTTCTCCAAAGGGACCGGAGATTGAAGTGATCTCCAGACAGATTGCGAATACGCATACATTTTTCAACCTTGTGATGACGCTGATCTGGGTACCGCTTGTTGGAGTTATGGTGAAAATCGTAATGCGTCTGATCCCGGACGGAGAAGTGAAAGAAGTCAATGCAGTGCAGCCAAAATTTCTTGATAACAAACTGATCAGTCAGTCGACAGTAGCATTACAGATGGCTGTAAGAGAGGTGATGAATTGTGGAGAACAGGTTGGGTTGATGCTGAAAAAGGCAGCAGAAAAGATTGATAGTGGAGATGGTGCTTCTGTTGAAGAATTTGTAAAGAGCAGAGAAGTGACAACTGAGCTTACAGGAAAAATCACAGATTATCTTGCAGAAATGGCAGCGGCTGGAGTTATGACAGAGCAGCAGGCAGCAAGAGCTGCAGAGCTTCAGTATGTATTGATCGATATTGACAGAATCAGTGAACTTACGAAAAATGTCGCTGTTTCCATGCAGACAGAAAAGCTTGTGAAAAAGGACAAGAAGAGTGCAAAAGAAGAAAGAGTACAGTTCTCACAAGAAGCATCAAAGGATATACAGAAGAGCATGGAACTTGTCAGTGAAATGTACAATATGGTTATGAAAATGGTTAATAACGAAGAGGCAAATGAGGCTGAAAATCTTGTCAAGATGAAAGAAAAGATCCGTAAGATGGACGGAGATATTCGAAAAGGACATATTAAACGTGTACACAAAGGAAAATGTAAGGCAGGACTTACGGCTGCATTTAATGAGATTCTACATAACGTGGAGAGAATCGGAAACAGCTGTGTGAATCTGGCAGATGCGGCAGAGGACGGAGTGAGATTCAGCACATTTTTAAGAGAGATGGAGTAGAGAACTTTATTATGAGCAGGCAAACTTTCAATAGAAGAGAGTTTGCCTGTTTTCTATTTCATGGAAATCCTTTTGATTTTATGCTGATAAAAGAAGAAAAACTGTGCTAAAATAGTTGAGACAACAAGAAAGAACAGTTATAATATTAATCTGTTGATAGAGAGAAAAAGGTAACTTTTACTAATATAGGAAGGAAGTAGTAAATGAAGATAGAATTACCAAAGAAGGTATTGTTTATCATTAATAATCTGCAACTTGCAGGATATGATGCATTTGCAGTAGGTGGCTGCGTGAGAGATTCTATTTTGGCGAGAAAACCGCAGGACTGGGATATCACAACGTCGGCAAAACCAGAAGCAATCAAGGAAATATTTCGCCGGACGGTTGATACAGGAATAGAACACGGAACAGTTACAGTAATGATTGGCAAAGACAGTTATGAGGTGACGACTTACAGAATTGACGGTGCTTATGAGGATAGCCGTCATCCGAAGGAAGTCCGCTTTACCAATTGTCTGGAAGAAGATCTTCGCAGAAGAGATTTTACGATCAATGCGATGGCATATAATGATGATGTCCGGCTGGTAGATGTGTTTGGTGGAATGCAGGATTTGAATCATCATCTGATCCGTTGCGTTGGAGATCCGAGGGAAAGATTTTCAGAAGATGCACTTCGTATCCTTCGTGCGGTACGCTTCTCAGCACAGCTGGATTTCCCGATTGAACCTGATACTGCCAAAGCAGTGAAGGAGCTTGCACCAAACCTTAAGAATATCAGTGCAGAACGTATTCAGACAGAGCTTGTGAAACTTCTGACGTCTCCACATCCGGAACGCATTCAGGATGCCTGTGAACTTGGAATTACAAAGGTGGTTCTTCCAGAATGGGATGCCATGGTAGGAGTAAAACAGAATACAATACATCATAAGTACGATGTGGCAGAGCATACACTTCATACATTGAAGCATGTGAAGAGAGATAAATACCTTCGTCTTACAATGTTGTTCCATGATATGGGAAAACCGGCAATGAAGACAACAGATGAGAAAGGAAACGATCATTTCAAAGGACATGCTCTGGAAAGCGAGAAAATTGCCCGTACAGTTTTGAAGCGGTTAAAATTTGACAATGAGACGATTCGCATTGTAACGAAGCTGGTCTGCTATCATGATTACCGGATGGAAGCAACACCGGCGAATGTACGTCGTGCAATGAATCGGATTGGTGTCGAATTATTCCCATACTATCTCGCAGTGCGTCTTTCAGATGCAAAATCACAGAGCACTTACATGAGAAGGGAAAAGATTGAAAATATCGTAGAGATACGAAATCTTTACAAACAGATCCTGATGGAGAATCAGTGCGTGACTCTTCGACAGCTTGCGGTGAGCGGAAGAGAATTGATGGAACTGGGGATGAAGCCGGGACGCGAACTCGGTGCAATGCTCAGTGAACTGCTGGAATATGTGCTGGATGATCCGGAACGGAATACGAAAGAGAATCTCTGTAAGTACGTGAAAGAAAAAATGGAAAAAGAAAAGTAGGAAATGCCGGAAGAAAAAGAGAATACTCAGGTTGTCCCTTTCATACATTAGAAAGAAATCGTTGTCGGTTGCTGTTAAAACCGACAGTAAAAAGTCTGGTAACTGGAAAAGAATAACAATCCAGGTCAATGGGACAGGGGGCAGCCATGAGAGAATATGAGATGGAAGTACTGGAAAAGTACGAACTTGAAGTGAATAGCACCCGGCGGATCAGAGGTGCATTTTATTGCGATACAAAAGAAGGGACGATGCTTCTGAAAGAGACAAAGATCTCGGAGAGGCGCGTCCCTTTATTGTATCTTATTTTAAACCGATTAGAAAAGCAGGGATATCTGGTGGATACACCTGTGTTCAGTAAAGAAGGGAATCTGGTGCAGAATTCCAGAGATGGAACAAGATATTTGATGAAAAAATGGTATCCGGGGGAAGAGTGCAATCTGAAGAGAGAGGAAGATATTTTCCGGGCAGCAAGAAAACTGGGAGAGCTTCATCTGGGATTTCAGTGGTATGAGCCGGACTTGCAGGAGAAAGAAATATTTCAGAAATTCCAGAAAGAAGAGGTGCAGGAAATCCCACAGAATACACCGCAGTCAGTTTGTGAAGAAAAGAAAATTGACTGGACAAAGTTGTCACCATTGTTAAGTAAAAATCCATTGGAAGAAATGAAACGTCGTAACAGGGAAATGAAAAAAGTGCGGTCATTTATCAGAAAACGGGTTGCAAAAAATGAATTCGAATCCTATTATCTGAAGCATTATGAAGAAATTGCATGGCAGGCAGAAAAGGTGACAGAGCAGATAGAACGGTCTGGTTGTCGGAATCTATATGAAAGAAGTATACGGGAAAGGAAAATGCTTCATGGAGATTATAATTATCATAATGTCATGATCCTTCCGGAAAATGAGGTGATAACAAACTTTGAGCGGATGAGAATCGGAATACAAGTAGATGATCTATATTACCTTTTGAGAAAAGTAATGGAAAAATACCATTGGAAACAAAAAACAGGACAAAATATATTAGAAGCATATGAAAGCGTACGGCAATTAAAACCAGATGAAAGAGAGTATCTTTGCCTTCGACTGGCCTATCCGGAAAAGTTCTGGAAGACAGCAAGTGCTTATTCCAGATCAAATAAAGCATGGCTTCCGGAAAAGAGTGTAGAGAAGCTGCAGACAGCAGTAGAGCAGACGAAGGAGAAAGAAGTATTTTTGAGAGAGGTCTTCGAATAAAAAAAGCTCCGCAAACCGCGGAAAATGTGGATTTATCTTGACAAACAACAGGGAAACCGTTATAACAGTACATAAGGGTTTGAGGCAAGTTATCGTGCAGACTTGTAACCTGAATAAATAAAACTAGGAATAGAATTGTATTTGAGTACAATAAAGGAGGACATAATCCATGAACAAAACAGAATTTATTGCAGCAGTAGCTGAAAAGGCAGAGATTTCCAAGAAAGATTCCGAGAAAGCATTAAAGGCATTTGTTGATGTTGTAACAGAGCAGCTGAAAGCAGGAGATAAAGTACAGCTTGTTGGATTTGGTACATTTGAAGTAAGCGAGAGAGCAGCAAGAGAAGGAAGAAACCCACAGACAGGAAAAACTATGACAATTGCAGCTTGCAAGGCTCCTAAATTCAAAGCTGGAAAAGCATTAAAGGACGCTATCAACTAGTTCAGGGGATTTTGTAGAAGAATATATATGAGACTGGATAAGTTTTTAAAAGTCTCCCGTCTGATCAAGCGAAGAACTGTAGCAAACGAAGCCTGTGATGCAGGACGTGTGCTGGTGAATGGAAAGACGGCGAAAGCATCTGTGAAGGTAAAGCCGGGTGATGTGATCGAGATTCAGTTTGGAACGAGAACCGTTAAGGTTGAGGTTCTTGAACTGCAGGAGACAACAAAAAAAGAAGAAGCAAAGGACTTATTCAAATACCTGTAAAGTCTGTCAGACAACAGGAATGTATAAGTCAATCAATGGTTATTGTTTTCAGTAATCTTAGAAAGGCAGGGAATATTTTACAAAGTGAGATATTCCCTGCCTTTCTGTATGCTATACGATAAAGCATTTTCGAGCGCACACATATAAAACCCTTATCTGTCAGGAATAAGTATAAAAGCTCTGACATATATATAGAAAAGTACAGGGAACTGTTCACAGGTAATATCCCGCGAGGTGTTTTGCCATGAATATGGCAAAATCCCGAGACATACGGGGCAAAATCCCATCACCGAAGGTGATTTGGAATGGATTTTGACCAAGTTGCTGTGAACGGAGTGAATAGTAACAAATTCAGAGGACGGGGGACGGTTTCCTGTTATCACAGGGCCGTCCCCTTTCTTGCGCTAATATGACATATTATTAAAGAGGTGCACTATGAGTTTTTTATCATATTTAAAAGATGGAATAAGCCTGGGCAGCATCTATGCGATCATCGCACTTGGATATACGATGGTGTATGGTATCGCCAAAATGCTTAATTTTGCCCATGGTGACGTTATCATGGTAGGTGCGTATGTGATACTTACCGCTGTTACAAGAGGAGGAATGTCTCCGGTTCTGGCCGTAGGGCTTTCAGTAATATTCTGTACAGTTATTGGTGTTGTGATTGAGAAAGTTGCATACAGTCCGCTTCGTAAAGCATCTTCCAACCTGGCCGTACTGATCACTGCGATCGGTGTCAGTTATCTGCTCCAGAACGTGGCGCTTCTGATTTTTGGTTCCAATGCGAGACAGTTTACATCGGTTATTACTGTACCGGCATTAAAGTTGGCTGGCGGCAAACTTTCGATCTCCAGTGTCACGATCGTGACGATTTTAAGCTGTATCGTGATTATGGCTGCCCTGATGACATTTATCAATAAGACGAAAATGGGTCAGGCGATGCTGGCGGTTTCTGAGGACCGCGGTGCGGCAACCTTGATGGGTATCAATGTAAACCGCACGATCTCCGTAACCTTTGCGATTGGTTCCGCCCTGGCGGCAGTAGCAGGCGTGCTGCTCTGCTCGGCATACCCGTCCCTGTCTCCGTACACCGGTTCCATGCCGGGTATCAAGGCATTCGTGGCAGCGGTATTTGGCGGTATCGGTTCGATCCCGGGCGCATTTATCGGCGGTATCCTGCTTGGTATCATTGAAAACCTTGCCAAGGCGTACATTTCCTCCCAGCTTTCTGATGCGATCGTATTTTCTGTCCTGATTATTGTGCTTCTGGTCCGCCCGACCGGTATTCTCGGCAAGAAGATGACGGAGAAAGTATAATAGAGAAAATTATACGATGGTTCATGCCGGGGACTTTTGAAACGGAAAGTGCTGTGTGAAAATGAGATGGTGCATGAACTGCAATAAGCAAGAGAAAGAGCAGGTGTTTAAAATGAACGCATATAAAAATAAAATTCGGATTCAGAATGCGATCACATATGCGATTGTAATCGGCTGTTACATTCTGATTCAGATTATGATGGCAGGCGGCCATGTAAACAGTCTTTTAAAGGGTATTCTGGTTCCACTTTGTACCTATACGATTTTGGCGGTTTCCTTAAACCTCACGGTTGGTATCCTCGGCGAGCTGAGCCTGGGTCATGCCGGATTCATGTGTGCGGGCGCGTTTTCAGGTGCATTTTTTAATCATGCCATGAAAAATCTGATCGCAAGCAACCAGGTACGCTTCATTCTGGCGCTCTTTGTCGGTGCGGCGGTAGCGGCGGTATTTGGTATCCTCATTGGTATTCCGGTTCTGCGTCTGAAAGGCGACTATCTGGCGATTGTAACGCTGGCATTCGGTGAGATCGTTAAAAATATTATCAATGTTCTGTACGTCGGTATCGACGGAAACGGCATCCATGTTTCCATGAAAGATGTAGCTTCCTTAAAGCTGGCAGCGGACGGTCAGGTGATCATCAAGGGGGCACAGGGTATCACAGGTACACCGAAGACGGCGACCTTTACGATCGGCATTGTCCTGGTGCTTCTGACCCTGTTTATTGTATTGAATATCATCAATTCCCGGACAGGCCGTGCGATCATGGCGATCCGCGACAACCGTATTGCGGCAGAGTCTGTGGGTATCAATATCACGAAATACAAACTGATGGCATTTACCATCTCTGCTTCCTTAGCCGGTGTGGCAGGCGTTCTGTACGCACACAACCTGGCGACGCTGGCAGCGACCCCGAAAAGCTTCGGTTATAATATGTCCATTATGATCCTTGTATTTGTGGTTCTGGGCGGCATCGGAAATATCCGTGGTTCCATGATCGCGGCGGTTATCTTAACCCTGCTTCCTGAGATGCTTCGAAGCCTCAATAATTACCGTATGCTGATTTACGCGGTCGTCCTGATTGCAATGATGCTTTTGACCTCCAGCCCGAAGGCGATCGAGGTTCGCGAGCGCATCTTTTCATCATTCCGGAAAAAGAAGACAGAAGGGGAGGCGTAAATCATGGCAATGCTGGATGTAAAAAATTTAAGTATTTCTTTTGGCGGTCTGAAAGCGGTCGATGATTTCAGCATCACGATAGAAAAAGGACAGCTCTACGGCCTGATCGGACCGAACGGCGCTGGTAAAACGACTATTTTCAACCTTTTGACGGGCGTGTACAAGCCGGATGGCGGACGGATTCTGCTGGATGGAAAGGACATTACCGGTCACAAGGCAATCCAGATCAATCAGGCAGGCATCGCGAGAACCTTCCAGAATATCCGTCTGTTCAAGGAGCTGAGCGTGCTTGACAATGTAAAGGTTGGTCTTCATAACCATCATAAATATTCTACGCTGAGCGGCATTCTGCGTCTTCCGTCCTATTACAAGGTTGAGAAAGAGATGGATGAGCGCGCGATGGAGCTTTTGAAGGTATTTGACCTCGACAAAGAGTTTGATTATAAGGCATCGAACCTCCCATACGGCAAGCAGAGAAAGCTGGAGATCGCCAGAGCGCTGGCGACCGAGCCGAAGCTTCTGCTTCTTGACGAGCCGGCAGCCGGCATGAACCCGAATGAGACGGCAGAGCTGATGAAGACGATCCGTTTCGTGCGCGATCATTTTGATATGACCGTACTTCTCATTGAGCATGATATGAAGCTGGTCTCCGGTATCTGCGAGCGCCTGACGGTCTTAAACTTCGGTCATATGCTGGCAGAGGGACCGACCAGCGAAGTACTCAGCAATCCAGAAGTTATCAAAGCATATCTGGGAGAATAGGGGGAAGTTTCGTATGTCAATGCTGGAAGTAAAAGATTTACAGGTATATTATGGTGTGATACAGGCACTCAAGGGAATTTCCTTTGAGGTAGAACAGGGCGATGTGGTAGCGCTGATCGGTGCCAACGGAGCCGGAAAGACGACGACGCTTCACACGATCACGGGTCTGCTGCCGTCCAAGGCAGGCAATATCACATTTGAGGGAACGGATATTACCCATGTACCGGGCTATAAGCTGGTATCAATGGGAATCGCCCACGTGCCGGAGGGGCGCCGTGTGTTCGCTTCCCTGACGGTTCTCCAGAACCTGAAAATGGGTGCGTATACGAGAAATGACAAGAAGGAAATTGAAGATACGATCGAAATGATTTACAAGCGTTTCCCGCGTCTGAAAGAGCGCAAGAACCAGCTTGCCGGAACTTTGTCCGGCGGCGAGCAGCAGATGCTTGCGATGGGACGCGCCCTCATGAGCCACCCGCGCCTGATCGTTCTCGACGAGCCGTCGATGGGTCTGTCCCCACTCTATGTTAATGAGATTTTCGATATTATCCAGGAAATCAACAAGGACGGAGTGACCGTTCTTCTGGTCGAGCAGAATGCGAAAAAAGCGCTCTCCATTTCCAACAAAGCATATGTGCTTGAGACGGGCAATATCGTTCTGAGCGGTGATGCGAAAGAACTGATGAATAATGAGAGAGTGAAGAAGGCTTATCTGAGCGAATAAAAATGTTCTGTGAGCCGGAGCTTTCCAAATGGGAATATTCATAACCCCCTTATGGTCTGAATACATTGTATCAGCAGACCAAGGGGGTATTTTTATGGATCATTTTAATGTATACAGCGATATCCAGGCGCGAACCGGCGGCGAGATCTATATTGGGGTGGTTGGTCCGGTTCGGACAGGGAAATCGACCTTTATTAAGCGCTTTATGGAACTTCTCGTCCTTCCGGGGCTGGAAGATGTCCATGCCCGCGAGCGCGCCCGGGATGAACTTCCCCAGTCTTCGGCGGGGAAAACGATCATGACAACGGAACCGAAATTTATCCCTAAAGAGGCGGCAAAGCTCTCGCTTGGGGACGGTGTGGAGGTGCGGGTCCGCCTGATCGACTGCGTCGGTTTCATGGTGGAGGGCGCTGCCGGTCATATTGAAAACGAGAAAGAACGCATGGTGCGGACGCCGTGGTATGAGGAGGAGATTCCATTTACAGCGGCAGCCGAGCTGGGAACGCGCAAGGTCATCACGGATCATTCGACGATCGGGCTTGTGGTTACGGCGGACGGCAGTTTCGGGGAGTTGAAACGGGAGAATTATGTTCCGGCGGAAGAGAAGACCGTGCAGGAACTGAAAAAACTGGGAAAGCCGTTTCTGGTGCTTTTAAACTCGCAGAAACCATATTCGGAGGAGACGCGGGCGCTGGCAGCCCGGATGACCGAAAAATATGAGGTGCAGGTGCTCCCAGTCAACTGTGAGCAGCTGCGCGCCGAGGATATCCGGGAGATTCTGGGGCAGGTGCTTCTGGAATTTCCGGTCACGGAGATCGATTTTTCGATTCCGAAATGGCTGGAGATTCTGCCAAACAGCCATTGGCTTAAATCGGAGGTCATACAGGCAGTCCGGGGGATGATGGATCGGACGGTACATATGCGCGATGTGGCGTTGGCGCTGCCGGAGGAAACCGGGGAAGCGATCCGCCGGATCCGGATTGTATCAATGAAAATGGATGATGGCAGCGTTCAGGCGGTGGTCGAGCTGGACGACGGACATTATTATCAGATCCTCAGCGAGTATGTGGGAATGCCGATCGAGGGCGAGTACCAGCTGATGCAGACCTTGAAGCGGTTGGCGTCGATGCAGAGCGAGTATGAAAAGGCATCCGTGGCGCTCACGCAGGCACGCAAGAAGGGCTATGGGGTTGTCACGCCGGAACGCGGGGAGATCGTTCTCGATGAGCCGCAGGTGGTGCGCCACGGCAATAAATATGGAGTCAAAATGAAAGCGCAGGCGCCGTCCATCAATCTCATCAAGGCGCAGATTGAGACTGAGATCGCGCCAATTGTGGGAAATGAACAGCAGGCAGAGGATTTGATCCGATACATCCGGGAGAATGCTGGAAAAGGTGAGGAAGGCATCTGGGAAACCAATATTTTTGGAAAATCAATCGCCCAGATCGTCGATGACGGGATTCAGGCGAAGATCTCCCAGCTCACTGAGGACTGCCAGGTGAAGCTGCAGGATAC
>ERZ773168.3627-NODE-3627-length-10739-cov-37.266754_pt1 | contig 10739 bp, 8 predicted proteins | sample MGYA00511261_ERZ773168 | MGnify/ENA primary metagenome ERZ773168 (study PRJEB29015, sample SAMEA2737855) | human gut metagenome | biome: human gut; feature: human-associated habitat; material: faeces | place: China | collected 2012 ... | reverse complement strand
TGTGCGACTGGCACAACCCCGACCTGAAGATGCGCGGCCGTCTGACCAAGCTGTATGACTTCCAGGCCAACGGCCGCCAGCCGTGCGACAACATCACCGCCGGTGATATCGTCGCCTTCTCCGGCCTGCCCGATGTCACCATCGGCAACACCCTGTGCTCCCCCTCTCAGGTCGAGCCGCTGCCCTTCGTGAAGATCAACGACCCCACCGTCGAGATGACCTTCTCCGTCAACGACAGCCCGCTGGCCGGCCGCGAGGGCAAGTTCGTCACCAGCCGCCAGATCCGTGACCGCCTGCAGAAAGAACTGCTGAAGGACGTCGCTCTGAAGGTGGAGGACTCCGCCACCACCGATTCCTTCCGCGTCATGGGCCGTGGTGAGATGCACCTGTCCATCCTGATCGAGACCATGCGCCGCGAAGGTTACGAGCTGCAGGTCTCTCCCCCGCACGTTCTGACCAAGGTCATCGACGGCAAGACCTACGAGCCTATGGAGCATGTCGTCATCGACGTGCCCACCCAGTATCAGGGCGCTGTCATGACCGGTCTGGGCCAGCGCAAGGCCATCCTGCAGCAGATGGAATCTCTGGGCACCGACCGTGTGCGTCTGGAGTTCCGTATGCCCAGCCGCGGCCTGTTCGGCTACCGCAACCAGTTCCTGACCGATACCCACGGCGAGGGCATCCTGAACCAGATCTTCGACGGCTACGACGTCTGGGCCGGTATGATCGCCAACCGCTCCACCGGCTCTCTGGTCAGCTTTGAGACCGGTGAGGCTGTCACCTACGGTCTGTTCAATGCACAGCAGCGCGGCACCCTTCTGGTCGGCGCTGGCGAGAAGGTCTACGAAGGCATGGTCATTGGCTACACCGCTTCCGGCGAGGACGTCGATGTCAACGTCTGCAAGACCAAGCATCTGACCAACACCCGTGCTTCCGGCTCCGATGACGCTCTGCGTCTGGTGCCCATCAGCAAGCTGAGCCTGGAGGGCTGCCTGGAGTTCCTGGCACCCGACGAGCTGCTGGAAGTCACCCCGGAGAATCTGCGCATCCGCAAGCAGATCCTGAACCACGACCAGCGCATGAAGGCCAAGAGCAAGCTGAAATAAGCGCTCCCATTCTTCCAAAACAGATCAACGGCACCGCAAGCCCCACGGCCTGCGGTGCCGTTTTTTGTGTGTCAGTCTGAGCCGGCGCACTTGGACAGCTTCAGCAGTTCTTCCAGCGAACTTGCGTGGACCACGCCTTTTTTCTCCTGTTTTGGTCTGGCAGTTTCCCTCCTGGCATCTTTTCCGGGGCGGTCCCCCCTCTTTTTCCTCTTTTCATTCTTCATCGGGAGCGTTCTGGGGGACTGCTGCGTTTTTTCTACCTTCTGAGGCTCTTGCTTTCGGACACACTTCGGATACACCCTGACCGGGTGATTCCTGCGGTACGCATCGTGCCGAACGATATACTCCAGATATTCCAGGATCGTTTTGGCCCGGTGCGCCTGGCTGTGGTACCCCGGCACAATGGTCGGGTGAAGCGGATCATCTTTGTTGTATGTATTTTTGTGATATAACCACAGCTTTCGGTCATTGCCATGGACCAGTAATTTCCAATTTCCGCAGCCCGATGCCACTTTGAGCTGGTCGTCTTCCAGTTCGCAGGTCAGACCATGCTTCGCGCAGTAGTCGAGGATCTTCTCCCGGTCATTTTCGAAACGCTTTCCGATCCCGGAGCACTGGTCGCACCGCCGGAGGCCCAATGCTCTTGCTTCTTCGGCGCTTTGGAGCGCCCGCCAAAGCTCCCATTCTTCTTCCGTCTTCCGTCTCTGACAGCAGGGACAACCTCCCGCATGGAACCTTTTTTCAGGGTCGTCGATGCGATAGTACCATTTGAGCAAAGGCGGCTTGGGCGGTTCAGGCTCCTCTCTTCCGGGGTATCTTCTCTGCAGCAATTCTTCCCGCGTATAGAGTTTATATCGTTCGCGCTTCTGACAGAGTTTGCAAACACGGCCTCCATCGCAGAAACGTCCCCAGTCTGCCAAGCGCAGAGAACGGCCCCTTACCGCCGGGCAGTCCGGAGCATGAAGAATGTTGGAGCTTCGTGTCTGAACCAGCGGCAGCCGTTTTTCTTCCGGGAGTTTACGGAGATGCCACGCAAGTACCTCAAATAATTGGCTGAGCGTTCCTGCCCGCTCCTTTGGTAGGAACATTCCACCGGGCTTTCCCGCAACATGCAAAAGTTCCATGCCATCCTGCAATGCGTCCGCCTGTGCTTCCGGAGCAATGGCATTCAAAATCGTTTGCACAAAGACGATTCTGGAAGCCGGAAGTTTCTTTCCAAAGCGCGCCAGCGCATACAGCAGCATTTCAAGGGTCTCCTGATTCCACAGGACCAGAACGTCATACTGTGAAAATGTCCGCATAAAAACATCGACCGCATGGGCAAGCGTCCACCCCTGCCGGAGCGTCGTCAGATTGTTGTTCATCCGCCGCTTCGTCTGCATTGTGATGTTCTCCGGATGCTCGACGCGTAGATACCGCCCGAATGTTTTGATGTCCGGTTCCCACGGCCAGCCCAGCTGACAGGAAAATCCATAGATCTCCCGCTCCATTTCCGGCTGCTTCGGAGTGTTCCACAGCAAGTCCACAAATAAATACCGCATCCATTCTCCCTCCTTTTCCTTTATTCTATACATTTTATGTCCAACAAATCGGATTTTTAATATTTTGCAGTTCCATCACACGGCAGAAAATGCTTGCCGCCTAGACACAGCCTATGTGTGATATGCACTTCAGCACTGTTGCAACGGCATCAAAAGGTTGAATCGTTCTATTTGCAAACCGGCTTCATTTCCTGTATAATAAAGAAAACTCCATCTCACTGCGGCGCTGTGCCGCGTAAAAGACACAAACAGGGAGGTTTTGTTATGAACGACATCCTTCAGGCCATGGAGACCCGCCGGAGCATCCGGCAGTTCAAGCCCGACATGCCCCGCAAGGAGGATCTTCAGCAGATCATCGAGGCCGGTCTTTATGCCGCCAACGGCAAAGGCCGACAGGGCGCGATCATTCTGGCCGTGACCAACAAGGAGCTGCGCGACAGGCTCTCCGCCCTGAACCGCGAGATCGGCGGCTTCCCGGAAGGCAAAGACCCCTTCTATGGTGCCCCGGCGGTCCTCATCGTACTGGCAGACAAGAGCTGCCCCACCGGCATCTACGACGGCAGCCTCGTCATGGGCAACCTGATGCTGGCCGCACACGCGCTGGGCCTGGGCAGTATCTGGATCCACCGCGCCAAGGAGGAGTTCGAACGCCCGGAGTACAAGCAGCTGCTCAAAGACCTCGGCGTCGAGGGCGAGTGGGAGGGCATCGGCCACTGCGTCGTCGGTTCCATCGACGGCGAAGCCCCGCAGCCCGCACCCCGCCGGGACGGCCGGGTGTTCTGGGCCGAATAAGCAGGCGCAAAAAAGGAACGGCATACCAGACGGTGTGCCGTTCCTTTTTGTGCTTAATTTGCCGCGTAGGCGCTGCCCGGCGTCCAGGCATTGGCAGCCGAATACTTTGCGTGGTTGCGCAGATAGGTGACCCAGGCACCGTAGCCGTTGCCTGCCGAGAAATGGATGCCGTCCGGAGCGGCCAGCACCTCTTTCAGGTTGCCCTCGCCGTCGGCGAAGGTCTCCCACAGGTCGAGGTAAACGCAGCCCTTGTCCGCTGCCAGCAGGGCCAGCTGCTCATTGACCGAGCGGATGACGTCCGACGCAAGGCCGGGCTTTTCCGCCGCAGCGGCCGGGCGCACCGGCGGGATGGACTGGACGTAGATGACGCAGTCATTGCCCAGCGTCTGCCGCAGCAGGTCCAGCATCTGGCCGTAGTAGGCCAGGAAGCGGTCTGCCGCGCCCAGCGTGGTCAGGGTGTTGGTGCCCAGCAGAAGATAGAGTTTTTTCGGGTGGGCAGCGGCCAGCACATCCAGCGCGACCTCCTCGCCGCGGGTGGAGCTCTTGACGGCGCTGCGGTTCACGATGGCGTCCGGGCCGACGCCGGTGTAGCCGCAGATGAGCGCACCGCCCAGGTTGATGTTGTAATCGGAAAAGCCCACGGTCAGGCTGTCACCGAGGAAGGCTGCATCCGCAAAATAGCTCAGGTCCACCTGCCCGCAGCTGGGCTGGCGGATGGTGCTGCTGTCGTGCGCCTTGACCGTGTAGCCGCCCGCCGTCTGCCGGGCCGGGCCGAAGGTCTCCAGCGTCACGGCAGCGGCTCCGGTATCCGCCGTGCTGCCCGCACTGCCGGAGTCCGCTGCGGTCTCCCCGCTCTCCCCCGCTGTGCTGCCGGCCGCTGCGCCCTGCATGGGCAGCGGAGCCAGAATGTTCTCGGCCATGCCGCTGGAAGTCGCGGTCTGCGGCTGCTCGCTCTCCTGCGAACCGTTTTCCAGAATGGCCGTCACGGCCAGCGAGAGCAGCAGAATGGCTGCAATGACCCCTGCCAGCCGCAGCCCGGTCCCTGCACGGCTTCGCCTGGCGCGGCCATGCGCCGAATGATATTCGTGTGAAATTCCCATCGTCGTTCCCCTTGCCTTTTTTATATTTACGGGTAGTATCCCTCAAAAATTGCATCGCATTCCGGGATCGCACCGTTTTTTTGTGCCATATGACCATTATTGTATCATAATTTTTTTGCCTGTGCAACCAATCAGGTCTTGCATACAACAGGCAAATGGTTTACAATAGAAGAGTAGCAGGAATTGTGCCGTTTTCATTGAAGTGCTTGCACATCCTGCATTCTTTTTGTACGACTTGCAGCGAATGGCTGCGCTTGTTCCGGGAGCAGTGCAGGGCACCCGGAACAGTTTCCGAACGCAGCCGTCCGTTTTGCGGGACGTAACAGTTTTTTTGGATAAGAAGGAGGTTCTCATGGCGAAAAACGTCATCATTGGCCAGAGCGGCGGCCCCACAGCCGTCATCAATTCCAGTCTGGCAGGCGTCTACAAAGCCGCGATCAGTCTGGGAGCTGAGAAGGTCTACGGGATGCAATACGGCATCGAAGGCCTGCTCAAGGAAGAGATGCTGGAGCTGAACGTTCTGCTGAACGACCGCATGAGCATCGAGCTGCTCAAGCGCACCCCGTCCAGCTATCTGGGCAGCTGCCGCTTCAAACTGCCCGACCCGGACACCGATGCCACTCCGTTCGTCAAGCTGTTCACCCTGTTTGACAAGTACGACATCTGTGCCGTGTTCTACATCGGCGGCAACGACTCGATGGATACCATCGCAAAACTGTCCCGCTATGGGCAGCAGGTGGGCAGCAATGTGCGGTTTATCGGTGTGCCCAAGACCATCGACAACGACCTGTGCCTCACCGACCACACCCCCGGCTACGGTTCTGCCGCAAAGTACATTGCTACCATCTTAAAGGAAGTCATCCGCGACTCCTCAGTGTACAACATCCGCAGCGTGACGGTGGCCGAGATCATGGGCCGCCACGCAGGCTGGCTGGCCGGTGCGGCCTGTCTGGCCGGCGGCGAGGACTGCGAAGGTCCCGACCTGATCCTGCTGCCGGAAGTGCCCTTTGATCAGGACAAGTTTCTTGCCCGGGTGGATGAGCTGCAGCGGGTGAAGTCCAATGTTATCATCGCAGCCAGCGAGGGCGTAAAGACTGCAGACGGCACTTATCTGTGCGATCTGGTTTCCACTGCCGGCCAGCTGGATGCCTTTGGCCACAAGGCCATCCTCAGCGGCACCAGCCGTTACCTTTCGGAGCTCATCCACGACAAGCTGCAGTGCAAGAGCCGTGCCATCGAGTTCTCCACCCTGCAGCGCTGCGCCAGCCATCTGGCCAGCCGCACGGATGTGAATGAGGCCTACGCCGTCGGCGGTGCCGCCGCCGCTGCGGCCTTTGCAGGCGAGAGTGGCCGTATGATCGCCCTCAAGCGGGTCTCCAACTACCCGTACCAGTGCATCACCGAGTCTGTGGATGTGCAGCAGGTGGCAAATCTGGAAAAGAAGGTCCCGCTGGAATGGATCGCTCCGGACGGGATGCAGGTGACCGAAGCCTTTGAGGAGTATGCCCGCCCGCTGATCCTGGACGAGGTGACCCCTGTGTATGTGAACGGTACCCCCCGCCACATCCGTCTGTGATCTGCCTTTCCCTTCCGCGTCTGTTTTCGTGCGACTGCACGTTTTTATAGCCGAAACAGAAAAAACAAAAAAGGAGAAATCATCATGGGAAAAAACGCAATTGTCGGTCAGTCCGGCGGCCCCACCTCTGTCATCAATGCCAGTCTGGCGGGTGTCTTTGAAAGCTGCAAGAACCGCGGCGCAGATATCGTGTACGGTATGTGCAACGGTGTTGCCGGTCTGCTGGAGGAGCGGGTGGTGGATCTTTCCACCCTGCTGACCGATGACTTGGACATCGAGCTGCTCAAGCGCACCCCGTCCAGCTTTCTGGGCAGCTGCCGCTACAAGCTGCCAGATTGGCGGGATGACGAGGCGGTGTACAAAAAGCTGTTTGCCATTCTGGAAAAGCTGAACATCGGCTACTTCTTCTACATCGGCGGCAACGACTCCATGGACACCATCGGCAAGCTGGCTGACTATGGCCAGCGCGTTGGCAGTGACATCCGCTTTATGGGCGTGCCCAAGACCATCGACAACGACCTGATGGTCACCGACCACACCCCCGGCTACGGCTCTGCCGCCAAGTACATTGGCGTTGTGATGAAAGAGATCATCCGTGACGCCACCGTATACGGCACCAGGTACGTTACCGTGGTGGAGATCATGGGCCGCAACGCCGGCTGGCTGACCGCTGCCGCCGCACTGGCCAAGAGCGATGATTGCGAGGGCGTGGACATGATCTGCCTGCCCGAAGTTCCCTTCAACGTGGAGCGCTTTGTGGAAAAAGTGCGTGTGATGCAGGAAAAGAAGCCCAGCATCGTTATTGCCGTGTCCGAGGGCGTTAAGCTGGAGGATGGCCGCTATGTTTGCGAGCTGGCTGACGACGTGCACGCAGTGGATGCTTTCGGCCACAAGGCACTGACCGGTACCGCACGGTATCTGGCCAATGTGGTGGCCCGCAATCTGGACACCAAGACCCGCTGCATCGAGCTTTCCACCCTGCAGCGCTGCGCCGGTCACCTGACCAGCCGCACCGATATCACCGAGGCCTATCAGGTGGGCGGTGCTGCTGCCAAGGCAGCCTTTGAGGGTGTTACCGGTCAGATGGTTGCCCTGAAGCGCATCTCCAACAATCCTTACCAGTGCACCACCGAGCTGCATCCCATCAGCGAGGTCGCCAACCTGGAAAAGAAGGTTCCCCTGAGCTGGATGAACAACAACCATACCCAGATGACCGAGGACTTCTTGGACTACGCCCGTCCGCTGATCCAGGCCGAGCTGACCCCGCTGTACATCGCCGGTCTGCCGCACCACATCTACATGAAGAACCAGAAGTGATTTTCTCCTGACCTGTTTTTGTCAGGCTGAAAAGCCCTCCCGCCCGGACGCTGTAAAGCGCACCCGAGCGGGAGGGCTTTTGTGATCTCTGCCTTTATTTCTTCTTTTTTTGCGCCCAGCCCAAATTATGGGTTGACAAATTGCGCTTTCAGTGGTAACATATATAGGCAGTCCACACGACTGCAAAAATGAATATGGGCGTGTTCCCGAGTGGCCAATGGGGACAGACTGTAAATCTGCTGCTTTCAGCTTCGGTGGTTCGAATCCACCCGCGCCCACCAAACAAGAAAAATCCGAACCTGTTTCCGATTGGAGAAGGGTTCGGATTTTTCGTTTTCTTCGGGTACAACAATGAAGGCTCCCGTGGACGGCGCAAAACTCTGATGCCTTGTCATAGACCGTAAGCCGATAACGAGAATTGGAGGATGCGATTATGAAGTACGATGAAAGAGCCTGCAAATTCAACATGGACACCGGGTGCGTAGAACTGCTGCTCCGGGATGGGAGAAAAATCTCCATTGACTGCACCGGGGTTGAGGATGCTCTGGATGTTACCATGGAGCAGAGGTCAGAACTGGACTACCTCATTTACAATGACCCGCTGGGCTATGCGGACTTGATTTTGAATGGCGACCCAGAGGAATATTTGAAAAATGCAGCCGGGAGCCATGAGTTAGAAGATTAAGGACAAAAAAATAAGAGGTGTGCCCAACTGGACACACCTCGGTGAGATACATCTATATAAGGCAGGGCGTTCCCTCTTTACCGGGAGCGTCCTGCTGTTTTTATGCGGCAACAGGCAAGACCTATCGAATCACCGCTGCACCAACTCCTTCCTACACGAACGTCCAAGAAAGCGATGTGAGTTTGATTTTTTCAGAAAGCTGTTTTATAATAAAAACAAGATAAAGAGTCACACAGAGGGATTAAATGAATATTTTAATTGTAGGCAACGGATTTGATTTAGCACATGGATTGCCAACAAGATACTCCGATTACGTTCATCAGATTTCTGAAGAACTCGATTTCAAGCAGTATCTTGGAGAACGATATGAGATAGATGAGGAGTCGTATCAACTTTTCATCAGAGTGAAAAAGTCCACCTTATTCAGGTATATTGAGCATCGCTGCGAAGATGGTTGGGTGGATTTTGAAAACGAACTAAGGCTGATTGTTGATGACACAAGTGATTTCGAGAAACATCTTAGCCGACAGTCTAAAAAAGCCGATGATGGCTTATACAACGAACTTCTTTTTTGGGATAGCCGTGTTGTGAAAGCGAAAAGTTCTTTTTTACAGATGACTCTTGATTCCAATGGAAAGGGTCCTTGGGCTGGAAATGAATTTAACCACGTAGAAGACACAATCATCCAACAAATTTTCGATTTTATCAGCTTGTTCAAAAAATACATAGTGTGGGTGAACACTGTTGAGCTTCCTAAAAAGTCGCCAATATCTTTGATAGATGAAATCAAAATTGATCACTTCTTATCGTTCAACTATACCCCGACTTTTTTGAAATTGTACAGTTCTGCATCTGCCCTTTCTCAAAAAAACATTTGCTATGTTCATGGTAGGCTAGACGAAGATTCAAATGCCCCCATCGTCATGGGGGTTGGAAGTGATTTTTACAATGCAGATTTGAATGAGTATTTTTTGAAAACATTCAAATTTTATCAGCGTTATAAGTATTGTACTGATTTGAACTTTTTGAATTGGTTCAAAGAAATTCGAGTTGAGTACAGTTGGGCTCCTTCAAGCCAGGCTGATGAGGAATTCAACGTATATATTTATGGGCATTCGTTAGATCCAACGGATAAAGACATTTTGCTGCCATTTTTTGAAACCGAAAATGCCAACATAGTGGTTTACTATTTTGACGAAAATAGCCGCTTTTCTTTGGAGAAAAACCTTTTAAAAATTTTAGGACAGGATACATTTTGTAAATATTTGATAGCACAAAATCCCAAAATTCGTTTTGAGAAGATGTAATATTATGTAATGCAGGGCGTTCCCTTTACTGGGAGCGTCCTGCTGTTTTTAGGCTGCGATGGGTGCAGCGTTCAGAGCCTCCTGCTCTTTCAGCCACTTCTCATATTCACGCTGGCCTTCCTCGCTGTTGAAAAAATCAACCATGGAGGGATAGAAACAACGCGCCAACGCCTTGATTGCTTCATCCGGGTAGCCGGATTTGTTTGACTTCTTCTTTTTGTTCAAATAGTATCCTCCGAAACTCAAAGTTCCATATCCTGACCACGCTTGCGGTTTCGCTGCTGCACATTCATGGTGCGTTCCTGCTTGGGTGCAAGAATCTTTTCCAGAAAGCCGCGCACCAGTTCGGGCGCACGGTGGAGAGCATCCAGATAGGGTTTCACGTCGTACCACAGGTCGTGGTACTTGTTGCTCCAACGAATGGCTTCCTTCTTGGCGGTGGAAAGTTCTTCTTTCAAGCGGCGGTTCTCCACATCCATCATATAGCCGTGGTCGGCCTGTTTTTTCAGCTTGGAGAATTCTTCTTCGGTCAGCGAGTAGTTACCGAGAAAGGTGCGCTTGCCGATATAATCAAGATCGCGCGCATGAATGAGGGCTTCTTTCGTGAGCGTGGCCTTTTTCTGCACAGCGGCAAGTTCCTTCTCCTTTTTGGAGAGGGTCTGACTGGTTTTGGCAAGCGACTGCGCCTTTTGGTCGGCTTGGGCGGTCAGGCTGTCCAGCCGCTCCTGCTCCCGCTGGACTTTGAACTGCGTGACAGTCAGGTGTTCTTCGGTACTGCCGCGCTCGCCGCGGTCTACATCGGTATACCCAGCATTGTGCATATAGTTGAAGAAATCGTCTTGCAGGATGCTGTATGACTTCTTCAGGACTGGTTTGCCGTTCTTTTGCAGGACGGGCTTTCCGGCATCGTCCAGCAGAGGCTTAGATGCCCACTTCTTACTCCGGCTGACCTGCATGACAGTCTCCTTTACGGTACCGACCAGTGCCTTGTCCTTGCAGCGTTTCGACCACAGGATTTGCTTTTCCACCACAGGCACATAGACCACATGGAGGTGGTAGTGGTAGATCTCCCGGCCTAGTGCCTCGGTCATGGCACGGTTGATTTCATCGGTGTGCATGACAGCCGAGAGAATATACTGCTCACCGCCCACGATTTGAACGGCTGCTTTGTAGGCATCTTCATAGAACTGCTTGGCGAACTCGTAGCCACCGTGATTGTCAAAATAGGCCGAGTTGACATCAAAGACAAGCTCGCAATAATGGGTGGCATCCGGCTTCAGGCCGCGCGTGGAAATGGTTCCAGCGGCTTCCAGTT
>ERZ773168.3617-NODE-3617-length-10753-cov-11.859133_pt1 | contig 10753 bp, 6 predicted proteins | sample MGYA00511261_ERZ773168 | MGnify/ENA primary metagenome ERZ773168 (study PRJEB29015, sample SAMEA2737855) | human gut metagenome | biome: human gut; feature: human-associated habitat; material: faeces | place: China | collected 2012 ... | reverse complement strand
GCAGTGTGCAACTGCGCGGTATGACTGCTGCCCAAGCCAATGTTGTGCAGCGGTAAGAAGGTTGTAAAGCTGCTGGATTATGCTTAGCAAAACAGAACTGTTCATTTAGAATATAAGCCGCTTGTTCTTTGCGGCATAATAAAAGGTACAAATTATATACCAGTAAGGAGGATCTGCATGAAAACTTCATCTATTCTTGACACCTATCAGACCTGGCTGACCCACCGGGAGTACAGCCCCGCCACCATCCAGAAGTACACCAAAGCCCTGGCCCGCTTTTTTGCCGATACCGGGGCAGGGGACATCCCGACCCGCGAGACCGTTGCAGCCTGGCGGGATAGCCTGACCGAAAAGGGCTATACCCCTGCCACCGTGAACGCGATGCTGGCTGCCGTCAATGATTGCCAAGAGAGCATCGACAACGTGGCTGGCAAAGCTAAGCCGCTCAAGCACCAGCGCAGGATCTTCGCCGACCCTGGCCGGGAACTGACCCGCGCCGAGTATTTCCGCCTGCTGAACGCCGCACGCGCCGCCGGCAACAAGCGCACCCAGCTGCTGCTGGAAGCGCTTTGCTCCACCGGCATCCGCGTCTCGGGACTGCAGTTTATCACGGCAGAAGCCGTCCGCCGGCATAAGGCATCCATTCGCTGCAAGGGCAAGTGCCGGGAAATTTTGCTGCCGGCCGAACTCTGCCACCGGTTGACCCGCTGGTGCCAGAAACACCGCATTCATGCCGGTCCGGTGTTTCTTTCCCGTGTTGGCAAGCCTCTGAGCCGCGTAACGGTCTGGAAACTGCTCAAAGCCCTGTGCGAGCGCGCTAATGTGGCCTGGAAGAAAGTTTTCCTCCACAACCTGCGGCACCTGTTTGCGCGGACATTTTACAACCTCGAAAAAAATATCTCGAAACTGGCGGACCTGCTCGGTCATTCCAGCATCGAGACGACAAGAATTTATATCATGGAATCCGGCGCAGAACATGAGCGTCTACTCAATAAAATGCACCTTCTATTGTGAATTTGACGAAAGCATAGTTCCGTTCCTGTCATTAACAAAAGTTAACATTTAATAAACGTCCGTTCGCGTTTTAAATACCAAAAATGAAAAAGTAAGTAAGAAAAAGTTGTTGGGCAAGCGCTGAAATTCCGCGCCTAACAGTATTTCTATGTGCACTTTTTACAATTTCAACAAAATTGTGTACTTTCCCTTGCCTTTTTCACCTTTATGTGCTAAAATTAGCACCAGTTAATCGATTTGGAATCGCTACCCCCTCCCTGTTAATCCATTGTAACTTCTTTTTGCAATTTGTTTTGTTATATGTAGTTAACATGCAATTAACAGAATATGCTTCTGTTTTTCTTTGCTCGCTGCACGCTGAAATGACCGGAACACAAATATTGCAAGGACGATGCAACTTGACATCTGAAATTGTGGGTAATCGCTTGCACAAGTGTGGGCTATGTCTGCCTGGTGGCAGCCAACAGCGATTGTGGTTCGCACAACATTTTGGTTGGAAAGCTAATTGGGCAAGATGGCCGCTCCATTGTCGGCAATAAAAACTTCAAACCACTTTGTATGTGGTGCGTAGCCTAGAGGGTATCTGAAAAATCCCCAGCACTGTCTAATTCTACCGGGGCATCCCCGCACAATTCTCGGCTTAAGCCTAAAGCATCGCTGCGACGGCCGCGGCACATGATCAGCGTTGAGAAAATGCTCGGCAATCCACCAAGGATTGCCTGTGCTTCTCTCTTAGCCGGTCACGCGTTTCGCTCGCCGCATTGGCATTTTGAATTGCTCGGTATTGCCCAAAAGCAGCGTCTGCTACGTTACTCAACCTTGCAATACACCAAGTATTGCGGCGGTCTCGCGCCTTGCATCCGTTATCTTTTAGCGAATTTTCCAGCATTTTGGTTTATCAGAGACGCCCGAATAAATTCTGAATCTATCCGCTTATGAAGCTTCTGGCATCAGGTGTGCCGATCCAATGCCTCAAGCAAGGCGCGGTAGAGGCGGTCAAGTGGAACAATAGAACGATGTGTTGCTGATGGTAGCGATATCTACCCACTCTATTGTCTGTCCGTCTGCCTGCTAATTTGTTTGGGAATGAACGGGACGATACGTAAAAATGGCGTTGATTCTGTGCCAGGGCTTTATGTAGCCGTTATTGGGCCGGAAACAGGAGTGTTTGCCAGAAGCGGGTTTGGCCATACGCGCACATGCATAGCAGAAATGTATATCTGCTTGACAAATGAGCGCGGCAGACCACGTTTCCTGGTGGATATAAATCAATTTGAGCGGAGGTGGTGCTTAAGGGAAAGCCCAACCGGATCCCTGTGAAAGTATTTTGCTGTGCATTGAATGGAAACGCTTTGATGTGTAACCCCGGACTGTTCTGTTTGAATCAAGAGCGGCGTCATCATTGTAAGTTCCAAACCTCAAAGGGAACAACAGGGTGCTTTCGGCAAAATTACCCGGTTCGGCGCGATTGATTAGATGCATCTGAGAAAAGAGAAATGAAAGGATGTGCTTTACCAATGAAAACAAGAAGTTGGAAACGCTTCGGTTCATGTCTGATGGCACTGGCTATGGTACTGTCCGGTACCGCATTGCCCGCAAGTGCTGCGACCCCCGGCAAAGACGGGTCAGCGGAGATGAACGAAGCGTATGCCGCACACGAGTCCCTGATGCCGATCGGCCCCTCTTTCAGCGTGGCCACTCTTTTGGAGTGGACGCCGGAATCTGACCCGGACGCACGATACAGCAGGGCGAGCATTCCCATGGCAAACCGAGAGGGCGGTTTTGTCGTGAACCCAAAGGCAAATCCGGAAGCAAAGCTCATGCTCTGCTCCCTGGCTAACTCTTCCCACGACACCACCAGTTCACAAGGCACCGAGAACTTCATGAGCTGGTCCTTCAACTACTGGCAGTACACCGATTCTTTTGTGTACTGGTCCGGTTCTGAGGAGGGCCTGATCTGCTGCCCCACCGGCGAATTTACTGACGCTGCCCACACCAACGGTGTGCCGGTCGTTGCTACACTGGGCTTCCCTTGGGGATCTGGCTCGGGCTATGCGGAGGAAGTTGACGCTTTCTGCCAAAAGGCGGAAGATGGCAGTTTCCCCGTGGCAGATAAGCTACTGGAAGTGATGGATTACTATGGTTTTGATGGATACTTCTTCAACCAGGAATCCTTTGGCTGCAGTGCAGAGATTGCATCCAGGTTGGATGAGATGATCCGCTACATGCGCGCCAAGTGCCCCGACATCTTGATTAGCTGGTACGACTCGATGCTGCCTTCCGGCGGCGTATCTTACCAGAACGCGGTTAATAGCTCGAACCAGCGTTGGATGGAGCGTAGCGATGATGGCTCTGTGGGAATCAATGAGTTCTTTATGAACTACAACTGGTATGCAGGGCAGATTTCTACTACAGTCAGCACGATGAACTCTATTAACCGCAGCCCCTTCGATGCTTATGCGGGCTTGGATGTACAGCAAAACGGCATGAACACGCCTTTCCGTGATGAACTGCTCGTGGACGCGGATGGCAAGCTAAAGCTATCCATCGCGCTGTATTGCCCCAACTCCACGTTAGGTAACTCTGCAAACGGAGCGCAGTTCCACGAGGTTGAACAAGACTTCTATGTCAATTCTGCTTCAGATCCGCGGGTAGAAGTGGATAATGTTTCCTCACGCACTTGGCTGGGTATGTCCCGATTCTTCGCCGACAAGACGCCGATCCTCAGCACACCGTTCGTAACCAGTTTTAATTCCGGCCACGGTGTTGGTTATTATGTGAATGGTGAACTCTCCCGTGACAACGAGTGGAGTTACCAGTCCGTGCAGGACGTTATGCCCACCTGGACCTGGATCATCGATTCTGACGGCTCGAAGCTTGATGGCGGCTATGACTTCACTGACGCCTATAACGGCGGCACTTCCATTCAGTTCTATGGTGATCTGGATGCCAACAAGGCAAACGACATCATGCTGTACAGCACCGATGTCGCTGTGACCGATGGCATGACACTGAGCCTGACGGCCAAGAACGATGATGGCAAGGCCAGGTTGGTTGCCTATTATGGCGATGACAGTACTGCCAGCTATGAGGAATGCGAAACAGTCGCTTACGATTTGACTGCCAGTGAGGCTGATACCTGGACCACCACGGTGGTAGATATTTCTGATCATGCCGGCAAGACTTTGTATGCCATTGGTTTAAAGGTGGAAAGCGATACTGCTGTGTCCGACTACCACATCAACCTGGGCCAGCTTGCCATTTTGGATCAGGATCGCGCGGCGCTGTCCGGTCCTACTTCTGTGGCGCTGGACGAGATCCTGTATCACAACGCCTATGATGCGGAAGCACGTATTTACTGGGATGCTGTGGACGGCGCTGCTTCCTATGAGATCTACAAGGTCAACGCGAACGGGACTTCTAATCTGATCATGGAGACCCCCAACACGGCCTTCTACCTGCCTACCCTGGTTCGTGATTTTGACGAAGACGACGTGACGCTGAAAGTCGTCCCCGTTAATGCCAACGGTGTACGCGGTGAAGGCACCGAACTGATAATCGACTGGCTGTATAGCAATGAGGACTCCGAAGTCTACGAACCAAAAGAATTCGAAAACGTCTGCCTGGGGGCGACGGTAACCGGATATTCTGGCCAGAATGAGAGCGAGCCTGCCTCCAAGGCCATTGACGGGACCTCCCTGAATGGTTCCAAATGGTGTGTTACCAATGCGGAGACCGGATATATGGACATTGACATTGGTCGTGAGGTGACGGTCCGCCGCTGGCGCGTAGAACATGCCCAGTACGGTGGCGAGGATGTGTTGATGAACACCGTCGACTTTGCTCTGGAGTATAAGAATGCGTCTGGCCGGTGGGTACAGGCAAAGCGCATCCAGCGCAACACCGCCGCTGTAACGGATGTCTTGCTGGACGAACCGGTGACTGCACAGGAATGGAAACTGCGCATTTATGATGATGGAACTTCCCCCTGGGGCGGTATCCGCATTTATGAATGGCAGATGTTCGAGACCGCCGAGTTCCCCCAGACGGAGCCGGTGTCCATCCAGTTTGCCGCCGCAGAGAATGGCACGGGCGCCAATGATACCTTCACACTGAAGAACGTGCCTGCGGGCCAGACTGTCAAGGTCTACACCAAATCCGGCAGCGAGTATAACAAGATCGGAGAGGCGGTTGCAGAAAGCGGCACTGTCACTATCACCGGCCTTGACTTTGGCACGCAAGAAGCCGGACGTATTTACTACACCACCACCGCCACAGGTTCCGCAGAAAGCATCAAGCTGAGCGCGAGCTTTGAGGCGGAAAATGCCGCAAAATCTGAGGCGGCAAGGGATGTTAAAGCGGAAGCTTATAAACAGCCTGGCTCGCTTAGCTCTTCCAACGGTGGCGACATCTATATTTCTCTTACGGTGAATGGCCTGAGTGAAGGCGATGTGGTCTACGTTTACGAGAACGACTCTGGTGAATACACCAAAGCCTCTCTCCCGGTGGCTGTTGACGAAACCTCGGTAATTATCCGTGGCATTCGGGTCCCGCGTGCGGGCAGTGAACTCACCCTGCAAGTAAAACGCGTCAGTAAGCTGATCTCTGATAAGTATACTGTCGAAATCCCCGCATTCCCGGAACCGACCGCTTACTTGAACTTGGTGGCGACCAATGCCAAGGGCGAGAAACTGACCGGCGTTACTTATGGCGTTTACAACAGCAACAACGAAAAGGTCTATACTGTGACTACCGGCGAACCTGCTGAGGTTGTATTGGGGACGTACACCATTAAGTGCGAAAAAGTTCCTGAAGGCTACCTGATCAACGACACGGTTGTGAAGCGCCTGGTCGTGACCGAAGGCCAGACCTACGATGTGAATGTTACCCTGCAGAGCGGTTCTGTTGAGCCAATCGTTACATCTGTTACGGTATCGCCCGCTACTGCATCTGTGGAGAAGGGCGCAACCAAGCAGTTTGCAGCTATGGTCAACGGCGAGAATATCACCGACCATTCTGTGACCTGGAGCGTGGACGGCGCGGTCTCTGAGGCGACTGAGATCGACGAGACCGGCCTGCTGACCGTTGCGGAGGACGAGACCGCAGAGCAGCTGACCGTTGTTGCGACCTCGGTTCAGGATCCGAAGGTTTCCGGCAGCGCTGCCGTGACCGTCACCGAGCCTGTGGGCGAGCTGGAACTGGTGTCCCAGAATGCGACCATCGTTGGCTACAACGGCAATAAACTGGGCACTGCCCAGGGCCCCGAAAAGCTGTTTGACGGCGACAAGGAAAACCCCAATACCGGCAAATGGTGCGAGGAGGGCAGCAACCTGTGGGTCGCCTTTGACATTGGCGAAGAACGCAACGTCCGGCAGCTGGTCGTCTCCCACGTCGGCGTGGCGGAAACGCCGACGGCCGGCAACGGCAGCATGAACACTGCCAATTACGAGTTCTATGTGCTGAACGAAGAAAAGGTCAACGTGGACGAATTGCTGGCCATGGAGGCCGAGGAACGGAACGCTGTGCTGGCAGACGCTGCGTACTGGACAGAGCTTGCCAAGACCACCGATAACGCGGCCAATGTTACCACCAATGATCTGGGCGATGCGACCGGACGGATTTTCAAGCTGAATGTCAGCCGTACCGATACCACCGGTTGGGCTGCCTGCGTCCGCATCTACGAGGCCGAACTGTACGCTACGGCCAAGCCCACCGAGCCTGTTGTGGACAAGACCATTCTGAATCAGCGGATCGAGCAGGCTTCCGCCCTGGTGAAAGACGATTACACGACCACCAGCTGGGCAGCGTTTGCAACTGCGCTGGCCGAAGCGCAGAGCATCTCTGCCGCTGAGGATGCAAAGCAGGAGACTGTCAACCATGCAGCTGACGCTCTGCAGGACGCCATGGAAAGCCTTGTGAAGCGTGCTGACAACTCGAACCTGGTCGCGGCCATCGACAGCATCAAGGAACTGGATGAAAGCAGGTATCAGCCTGATTCTTGGGCTGCCCTTGCCCAGGCTTTGGCAGAAGCTGAGAAGGTCGCCGCCAACCGTGATGCAACCGCCGATGAGATCGAAGCTGCTTATACAAATCTGGAAGCTGCTTACAAGGCACTGGCGCTCCGAGCAGATATGACTGCAATTGATGATATGATCTCCAAAGTGGAGGCCATGGATGCGAACGCTCATACTGCAAAATCCTGGAAATTGGTTGCCGATGCATTGGAGGCCGCAAAGACGGTCGCCGCCAATGAAAACGCTACCCAGGAGGCTGTAGATGCAGCAGCACGGACGTTGCAGGCCGCAGCGGCGGCATTGGTAAAGGCTGGCGATGCCACCGAGTTGAATGCTTTGGTTGAAGAAACCAAGCAACTTGACCTGAGCAAGTATACTGTGGAGAGCGCGGACGCTATCCGCCAGGCAATTTCTGATGCGGAAGCTGCTATCGCAGGCCGCGCAAGTGCTGAAGACTTGAAAGCCGCCCTTGATGCAGTGCGGAATGCTGTAAATACTGCCCAGACCAAACCTGCGGCACCGGTACAGAAACCTGCTGATACTGTGAAGGATGAACATCCCGATATTGCGGGAGGAATTGCAAACGGCACTAGGGGTGCTGCGCCTACTGCAAAGCCGAATGACGGCAGTGCAGCGGCATCTGGCAGCGGAGCAACAAGCGCGATTCCTCAGACGAGCGATAACTTCCCTTATGAAGTGCTGTCGATTCTGGCTTGCATGGCCGTGGGTGGCTTTATCGTTGCACTCTACCTGAAAAAACGCAGAGGCAATCACTGATGTCTACGAGATGAACGTAAACTCCTAATTCTAAAACACATTATGCGCTTGATCGCAATCGACAGATTGACCAAAACTATAAGATTTAATCATATTACTGGCATATCTATCACTGTGTTTGGCAGTCAATCGGAAGGGGAATGAGGCAAGTCCTCGGTGTTGGTTGATGATTAAGGTATAACTGCAAAAGTGCCTCTTGCGGGCTTCGAACCGCAAGGGGCACTTTTGTGTCTACAGGCATGGAGGAAGACCAACAACTCGGAATTCTTGTCAAACAAAATATTGTTGTAGACAGAGGAACGAATGGTGCGCTCAATGCGTTGGTGGACTATAATCCACAGTGCGAAATAATTTTAATCAACATATAGGACCAGAAAAAGCCAATGAAGCGGGGATTTTTTGCTTTTCCCGGCAGTTTTCATTTTGTTTTCAAGTTTCCCATTTTATACCTATTTACAATAAGGAGGATTTTCACTATGAGCATCATTATCGGCATTGACCACGGCTACTATGCTATCAAAACAGCCCACTGCTCGTTCCCGGCAGGGCTGACAAGCTACGGAGAACACGAACCCTACACCCGCCAAGGACTCTTAGAGTTTGGCGGGTGCTTTTTTGTTTGTGGCTCCGGGCGGCAGCCTATCCAACGGGATAAGACTGCGAACGACAACTATTACCTGCTGACGCTGACGGCCATTGCAAAGGAGATTCAGCAGCGCGGCCTGCCGCCCGAATGTTCGGTGCGGATCGCGGCGGGCTTGCCCTTAACCCGCTTTGGCCGAGACAAGCCGAAGTTCCGGGATTACCTGTTTCGCACCCGGCAGCCTGTACATTATAGATTCGAGGGTGTGGAGTACAGCATCACCATTGAGGAAGTTGCCATCTTCCCCCAGGTCTATGCATGACGATTAACCGCATGCTGACCGATAGGCAGTACCTTGGGTATCTGATTACCAAAGATGTGACATCTCCGCATCTGCCCGAATTGCAGATCATCGATGATCAGACCTTCCAAAGGGCTGTTGAGATTGTAGAACAGCGAAAGAAAATCAACGCGGAGTGGAGAAAAATTTCGCGCCGAAGCAACAACGGTATGCTGCTGGGCGGCAACCTGTATTGCGGCCACTGCGGCAGCCGGATGCCCCCCCAGCTGTCCGGGCGAGGGCGCCAAGCGCAGCAAGCCAGAATATGTCTGCTACAAGGGTGCTAACCGCCGCATCCAGTGCGATGGGCAGCGGCTTTACCTTGCTGAACGCATCGATGCAGTTGTTATCCAGGTCACAAATGAAATCATGGATATGATTCAGGTGATTCCCAAAGATGATGCCATTGAGCGACAGATGGCGGAGAAAATCCAGACCTTAAGCGAACAGCTTGCGGCTGCCAAGTGTGCCGCCGCGAGTGCCGCCAAGGAACAGGAAGCCCTTGAAATGGAAGTCGGACGCTGCATCCTGGGGCAGAGCCGATTTAGCGAGTCCCTGCTTAGCAGGCTGATTAATGAAAAAGCGACCGAACGTAAACAGCTACAGAGTAAAGCCGCCGCCCTGGAGATGGAGATCAAAAGTCAAAGCACCCTGACAGCTAACGTATCCACCTACTATGACCGGCTCATGGGCTGGAGTGCCGAGTTCCGCTTAGCGGATATCGAGCGCAAACGGATGATTGTCTCACAGCTGTACAGCCGAATTGAGGTGAAAAAAGGTTATGAAATCAAGCTGGTGCAGGATGCAAACTACCGACAGTTCCTTGATGGCAAGATAGATTGTGGTGTTGGGTATCTGATTGAGAAAACAGACATCCGGCATAGAAAAGCAACCAGACAAATAAGCAAGATGACAGCATAGGAGGTTTGGCTTTCTCTGCAATCAGAACATGACATTGCGAGAAGAAAATGTTTCACAAGTCAAGGTGCGAAACTACTATATATAGTGGTTCCGCGCCTTGGCTTTTTGCAAATTATGTGATATAATAAGCGCGCAAAATAGTGTGGAAGGTTGAATGCAGAGGAAATGGCAAAAGCACAAAACAAACATGGCAAATGGTATAGTCACATTTTTATCCGAAGAAGTGTCTCCGTGCGGCACATATACAAGGATGGAGATGTGCAACAAATAAATAGTAACGAACAATTACCTAAATTGCTGTATAAATATTTAAGTGTAGCAGATATTGAACATCTTACACGGCTGCATGACATTATAGAAAATCATCACATATATTTCCCCAAGTATGACAACCTTAATGATCCACTGGAAGGTGCTGCAATCGATATACATAATGGAGGTTATGCAGGATATAGTATGTATGTTGCATCTGATGTGGAGGACCCGTTTATAGCGCCCTATAAGGAAAGCTATAGAATATTGTCACTTGCAAAGAGTCCCATCAATCCACAATTATGGGCACATTATGGTGGAAATTACACAGGGATTTGCCTTTGCTTCTCTACCGAGGGGTGTTTTTCATCCGCGCAGAAAATGAATTATTTTGATCTAAAGCCAATTCGAGATGTGGGAGAAGAAGCAGATGACGATGACAAAAAGATAGATGCGCTTGTTCATGAAGGGCTCTTGATGAAACAAAGTGGTTGGAGCTATGAAGAAGAATGGCGGGTTTTGCAAAAGGAAAGTAGCGAATTTTTCTGCTTTGATCCAAAAGATCTCGTTGGTGTAATCGTAGGCCATAAGATGCCTAGGGAAATTCAAACTATTATAAAGGGGTGGCTTCCGCCAAAGGTAAAAAGAATGAAAATCTGGCCAGGCGTTAGGTCGTTTAAAATGAAGCTAACCGATATAGATTATGAAAAAGATGAAAGCGGATGCGATGGATCAGAAGTACCTGAAATTGCAAATTTTGAAGAATATCTTTTAAGCAAATAGCACTTCTATCGTTACTATAAAGAGTAAGTGCATAAAACAGGCGACATTATCTCCGTGCCGTCCGCTAGA
>ERZ773168.3611-NODE-3611-length-10768-cov-2.690936_pt1 | contig 10768 bp, 7 predicted proteins | sample MGYA00511261_ERZ773168 | MGnify/ENA primary metagenome ERZ773168 (study PRJEB29015, sample SAMEA2737855) | human gut metagenome | biome: human gut; feature: human-associated habitat; material: faeces | place: China | collected 2012 ... | reverse complement strand
ACTTCTACAACGACATCTACGAGCCGATACACAATCTGGTCTGCGAGGCGGTAAAGAAGCATTCCGTGACGGCGGAGGACAGCTATCAGGTGTTCCTGAGCCGTTTTCTGACCGAGGCTATCGCCGGAATACTTCTGGACTGCATCGAGCGTGACATGGGAGACCGCAAAAAGCTGGCGGAATATATAGCGGCTACCATCACCGGAGCTATACTCGGTTCGCTGGGCGTTTCAAAATAAGCCGCAGTCAGGATTTGATTCGAAGCCGATAGCATTTTGAGCCGTCGGGAATATCGAACCACTATGTGCTCAGCGGCGAACGCCCAATAACGCTAATACAAACACTGGCAGGCTTTTCAGCCTGCCAGTTTAATATTACGCCTTCATACGCTTCTTATAATCCGCCTTGATCTCCTCAAGGGCAACTGCGTCCTGCTTACGCTTTTCCCTTGCGTCGCTCTGTATCTTCTGAACCTCGTCGATACCATTTACAATGGTAGTCCAGGTCTCCTGGAGGGTCTCCACCTTGATTGAAGAGCCGGAAGCCATAGCCGCGATCTGCTTGCTCTGCGCAACGGTGTTCTGCGCGTTCTTCTTGAGCATTTCGTTGGTCTTTTCGTCGAGCGCCTGCATGGAATCAGCTATTATCTTCTGGCGCTTGAGCATGATTGCCTGCGCCAGCGCCTGCTTGAATACCGGCATGGTGATGATGAACGCGGAGTTTATCTTTCTCACAAGGTTCAGGTTGGAATACTCCATGGTCTTGAGCATGGGAACCGTCTGAATAGCCACGTTCTCAGCTACCTTGAGGTCCATGACGCGCTGGTCGAGTATCTCGCGCATCTGGGTCAGGTTGGAGAGATCCATGCGTATCGTGCCGTCGTCCGGGTTAGCCTCGCACTTTGCCGTGTAGTCCGCGATGTACTGGTCAAGCTCCTTTACTGCCTGTTCGCCCGCCATGATGTACTTCACAAGCTCCTGGTAATAGCAGAGGTTCGCGTCGTACATGTTGTCAAGCTTGGTGTTGGCGTCGCCGATCTCGTTTTCGTACTTCTTTAGCTGAACGTAGATCCTGTCGACCTCGCTGCCCATCGTTTCGTACTTGCCGATGATCTTCTCAAGCTTCTTCTTGAGATTTCCGAAGAAGCCCGGCTTCTCGTCCTGTATCTCCTTAATATCGAACTTATCCATAATGCTCGCAAGTTCCTTGAGCATTACGCCGGTGTCGTTCACCTGGTCTATCGTCATGGATTTCAGCACCTGGTCGGAAGCCTTCGAGATCTCCTCTGCCGCCTCTGCGCCGAACTTAACGATGGTGTTGGAATCGTTGAGGTTGATGGTGCTCACAAGCTTGTCGATCTCCTCGCTGGTGGCAAGCTCCTGCTTGATCTGGTCAGCCGTTACCTGAATATTGAAGTTCTTCGCTTCCTCGATCTTCACATCGAGCGCAGCTTCCTCGTGGGTCTTTGCAAGAGTGGTCGCCGGAGCAGTCTGGGGCTGTACCGCGGGCTGCATCTGAGAGCCGGGTGTAAACTGTAATCCCATAATCGTTTGTTCCTTTCAAATTTACTTTCTGAACAGCCTGCCGAAAAATCCGCCGTTCTTCTGCTCGGAGGGTATCTTAAATTTCGGCACCTCCATATTGTAGAGAAACTCGTTTTGAGTATGCTCCTCGAATGCGTCCGCAGAAACGAACGTTTCGAGATTCTTGTACCCCGTCGGGGTGTATATCAGTATATCAAAGCCGATAAGATTACACAGCACAAGCTGAATGCACTCCTCAAGAGAAAAGGTCTGCTCCACTGCGTCTATCCATATCAGCTTAGGGAGCTGCTTCGTGAAATCAAAGCTTTGCAGCAGCTTCATGAACTCCTTGTCGAGGTTCAGCCCGAAATGCATCACCGAGCACATAAGCTCGTCGCCCTGAAGCTTCAGGAACCCGCTGTCCGCCGCTTCCTGGAGCTTAAACAGGAGCATATCCTGTATTCTGTCCGGAAGGTAGCTGTAGCGGTTCAGCGAGGACGCCTTCAGCCGCTCGGCGTCGATTTTTCCGTTGCGGTAGAAGCTGCGGTAAACCGACAGGTCGGGATTCGCTGTCGGCTGCTGGTCTGCGGTCTTTACCCGGAGAATCGTCTCCGGCGTGAGCCGCTCGCGTATCTCCTCCCAGTATGCCGCCGCGCTGCCATCCTTTACTCCGCTTATCTTTGCGAAGATATTCGGCACCGTTACAAGGTTCCCGGAAGTCTCAAAGCCCTGCCGGAACCGCGCTTCCTGCTTCCACAGTATGCCTATCTCCTCAAGCGTGGTTTTCAGCGTGACGGTCTGGCTGTTCGGGAACTGGAAGTCCCGGAATATCCCCGCGTCGCCGCCGTAGAGCATGGTGTCAAGCTCTCGCTCCGCGGAATACGCCACCGTTGCGACCTTCATCTTGACTGCCTTGCTGGGGTAGCTTCCGCTCTCCCTGCTCTGCGGAAGCTGGAAAATCTGCATTCTGTTGTCAATGTTCTTGTCGACCGTGATATCCAGAAGCTGCTTGTTCGGCGTGATGTATATAACATCGAACCCGCACCGCGACATGAAATGCAGGAAATACAGCTCCGACTGCGAGATATCCCCGTAATACAGCACCACCGGAATATCCGCATACTGCACGGCGTACTTCCGCGCCTGGGTGCAGCGGTACAGCCAGGAAATAAGCTTGCTTCCGTAGTTGAAAACCACCGTCTGATTGCCGGTGTAAAGCTCGTTGAGCAGCTTGCGAAGCTCCGTTTGGGCCAGCGCGGTGCGTATCGGATCGCCGTTCAGCTTTATCAGCAGCGCCAGCTCGTCTATCATCTCGCCGGTGCTGTTCCTGCTGACCGTCCCGAGCTGCCTTATCTCCTCGGCGGTTGGGTTTTCCATCGGCTTTTCAATGAAAATAAGCTGCTTCTTGCTTCCCGCGAAGCCCTCTTTGAACTTCAGCAGCATGTTGTTGTACACCGCTTCCTCGTCATAGCCGATGAGCGCCGCGAAGTACACCGGGATAACCCCGCCCTCGCGGAACACTCCGCCGTTTTTAACGACGCGGGTGCGGTGTTCTGTCATGAAGTCCTCAAAGATACCCGCCGCTGTTGTGCTGAGCCGCTGCACGGTGTTTTCCACCTGCTGCGCGGAAGCCCTCATCTGGCTCATCTGAGCCGCCTTTGACAGGTCGATGTGCGAAAAATCCATCTGTATCATTCCGCTCATGGAGCCGGTCATATTCTGAACGCGGTTCGCATGCGGAAACTTGTCAAAGTCCTTGTCCATACCGTAGGAAACGTACACGATACGCACCCCGGCAAGGTTCATGATATGCAGGAAGTACAGCTCGCGCAGGCTCGCCGCGCCTATCAGCACCAACGACTGCGGACGTACCGCAAGGTACTTCATCAGCCAGCAGAATATCACGAGGTAGGTGTTCCTGCCGTTTGCGCCGCAGTTCCTTGAAGCCTCGGTGAGCGCCTCCGCCATGGCGCCGGCGTCGCATTCAATGCGCTGCGTCGAGAGCCACGACTGTAATCCCGCCTTCACCGACTTAACGTCGCTGAAATCCCCCGCGGCGTAGTTCGCGGCAGCGCTGACCTCCGCAGTGGAAGCCATGGGGATCTTCCCTTCGAAGAACAGACCGTTTTTCTTCGCCGCCGCGTAAGCCTCGATCAGCATATTCTTGAAAATATCGGCATTGTCGTAACCGGTATAACGTACAAATCCTGCGGAAGCCATTCTGTCTGTCCTGTCCTCTCAATTAATGTGTAAAGTGGGTTCCCGAAAAACCGTGACGGAGCTTCGGATCCTTTATGTGCTTGCCTGTATACCGTAGCGGCTGCAGAGCTTCACCAGCCCGTCGCGGTAGCCCGCGCCGACTGCGGATATCCGCCACTCGCCCCGGTATATGTAGAATTCCATCGCGATGATGGTTATTTCGTTCGTGAGCCCCGGTATGTCGAACCTCACGCGTTCCCTTCCCTGGGAAAACAGCGCCACCCTCGGCTCCCTGACCTGCGAAAAATTCTTCACGCTGTCTCCGGAATAAACCGAGTATGCCACAGAAATGCGCTGCACCTCCGGCGGGAGCTTCGCCATGTCAATGGAAATATGCCCGTCGTCCGGGTAGTAACGCACCGCGCCGTCCTGGGAGCGCTCGTTTCCGAAGAACACAAGATCGCCTTCTCCGCGGCATTTCTCGTTCTCGTCAAGCAGGAATACATATGGGTCGATATCCGCGTTTCCGAGCCGCTGCCCGGTGAGGTACACCTCCACTGTTCCGGAGAGGTATCCCGCCGCCGGAACGCGCTGACCCTTCCGCAGCTCAAGAAGCTGTTCATCTGACAGCGGAGCCGCCCCCACGTCGGAGATCACGTCCGCCGGCTCCGGATTCACAGCCATGGCTGGAACTGCGGCGGTCAGCGGAGCGTTCCTCGCTATCTGCGGAGCCTCGTAAATGAGCCGCTCCTTCACCGCCGGAGCATTCGCCGAGAACCTTCCGCTGAGATATATCCTCCTGCGGAACTGCGAAACCAGAAGCACCTCCGAATAAACCAGCGAAGCGGAGCCGCTTCCGCTGACGAACACCCTGACGCTGCTGCGCCCAGCCGGGATATCCTGCGGCTGGAACCTCACCCCGGAGGCGGTGCAGAACAGTTTCGCCGGGGCGGGAATATCCACCGTCATAATGAAGCTGTTCTCCTCAGACGGGGAAAGCTCCCCGAGCTGAAGCGCCCGCGGGATACCGCACTCGCCGTCCTCCGCGCCGAATCCGGAAACAGTGCCGAGCACCTCCACGGCCCTGATATTCACCGGGAATTTCGCGGTTATCGCAGGCTCGGAGAGCGCGCCTTCGGTTATCTCCACGCGAAGTCCCTCGAGGGTCACGCCCTGCGACGAAACCTCGATAACGCTGCCGTGCTTAGACCACACGGTGGCGCTGCTTCCGCGGAGAGTCAGCGGCTTGTTTATAACAACAGGTCCTTCGTACTCGCCCGCCGGGAGCGCGGCTGTTCCCCCCGCCGGGGTATTTGCAATTATATCTGACAGAGCTGACAAGCCGCTTCCCTCCTGACCGGTGCTGATTTCTGATTAATTACACGTTGACGCCGTAAGCGCGGCAGAGCGCCTCGAGTCCGCCCTGGTAGCCCGCTGCAACCGCGTTGAACTTCCAGTCGCCGTTGTAACGGTAGATCTCGCATACAACAAGCGCAGTCTCGATGGAGAACTCCTCCATGAGGTCGAAGTGGATAACTTCCTCGCCGTTAACGTCGTCGGGGTTGTCGATCTTAACTACTCTTACGTACGCGTTGGATACCTGACCGAAGTTCTGGTTGCGCTGCTGTGCGTCGAAAATCGTTACGGTAACTGCGATCTTCTCGATCTCCGGAGGGATCTTCGTGAAGTCGATGATGATAGCCTCGTCGTCGCCGTCGCCCTCGCCGGTGCGGTTGTCGCCGGTGTGGACTACCGCGCCGTTTCTGCCGTTGAGATTGTTATAGAATACAAAGTCCTCGTCGCGGAGAACCTTGCCGTTTGCTCCCAGAAGGAACACGCTCGCGTCAAGGTCGAAATCGCTGCCGCCGTCGTACTTGTTGGTGTCCCAGCCGAGACCGATCCTTGCCAGAGTTACGGACTTGTCAAGACTTACGCGCTGACCCTTAGAAAGATTTACTGCCATTTTGTTTTCCTCCTTGAAAATCATATATGTTGTCCCCCGCGACCCCGCATTCTGCGGAGCCGCCGGGAATTTACCGAGCCTTACTTGTTGGAGACCGCCTTTGCGATACCCTTTCTGATGAGGTCCACCGGAATAATGGAGATCGCCATTACAAGCACCATCAGCCACTCGGCAGCATTCAGACCGTAGCCGCTGAGGATAGCGCCGCCGAGGTAGGTCATGAGTATCTGAACTACCGCGATTATGCCGAATACCGTAAGGAATCCCTTGTTCTTTCCGAGGTTATCGAACAGGTTCGCGCGGTCGGTTCTTGCGTTGAACGCATTGAACACCGCGATGAAGATGAAGAATGCGAAGTATGCGGTGTGAAGGAACATATGGGTTTCGCCCTCGATGGTGTTCTGACGGAGGAAGCCCCAGCTTTCGAGGAAGCTTACGCCGGGTACGTTCGGGTCAGCGTCGAAGCTGCCGAGTACCAGAAGCGCGAGGGAAAGAATGAACGTCCAGCCTGCGCCGGTGATTATCTGGGACATCATGTTCCTGCTGATTATCTGTTCAGTTCTGCGCTTGGGCTTCTCGTGCATGAATCTGGAGAGAGCCGGCTCGCCGCCGAATGCCAGAGCCGCCAGCGTATCCATTACGAGGTTTACCCACAGGATCTGGATAACGGACAGCGGGTTGTCAATTCCGATGAGCGGGCAGATGAAGCTGATGAGAACCGCAGAAACGTTGATGGTGAGCTGGAATACAATGAACTTCCTGATGGAGTTGAAGATGGTTCTGCCGTAGAGGATAGCGCGGTCGATGGAGTTGAAGTTGTCGTCCAGGATAACGATATCGGACGCTTCCTTTGCGACTTCCGTGCCGCCGCCCATTGCGAAGCCTACGTCCGCCTTCTTGAGCGCCGGGGAATCGTTGACGCCGTCGCCGGTCATGCCTGCAACGAGGTCAAGCTCCTGGGCAAGGCGCACCAGACGGCTCTTGTCGGAGGGAAGCGCTCTTGCGATAACGCGGATATTCGGGAGCATTTTCTTGATCTCCTCATCGGAGAGCTTTGCAAGCTCGTCGGAGGTCAGGACAACATCGGTGTCCTTCTCGAGCAGACCAGCGTCCTTCGCGATGGCAACTGCGGTCTCCTTGCGGTCGCCGGTGATCATTACCACCTGCACGCCTGCGCCCTTTACCTCCGCGATGGCGGTCACGGACTCCGGACGCACCTCGTCGCGGATACCCACAACGCCTACCAGCGTCCAGTTGCTGCTGTCCGGAAGCGCGTCCTCGCCGAGGGCGTCCTCTGTGGTAGCGATAGCCAGCACGCGGATAGCGCGGTTTGCAAGCTCGTCTATCTGCTTGTTGAGCTGGGTCATGTCAAACGGCTTCTTCTCGCCGTTTACGTCCCAATAGTGGGAGCATCTCTGGAGTATCTTCTCAGGCGCGCCCTTGATGAGCGTCAGGTCGTAGTCGCCTGTTACCTGGGTCGCGGAGTACTTGTTTGTGGAGTTGAACGGGATATTCCCGACCGCCTTCACGTTCGCGGAGCACTCGGTGCCTGCCGCAAAACCGAGTATAGCGCGCTCGGTGGCGTTGCCGCCGATCACCTTCATGTCCTTGCCCTCGCCGGAAACGACGGAGAGTGTGTTCTTATGGATAGACAGCGACAGAATATCCTTCAGCTTTCCGCCGATGTCGCCGAACTTCTTCGATTCGTTGAGAGCGCCGTCGATGAACGTTACCGCCTCGAGCTTACCCTTGGTGATGGTGCCGGTCTTATCGGAGAACAGGATATTCAGGGAGCCTGCGGTCTCGATACCTGCGACCTTTCTTACAAGCACGTTGTCCTTGAGCATCTTGCCCATGTTCTGCGCGGAAACTATCGCGATCATCAGCGGAAGTCCCTCGGGAACAGCCATTACGATGATGATGACCGCAAGCATTACGGGCTGGATAACAGCCTCGAGCAGAGCCGCCCACTGGAAAACTCCCTCTGCGAACAGGAACGCTTCGATGCCGCCCTCGCCCATGAACAGCGTCTTTATGAGCATCGCGACCGCGATAGCGATACCGCCGATGTAGCCGAACTTGCTTATGCCGTCAGCTAGCTTGCCGAGCTTCACCTTGAGCGGAGTCTCGCGGTCGTCGTCGGTCTGGAGTTCGCTTGCGATCTTGCCGTATACGGACTTGTCGCCGACTACGGTGACTTCCATCACCGCGTTGCCGGAACATACCACGCTTCCGCGGAACACCTTGTGCTCGTTGTCGAAATTGAGGCTCTCGTCGGTATCCTTCCAGCCCTCGGGAACTGCGAGCTTCTTAGCCTCGCGGCTCTCGCCGTTGAGCACGGACTGATCTGCCTTGATATCGCCGTCGATGATGATACCGTCAGCCGGAACCTTATCTCCGGACTGTAACAGGATAGCGTCGCCGACCACAATGTCGTTTATTGCCACCTCGGCGATCTCGCCGTTGCGGTAGACCTTGCACATAATGCGGGAAGCCTCTTCCTGGAGCTTCTGGAACGCGTTCTCGTTCCTGTACTCAGAGAAGGTGGAAACCAGCGTTGCAAGCGCGATAGCCACGAAAATTCCAAGAGGCTCGTACCATTCCGGAGCGCCCTCCTTGATGATCCCAACGCCGCCGAGCACTGCCAGAACAACGTTGATGAGAAGGGCAACGATGAGTATTTTTATCATCGGGTCGCCGAGGTTGCCCTTGAGCTTATCCCAGAAGCTCTCGGACGCCTGCTCCGTCATGCTGTTGTCGCCGTATTTCTGCCGCGACTCCTCAGCCTGCTTGTCTGTCAAACCAAACTGCTTCATAAATTTTCCCTTTCTTTCAAAAGAAATCACCCAAAGGACTAGTACACCGATACTTCGCACAGCAGACCGTCATCACGGTCGGTCATGCGGAACACCGCTCCGTCCCTGAGCTCTACCGCCTGTCCCTTCGGGACAAGCCTTCCGGAGGGAGAAGTCATGCCCTCCACCCCGTTGTTGACGAGCAGCCACATTCCGTTATGCCTGCAAATGTACGCGCGCATATCGGTGCCCGCCTTTTCATCATTGTGGACAGCGGAACTTACGTGCCAGTCGTACAGCGGCATGCCATCGTACGCGATAGCCTCGCCGTTGTCGCGGTATACGCCGTTCCTGCCCCTCATCATGCTCTTGAAGCCGAGCCTGATCACCCTGTCCCGGAGGCGTGTTCCGCAGAAGGGGCATACGGGAGCACTCTCATCTCTGAGAATGAACCATTTTTTCTCGCAGCCGGGATTCCCGCACTTCACAAGTCTGTCCCACGCGCGCAGGAGCTCACGCTCCCACTCCATCGCGGTCGGCCTTTGTGAAGGGTCGTGAAGCCCGTCCACGAACGCCCTAAGGAACAACTGCTCAAGCCCCTTCGAAAGCGACTGTATCGTCACATTCAGATCCGGAGGACGGTTGCTCCTGTCGTTTGGGTTTTCTATAAACAGCGCTTCCGGTCCCATCGCGAGGTAGTCGTCCTCCTCGGCGGAAGCCGCGCTGTGTATCTTAGGTCCCTTTAAAGGGTGCCTGAGAAAGAGATATTCGTAAATAAGCACCGGCAGCGCGTGCAGGTCTGTGGAAACGCAGGGCAGGCAGCGCCGCGGGTCGTTGTAGTCGTACTCCAGCGTTGCGAGAACCTCCGGCGCTATGTACCCGGACGTCCCGCACACCTCCGGCGGATACTTTCCCGGAACCACCAGCGAATCTATGTCGATAACGACGGTGGAGCCGCTCTTGGGGTCGATGAGCACGTTGTTGCAGGAAAGGTCGGAATGCGCAAGCCCCGCCTGGTGCATTCTGCGAATGCTCCTTGAAAGGCATATCGCCGCCCCGAGCATGGTGCGGAAATCGCCCTTTTCCTCCGGGGCGATGTACTTCCTGAGCCTTCCGGTGAACCAGTTGCTCTTTTTGTCCTTGCCCTTGAGGTTCAGTCCATTCGTGGAAGCGTTCCCGCCAAAAAAGAACTTCTGCGGGTAGGGCAGACTATCCCGAACTCCGGCTGGCTGACTATCGCGACAGGCCAGCAGAACCGGCTGCGGAAGTACTCCGCGGTCTTTTCCGTATTGCCGAGCGCTCCCCCCGCCTGCTCCGACAGGGTGGGATTATAAATGCTGACGATGGTGCGGATACGATCCTGAATGTTCGGATTGTGCCCGTCGCGCGGGTCGTTGAAGAACTGCACCGCGTATTTTCTGTCCGGTGTGAAGAAGGTGTGCTTCATTCCGCCCCGGGGCGCGTTGGCGTCCACCACGAAATCAAGCGTGCTGCCAAGCGGCGAACCTTCCTCGAGCACCGCAGTCACTATCTGACCGCTGTTCATATTCCGTCAGTCTTTCCTTTCCGCGGATACCCGCGATTCATTATACGTTATGCCGGAACTCCTCCGGACATGTTTTTCAGTCCTGCGCGCTGAGGTCTAGCACCACAAGCGTGCGGTCGTCGAAGCTGCCGCGCTCGTTGTAGTTGTCGAGCCAGGTCAGCAGTCTGTCCTGCGGGCGCTTCCCGATGAATACTCCCCAGGAGTCCAGCGACCAGGGAGCCAGCTCCCCGCGCCTGTCCCACAGCCCGTCGACGTCCTCGCCATTGTCCAGAAGCTGCTTTGCGTACTGCAAGGCAACAGAGCGCTGATCCGGGCTTACCGACGGGAACCGCACTGGCTCCGGCGGGAGAGGCTCAGACTTTCCGCCAGGAATGGGGATTATCCCGTTGAGCATGAGATCAAGGCACAGCCGCTTCATCTGGGGCTGCGCCGGGAAATAATCGTCCGCTACGCCGTCGCTCATCAGCATTATGATGTCTGACTTTCCGCGGCTTATTCTGGTCCTGCGGGCGATTGCGCCTTCGGAGACGTTTTTTTCCGACAGGAAGTCAGTTTCGCCGGAGTACGCGCCGCTGTCCGCTTCGCCAAGCAGCCGGAAGCAGTTCTCGTGACCTGCGTTCCTGTCGATGGCGCAGATACAGCCGTCGCCTATCTGGGCAGAGAGCACGAAGTTCTCATGCCCGCCGTTTATCTCCAGCGGGACCACCAGAGCCGCAAGAAACGTGCTCCCCATATCCGCGAG
>ERZ773168.3608-NODE-3608-length-10770-cov-6.835931_pt1 | contig 10770 bp, 10 predicted proteins | sample MGYA00511261_ERZ773168 | MGnify/ENA primary metagenome ERZ773168 (study PRJEB29015, sample SAMEA2737855) | human gut metagenome | biome: human gut; feature: human-associated habitat; material: faeces | place: China | collected 2012 ... | reverse complement strand
CACAGCGCGCAGGCGAGACCACCGAGATCAAGGTCTACTCCAACCAGGACACCGTTGTGCTGTACGTCAACGGCAAGGAAGTCGGCCAGCAGACTGCACACCGCGTGTTCAAGTTCAATGTTGCTCTGGAAGAGGGCTTCAACACCATCCTGGCCGTTGCCGGTGACGTGAAGGATTCCATCACGCTGGAAAAGGTCGAGAAAGAGCCTGATTACTACACCCTGCCTGAGTTCAACGAGCGTCAGGAGGGCGTTGCCAACTGGTTCAAGCAGGTCGGCAGCCTGGATCTGAAGGCTCCGATGGAGTTCCCCGAGGGCTATTACAGCATCAAGGACAGCATGGAAGATCTCTCCAAGAACGAAGAGGCTCTGGCTCTCGCTACCAGGGCTGTCAAGCTGGCCACCAACTTTGACATCAAGCCCGGCGTTGGCATGTGGGATATGATGAAGCGCATGACCCCTGAGACTATGGCTAAGATGATCAACATGCCCGATGGCTTTATCGAGAGCCTGAACGCACAGCTGATCAAGATCAAGAAGTAAGTACTTCCTGCATCTGAACACCAAAAACGAACGAACCGCCCCGGCACTGCACAAAGCAGCCGCCGGGGCGGTTTTTGTATGCGGCAAATGGCAAGATGAATCAGGCCGCCGAGATGGTCAATTTCAAGCCCAGCTGCTGGAAGATCTTCAGCAGGGTATCCAGATTGGGCATCGTCTTAAAGGATTCGATCCGTGCCACCGAGGATTGCGGAATGCCGCACCTCGCTGCCAGCTCCCGCTGGCTCAATCCCATCGCATTGCGCTGCTCTACCATTGCTTTCACGATTGCAGACATTGCTTCCGCTTCCCGGATATCCTTTGCAATTTCCGGGTCAGCAGCTGCCACATGCTCCTTATAATCGTTCCAGGTCCTCATATTCACTCACCCTTTCTTGCAAGCCAATCATCACGTTCCGCTTTTGCTCGTTCAATTTCACGCCGCGGTGTTTTTTGCGATCTCTTCCGAAATTGGTGCAGCAGCACAAACCGATCACCCCGCCAACAGAAGTAGAATACCCGGTTATTTCCCGGACGCAGCTCCCAGATGCCATCCATCAGATGCTTCGTCACATTCTCGGAAAGCCGTGTTCCGTTGTCCTGCAGCAGCTGGATATACAACACGATCTGTTTATACTGTATTCGCGCATCCTTATTGGATGCGCTTTTTATCCGCAGCTCTTCCAAAAAGTCCCACAGTTCGGAAACGCCTCTGTCGTTCTCATAAAATTCGACTGTATACATTCATGTTCCTCTTCTATGTGCGGCTTATCCCTCAGCCTTATGATAGCACATTTGCTATCAGTCGTCAATCTGTTTTCTCATCTCCCACACTCTCTTGCAAGCCAAAAGGGCCCTGCGGCATTTGCAGGGCCCTTTCGGTTATGGGAGATCATGAAATATCAAAGCGGTGGCAGCCGCAGGGACATCGGGGAGGGGAACCGGCTCATTTTATTGTGACACAGCCGGAGCTCCATACCATATACTATCCCAGCCTGTGGTTCAGCGCTTCTTGCTGCGCTTCTTCTTGCGCGGGGCAGAACGGGCAGGGTTCTGGGTGGGAACAGAACCATTGGAGTGCTTCTGCTCCATCCGATATCTGACGTAATTGGGAATCACGACCGCGATCACGATCAGCAGGATCCAGACCAGGATGCTGGGCTGCTCGTGGTTGGTGTTGAACAGAAACTGCATGACATTATCCATAGGGTGTTTTCCTTTCCGGCCCAGCAGGCCGCCAGAGGGCTTTTTACAGCCAGATGTTGCCGTCCTCATCCGGTTTCATGGGCACGGCAATGATGAAGTCCACGATGGTCATAGCGGCAGAGAAACCACTCCAGAAGGTTGCCAGATACAGCAGGCCCAGCACCGGGCGCTTGGCATAGAACTGGTGCACACCAAACGCCCCCAGAATGCACAGGCGCATATATTTCTTGCGGCTGACACAGTGCTTTTCACGGTGTTCTCTCCAGTATAACAGGTGGTCGATGGTGTTCCAGATGATCCCATGATCCGGGTCCTTTACCCACTGTGTCTTTTCTTCCATTTACGATGTACCTCTTGTCTGAATTTTGTTCCAAAAGCAGAAAACCGCCCGCCGCAAGGGCGAGCGGTTTTCCTATTTGATTTTACAGGTTTCCGCAGAAAATTGCAAGTACCAATTAGGCGTTCTCAGCCATGGTCTTCATCTTGATCTGAGCGACCTCATCCTGGATCTCTTCCATCTTCTCCTTGGTCAGGGGATAGAACTTCATAGCGATCAGGTTGCAGACCAGACCGATCATGATCATGCCGTAAGCGCAGAAGACAACGCCGCCGCGCAGGCCCGGGGTAATGGGGTCACCCATAACGGGATTGTGGTCGGTGAAGCCGCACATGCTGAACATGATACCGGCGACCATGGGAGCGAAAGAGGAGACCATCTTATCCACGAAGCTGAACAGGGTGCCCATCAGGCCGGGGACGTACTTGCCGGTACGGTAGACTTCGTAGTCGGCGCAGTCAGCGGTCATGGGGATAACGATGTTGCCGGAGATACCCTGGAAACCAGCAGTGATGATGGTAAAGACCAGATAGATGATCAGGAAGTAGCCCCAGTTCAGAGCACCAGTCTCGGGGTTGGAGGTCATGGTGGTGGGATCACCGAACAGCCACAGAGCTGCCAGGATACCATTGGTGATCAGACCGCCCACAGAACCGATCAACATAGCCTTGCGCTGACCCAGACGGGTAGCAAAGAAGCTGATGAACAGGAAGCACACGATGGTGCTGGGGATGGTCACCAGACCGGTAACATTACTCTGCAGCAGGTTGGAACCGGCGATGCAGGCGAACATGGCGACCATGACGGCGCTGGACTTTGCAGAAGAACCCAGCTTATCGGTAGATGCGGACAGGACCAGCATCTGGATGGCGCGGTTGTTCTTCAGGGTATCCCAGTAATCCTTCAGGCCGACCTTGACAGGTTTGCCGGTGCCGAAGAACTCGGAACGATCCTTGGGAGCGATGGAGATCACAGCGATGGTGGTGAAGATCGCAGACATGATGGCGGTCATCTTCCACAGGGTGTCAAAGAACTCCAGAGATGCGTAACCGCCCACATCGTTGTAGCTGTTGGCGATACGGGGAATGATGATGCCCAGGATAGCAAACACCAAGGTGTTATACACACCGTCGAAAGAAGCGAACATGGGGCGCTGTTTGGGATCGTTGGTCACACAAGACTGAGCGGACTTGGTAACGACACACTGGCAGGTGTAGCCCAGGTAGTAGACCATCAGAACGACCACATAGAAGGGGAAGCGCACGCCCTGAGGCAGCTTGTGGGTCACATGGAATGCGACCCAGCTGGTGACGCACAGGATGATCTGACCGATCACGATGAACGGACGGTTCTTACCGAACTTGCCGTTGGTCTTATCGACCATGAAGCCGATGAACGGGTCGGTAACACCGTCCCACATACGCATCATCATGGTCAGGGAAGAAGCGACCATCATGCCAACGCCGACCCAGCCCATCAGGTAGTAGGTGGCGTAGTTCATCATCATCAGATAAACGTTGGTTGCGGTGTTGTTCAGCGCGTAGCCTGCGATACGCCACAGGGGAACGCGGTGGATTCCGTTGTGCTCATAGTCCTTATCATAGAACTTGTCCGGCAGACTTCTGGTTTTTGCCATTTCATTCTCTCCTTTGTTCACACAGGAACATTCTCCGTTTTCTCCATGGGGCTTACAGCTGCCACTGCGTACCAGCCCGTCCGGAACTTTATGTCTATATTATGAACGCTTTTTGATATATCTGTTAGTAATATTTTAAGGTAAAACAGGTCGATTTTATGATTATGTGAAAAGTTTCACTAATATGAAAAAATCTATTGTGCTTATTGCACAATCAATTGATATACTAGTATAGCACAACGCCAGTTAGCTGCCACTATGTTCTGCGCCGAAGAACGGGCCTGCAAACGCCAAAAAGGGCCCACGGCAAATGCCGCAGGCCCTTTCTGGCGCTAGGAGGTAAATGAATGAATAGAGGAAGATGTCAGATCAGGATGTCGCCGTTCTCATCGGCCTGCATGGGCAGTGCAATGAGAAGGTCGGTCACGCAGAGGAAAAAGGGCACCACGCTCCAGAAGAACAGGGTGTAGAAGGCCGCCAGCGCATACCGCTTTTCATAGTAGCGGTGGCCGCCGCACCAGCCCAGAAACAGGCAGAGCAGAAGGTACTTCTTTTTGTTCACCTTGTGCCTTACGCGGTTCTTTTTCCAATCGTGATACTTACCAATGAGGCCCGGGCTCTTCTCCTTTTCGAGATCGATGCCGGCTTCCAGCTTGGCATCCTGCAGCGCCAGCTCCGCCTTGATAAAGTCATCCCGGGTCAGCTCCTCGCCGGTCTCCAGCTTGTGGAACACATCGTCCGTTACCTGCTGGCGGCTGCCGGTGCCGTAATAGCCGGTGCTCCAATCGTCCTTTTCCTCGTCGTAGTGCTCCACATCGCCCAGCAGCTCGCCGGTGGTGGGGGCCTTTTCCGGGGCCTCAGCGGCGGGGGCCGGGGTGATCTCAGGGGTCTGGTTCAGCTTGTTTTCTTCTGCCATAGTGGTATTCCTTCCGGGTCTCAGGGTATCAGAAAGTCCTGCGGCAGAGGATGGCCCGCCGCAGGACATTTCCGGTTACGATGCAGGACAGCGGCGCTGTCCCGGATTCAAAATTTCCGCAGGGAGATGGTTGGCATTAAGCCTGCTTTGCAGCAGCCTCAGCCTTGATGCGGCCGATCTCAGCCTGGATCTCTGCCATCTTCTCCTTGGTCAGGGGATAGAAGTGCATGGCAACAACGTTGCACAGCCAGCCAACGATGGGCAGCAGGACGAAGCAGCCGATGGTTGCCCAGAAGATGCCGTCAGAGTACGGAGTCATGGTGTCGGGCAGAGCGTCCTTGAAGCCGGCCACGGAGTAGAACAGGGCCACCAGAGTGGCTGCCAGAGAGGAGATCAGCTTATCCACGAAGCTGAACAGGGTGCCCATCAGGCCGGGAACGTACTTACCGGTACGATAGACCTCGTAGTCAGCGCAGTCAGCGGTCATGGTGATAACGATGGAGGAGGACAGTGCCTGCACGCCGGACCATGCGATGACCAGCAGCACGAAGATCAAAGCGGTGGTGGTCCAGCCGGTGAACAGGGTGCCCCAGGTGTCAGGACGGATCAGGCGGAATGCGGGCAGAGAGAACTTGGAAGCATCGCCCTTGGGGTTGAAGAAGAACAGGAACAGGGTGATGGCGATGGAGCCGATGATGCCGCCCCAGGTACCCACCAGCATGGATGCCTTCTGGCCCATCTGACGAGCGATCTTGTTCATCAGCAGCAGAGAAATCAGGCAGATGGGGATAGAGGTGATCTGAGAGTAGCTGGAGAATGCGGCATAGTTGCCGAAGATGATGCCGAACAGGCAGATCATAACGGTAGCGTTGCTCTTGGTGGACATGAACAGCTTATCGGTAGATGCGGAGACCACCAGCATCTGGATGGCACGGTTGTGAGCCAGGGTGTCAACGTAATCCTTGATGCCGACCTTCTGGGTGGTGCCCAGACCGAAGTACTTCGGATTGTCCTTACGCCACAGGGCGATGATGGCGCAGACTGCAAAGACAGCGGACAGGCCGCCGAACATCAGCTGCATGGTGGTGAACAGGCCGGGGTTGTAGAAAGCGGACAGGCTGCCGCCGGACTTCTCCACGATGCCTGCCAGAGCAGGGTTCTGTGCCACCAGAGAAGCGATCTCGGCAGCGTTGGCCTCGGCAGTCAGGGTGAACTTGGGCACCAGGACATCGGTGACAATGATGGGGAACATGATGTTCATCAGAACAATGTTATACACAGTATCGCACATTGCGAAGATGGGGCGCTGCTTGGGATCGTTGGTCAGGCAGGTCTGAGCAGACTTGGTGACAACGCACTGGCAGGTGTAGCCAATGATGTAGATCATGTAGATGATGATGAACGCAATAAAGCGGACACCAGTGCCCATCTTGGGGATGAAGTTGAACATCACGAAGGTGGTGGCGAACATGATGATCTGACCGATAACGATGAACGGACGATTTTTGCCGAACTTGCCGTTGGTCTTATCGACCATCATACCAACGAACGGGTCGGTGACACCGTCCCAGACACGCATGATGGTAACAATAGAACCGGCCAGCACGGATGCCAGACCGACGATACCGATCAGGAAGTAGCTGATGTAACCGACCACGACCATGTAGGTGTTGGTGGAGGTGTTGTTCAGAGCGTACATCATGATCTCCCACATTTTCGCTCTGTGGATGCCGTTTTCTTCAAGCGGCTGTTTGACCTTTGCCATAGAGAAGCTCTCCTTTCAATTCTGCGGCCGGTGTACTGCCACTCACTCCGGCCTTTCATTCGGTCCCCCGTGGGCTGCGGCTGCCACATCGCGAACCGGGGGATTTTTATGTATACATTATGAACTATCCCTCAAATTTCTGTTAGTAAAATTTTGAGGTAAAACAGGACAATTTTACTCTCCTTGGGCGAAATCGACAGTTTTAAAAAACAGCGTTCGTCATTTTGCACATGATTGTAAGATACTAGTACAGCACATTCCACAAAACAGGCTTGTATTCCAACCGCGTGCAAAAAAGAATACAAGGAAAGTGCGGAAATATCCAAAAAATTTTCTAGTTGTTCCGCGCGGCGGCCTATTATAATAGGTATAGCATCTGCGGCTCTGTGGCATGGGCCGCCGCATTCAAAAGAAAAGGAGAAAACACTATGGCAGTGAAAGCATCCGAGCGTGTAAAGCGCTACCAGAACCCCAACGGCCCCACCATCAGCACCGTGGAGCGCAAGGTCATCGAGCAGGACGGCCTGTATTTCAAGGACATCGACGGCACCGGCACCGTCAGCGCAGTCAACGACTGGCGCTTGACCCCGGCTGAGCGCGCCGAGGCCTATGTCAAGGTTCTGACCACCAGCGAGAAGATCGGCCAGATCTTCACCTCCGACTGGCGCATGGGCCCCAAGTATCCTTCCCCCCGTCTGGCAGCCAACGGCCACAAGCCCGTGGCGGACGAGAGCGGCCTGCTGGACGAGGCACCCGTGAACGTCTCCGACAGCATCTTCGGCTCCCAGTCCCTGCCCAGCACCTCTGACATGGTCAGGAAGAGCTTCAACCGCCACGTCATCCTGCGCGAGAGCCCCACGCCCGAGGATCTGGCAGATTACCTGAACCAGCTGCAGTACCTGACCGAGACCTGCGATCACTTTGTTCCCATGCAGGTCATGTCTAACAGCCGCAACGAGAACGGTGAGGTCGTGTTCGGCATGAACGATGCCACCGGCGTGTTTGCCACCTATCCCGGCACCCTGGGCATTGCTGCTGCCGTCAAGGGCACCGCACGCATCGACATCATCGACAAGTTCGCCGACACCATCCGCCGCGAGTGGAACGCCTGCGGCCTGAAGAAGGGCTACATGTACATGGCCGACTGCGTCACCGACCCCCGTTGGCAGCGCACCTTCGGCACCTTTGGCGAGGACCCTGCACTTATCAGCGAGATCATGACCCATATCATCCCCGGGATTCAGGGCAGTGCGCAGGGCGTGACCGCTGACGGCGTGGCCGTAACCACCAAGCATTTCCCGGGCGGCGGTGCCCGCGAAAACGGCTTTGACCCCCATTATGCTGCAGGGCAGTGGAATGTATACGCCACACCGGGCAGTCTGGAAACCTATCATCTGCCGCCCTTTGCCGCAGCGGTCAAGGCGGGGACTGCCTCCGTCATGCCGTATTATTCAAAGCCGGCCGCCGCAAAAAGCGAACCGCAGCACGACCTGCAGGGCAATGTCATCAAGATGGAGCCCTACGGCTTCGCCTACAACCGCTATTTTATCGACACGATGCTGCGCGGTCAGATGGGCTTTACCGGCTACATCAACTCCGACACCGGCATCGCCCACAATATGGCATGGGGCGTGGAAATGCTCGATGTGCCTGAGCGCATCGGCTTTGCCGTCAACCACGCCGGCGTGGACATCATCAGCGGCCTGTTTGACAATGACGCCGGGCAGCAGGCCTACGACCGCGCCCATACCGACTACTACGACACCCACCCGATCCCGCAGGGCTTTGCCAAAGACCAGCTTGTGCTGACCGATGAGGCACTGGACCGCGCTGTGACCCGCACCCTGACCGAGCTGTTTGCCCTCGGCATGTTTGAGGACCCCTTCCGCGACCCGGAGAGCGCCGAGCGTGTGGTTGCTGATCCCGCCGACCGCGCCGCCGCAGCCGAGGCACACCGCCGCAGCGTAGTGCTTTTGAAAAATGACGGCACACTGCCGCTTTCCTCTGACAGGAAGATCTATGCCGAGGCGTTCCTGAAGAATCCCGAGCAGGCAAAAGCACGCAGGCGCTGCGTGCTGAGCTTGCGGACTGCACACTGGTCGATGACCCTGCCGAGGCCGATGCGGCGCTGCTCTTTGTCTCGCCGTCCTCCGGTGAGTATTTCAACGCTACGCCGGGCTATCTGGAGCTGGACATCTGCGAAAACAAGACGGTCCATAATGTGGATGCTGAGGGCCGCCCCACCGCCGAGACCCACACCGAGACGACCCTGTCCGGTGCAGGACGGTTGGCAGAGATTGCTGCCGCAGTACATGCCCACGGCGGCAAGGTGATCTCCAACATCAACTTCACGATGGCCTGGCAGGTAGGCAATGTGGAGCGCCTCAGCGATGTGCTGCTGGCCGGCTTTGACACTTATCGTGATGCCACGCTCGATGTCATCTTCGGCCGCTTTGTTCCCACAGGCAAGCTGCCCATTACATTGCCGCGCGGTGATGAAGTGCTGGCCGTCAATGAGGCAGGCGTCTGCGTAAGCCCCAACGATGTTCCGGGCTTTGCCAAGGACCGCTATATGCCGGATGCCCTCAAGGATGAAAACGGCAAGGCCTACGCCTACCGCGATGCAGCCGGGCATTATTACGAATACGGCTTCGGCTTGTAATAATTGCCCATATAGAGTAGAATAAAGATATTTATGGCGGCATCGCAGCCAATGCGCGGTGCCGCCTTTTTGAAGGAGTGTTGTAAGTGACTGCCGCAAAAACCAGAGATATGGGCACAGGCAGCGTACCCAAGCTGCTGCTGCAGCTTGCGCTGCCCGCCGTTGTGGCGCAGGTGGTAAATCTGCTGTATAACATTGTGGACCGCATTTACATCGGCCACATGGCTGATGTAGGTGCCGCCGCGCTGACCGGCGTGGGCCTGTTCACACCAATTCTGATGCTGATCACCGCCTTTGCGATGCTGTGCGGCTCCGGCGGTGCGCCGCGCGCTGCCATTGCCATGGGGCGCGGGGACAATAAAGCTGCTGAAAAGATCATGGCCAACTGCTTTACGCTGCTGCTGATTCTGGCTGTTGTTCTGACCGCTGTGTTTTATCTGGCGGCCCCCAGCCTGCTGGTGCTGTTTGGTGCCAGCGCCAATACGCTGCCCTTTGCGTTGGATTATGCCCGCATCTATGTCTTGGGCAGTGTGTTTGTGCTGATCGTGCTGGGCATGAATCCCTTTGTTACCACACAGGGCTTTGCCGCCTTCAGTATGCTGACCACCGTGATCGGCGCTGTATGCAACATCATTCTTGATCCGATCTTTATCTTCGTGCTGAATATGGGCGTGAAGGGCGCTGCGACCGCCACCATCATCAGTCAGGCCGTGGGTGCCCTGTGGGTGCTGAAATTTCTGACAGGGAAGCGCACAAAATTAAAGCTCCGTACCAAGGATATGCCGCTGCAGGGGCGGATCATCCTGCCCTGCCTTGCGCTGGGCGTGTCCACCTTTGTGATGATCGCCACCGAGAGCATTTTGTCCATCAGCTTCAACTCGAGTCTTGCGCGCTACGGCGGGGATCTGGCCGTGGGCGCCATGACCATCATCACCAGCGTATCCCAGCTTCTGTCCATGCCGCTGCAGGGCATCTGTCAGGGCGGCCAGCCGCTGATGAGCTTTAACTACGGCGCCGGCAAGACCGACCGCGTGAAGCAGGCCTTCCGGCTGCAGTTCGGCTTCTGCGTGGCGCTGGCGGCCCTGTTCTGGGGCGTCAGCATGCTGGCCCCGCAGGTTTTGGCGGGCATCTTCACCACCGACCCGGAGCTTGTCAGCTACACGGCGTGGGCCATGCGCATTTATATGGCGGGTATCTTCTCCTGCGGCTTTCAGGGCTCCTGCCAGCAAAGCTTTGTGGCGCTGGGGCAGGCTAAGATCAGCCTGTTTATGGCCTGCCTGCGCAAGCTGATCCTGTTGATCCCGCTGATTTTTATTCTGCCGCACTGTATGTCCGACAAGGTTTTTGCCGTCTTTCTGGCCGAGCCGGTCAGCGACATTATCGCCGCCGCCGTGACGAGCATCGCCTTCTTCACCCGGTTCAATAAGATCCTCGCGGGCGCGCCGAAAAGCAATTCCCAGCCAATGTAAGAGCGATACCGTAAACAAATGCTCTGCCAGCAGTAAAATACATGTGCCTATTTCACCAATCCTATCCTGTTTCAGAATGCGGGCAGCCGCTATAATGGTAGCAACATCAGCAAGATAACCTGCTGATGCGGATGTTACCGCGGCCGCTGTCCGGCGGCCGGCGTTCTGAAGGAGGAACAAAATCTATGGCTATCATCATTGCTGCAGCCGTGGCAGCGGCTCTCATCGTATTCTGCTTTC
>ERZ773168.3603-NODE-3603-length-10791-cov-5.000093_pt1 | contig 10791 bp, 9 predicted proteins | sample MGYA00511261_ERZ773168 | MGnify/ENA primary metagenome ERZ773168 (study PRJEB29015, sample SAMEA2737855) | human gut metagenome | biome: human gut; feature: human-associated habitat; material: faeces | place: China | collected 2012 ... | reverse complement strand
ACCCATCCGGTATCTTCGAAGCTCAAGGCAATATTTGACATAGGGTAGCTAAAAAAGCCCCGTCCCAAAAAGACTACTTTTAGAGTGTGCTGAGAGTGGGGGTCCAGGCGATGGTGGGGGTCGCGCCGTCGAGAGTCTCGTTGATGGTTGCTGCCATACCGGCGAGTAGGCTGTTCTCGCTTACTGTGAGCGTGTCGTAGCCGCCGGCGCGCATGAGTTCGCGAATCACCACGGCGCCAGCGAGAATCACGCCCGCACGCTTGGACTGCACGCCCGGCAATGCGGCAATGCCCGTAACACCCAGCGCGGACATGCACTCGATAGCGGTCGAGACCTGCTCCATCGAAAGCTCGCGCAGGTGCACAAAGCTCGAATCGTACGGCTCCAGCTCGTGAACGAGTGCAACGAGCGTGGTGACGGTGCCACCCACCGCGACCAAGCGCTCGGCGCGCTCAAAGTTGTTGGGCAGGCTCTCAAAGTACGCCGTAAACTGCTCGTTTGCCCAGTCGGCAGCAGCCGCAAGCTCACCTGCCAAAGGCGGCAGCGCCGAGAAAAACCGCTCCGTCACGCGACGGCACCCGATATTGAAGGAATGGGAAGCGATGGGATCCTCGCCGAAGCGGCCGGCCAACTGCCGCCGCAGCGCCCCATCCTCCTGCATCAGCCGTTTGGCCGCAGCGTCCGAATCGTAAACCGCAATGCCCTTCTGTGCAAAAAGGCGGCAGACAGTGCTCTTGCCGCTGCCGATGCCGCCCGTAATTCCTACTTTCATCATTCCTGTCCGTCGGGAAAATCTATCTCGGGAACCGCATCGATAGAGGTTATCTTAATATCGCTGAATTTCACGGAAATCGCATTCTGCAACGACTGCGGGTCGATGATGATCCGCCCCTCGTGCCCCTCCTCGCGCGAGCGCTTGTACTTGAGCGCCGAGAGCGGGATGCGCAGCGTCTTGTTCATGTAGACCTGGTAACCGAACAGGTTGGTACCGACCCCCTCGACGGTACACGTCACATCGAAAACCTGCCCGTCGACATCCACACGCACCTTCTGTTCGGTGGTGTAGATATAACTCAGTTTGGCGATATACCACAGGATGAACGACGCCATGAGCAACGCCAGAAAGACCGGCGAGACATAGCGGTGCATCCACTTCAGCAAACTATCTATTGCACGTTGGAGTTCCATGACGCAAAGTTAAAAATAAAATGGACTGCACCAACCGTGCAATCCATTTTATTTACATATAAGAAATATGTGTATTACTCCTTGTCGATCTTGGCACGCTTGGCCATCAGGTCGTAAGCGACCGGCGTAGCGATGAAAATCGTAGCCACAGTACCCACGATGACGCCGACCGTCAGGGCGAAGATGAAGCCGCGAATGGTCTCGCCGCCGAAGAAGAAGATGGCGAGCAGCGTCACGAGCGTCGTACCCGAGGTGTTGATCGTACGCGACAGCGTCGAGTTGATGGCGTTGTTCACGTTATCCTTGAGGTTGCGCTTGGGATAGAGGCCCAGGTACTCGCGGATACGGTCGAAGACGACCACCGTATCGTTGATGGCATAGCCGATGATCGTAAGGATCGCGGCGATGAACGCCTGGTTCACCTCCAGATTGAAGGGCACGAAACCGTAGAGCATCGAGAAGAGGCCGATGATGAACAGCGCGTTGACGGCCAGTGCGAGCGTGGCGCCCGATGCCCACTGCCAGCGCTTGAAGCGGAACGTGATGTAGAGCCCGATGGCGATGAGCGAGAACAACACCGAGTAGATGGCGTTCCAGGTCATGTCCTTGGCGATCGAAGGGCCGATCTTGTCGGCAGTGAGGATACCGTTGACGTCGGTCTGGGTATTACGGAACTGCTCGAAGGAGATGTCGTACGAATAGAGCGGCTTCAGGGCGTCGAAGATGATCTGCTCCACTTCGGCGGTAGCCTCGTCCGACGTGTCGTCGTAGCGGTACTGCGTCACGATGCGCATCTGGTTCTCGTTGCCGTACTGCTTCACCTCGAAGCTGATCGCCGAAGCGTCGGCACCGGCGTGCTGCGAGAACGCCTCGCCAAGGTTCTGGCGCACCTCCTCGGCCGAAACGGCCTTGTCGAAGCGGATCACATAGGCACGGCCGCCGGTGAACTCGGCACCGAGGTTCAGGCCGCGGGCCACGAACGAGATGCACGAAAGGGCGATCAGCACCACGGCGATCGTATAACCCACCTTGCGCACGCGGATGAAATCGAAATGCGTGTTGTTCAGGAAGTTCTCCGACCACTTGCGCGAGAAGGAGATATGTCCCCACCTGGCGACGATCCACTCGATCAGCAGGCGCGTAATGAACACGGCGCTGAAGAACGAAGTGATGATACCGATGATAAGGGTCGTGGCGAAGCCCTGTACGGGGCCGTTACCGAAGATGAAGAGCACGATACCGGTGATGATGGTCGTCAGGTTACCGTCGATGATGGCCGAGTAGGCTTTCGAGAAACCGTCCTTGATGGCCAGCGAGAGCCCCTTGCCGCCGCGCAGCTCCTCCTTGATACGTTCGTAGATGATGACGTTGGCGTCGACGGCCATACCCATCGTCAGCACGATACCCGCGATACCCGGAAGGGTCAGCACGGCGCCGAACGACACCAAGACGCCCATCAGCAGGAAGACGTTGGTCAGCAGGGCGACGTCGGACATCCAGCCTGCGGTCTTGTAGAACAGGCCCATGTAGAGCAGCACGAGGATGAAGGCGATCACGAACGAGAGCATACCCGCGTTGATCGACTCCTGACCCAGCGAGGGGCCCACGACAGTATCCTGAATGATCTTGGCCGGAGCGGGAACCTTACCCGAGTTGAGTACGTTGGCAAGGTCTTTCGCCTCCTGAATCGTGAAGTCGCCCGTGATCTGCGAGGAACCCTTGTCGATCTTGGTGTTCACGCGGGGTGCGGAATATACGTACCCGTCGAGGACGATGGCGATGCATTTGCCGATGTTCTCGCCCGTCAGACGCGCCCACTCCTGCGTACCCTCGCCGTTCATGGTCATCGACACCTCGGCCGTAGCGCCGCGCTGGGCGTACTGCTCCGTGGCGCTCGTCACGACCGACCCGTCCAGCGGAGCCTTGCCGTCGGGCGTGGAAACCTTGATGGCATAAAGGTAGTAGCGGCCGTCGATCTTATCGTCGCCCTTGACACCCCACTTGAAGTCGATGTCGGCCGGGAAGAGCTCGCGCACCGCGGGGTTCGCCAGGTATTCGTTGACGGCAGCCATGTCGGCCTTATAGGCGGCACCGATGGCGGCCCCACCCGCATAACTAGGGTCGAGCACGGCCAGCAGCGGGTTCTGCGTACGGTCGTAGCGGCCTGCATCCACCTGCCCGGCAGCGGCAACGGAATCGGCGCCGATCTCGGCGATCAGGCCTGCGGCGTCGCCGGAAGCGGTCTGCTCACCGACGGCCTCGGCTTCAGCCGAAGCGGTCTCGGGCTGCGTGGCGGCGGGGAGCTCGGCCAGCTCGGCCTTGACGAGCTTATCGGCTGCTGCCAGTGCGGGAAGCACCTCGCGGGCATCGTAGGTCAGCCAGAATTCGAGCGACGCGGTACCCTGCAACAGGTCGCGCACACGCTGCGGCTCCTTCACGCCCGGCAGCTCGACCAGGATGCGGTGCGAGTTGGGCAGGCGCATGATGTTGGGCTGCGTAACGCCGAAATGGTCGATACGGCTGCGCAGGACGTTGAACGAAGCGGCGATGGCGGCATCGGTTTCCTTCTTGAGGATTTTCTCGACGTCGGCATCGGAGCTTTCGAGCGTGATGTCCTTACGGTCGGGGCTGACGAAGATCGCAGCCAGCGAACCGCCGTTCGAAAGGCGCTGGTAGGCCTTCACGAAGTCGGAAATATAGTCTTTCGAGGTGCCGTCCTTCAGGGCCGCGTTGGCCTCGGCGATGGCGCCGACGAAGGCGGGATCGTTCTGGCTGTCGCCGGCGAGCGCCTTGACGACATCCTCGACCTGCACCTCCAGCATGACGTTCATACCGCCCTTGAGGTCGAGACCCAGGTTCAGTTCCTTCTCCTTGCACTCCTTGTAGGTGAATTTCTTGAACCCGAGGTTATAAACACCCAGATTCTGAACCGAATCGAGGTAATGCTGTTCGGCCTCGCCCTGCTGGTCGAGGGGGAACTGCGCGGCGTACTCCGACGCCTTCTTCTCTACGCTCCGCGTCTTGAACGTGAAGGAGAGCTGGTAAACACACGCAAGCGCCAAAAGGACTGCGAGTAATTTAATAGCACCTTTACTTTGCATTTGAGTTGAAAAATTTTGTTATTATTTGTTGTAATTATTGTCATTACGCATAATAGCACGCAAAGATAGGAAAAAAGAATTGAAAATCGGAAATAACGAATTAAGATTTGCGTCGGGAAGATAAAAAAACTGTAATTTTGAAGCCGTATGATAAAATATACGGAGTACAAGTACCACCTTGCGGCGCTCTTCAGCGTGGCGGTATGGGGAGCGACGTTCGTTTCGACGAAGGTGCTCATCGCCAATTCGCTGACCCCGGCGGAGATATTCCTGCTGCGGTTCGCCATGGCCTACATCTGCATCTGGCCCCTGTCCGGCAGGCGGTTGTGGGCATCGGGATGGCGCGACGAGCTGACGCTCTCGGTGGCCGGAATCACGGGCGGCTCGCTCTATTTCCTGACCGAAAACATGGCGCTGGAATACGCCCCGGCGTCGAACGTCTCGCTGATCGTCTGCACGGCGCCCGTATGGACGGCCGTACTGCTGAGCCTGCTCTACCGCGGCGAACGGATGACGCGGCGGCAGGCCGTGGGTTCTGCGCTGGCGTTCGCAGGCATGGTGCTGGTCGTCCTCAACGGACGCTTCGTGCTCCGGCTCTCTCCCCGAGGCGACATGCTGGCATTGTCGGCGGCGCTGCTGTGGATGGTCTATTCGCTGGTCATCAAACGCATCGGCGGCCGCTACCCTGCCGTCTTCATCACCCGCAAGGTATTCTTCTACGGGCTGCTGACCATCCTGCCGGTATTCGTTTTCCAGCCTTTTTCGATCACTTCAGAGGTGTTGGCCCGCCCCGCCGTGTGGGGCAACCTGCTGTTCCTGGGGATCGTAGCCTCGATGCTCTGCTATGTCCTGTGGAACGCCGCGATGCACAGACTGGGAGCCGTGCGCACGACCAACTACATCTATTTCAACCCGTTGGTGACGATCATCACGGCGGCGGCCTGCATCGGCGAGCGCATCACCCCCGCGGCACTGGCAGGCGCGGCACTGATCCTCTACGGCATGTGGCGGGCGGAACGGGGATAGGCAAAAAAAGGTGCGACCCGGAAAACCGGATCGCACCCCTGGGAATTTATATGAAGGCCTTGCGGCTGAAGTGCCCCGAACACTTCGCGTATTACTTCACCTCTTCGAACTCAACGTCCTCGGGCTGAGAGCTGTCGCCGCCATTCGACGCGCCGCCGGCATTGGCCTGCGACTGCGACTGGCCGGCATCGGCCCCGGGCTGTGCGCCCTGCGCCTGCTGCTGTGCGTAGATGTCCTGCGATGCAGCCTGCCATGCGGCGTTCAGCTCGGCGATGGCCGTGTCGATAGCCGCCACGTCGGCGTTCTTGTGCGCCTCCTTCAGCTTGGCCAGCGCACCCTCGATCGCGGACTTCTTGTCGGCGGGGAGCTTGTCGCCATACTCTTTGAGCTGCTTCTCCGTGGCAAAGATGTTCGAGTCGGCGGCGTTGATCTTGTCGATACGCTCCTTCTCCTCCTTGTCCTTCGCCTCGTTGGCCTTGGCCTCGTCGCGCATACGCTGGATCTCCTGCTCGGTAAGGCCCGAAGAAGCCTCGATACGGATCTTCTGTTCCTTGCCCGTACCCTTGTCCTTGGCCGAGACGTTCAGAATACCGTTGGCGTCGATATCGAACGTCACCTCGATCTGCGGCACACCGCGCGGAGCAGCAGGAATGCCGTCCAGGTGGAAGCGGCCGATCGACTTGTTGTCGCGGGCCAGCGGACGTTCGCCCTGGCAGACGTTGATCTCGACCGAAGGCTGGTTATCGGCAGCCGTGGAGAAGGTCTCCGACTTGCGGGTCGGGATCGTGGTGTTGGCGTCAATGAGCTTGGTCATCACACCGCCCAAGGTCTCGATACCCAGCGACAGCGGCGTAACGTCGAGCAGCAGCACGTCCTTCACCTCGCCCGTGAGCACACCGCCCTGGATCGCGGCGCCTACGGCCACCACTTCGTCGGGGTTCACGCTCTTGTTGGGCGTGCGGCCGAAGAACTCCTCGACGATCTTCTGGATCGCGGGGATACGGGTCGAACCGCCGACGAGGATCACCTCGTTGATCTGCGAAGCGTCGAGGCCCGCGTCGCGCAAAGCGAGTTTGCAAGGCTCGATGGTCTTGCGGATCAGATGGTCGCACAACTGCTCGAACTTGGCACGCGTGAGCGACATAACAAGGTGCTGCGGAATGCCGTTGACGGGCATGATGTACGGCAGGTTGATCTCCGTGGAGGTCGAGGACGAAAGTTCGATCTTCGCCTTCTCGGCAGCTTCCTTCAGACGCTGCAAGGCCATCGGATCCTGGCGCAGGTCGATCTGGTGCTCGGCCTTGAACGCCTCGGCCATGTAGTCGATCAGCACGTGGTCGAAGTCGTCGCCGCCCAGGTGGGTATCGCCGTTGGTCGACTTCACTTCGAAGACGCCGTCGCCCAGCTCGAGGATCGAAATATCGAACGTACCGCCGCCGAGGTCATACACGGCGATCTTCATATCGCTGCTCTTCTTGTCCATACCGTAGGCCAGTGCGGCTGCGGTAGGCTCGTTGATGATACGGCGCACCTTCAGCCCGGCGATCTCGCCAGCCTCCTTCGTAGCCTGGCGCTGCGAGTCGGAGAAATAGGCGGGAACCGTGATGACAGCCTCCGTAACCTCCTGTCCGAGGTAGTCTTCGGCCGTCTTCTTCATCTTCTGCAGGATGATGGCCGAAATCTCCTGCGGCGTATACTGGCGGCCGTCGATATCGACGCGCGGGGTGTTGTTGTCACCCTTGACGATCGGATAGGGGGCACGCTCTATATCGGCCGTAACCTGATCGTAGCGCTCGCCCATGAAACGCTTGATCGAAAAGACCGTACGTTTGGGGTTGGTGATGGCCTGACGCTTAGCCGGGTCACCCACCTTGCGCTCGCCGTCCGCCGTGAAAGCCACCACAGACGGGGTCGTGCGGTGTCCCTCGGAGTTGGGAATAACCACGGGCTCGTTGCCCTCCATCACTGCTACGCAGGAGTTCGTAGTACCTAAGTCAATACCAATAATTTTTGCCATAATCGTATATAAGTTTAATGTTATTTTTTACGTTGCCCTGTGCCCCGCCCCTTCGCCCTGCGGTTCCGGTTGCCGGTCACGCCAGTAGATCGAACAAAGGTTGTACCAAACAGCAATCCCTGCCAAATTGTCAGCATAATGGCAGAATTTCCCCGTGCGACCGTCCCGGCAACTGCGCCCAGGGTGTTATTTTGGCAGAAAGGCCGGGGAGGAACGGGAGGTGCAAAGCAGAAGGGCAAGCAACCGGGCAGCGGACGAAGGCATACGGCAGCGACACGGGCAATCAGCAGGGGCGTCGGACAGGGACGGGGAAAGGAACAGCCGGGAAAAGAAGGGCAGTCGGGGAAAGAAAGGGTTGCCGGAAAAACAAGGGTTACCGGAAAAACAAGGGGGCTCCGGAAAATAGAGCGAAAAAAACAGGCCTGCGAAAACGCAGGCCCTACGACCCGACCCGAGGGCCGGACTAACTCTTAACAACTATTTGTTCTGGTCGCCAAGGATACGCATTGCAACATCGAGGATCGTCGTGTCGTCCAGTGTAACGACTCCACCGTCCGGGCCCGGTTCGAAATGAACCCCCACGCACTCCTTAGCCTCGTGCTTGCCCCCGAAATAATTGCGGACGGTTTCTACGTCGAGTCCTAACTCATCTGCAATGCGTTGCGAGCTGCCGCTGGGCAGCCTGTCCTTGATACGACGCAACTCGTTAAATGTGATAATCATATCCGTTGAATTTTAAGTTGAAGTTCTGCATCACTAAGTTAATACAATTTTGCGGAACTGCAAAATTTCTGCCTTAAAAAGTGAAATAAAAACGTAACAAGAACGGAACATAAATAAAACCGCCCCTTCTATTGCGAAAGGACGGTTTTTCCACACCGGCAGCGAAGCCGGATCAATCTTCCGGTTCGATGTAAAGCTGGAAAATAAGGGGCGTGAACGACGGGATCTCGGTGGTGATGGTCGTCACGGTGGTACCCGTGCTGGAACTGTCGTAGCCGGAGCCGTACATGCTATCGTAGTAACCGCCGTAGTAGCTGCCGTAATAGCCGCCGTAGTAACCGCCGTAGTAGCCGCCGCTGCCGTAGTAGCTATTGGCGTAATTGAGGTAGTTGAGATAATCGAGGTAGCTCGACGAATAACCGCTCGACCCCGAAGTGGACGAACTCGACGAGCCGCTCTTGCCCGACGAACCGTAGGCGTTGGTCGACGTGGTGATGAGCTCCGCCCACTGGCCGAACTTGAGGTTGGGGATGGCGTAGTAGAACGCCTGGATCATCCCGCCGCTCGACGGGGTGTATTCGAGCGCCGTACCCGTTTGCGCGACCTCGCCGTAGATGATCTTCTTCACCTCGTCGATGTTCGTGTCGAAGATGAACCCGTCGAGAAAACGGCCGATATACCAGATTTTGGCCGTGCCTTCGAGCGTCACGGAATCTGCTTCGAGTTTCTTGACCCCCTCGTACTTCTCGTAATCGTCGCCCTCGCCGTGGAAACGTTTTTTGAGTGCCTCGGCGATCTGCATGTCGATATCCCTGACCGAAGCCTCGCTGACGTAGGGCTCGTAGCCCACGTGGTAAGGCGCAGGGAAGGAGAGCTGATCCCCGGGCTCGGCCGGGTTGTAGCGCACGTTGACATAGACCTGGGGGATCGAATCGCAGGCGCTGACCCAGCGCTTGGAAGTCTCGTTATAGGGGTGCTCGGGATCCTCGGGGTCTTCCGGCACCTCCGTGGCGGGCGTGTCGTCATCGCCCTTGCTGTAAATCTGCAGGCCGCCGTTCAGTTCGCAGAAGTCATCCACATCGGTACCCTCGCGTTCGAGCGGGTTGCTGACCGTGTCGCGGATCTCCATGGTCACGATGAACGGGCGTTTGGAACTGAGCGAATAACCTTCCTGCCCCTCATATCCGCCCGTACCCTCGACGCCGTTGCCGACCACCGACGAAGGCATGTAGAGTCGGATTTTCGAGCCGTAGCGCAGCGTCACCTCGGGGGAGGTGATGCCCAGCCGGTCTTTGTTATTCCGGAAATAGGTATCGCCGAGCGTCAGCGTACGGCGCATGGCCAGCCATGTCCCTTCCATCAGTCCTGAGTTTTCCGAGCCGCAGTAGCGGTAGAAAGGTACATAGTGGGTATACTTGGAGAAAGACCCGGCCAGCACGGCATCGTCGGCATTGCGCGTGAGGATGATGTTGCCGCTCAGGTCGCGCCCCGAGAAATCGAAAGACACCCAGATGTCCTCGGTGTTGATCGGATCGGACGCAAGGTCGCCCGCATCGAGCAGGTCGACATAGTACAGCCCTTCGGACTGGAGGTTCTCCACCAGGTCGCTGCGGTGCTGGGTCATCCATGCCTCGAGCGCCTGGTTCTCGAATTTGTCGTAAGATTCCGTTTCGTCTTTCGCGCAGGACGTCAGCACCAGAAGGCCGGCGAGCGGCACGTACAGAAAACGAGCGATAAATTTCATATGTTCGGTTTGTATTTTACTCAACATTTAATCTGCCGGATTCCACAGGGCCGTCCGGTTCTACCCGATCCACTGCATCCACCGTAAAAAGCCAGGCTATGGGACTCTCCTTCGGGATAATGCCGAAATAGTCGTCGCCATAAGCCATATTGTATGTCATATACACCTCGACGGCATCGCCCTCGCGGCAACCAAGTAACGCATCGGCCATCCCTTTTATTATACCGGGGTGTCGCATATCCACCGTCAGCGGCTCGAACGTCCACCATTCGGTATTGAGCCCCCGCCCTTCCAGAAAACTTTTCAGGGAGGCATCGTTCGTATAATAAGGTACGGTCCAGTTGTTTTCCGAACCCGTCGTCACGATATTCGCATAGGTGAAGACATAGGCGCGAAAGGTAATCTTCACGGTCGAGGTCGGGGTTACCTCCGGCCAGTTGACCCGGTCGGGATTGTAGATATCGGTAATGTAGCGGTATACGGCATCGCCTGAAACCGTGTAGTAGGGCTGGTTGCTGCCCTCCTCCAGGTTCTCCTCGGCGACGAGCCGGGGGGCGTGCGTCCCGGTCAGGAAAGAGACTATCTTCTCCTTCTGCGCGGGCTGGATGTCTTCGTCGTCGGAACAGCCGGCCAGCGACACGAGCGCAGCGGATAGGCATATGATTAGTCTTTTCATCGTCGTATTATCGTGCAAATTTACAAAAACAATCCGATTTCAAAGCATGAAACGTAAAAAAAGCCCCGGTTAGCGTGCCGGGGACAAAAAAAAGACGGCTTCAGCCGTCATAAATCTCTTCCTGCAATCAGCGGTAATAGTCTTTCCGCGGGTTTTTAAGCCGCTGGAGCCGCCGTTGCTTCAGTACATAGATCCCTATTGCGACGGCGACGGCACCACAAACGATGCAGAGCAAGAGGATAATAAATCCAAGTGGGAGCGCCTCTTCCATTTAGCAAGCAAGTTTAACAAATATTACGGCGTATAAAAATACGAT
>ERZ773168.3601-NODE-3601-length-10796-cov-5.610837_pt1 | contig 10796 bp, 5 predicted proteins | sample MGYA00511261_ERZ773168 | MGnify/ENA primary metagenome ERZ773168 (study PRJEB29015, sample SAMEA2737855) | human gut metagenome | biome: human gut; feature: human-associated habitat; material: faeces | place: China | collected 2012 ... | reverse complement strand
GTAGCTTATATTTGTCTGTGTTACGGCATAATGTAATACTGAATATTCAATTAAAACAAGATGGACAACATGGGCCTGGAAAGTATTTTAAAAACAATGCATAAAGAACACTTCCTCTCATCCTCATTTTATAATTTTCTTGTTAATTTATACTTATTACGTTATAATCTAATAAAAAAGGGGACATTAACATATGAACTTACTTATAGATGACCTACAGTTACAATTACTTCTAGAAAAGAAACGTAATTACATAGGTAAGAAAGTTACTATTGATACTATAATTGCTGGTATATCTTTTTTATTATCAACTTTTACAGCATCATATAGTAATATTTTCAATATAGAGAATTCAGGATTAATTATCAAAACTATATTCTGTTTGATAGGTATCGTATATTCTCTCAAAATAATATATGATATAGTTCAATCGTATAAGAATAAATACAATCATAGAATTTTATTAAAAGATATAGAAGGTTTAAATATGATACAGCATAATCACTCTTTGGTTGCAATCAAAAATACATTTAATAATACAAGTAACAAATTTCTTGTTTATTATGATGAAAGATGGGATTGTAAGTTATTTCCCAATTATAAAACCATTGATACAGATAATGAAGCTGCATTAATTGATTATATTGCTGCTGACCTAGACTGTGATAAACGTAAAATCAATTGCAAATATATAACATCAAGAATACAATCAAAATATTCTTACAGCCACAACGAAAACAGAATTTATAATCACAGATTATATGAAATAAATATTTCTCATTTTCCAGAACGAATAAAACACAATGACTTCACTATCAATGGAAAACATTACTACTGGATGAGTATCTCCGATATGGAAAAAGACGAGAATATCTTGAAGAAAAATAAAGAGGTTGTCGATTTCATCAAAGAAAACCTGACATAATAAACCTCATTTCTACACGATAACCCCCTTGATGGAATGTACATTATTGCTCACATTCCAACAAGGGGGTATTATCGTACTTATATTAAAATATCAAGTCATCACAATTTCTATTATTTTTTCATTTAATCATTCTACTCATTCCTCAGTGCTGTCACCGGATCGCTCTTTGATGCCTTTTTAGAAGGAATCAATCCACCGGTAAATGTAAGAAATACACTAAGCAGTATAAGCACCATCGCTGGAATTACAGGAAGTACTGCATTGATGTTGTTCACCCCTGAAAGTGCATGAATAACAGCATTTATAGGAAGCAGGAAAAGTAATGTTATACCTATACCCATAAGTCCTGAGCATAGTCCGATTATACATGTTTCTGCATTAAATACAGCCGATACATTCTTCTTGGAAGCACCTATTGCCCTTAATATTCCTATCTCCTTACGTCTTTCAAGTACACTTATATATGTGATAACACCTATCATAATAGAAGATACTATTAAAGATATAGCCACGAATGCAATTAACACATAACTTATAACATTTACTATGGTAGTGACAGAGGACATAAGTGTTCCTACCACATCTGTGTAGCTTATAACCTGTTCATCCTTACCCTGCTTTTTCATGCTTGTATTATAGTTATCAAGTATATTTACTATCTTATCCTTACTTTCAAAATCCTTAGGATATATGTCTATTTCACCTGGTACTGACAAATCTGCATAGCCAAGCTTTTTCATATTATTGTCATATGAGGCAACATCCGTATCAGACATAAGTGACTTCATAAGATCTGAAAGGTCACTTTCGTTCATATTCATCTTTATCGCATCTGCGAAGCTGTCTGTATCTATACCAAATGCGCTGCTAAAATCATAGTCATCTGTATCTGTTCCCATGCCCATTGAACCTAGTGCAGCTGCCATATTATTTCCCATAAGCTGCATGGCATTCATCATGGCATCTGTCATAGAGGACATCATCTGTGTCATGACTGCCTCCATAGCCTGCTGCATATTCCCCATGATACTTTCCATCATCTTGTTCATGGCATTCTGTATATTGGCAGTAAACTGTTCCTTAAGACTGTTGATCATATTGTTTATGACTTTATCAAGAATACCATCTATGTTCTGATATCCATTCTGCTTGGCATATTCTGCGTATCCATCTACTACATCCTTTTTAAATATACTCCAGAGCTGTTCTTTTGATATATCAAATGTCACAGCATCTTTCATAAGTTCTTTTGCCGAATCTGATATCTGTTTTCTTGCCTCATCTGTAAGCAGGAACTTAAATACACTTTCTGCTGTTGTATCCTCAATACCATTCTTTTTAATATATTCCAGATATCTGGCTTCAAGCTTGTTTACCTCCTTAAGCACTCTGTCCTGTGATATATTTACATGCATTGAATCAGTAATAAGCTGTCTGATATCCTTACTTAACTGGGCTGATACTTCCTCAGATGACATATATTCTTTTAAACCATATAATACTTCAGATATAGATGCTTTAACTTCGTCTGTAAGACTGTCTGATACCAGCTTCTTTAATGTGTCTGCATCTATACTGCCTATATCAAAGTCCATACCATTTTCCCCGAAAGCAGAAGATATATCTCCAAAACTATCAGGGTTAAACACTGATGAATCCATAGAATCAAACATAGATGGATCAAATGCCGCTGATATATCATCTGGATTGATCAATGCAGTAAAATCTGGCATACTCATATTATATATACTATCATCCACCTTAAATGCATTACTTATTGCATCTGTATCTATCTGAAAAAGTGATTCCATGTTAAATTTACTTTTACTGTCACTACTTATACCAAACTTTTCACCAGTAAATATGTTGGTATCCTTCTTTTCCTTCTGTGCCTTTACTACATCACTAGCTGTAGAATATTGTATAAGCTGTCTTGTAAGCCCGGATGTATATGCCATACCCGGTGTAAGCATTGCTGCTGTGGTTCCCTCAACCTGCTTAACTATACCTGATATTTTCAGATCACTGCCTTTGCTTATCAGCTCCTTCATATATTCTTCATTACCAGTTTTATCCTTCCATATATCATACTCTGTATCATACTGATAATAATCAGCACTATTCACCACTTTAAAGGTCATGCCAATAAAATCATCATATGAAAAGCTGTCGTTATTCTCAGGAATATCTATCTCTTTTTCTGACATAAATGCAGATATCATATTCTCATATTCAGCATTATCCCGCAGACCTAATGTGTACTCAAGCCTGTCACTTATGTTACCGCTTGAGGAAAGCACAAGAACACATTCGTTATAATTCTGTGGCCAATGTCCTGCTTTTACTTCATACTGTTCTTCATATAAACTGCTGTTTGAGGGCAGCTCATAAAACACATTTGTAGACATGCCAGATGTCATGGAATTCTCATATGATGAAGACATTCCCATCATCTCATATGACTTGTCAGGATTTATCTGCCTATATCCTGTATTATCCTCCCTGTATATCTGAGGAGTTACTATATATTTGTATTCTATGGCATGCACATAATCTTCAATATTTTCCGGATTGCCTTCTATATATGTTTTAAGCGATGCCAGATCGTTGGTACTCATCTTAGAGAACATATCAGAAACAACAGGTGTAACACCGATATCATTCTCCTTTTTGTTGTCACCTGATGTTGACATACCGACCATCATCGCTGTAAGATCAAAGCCCGTACTTTGTATCTGTAACGGATATTCTGACAAAGTATCCTCCTCCATCGCACTTATATATCCACTGACACCATTAGATATTGAAAGAATAAGTGCTATACCTATAATTCCTATAGAACCTGCAAACGATGTAAGAAGAGTCCTTGCCTTTTTAGTCTTAAGATTCTGAAAGCTTAATGAAAGTGCTGTAAGAAACGACATTGACGACTTTCCCATATTCTTGTGCACCGGTTTTTCTATAATATTTTCATCTATCTCTAACGGATCAGAATCCGATAATATCTTTCCATCTTTAACTTCTACTATTCTTGTAGCATATTCATAAGCCAGCTCAGGGTTATGAGTTACCATAACTACAAGTCTGTCCTTTGATACCTCTTTTAAAAGCTCCATAACCTGTACGCTTGTTTCACTGTCAAGTGCTCCTGTAGGTTCATCTGCAAGAAGAATATCTGGATTATTAACAAGTGCTCTGGCTATGGCAACTCTTTGCATCTGTCCACCTGACATCTGGCTTGGCTTTTTATGTATCTGCTCTCCAAGTCCCACCTTTTCTAGCGCCTCTTTAGCACATTTTCTTCTTTCAGTCCTTGATATGCCTGATATTGTAAGTGCAAGCTCAACATTAGAAAGAACCGTCTGGTGAGGTATAAGATTATAGCTCTGGAACACAAAACCTATCGTATGATTACGATATGAATCCCAGTCTCTGTCTTTATATTTTTTAGTTGATATTCCATTGATGATAAGATCCCCACTATCGTATCTGTCAAGACCTCCTATGATATTAAGAAGTGTAGTTTTTCCTGAACCACTTGGGCCTAACACAGCGACGAATTCACTATCCCTTAGATTCAGCGACACATCATCAAGTGCTTTCTGTACTAACTTTCCTGTTCTATATTCCTTACGGATGTGTTGAATCTGAAGCATTATCTATCTCCTGTTCATTTTATTATCATAATTGAATTTTATTATAAAAAAATGTATACTTTTATTACAATACATTTTGGTTATAAAAACATTACTATTTTATAACATTTTCATAAAGTTATCTATATTTTTTCTACTACATGCCGTTACATAAGCATGTTATAATTATAAGATAAAATACTAGGAGGTAAATACCTCTGCTCCTGCAAGGGCAGTCGCATTTTACTTCGTAAAACAAGGAGGTATACAATATGTGGGCTTATGAAAGTGTTTTTTATCAGATATATCCTCTGGGATTGTGCGGTGCACCTTATGATAATGATGATGTCCTTACACATCGTATCCTTAAGGTCAATGACTGGATTCCCCATATTAAAAAGCTGGGTGCCAATGCAATATATTTCTCACCTGTATTTGAATCTGATACGCACGGATATAATACCCGTGACTATACAACAATAGATAAAAGACTTGGAACCAATGAGGATTTTGCCAACATATGCTCTAATCTGCACAAGGAAGGCATAAGAGTTGTTCTTGATGGCGTATTTAACCACGTAGGTCGTGGCTTCTGGGCTTTTCAGGACGTTCTTAAAAACCGTGAGAATTCTGCTTATGTTAACTGGTTTGCAAGAATAGATTTTAACGGCAACTCGAACTATAATGATGGTCTGTGGTATGAGGGCTGGGAGGGCTGCTATGACCTCGTAAAGCTCAATCTATATAATGAGGATGTTATACAGCATATTTTTAAGGCTATCAAAGGATGGGTAAATGAATTCGATATAGATGGCTTAAGACTTGATGTCGCTTACTGCTTAAATCACGACTTCTTAAGAAGGCTACGCTCCTTCTGCGATTCGCTAAAGCCTGATTTCTTTCTTCTTGGTGAAACTCTTCATGGTGACTATAACCAGATTATGAATGATGAAATGTTACATTCTGTAACCAATTACGAATGTTACAAAGGTCTTTATTCAAGCTTTAACTGTATGAATATGTTTGAAATAAACCATTCATTATTACGACAGTTCGGACCAGAAAACTGGACTCTTTATAAGGGAAAGCATCTGCTCTCCTTTGTTGACAATCATGATGTAACAAGAGTTGCCAGTATTCTTAATAACGTTAACCACCTTCCTCTCATATACACCCTTGCATTCGGAATGCCTGGCATTCCTTGTGTATACTATGGCAGTGAATGGGGTGCAACAGGAAGAAAAGAGGATGGTGATCCTGCTCTGCGTGTTTCCTTTGATACGCCTATATGGAATGACCTCACAACATTTATATCAAAGCTGGCTGTCGCGAAGAAGTCGTCAAATGCACTGAATTATGGAAGCTTCTCATCTATCGTGCTCACCAATGAGCAGTGCATCTTCCTACGTCAGTATAATGATGAACGTGTTCTTGTTGCCATCAATGCATCTGAACATCCTTACTTTGCTTCGTTTAATATCGGAACTGATACATGCACTGACCTTATAAGCGGTAGCGAAATTAAGCTTAATAACGGAATGGAACTTCCTGGATATAGTAGTTTTATGCTTCGTCCATTCTCTTAAGCTCCGGAAGTACTGTACATAGCATTGTTATAAAACAGATACTTCCTCCTATTACATTGGATACCGGTTCAGCTAAGAATACTCCTGCTGTTCCCATATTAAATGTATATGGCATAATATATGTAAGAGGCACGACTATAATTACTTTTCTTAGCAATGAAAAGAATATGGCGTGCTTCTTTTTGTTAAGTGACTTAAATACTGTCTGTCCGATATATTGCAGATCCATAAATATAAATGCTGCAAAATACTGCTTTAATGCAACAATAGCATCACTAAGCAGGCTGCTGTCTGAGCTGAATATACTTATTAATGCTCCCGGTGCAAATATAATAATACTCCACATAACAGCCGTATAAGCCAGTGTCATAATACCAAGAACAGCTATTGCTTTTCTGATACGTGCCGGCTTTCCCGCACCATAATTATAACTGATAACTGGCGAAGAGCCTTCATTAATAGCATGAATCGGAGTATCCACAAGTTGCCTTACACTAGATACTATTGTCATTACTGATATGTAAATATCTCCTCCTGTTGCTGCCAATACATTATTGCAGCATATTGTAACAAGGCTGTTAGTAACCTGCATTATAAATCCCGCTGTGCCAAGACTGATAATATTCTTAGCATAGCCTGCACACTCTGCAAGTTCGCTTTTCTTTAAAAATCTCATCTTTAATTCGGATTTGTGTGTCAGGAAATATATTGTAAACATCGCTGAAAAGCATTGTGAAATAACTGTTGCTACTGCTGCTCCCTTTACGCCTAAGCCAAAAACAAATATAAATAGTGGATCCAGTATAAAATTGAAAACTGCTCCTATGGCAACTGATATCATACCAGTTGTAGAATATCCCTGTGCATTAATATATGGATTTAGTCCTAAGGCAAGCATAGATGGTATTGTTCCTATAAGATAAATCATCATATATGGATATGCATAAACTATTGTACTATCCGATGCACCAAACACCATGAGAATCGGTTTTGAAAACAGCATACCGCATGACATCAATATAAATGCACCGGCACAAAGCATTGAAAATGATGTATCCATAATAAGTGCAGCTTCTTTATTTTTCTTTCTTCCCCTGTATATCGAAAACAGAGGTGTTCCACCGCTTCCAAACAAGTTAGCAAATGCTGTAATAATAACAATTACCGGGAAGCAGATTCCAACTGCACCTATAGCTGTTGTACCGATATGTGGTATACGTGCAATATATATCCTGTCTACTACGTTATACAAAAGATTCAATAACTGTGCTACAAGCATAGGGATTGATGCACTTAAAATATTGTCTGTAATTGTTCCGTTCTCAAAGTCTATTTTTTTCATTTCTATTACCTGTCCTGCGTATTATATTATACTGCATATTATCATACTGTTTTACATAATATTTTCCTCTATTATACACATTCATCTGGAAATTTCAATTTCTAAAATTTCAGTTTCTAATAATCATTTCTGTTCAAGCTTCTTCATGCTATGTCACAGACACAACGCTATTCTAACAGCTTATAACTCTTCCTGTTCTAGCTGTAACCCTATGTGAGATTGATATAACAGTCCTGTTTTCAGATACATTTTTTAATGCCTTTAGTACTTCTCTTTCTGTATCAGCATCAAGATTAGCAGTTATCTCATCTAAAAGCAGAAGCTGTGGATTAGCAGCAGTTGCCCTTGCAATAGACAATAACTGCCATTGTCCTTGCGAAAATATTTCCTGTGTGCAGGGTGTATCATATCCCTTATCAAAGCTCATAATTGTATCGTGAAGTCCTGCAAGCCTGGCTGCATTCACAACCTCATCCATAGATATAGCTTCATCATATAATGTAATCTGGTCTTTAACTGTTCCTGGCACCATATGAAATGTCTGTTCAACATAACCAAATATTCTTCTTTTCTTATTATCAGGTATATTATAAGAATCGATTCCATCAATTAGTATCTGTCCCTTTAAAGGCCTGTATAAGCCTAAAAGCAGCTTGAATATTGTGCTCTTTCCCGCACCTGTCCTTCCCTGCAGTGTAACCTGTTCACCCATATCAACATTGAAGCTCTTATCTTTAATTATAATATGGTCAGCTTCATATCCGAAGGTTACATTATTAAACTGGACATATGGTGTGCAGGCTTTCCTGACTTTTAATTTTTCACTATTATTGATGTTAGCTGTCTGTGTTTCTAACACAACATTAATATCTGCATTTACATCAGACTTAAAATCCGCCTTAATATCTGCTTTAATATCAACATTAAAATCTGCTTTAATATCTGCATTAACAGCTTCAATTGCTGGAAGTGTCGGGAGTGCAAAGAATTCATTTATTCTTCTTACACCGGCAATTGCTGACTGTATAGTCTGGATTTCCATACCAAGGCTCTCAACTGGTGCAAATATCTGTGATATGTAGTTAATAACAGCTACCGCCGTGCCTGCCGACATTCCAAAAAGTGTAAGAGCCTTTGCATTGCCCGATGCTGAAAACAACATAACTACCGCTACTACAATTGCATTTAGTATAAGAATAACCGGTGAATATATGGCATCGTAAAAGTTGGTCTTTTCCATAGCCTTATAGCTGTCACCTATATATTCATCATATTTTTTCTCCATATACTTTTCCTTGCCAAGATTATGTATTGTACGGATGTTTCGTAGTGTTTCCGGTACATGTCCCGAAGCCTTGCTTACTGCACGCCGGTTTCGCAGCTGGGCTTCAAGCATATTCCTCTGCACATATCTTGTAAACCAGAATATAAATGGCAGTAATATAAGCAATAATATTGCAAGCCCTTTATTTCTGAACCATATAACTGCAAGAATACTTATTATCTTACATGTATCCGCAAACATACTGACTATACCTGAGGTAAACAGATTCTCTACAGTATCAACATCACCAACGAATCTTGACACTACAGCTCCCGGCTCCTGACGGTTTAATGAATCTGCTGTCAGTCTGGTAAAATGCTCCATAAGACCACTACGCAGAGCATGCGTTATCTTTTGGCCAAATACAGTAAGAAGCCCTTCCCTTGCAGCCTCCATAAGACCTGTGATCACAGTAAATACCATATAAAGAAATATAAGATATAAAGGAACCTGACATCCTGCTGCCAATGTATCTACTATTCTTCCAAGTACAAGCGGTGGATAAAGTGCAGTTATAACTGCACCACATACTGCTGTTATAATACCAAGTGAAAGCCACTTTTTCTTTATTGTAGTGTGCAATATTATTGAGCCTACACTAAGTACTTTGCCACCATTATCAACATTACTATTATGTTTACTCATGCTTATCCACTACCCTTCTGCTGTTTTTCACTACCTTAGCTGCAGCCAGCCCTTCATTCTGTGTTTCTACAGCTCTGCATTCTTCAGCACTTACCGTTTCATACATTTTTCTATAGCCAGGACATTCCAACATAAGTTCTTTATGTGTTCCAACATTTGCCTTACCGGCATCCATCCATATAACCTTATCCATCTTCGGAAACATATAGAGACGATGAGATATAAGAATAACGATATTATCTGATGCCATATCTTTAAGCTTCTTATATATCTGTTCCTCTGTATTCCTATCGAGTGCTGAAAATGGATCATCAAGCACAAGCACAAGCTTCTTATGACAAAGCGTTCTTGCAAGTGCTATTCTTTGTGCCTGTCCACCCGACAGCCTGATTCCTTCACTTCCAATAATGGTATCTGCTCCCTGCTCCATAGCCTCAACCTCTTTATCCATGCATACTGCCCTGAGGTATTCAAAAACATCATAATCATCACCTAACAACACATTATTCCTTACAGAATCGTTAAATAATTCAGGATCATGTCCAAGATAGCTTATTATTCCCGACCTTACATTATCCGCAGCGTTTCTTAGCTCACATCCGTTATATCTGATACTTCCCTCATATGGATATTCACACAGAAATGTCCTTCCAAATGTTGACTTACCACTGGCAACCGGACCTGTAACACCTATGATCTGTCCCGGCTCTGCAGTAAAGGAAATACCATTATATACATTTTTTCCATCTGGATATGTAAAGCTTAAATTTTGTACATCAAGCCTTCCTGATGTCTGATTTTTACAATCTGTATCCTTAGCCTGAATAATCATAAGCGGCTTAATACGTTTCCATGAAACCTGTGCCTTATGAACTGCATTAAACAGCTTCGCCGCCTTCGAGGACTTATCAGATAACTTTATAAAGCAGGCCAGGAATGTTGTAAATGCTGCAATATCCCAGGTTCTCCATCCTGTTCCAAGTACATTTCTGCTGCCAAAATATAATATAAATAAAATGCCCATCATTGATATTATTCTATATAATGGTGTAAGAGAAGAATTCCATATATTAGCATAAATAGCTGATTTCTCATACTCAGCCAGATTATCTTCGTACGCATTTTTTCTGTCAGCTTCCCTGCCATAAACTCTGTAGGTTATAGCATTGGTTGCTCTGTCAAGTGTTGCATTACTAAGGATACCAGATTGTTTTTTATACTCAGAACCTGTTTTCTGGACTATTACTTTCATCTTTTCAGCAATGATATAAGATATAGGTGGAAATATCATTGCAATAAGTGCCAGCCTTACATCATATACAAGCAGCATTCCTGC